>PVMS01172451.1_pt1 | contig 35572 bp, 33 predicted proteins | sample 1853461 | NCBI WGS metagenome assembly PVMS01 (sample SAMN08582032, study PRJNA380276) | Marine sediment metagenome, whole genome shotgun sequencing project. | isolation source: ocean sediment barecode stripped | collected 2017
GAAGGTCCATGCCGCCGCGGAACGTCCAGCTCACTTCGAACTGGCCGAGCGCTCCGGATTCGAATCGGATCAGGCAGACGGCGTTGTCTTCGGCCTTGATCGGATGAACCAGCGTGTCTGCCCAGCACATCACGTCCACCGGGCGGTTCCCCTTGCCGACGAAGTTCCTGATGATCTCGATGCAGTGACACCCCAGGTCGACGATCGCACCCCCGCCCGCCTTGTCCTTGTCCCAGAACCAGGCGCTGTGCGGGCCCGGATGCGTCTCGCGGGAGCGCACCCATGTCACGTCGCCGATGGCGCCGCCCTGCACGGCGCCGATCGCCTTGAGTGTCTTCGGGGTGTAGCAGAGATCCTCCAGATAGCCGGCGAAGATCCCCGCAGCTTCAACGGTGTCGAGAATCCGTTTCGCCTCTGCTGTATTTCGTGCCAGGGGTTTCGTGCACAACACTGCCTTGCCGGCAGCAGCGACGAGGGCGATGGCCTCTTCGTGGAGGAAATTGGGCAGTGCAACGACCACCACGTCCGTTGCCGGATGTTCGATCGCCTCCTGCATGGAGGTCGTGTGGGTCTCGATCCCCCAGCCATCGGCGAAGGCCTCTCCGCGTTCCTGAGAACGTGAGTAGACGATGTCCACACGGTCGCGACTTCGCTGGCCGTGCAGGGTCATCGTGTAGAAGTCCGCGATCAACCCGGTTCCGAGCATCGTGACTGCGTGGCCCTGCATTCGCCCTCCTTCGCTGGTTGTCTCGACAAAGATAGCGGCGCACCCAACGGGCTCCGCTGAGCCGGCTCGGGGAGGACTCGCCACCCGGGACGTGGAACCTCCGAACCTATCGCGCCGGATCTCGAAACAGGATGGACATGCAGGTGAGGCCACCATCGGCGGCCTGCAGTTCGGTCACGTCGACGGGTACCACGTCGTATCCGATGTTCGCCAGCATCTCGCTCGTGAGCGGAGCACTGGTCGTGATCAGCAGCCTCCCGTCGCGCATCGGCAAGGCGCTCGCTCGGAAACGTTCCGTCGGCGCCTCGCGGACGACGCGGAGACCGTTGAGGGCCGCCTCGTCCACACTGTCCGGGGTGACGAGCACGGTCTCGGCGTCGAGGGGCAGCACGGATGACTTGAGGTGCAGTCCGTCATGCACACGAACGGTGGTGACGTCGAGGCCGCACCCTGCCGCGATCTCCACCAGTTGCTCGATACCAGCGGGGTTGGAACGTTCGGAATGTCCCACGTAGACCTTCCCGCCCACCTGCATGACGTCTCCGCCGTCGAGTGTGCCGGGAGCATCGATCGTCGCGATCGAGAACCGTCCCGTGAGCGCATCGCGAACGGGTACAGCCTCGCCGCGTCGTGACGAAGCACCCGAACGAGCGATCACGGCGACGGAGCCCAGCACCACCGCGGTGTCTTCGATGAAGACGCAATCGGGATGAGCTTCGTCGCCGGCTACCTCTTCGATCGTGCACCCCGCCGACCGGAGCACGGCGACGTAGTCGGCATGCTGACGGCGGGCGCGATCCGGGTCGAGCACCGAGCCCGACTCGCCGACGAGGGCTCGGCTGAATGAGTCGGTCACCGACCGAACCAGAGCGATGTCCATGTGCCTCCCTCCGGTTGGTCGAAACGCTACCTCACCAGCTCACGCCGGAAGGCCCTCTGCCGGTGAGGGGCGCCCCCGCCGATAGATGCGGACCCCGAGCACGATGGAACCCGTGATCAGGAGACCGATCACCGTGAACGAGCCGATCGCCGTGTAGGCCGCGTCGATCACCAGGAACGAACCGATCGCCGGGCCGATGGCTCTCCCGACCGCCATCGATGACTGGGCATCGCCAACCCGCTCATCGGGCGCCAAGGACCAGGCGGCGATCGACCGGAGGATGGTCGGCGTCGCCATCCAGAAGCAGAACCCCCACAGCGTCAGACCGATCACGAACAGGACCGGCGAGTTACCGAACGCCACCAGCGCCGCGCAGATCGCGATCCCGAAGATCCACACGCTGCCGGGTTGCTCCTTCGCCGGGACCCGGGCCGCCACGAGGCCACCAAGGGCGTTGGCCGAGTACACCAGCGAGACGGCGAACGCGCTCAGCCCGACTTCCACGCCGATCGTTGCGCCGAAGACGAACAGCGCCGAGCCGGCCATGGTCGTCATCCCGAGAGCGATGACAAGCACGATATTCGACCGGGATGGGCTGACGTGACTGCGCTCCCGACGGTATCCGGCGAACGTGGCAGGCAGGAACACCGCGGGGACCGCCAGCACCGCGATCGCCACGTACATGGCGCTTGCCCCGCTGTGGGTGGAGATCCACGCCAGGATCGGTGTCGCGAAGAGCATCGTGAGCGGCCCCGCCGCGGCAACGTTGCGCAGCGCACCTGCGGTGCGGACCGCGTTCGACCATGCCAGCCAGACCAGAACGCCGGCAGCGGCGCCGGCGAAGACACGGATGACCAGCAGTGCCTCGAAGGTTGGAGCGAAGGCGCTGAGCAAGTTGAGCGCGACGGCGGCCAGCGAACCCCCGACGAGGTACCTTCGGCGGGTACGGAGCGTCCGCCCCGCAACGAAGGTGGCCGCGGCGAACCCACCCACCTGCGCCGCCGAGAGCAGCCCGGATCGCCCCACCGACACGCCGTACTCCACCGCCACGGCGGGAATGATGAATGGCGTGGCGGCGAACAGCCCCGATACCGCCACGATGGCAAAGAGAACCCCGAGATCGGGGTTGTGGCGAAGAGCGAAGAAGAGTCGTACTGGTCCGAACATCGGATGGGAGGCTACGAGGTTGTCGCTGCAGACGTCGCGGTCATCGGTCGGCGAACTCGGATTCCACCTGGAGTACCGTTCGAGGCATGACGGCCGAAGAACGCATCGTTGAGATCGCCCTTGCGACGGTGGCGTCCGGTGTCGACGACTACCTCGAACTGGTCGACCACTGCCTGCAGAACAGTGAACTGGCGAACCAGGCCGACCTCGTCGGTGACGACCCCGCCGAGTACCTCATCTTCCAGCTGGAGAACACCGACCGCGTTCGGATCACCGATGATGGTCGGGTCATCCGGCTGGACCTGCTGCTGGATGGCGTCGTGTTCACCCATCGGATCACCGAGTCCGAGATCGCCGGCGACCATGTCGAATACACGCGCGACCTGGGGGCGATCGACAGCGGCACCCGGAAACTCGAGGTGCCCGGCGGGACCGTGGCCCTCGAATTCGACTGGGGCGACGACCCCCACCTGTCGGAACACGGATCGCTGGTGGGTCCGGCCGGGTGGTTGAACGGGTTGATTCCGGGCGACATCGTCGCCTTCCGCCGCCAAGGCACACGCCTGGTGGTCGAGTCCGTTTCCGACCTCGCCGACGGGAGCCGCGAGATCGAAGCTATCGAGCGCGCCTTCGATACCGAGACCGACCACCGGGAGGCTCTCGGCGCCGAACCCGGCTACGTCTTGGAGCAGGCGCTGATCGCGCATCCCGATCTCTTCCGACGGCCCGTGCCTCCGACGTCCGAGCTGTTCGCCGCTGCCGGCCTCGAGATCTCCGGCGGGTGGATGGGACGCATCGGGGTCGAGTGGAAGCCACCGATGGTCGCCCGTATCGACGACCTCCGAGCCCGGATCCACGCCACCTACCAGTTCAACGACTGCTGCGAGGAGGCATTCGACGTCGTCATCGCCGCCCGGAGCGCCCACCGCAACGGTGAAGACGTGGATGCCCGGACGGTGAACCGCGCCCTCGGCCACGGGGCGGTGATCGAAGCCTTCTGTGAATGGGTCGACGCGCTCGTCGGTGTCGATACCCCGTCGATCGGTGATCTGGCCACCGCACTCGCCGCGTCGGGCCACCGCGACGTCGCACCGGCGCTGATGCTGCGAGCCCGCCACCACGAGGCGACGGGCGACGCCCCAACCGCCCAACGTGACCTCGAGGCCGCCGTCCGGATCGACCCCGATTTCATGCCGGCCCTGGTCGAGCTCGCCTGGTACACATCCGACCGGGGTGACGCTCCCCGCACCGTGTCTCTGCTCCGCAGGGCGGGCGTCCGCGAGGACAACACGATGCTCGCCTACCACGCCGGGCTCGCCACCGACCTGCCGGCCGTAGGCCGTAATCAGCCTTGTCCGTGCGGGTCCGGCCGCAAGTACAAGGTGTGCCATCTCGGGAAGTCTCAGATCCCGGTCGGCGAACGCGTGAACTGGCTCATGTCCAAACTGACCACCTTCGTCACTCGCCGCGACCGAATCGCCGCGCTGTACGGGCTGGCAGCGAGCGCGATGCTGCCCGATTTCGAGCCAGACGATCTCTCCCGCATGGTCGATGACGAGTTCATCCTCGAGCTGCGGATGTTCGAGGGCGGTGGTGTGTCGGAGTTCCTCGATGCGCGGGGCATGCTCGTTCCCAAGGACGAGTACGACGTGCTCGAGTTCTGGGAGATGGCCCAGCTGAGACTCTGGGAGATCGCTGCCACCGACGGGGACGCCGAGTTGACGGTGCGGGACACGAAAACCGGCGAAACGCTCGATGTGGCCGATCGATCCATGGCTCGAACCTTCTCGCCGGGACAACAGATCCTTGCCCGATTCCTCCCGGGATGGGGACGTACCTGGGCATCCGCCATCGCCCTCCGGATCGACCTGCGGCATCGTGATTCCTTGTTGGAAATGCTCGACCTGGATCCCGACGCTGACCTCATCGCGCGCTGGTACGGGAGCCTGTTCGCCCCGCCGTCGATCTCCAACCGGGAGCGGGAGCCGCTGGTGCTGTGCGAGGCACGACTCCGGCCCGTCGACGGATGGGAAGATCTGACCCGGCTGCTCGATGGCGCCTACACGACTTCAGGAGACGAGCCCGGAGTGTGGCATGAGCTCCTCGAGATAGGTCCGGACGAACAGGTCATCCGTGCCGCGCTGCGCCGAGAAGGCGACGAGCTACTGATCGATGCCAATTCCGAAGCGCGGTTCGAGCGGGTGCTCGACCGGCTCGCAGGCGTTACCGAAATCGTCGAACAGACCGTTCAACCGATGGGAAGCCCGGCCGAGTTGGCGGCGATCAAGGACGAGCTTCCTCCGGGAGATCCACCCGAGCCACCCGAGCCGCTCGACCCGGACATGGTGGACCAGATCGTCGACATGCTCGAGCGGAGGTGGCTCGACGAAGAGGTGCCCGCTCTCGGGGGGATCACACCCCGCCAGGCCGCAATCGACCCAACCCGGCGGGAAGACCTCATCGCCCTCCTCCGATCATTCGATCAGATGGATGACGGTGGGAGCATCACCATGCGGCCCGACGTCCTCCGTGACCATCTCGGCCTGGAAACCTGATCTGGCCTCAACCGAGTGGAGATAGGGTTCACGCATGGCAACAATCGTCCCACGGTGGGAATGGCGCACGTTCGGTACGCAGTTCGGGTCGGCGGAGGCCGCCTTCGCCGCCTCGACGCCGGTAGAGACCAAGGACAGTGATGAGCTGTACCTGCTCGTGCCCGGAGACGCCAACGTCAAGGTGCGCGACGACCTCCTCGACATCAAAGTGCTCCAGGAGGTCGACGCCTACGGCCTGGAACAGTGGAAACCTGTCATGAAGCAGGGGTTCCCGCTGACCGGAGATGAGGTGGCGAGAGTCTTCGATGCCCTCGGCGTCGCGATACCGCGGCTCGACCGAACTACGTATTCCCTCGATCAACTCCTCGACGAGCTCATCGAGCCGAGCACAGTGATCCGTGCGGTCGCCGTACACAAGCACCGGGTCCGCTTCCTCGTCGGTGGCTGCATGGCCGAACTCACCGATGTGGTCGTGGACGGTCGGCCCATGCGAACGATCGCCGTCGAGTCGGAGGACGGAGCCGCGGTCATCCGCGTCGTTCGCGATCTGGGGCTCGACGGGTACCGCAATACGAACTACTCGCGAGGCCTGGCACTTGCCCTCGACGAGCAGCCTGCTCGATACGCCGTGATCGACATCGGCACGAACTCGGTCAAGTTCCACCTCGGCGAGCGGACGGACGACGGATCGTGGAGGACCATCGTCGACCGCGCGGAGGTGACACGCCTCGGGGAAGGCCTGGGGGAGCGCGGCGTGATCACGCCGGAGGCGCTGGAGAGAACGACGGCGGTGGTCGCGAACATGGTCGAGGAGGCGAGGCAGAAGGGTGCTTTGGCCATCGTTGCGGTCGGAACCGCAGGGTTGCGGATCGCGCAGAACCGGGACGACGTCATCGAGGCGATTCGAGAACAGGCCGGTGTCACCGTCGAGGTGGTCTCCGGCGAGGAGGAGAGCCGCCTTGCCTACGTCGCGGTTCAAGTCGGCCTTGGGTTGACCGAGGGATCGCTCGTCGTGTTCGACAGCGGCGGCGGAAGCTCACAGTTCACCTTCGGCGAGGGCTCTCGGGTCGACGAGCGCTTCAGCGTCGAGGTCGGCGCGGTGCGCTACACCGAGCGATACGGGCTCGATAACGCCGTATCCAGCGAAACCCTGCATGCCGCAATGGAAGCGATCTCCGACGACCTCTCCTCTCTCAACGGCCGTCCGATCCCGGACGCTCTCGTGGGAATGGGCGGTGCGATCACCAACATGACCGCAGTCAGCCTTTCCTTGTCTCCCTACGATCCAGATGTTGTCCAGGGGGCGATCCTGGCTCGGGATGAGGTCGCGCGGCAGATCGAGCTGTACCGATCGATGGATGCGATGGGTCGCCGCTCGATCGTCGGCCTCCAGCCGAAACGAGCAGACGTGATCTTGGCCGGCGCATGCATCGTGGCCACGGTGATGGAGAAACTGTCCCAGGCGTCGGTCACGGTGAGCGACCGCGGCCTCCGCCACGGATTGACGGTCGAGCGGTTCGGCGCGGTGCCGACTCCCTGACGCGAGCCGGGTTTGGGCCGGCACCTCGGTTCTCCGGGACCTACTGAAGTGCCGCCTGCGGCACTCCCCCTTTCCTCAGGAGCCAAACGGTGAATGCCAGCTCTCCGACGACCGACGGCACGGCGACGATGACCAGGAACACAGTCTCGTACTCCGCGTAGTTGGACAGCAGTGCGTTGGCGAGGGTGTCGAACACGTAGGCCGCGCCCGCCACCGCCAGCAGGATGCCGATGATCCTCGGGGCGGATCCCGACGCCAGCATCAGGTAGCCGATCAGCATCAGATGGATGCCGAAGCCGGCCAAGCCGATGAGCCATGCGTAGTTGAACGCATGGAGCAACAGCATCACCTGAGCATCCAACTGACCCGACTCGAACACCATCAGGTAGCCCGCACCGCTCACGAGGTCCAGGACCACGAAGAAGAACGTCAGCGCCACACCGAGGAAGACCGTGTACACCAGCCTGAACCACGCCGCGAGGAGTGACAGTTCCTTGCTCACCGCCTTGAAGAGAATGTCTTCATCCAAGGTGCTGGAGAAAACGTCCGTCAGACGGTGATGACGGTCTTGCCTCGGGTATGCCTCCGTCCGACGTGGGCGATGGCTTCGGGGGTCTCCCGCAATGGAAATGTCCGGTCGATGACCGGCGTGACCTTCCCGTCTTCGATGAGGTTCCCGAGAACAACCAGGTCCTCTTTGGTCGTCGCGGACATGAACTGGCGCAGGCGCTGACTCACGAACGGTGACAAGACGACCGCGCGGAGCGTTCGACCGAAGCCCATGAGCCAGCGCCCACCCGAGCCTCCGACGATGACGAGCGTCCCCTCGGGGGTGAGCGCGCGTCGGAGGTCCGACAGCGAACGGTTCCCGGCCATGTCGAGGATCACGTCATAACGCTGCCCGCTGTGGTTGATGTCCTCTCGGGTGTAGTCGATGACGTGGTCTGCACCGATCGATCGAACCAGGTCCACATTGCGCGCACTGCACACCCCGGTCACCTCGGCGCCGTACGCTTTGGCGATCTGCACGGCGAAGGTACCCACGCCTCCCGACGCACCGATGACCAGGACCTTCTGCCCGGGTTGGACTTCGGCTTGATCGCGAACAGCCTGGAGGGCGGTGAACGCCGAGATGGGAACAGCCGAGGCTTGCTCGAACGTGACGTTGGCCGGTTTCCGCACCAACGCGTCTCGAGAAACGGACACGTGCTCGGCGAAACCGCCGGTGCAGAAGCCGAACACCTCATCACCCGGTTCGAACTCTGTGACGTTCATACCGATCGCCTCGACGTGCCCTGCGATCTCCATTCCCGGAACCTTCTGCTTTGGCTTGCGCAGTCCGTACCCCATGAGACGGATCAGGTACGGCAGGCCATTCGTCACGAGCCAGTCACCGATGTGGACTCCGGCCGCCTGGACGCGCACCAGCACCTCGTCGTCGCCGACCGTCGGCATCCCCATCTCTCGGAGCTCGAGGACATCTTCAGGTGCCCCGTACTCGTCTTGCGCGATCGCCTTCATCGTCTTCCCCTCATCCGTCGTGGGCCTGGTTCCGTCGTCTACTCCGATGGCGGCATCACGGCCGGCCTTCGGGTCCGTTGCTGATTCCATGTCGTGCTCTCCCTGCTGCGGAAGCGAGACCGGCCCAAGGGCGGGCCGGTCCGATCCCCACTGACTCAATTCGTACACTGTAAGTGTGGGGTGTAACCTACCCATACACCGTAAGACTGTCAAGGGAAATGTCGAACTTACATTGTACGATTAGAGTGCGAGGCCAGAGAGGACGCAGATGACGGCACGAAACGACCCGAACGCTGAACCCCGGGTGCCCCTCAGCAAAGAGCGAGTGCTGAGCGCCGCCATCAGCCTCGCCGACGAACGCGGGATCGCGTCCCTCACCATGCGCAAACTCGCGCAAGTACTCGGCGTCGAGGCCATGTCGCTCTACTACCACGTGGCCAACAAGGACGACATCCTCGATGGCATGGTCGACGTCGTTTTCGACGAGATCGACCTGCCTTCCAACGAGACCGACTGGAAGAGCGCCATGCGTCGGCGGGCGATATCAACCCGCGACGTTCTCTCAATCCATCCCTGGGCGACCAGCATGATGCAGTCGCGGATCAACCCCGGCCCCGCGCTGCTGCATCACCACAACTGGGTGATCGGGACCCTGCGGGAAGCGGGCTTCTCGATCGCGATGGCCGCCCACGCCTTTTCCGCCATGGACGCCTACATCTACGGCTTCGCGCTGCAGGAGGAAACGTTACCGTTCGACACCCCGGAGGAGACCGCAGAGATCGCGGAGGCGTTTCTCGAGCAGTTCCCCACCGCCGAGTACCCCCACCTCGCCGAGTTGACCATCGAACACATCATGAAACCCGGATACGACTACGCCGACGAATTCGAGTTCGGACTCGATCTGATCCTCGACGGTCTCGAGACCTGGGTCGCACCCGGGACCTGACCCGAGCACGACCGAGACGCTTGGGCGGGGATGTGGCTGATAGCCTCCGCGTTGTGAGCCAGATCACACCGCTGGAGCCGCCAAAGACGAAATATGCGAAGTCGGGAAGCCTCCATATCGCGTACCAGACCGTCGGGGAGGGACCAGTCGATCTTCGTGCCCGGTGCTGCCGACGACGCTGAGTTGCAGCGATGGTGGAATCGATACAGCCGGCTCAGCGCCATCCCCGCAATGTACATCGCACTGATGAAGACCAATGGAGCTACGGATGTGCGGGATGTGTTACCAGCGATCGACGTGCCAACCCTCGTCCTCCACCGAAAACACGACCATGTCATCGACGTGCGTTCGAGTCGGTACGTCGCGGATCGGATCCCTGGGGCGAAGCTCATCGAACTCCCCGGCAGTGATCATTGGCCCTGGATAGGGGACACCCAGACGACGCTGGCCGAGATCCAGGAGTTCCTCGTTGGGACACGACCCAAGCTCATGGCCGATCGATTCTTGACGACCGTGTTGTTCACCGACATCGTCAACTCGACTGAGAAGGCCAGCGCCCTCGGCGACGGTGCCTGGTCGGATCTTCTCGACCTCCATGATGCGTTCTCGAGGGACTTGCTGAATCAGTTCGGTGGGGAGTGGGTCAAGAACACCGGCGACGGGATCCTCGCGACCTTCGACGGTCCCGGACGTGCGATCGAGTGTGCGAAACGCCTGCTTCGCAGAGCCTCGGAGCTCGGGTTCCAGCTTCGAGCCGGCTCCATACCGGCGAGGCCGAGCGACGTGGGGACGACGTGGCCGGCATGGCTGTCCACATCGCAGCAAGGGTTTCTGCACTTGCCGGCCCCGACGAGATCGTCGTTACCAGCACCGTACGCGACCTCGTAGCCGGCTCGGGAATCCGATTCGAGGACCGCGAAGCAACCCGACTCAAGGGTGTTGCGGGCGAATGGCAGCTTCTCGGCGTCTCCCCCTGATGCAGTGATCGGAGGCCGAAGCTGAGTGAGTACTTCTGGCTGGCAGGACAGGTCAGAGGTCTCAACAACCGCCTCGTTGAAGGAACGGGTCAGCTTCGCCAACCCGTGAATCCCTCGCGCTTGACGTGATCGCTCGGCACGCCCGGAGGAACTCGAATCCCCAACCTCCTGATCCGTAGTCAGGCGCTCTGTCCAAATTGAGCTACGGGCGCAAGCTTTTCCCTTGTGGCACAAGGGATTGAGCGGACTGGCCGCCGAATGGAATGGTAGCACAGCCGTCGTACACCGATCAGATACTCGAGGATCACTCCGCGCTCGGCCCTGGAGAGGGCGCCCCTTCGCTAGGGGGGTGTGCCGCTGGTGGTGGAGGTTGTGGTGGTGGCGGCAGAGGGGTCCGAGGTTTTCGACGTGGGTGGGTCCGCCTTCCGAGTGGGGGGTGCGGTGGTCCAGGTCGCAGTCGGTGGCGGGGCTGCGGCATCCGGGGAAGGTACAGGTCCGGTCCCGGGTCTCAACAAACCGGCGTTGCGCCGTGGTGGGTCGCCGACTCGTGGTGCCGTTGGCGACGATCTGGCCGGTGCCGGGGTGGGTGGCGGTGTAGCGCCATTCGGCGTCGATCTGTTGGTCGGTGATTTGGCGGGCGATGTCGGCGATGACGGGTCCGTAGCCGGCGAGCTCTCCGGGGTGTTCGACGAGCCCGGCCAACGTGTCGAGGTCGACATGGAGATCCACGACACCCTTGCCGCCGCTGCTGGTCTTGGTGGTGTGGTTGGTGCCGTTGAGCAGGTCGAGGAGGACGTCGGCGCGGAGTTGGTCCATGGTGCGGGTCTCCCCGGCAATGCGCAGGCTCCGGGCCAGAGCGTTGATGCGGCGGGTGGCGGCGGCGAGACGGTGCGGGGGGAGGTCCAAGCCCAACAGGTTGGCGGTTCCGTCTCCGGTGGCCTCAGCCACGACCCGGCGGTCGGCAACGGCCTCGTCGTAGCGGCGCTCCGCGTCGTCGGGGTCGACGTCGATACACAGTCTCCCGATCAGGGCTCGGAGTTGCCCGGTAGTCAACCGGGGCGCCTCGACCGCGACCTGTTCATCGACTTGCTGGGCGACCGCGTCGGTGAGATGCGCGGTGGCGTAGTCGATGGTCTTGGCCCGGCGCAAATCGATCGCACCCGCGGCGAGGAGCCCCCAGGTATGCGGGAGACGCCGTTGCAGATCGATCGCCATCGTCAACTCGACATCCGCAGCGCGGCAGGTCAACCGCAACGCGACCCCGATCTCGGCTGCAGCTGCTTCCCCGGCGCTGCGCGGTTCGTCCTCGATGTCGAGCATGTGGTTCGACACTGCGGCGATCGCCTCATACACCTGGGCCTGGAAATGGGAAGCCATCTTCTGTTGGGCCCGTAACACCACGATCCGGTCATAGCCCGAGACTTGGTTGACGTCGATCGACGACAACCACGCGGCGAGCACCGGACCCGACTCCATCTCATCAAGACCCACCGGAACCGACACGACTGCAGCTTCGGGAACGAACATACGTTCGACCCTACCCAACACCTACGACAGTTCCTTCGCCTCCTGCCAGTTCTCCGTACCCTCCGCGAACGCAGCTGCCGCGACCAACAGCGTGGCTGCGACGTCCGCCCACCACCAGCCCAGCACTGCGTTGGCCATAAGGCTCAGAAGCACGCCCGTGGCCAGCACCCCATCCAGGAAGGTCATCCGCGCTTCGGCGCGAAGTGGGTCAGAGGCGAGCCCGACCCCAACGCGTCGTTTCGCCGCGGCGAGGCCGAACATGACGAGCGCGGTAGCCGCCAGATACACGACCCCGAGCGGTGATTCACCCGGCCGATACTCCTGCACGACCGACCACACCACCCCGGCGATGAGTACCACCGCCAGAGCGAAGAACGCGATCGATACGAGTCGCAGAGCGCGAGCGCTGATGCGGTCCGAAGCGCCGTCCGGGTGCCGTAGGTGCCACACCACAACCACCGACGCGAACACCTCGACCATCGAATCGAGGCCGAACGCCACGAGTGCCAATGAGCCTGCAGCAACACCGAGCCCGATCGCGACGAAGATCTCCGCGACGTTCCATGCGATCGTCGAGTACTCGAGCACCAGGCCCCGTCGCTCGAGCCGCTGCCGGTCGGGCGAGGTCGCGCCCTGTGAGGATCGGTCGGTCATCGCCCGCCGACGGTAGCCCAGATCGGTCCCCCGGCGGTCCCGGTCGTCGATAAGGTTGGGGGCCAGCCACGCCGTTCCGCAGTGCCGAAAAGGAAGGGTCCCCGTGACCGACGACATCCGATCTCTCGCCGCGGCCTACTTCGAACACCTCTCCGAGACCGAACCAACCGAGACCCACCTGCGCGGCGACTACCGATATATCGATCGCTTCGAGGATCTGAGCCGAGAGGCTCGAGATGCCGATGTAGCCACACGATGGGACTTCGCGGCTCGCGCCCGTCTCGTCGACCCCACCGCCCTCGATGTTGGCGATCGCATCACCCGGGACACGCTGATCTTCGACGCCGAGACGACCGCGGCCATCGGCGAGATGCGTCAGGACGAGTTCAACGTCGATCCGGTGTTGGGCATGCAAGCGATGCTGCCCGTCATCGTTCGCCACATGTCGGTAGAGACCCCGGGCCATGCAGAGGCCATGGTGGGTAAATACGCCGCCATCGCCCGGGCCTACGACCAGGCCACCCAGCGCCTGCGCGAGGGCATCACCAATGGCCGAACCCCGGCTCAGTTCGCGGTGGAAAAGACGGTCGCCCAACTCGACGATCAACTCGCCGTGTCGATCGATGACGACCCTCTGCTCGATGTGCAGATCCCCCCCGCCTTCAGCGAGGACCAGACCGCGGCGTGGAAGGGTCGTCTCGCCACGACGATCGCCGAAGCGATCAGACCGGCCATGGCTCGATACCGCGACGTGATTCGAGATGAGGTCGGACCCGCGACCCGTCCCGACGAGAAGGCCGGGGTGATGTGGCTCCCCGAAGGGGAGGTTCTCTACGAACGCGCTATCCGGCGTTGGACGACACTTCCCATGCAGGCCGACAAGATCCACGAGATCGGCCTGCAGCAGATCGACCGCCTCGCCGACGAATACCGCGGGTTGGGTGTCGAGGTGCTCGGTACGGCCGACCTCACGGAGATCTTCTCCCGCCTCCGCGACGATCCAAAATTCCGTCACACGACCGGCGAAGATGTGATCGCGGCATCCCAAGCGGCGTTCACCAGGGCGAAGGCCGCGATGGGCGCCTGGTTCGGGAACCTTCCCGAAACCGACTGCGAGGTGAGCGAAACCAAGACCGGCCCGATCGCGTTCTACTTCCAGCCTGCCGAAGACGGCTCCCGCCCGGGCATATTCTTCATGAACACAGCCGACCCGGCATCGTGGGGCAAACACGAGGTCGAAGCGACCAGCTTCCACGAGGGTATCCCCGGCCACCACCTCCAGGTCGCTATCGCTACCGAAGTCGGCGATTCCGTTCCGGCCTTCCGTCGCCACGGGTATATCGGTGCCTACGCCGAGGGGTGGGCGCTCTACGCCGAGCGCCTCGCCGACGAGATGGGCCTGTACGGATCACAACTCGACCGCATGGGGATGTTGTCCCTCGACTCGTTGCGCTCCTCGCGCCTCGTCGTCGACACCGGGATCCACGCGCTCGGCTGGTCCCGGCAACGGGCGATCGACTTCCTGGCGGAGAACTCCCCGATGTCGTTCCACGCTATCGAGGAAGAAGTAGACCGCTACATCAGTTTCCCGGGCCAAGCTCTTTCGTACATGATCGGCCGCCTCGAGATCCAGAGGATCCGCTCCGACGCCGAAGCAGCACTCGGCGAACGATTCGACATCAGGGGCTTCCACGACGTCGTGCTCGGGTCCGGGGGCATGACCCTCGAGACACTCGATCGACTGGTCGCGGCGTGGGTCGCAACCCAGCAGAGCGGCGGAGAGGGAGGGATTTGAACCCTCGAGGAGGCTTTAACCCCCTACTCGCTTAGCAGGCGAGCGCCTTCGGCCGCTCGGCCACCTCTCCGGGATGCGGGAAGGATATCAGGCAGCGTGAACCTGCGGCCGACGTGCCAAGATGTCGGCGACATATCGGATCGGAACGCATCATCGGATAGCCGCCCGTACGCAACAGGAGACAACACATGACCAGGATCGTCCTCGTGCTCCTCACGATCGCGGCGCTGTTCGCATCCGCCGTCGGGATGGCGACTGCCCAGGTCACCGAACCTTCGGGGCAAGTGAACGTCATCAACGGTGCCAGCACCGACCCGGTGGTCGTGACCGCCGGCGGAACGGAGATCGCCAACGGTCTCACCTACGGCGAGGACGCGGTAGCAGCAACCCTGGCGAGCGGGAACTATGAGGTCGTTTTCGCGGGAGGAAGCGTCGATTCCAGCGCCCCGATCACGGTCGGCCCGGTCACGGCACAGACCGTGGTCTCCGGGTTCGGCCCGGACTCCGCCCAGGCGTATGGCGTCGACACGGCACCGATCGAGGCGGGCATGGCGAAGGTCACGGTCTGGAACGCGACCGAGGCGATCGTGGATGCGACCGTCGACGGACTGGCTCCCGAGGAGATCGCGCCCGGAGGGGGCCTCCCTACGATGGTCGTCGCCGCAGGCACCACGGTCGAGATCGTCATCGATGGGGTGGCGCGAGATGTCACGGCCGGTGCCGACTCGTACACCGACGTCTTCGCCGTCGACGACACCGTCGATCTGAAGATCGCGGTGGCCGTGATCGCCTCGATGACCGACTTGATCGCGGGTCTCAGTCCGACACCCCCGGACACGACCGTACCCCCACCGCTTCTCGTGACGATCCCGGACACGGCGGGGGAGACCGCGGCAGACGCGACGACCCAACTCGAAGATGCCGGTTTCGTGGTGACGGAGAGTTTCGAACAGAGCGACACCGTTGACCAGGGTCTCGTCATCCGGACCCAACCCGCCGCCGGGAACGAAGTTCCCGAGGGGTCGATCGTCGACATCGTCATCTCCGCCGGAGGGGAGCTGGTCATCGTCCCGGACGTGACCGGGCAACCCGCTTCCGATGCCGAGGTCACCATCCAGGATGCCGGTCTGCGGATCAGCACGCAGCCCGAATCCAGCATCGAGGTGGATCCCGGTCTCGTCATCGCCACAGAACCGCCCGCGGACACCGAAGTGGAGGCGGGCACCACCGTCACGATGTTCATCTCCACCGGACCGGCGCGTGTGGTCATCCCCGACGTCACCGGAGAGACCCAGGAAGAGGCCACGTTGATCCTGGAAGACCTGGGTCTCGTCGTCGCAACCGTCGAGGACGCGAGCAACGAGGTCGAAGACGGGCTCGTCATCACCACCACTCCGCTCGCGGGGACCGAGGTCGACGAGGGCAGCACGGTGACGATGACCGTTTCCACCGGGAGGGAAGACCCGGGCCCGAACGCGGCAAGTGTGGCGACCGCGATCAGTTCCAGCGGGATCCTCACGGTGAGCGGGATCAACTTCCTACCCGACAGCGTCGCCGAGAGCGTCATCATCGGCACGAACATCTCCGCCAGCGAGACCGTCGACGCCAACGGTCTCTGGCAATCAGAACTGGACATGTCGAGCCTCCCCGGTGGGACGGTCTACCAGTTGCTGGTGACGGGAACCGACGCCGAAGGGAACGCGTTCGAAGACGTGCAGACCGTGCCCTCGATCCCGTCGGAAGACTCCGGCGTTCCCCTGTGGGTGTGGATCGTTGGGGGCCTGCTGCTTCTCGCCATCGTCGGAGTCATCATCTGGCTCGTCCAACGCAACGAAGATGATGCCGCGGCCGCCGACGGTGCGGACTCCCCGTCGGGAACCACAGGGGCGTGATCGTTCGGGTGTAACCGTTCGCCGGATCGATCGGGATACCACCGACCCTCTCCGTCTCCGGCCGCAAAGCCGGCCGGATCCACCTCCCTTTCCTCGCTGCGCTCGGGCCCCCTCCGTCGTCGACCGAAGCGGTCGACGCCACCTCCCCCAACACTCGCTGCGCTCGCGAGGGGAGGAGACGGTGCGTACGCTTCTCGTTTCTTCCCTCCGGGGGCATCGCGCGGCCATGATCGGAGCGGAGGGGGTGGGATTCGAACCCACGGAACCGGTTGCCCGGTTCAACGGTTTTCAAGACCGTCGCCTTCGTCCGCTCGGCCACCCCTCCTTGCGTCGACGCTTGGCACGCGTGACGTTGTTGTGAGCGGAGGGGGTGGGATTTGAACCCACGGGACCGGTGAAACCGACCCAACAGTTTTCGAGACTGCCGCCTTCGTCCGCTCGGCCACCCCTCCGGGGCCGCCAGCTTCGCCGGCGGGGTACTACGTACTACCTATTACGTACTACGTGGCCGTGATTCTATCGGGCTGCAGCTGTGCACGATCCTGCTCACCGGCGCTTTCGGAAGAACGACTCCAGGAGGGCCGAGGCCTCGTCTTTTCTCACTCCGGCTTCGACTTCGCAGTGGTGGTTGAGGCGTTGGTCCTGGGGTACGTTGTAGAGGCTCCAGACCGCTCCGGCCTTGGGGTCGGCGGCGGCGTAGACGATGCGATCCACCCGGGCCCACACGGCCGCCATGGCACACATCGCACAGGGTTCGAGGGTGACGACGAGCGTGTGGCCCGCCAATCGCCACTGATCGAGTTGGCGCGATCGGCTCGAGATCACCAGCATCTCGGCGTGAGCGGTGGCATCACCGAGTTGCTCCCGTCGATTGTGATCAGACGCAACCACCGCGCCGTCGCTATCGACGAGCACCGCCCCGATCGGGACATCGTCGTGCTCGACGGCAGCGGCCGCCTCGGCCAGCGCCGCGTCCATCGCTGTGGTGAAGTCCATTACCCAGTGACCGCCTTCTACACTCGAATTCTACGGAGGGATCGCATAGTCTGGCCGAGTGCGCACGCCTGGAAAGCGTGTAGGTGGTAACCCGCCTCGAGGGTTCAAATCCCTCTCCCTCCGCTACCGCCGCTCACGGCTACCATGCTCTCGCCGTGCTAGGTGGGGCGCTAGGGGTGCCCTGTACTCGAAATCCTCTTCATGCGAGGCCGAATCCCCGTCCGAGGGTGACCGTCCCACGGGTCGAGCGCCGGGATCAGTCGATGTTGATGGCCGGGTCCTGTGACGGCGGGACGCCGTGAATCGGGTCAGGTCCGGAAGGAAGCAGCCCTAAGCGGGCGGTTCCGGGTGTCGGAGGATCGCCCGACCGGAGTCGACGTCCCGGAACGCGCCGAGGAACGCAACCCGACGGCGGGTGCACGGCATCCCGTCGGCCACCCCTCTCCCTATCCGGGCTTCTCGAGTATCGCTCCCCACACGAAACCCATCGGGCCCATCCGCCAGGTGTCGACGAGACGGAGCGACGAAGACGCCAGCAACTCTTCGGGCGCGGGGTGCTTGTCGAGCGAGCGATGCAGGTACGTGTACTCCTCGCGAGCCCCGATTGTCATGCCCGCCGCTGGAAGCGCCACCGCCGTTCCCATCCGGTGCAACCCGCGGCTGAACGACCCGATGGGTCGACCGAGGTCGACGATCCCCGCCCGACCACCGGACCGGAGCACCCGGCAGATCTCGACGAGCGTGTCGGGCACCGAGTCGAGGTTGCGAAAGACGTAGGCCGAGAAGAGCGCGTCGAACGACCCATCGCGAAAAGGAAGTCGCTCCCCGACCGCGACCACGCGAGACGGGGCAGCATTGAGATCCAGCATCTCGGGCGACGGATCGAGGGCAACGACCTCGCGATCTCCGAAGACCTCGTTGGCCGCGCCCGTGCCCGCTCCCAGGTCGAGCAGTCGGCCCCGGGGAAGGCGCGTGATCGCCGTGACCCTCCACTCCTGATCCTTGCCGAGCGAAAGGATCCGGTTGAGCCGATCGTATCGACCGGCGATGTCGCTGAAGACCTTGCCGTTACTCATCGGATGCTGCGCCTGCCCCAGCTCCGGGGACCGATCCGTTCGGCTCGCGCCTCTCGAGTCACGAGATCTCGTCGAAGCCTGCGTACGGGCGCAGCACCTCGGGCACGACGATCGTGCCATCCGCCGTCTGGTAGTTCTCCATGATCGCGATGAGGGTGCGCCCGACGGCAACGGCGGTGCCGTTGAGCGTATGGACCAGACGGTTCCCGCGCTCTCCTTTGACCCGGATCCGAAGGCGACGGGACTGAAAGTCGGTCGTGTTCGATGTCGATGTGATCTCGCGGTAACGGTTCTGGGACGGGTACCAAGCCTCGATGTCGTACTTCTTCGCCGCCGAAGCGCCGAGGTCTCCAGCCGCCACGTTGACGACCCGGTAGGGCAGTCCAAGGGCCTGGACGATCTCCTCCTCCCGGGCCAGGAGGAAGTCGTGCTCCTCGCCGGATCGCTCCGGTTCCACGAACGAGAACATCTCCACCTTGTCGAACTGATGGACCCGGAAGATGCCTCGCGTGTCCTTCCCGTAGGTGCCGGCCTCACGGCGGAAACAGGTCGAGAACCCGGCGTAACGGAGCGGAAGGTCGTCGGGGTCCAGGATCTCGTCCGCGCGGTATGCGGCGAGCGCGACCTCCGAGGTGCCGACGAGGTAGAGGTCATCGTCGGCCATCGCGTAGACCTGATCTCGATCGCCCGGAAGGAACCCCGTGCCGAACAGCGCCTCCTCGCGCACGAGGACGGGCGGCAGCATCGGCACGAATCCATGCGGGATGAGCATGTCCATCGTCCAGCGCACGAGGGCGAATTCGAGGAGAGCCAGATTCCCTGCCACGAACCCGAACCGCGTCCCGGAGACCTTGGCGGCGCGTTCCACGTCGATGATCCCAAGGGCCTCCCCGAGTTCGACGTGGTCACGGAAATCAAAGTCGAAAACCGTAGGATCGCCCCACCGCTTGATCTCGACGGCATCCTCCTCGGTGAGGCCGTCGGCCGCGGTCCGATCGGCGATGTTGGGGATGGTCACCCACACCTTCCGGAAACCGTCATCGAGTACGTCGGCCTCGGCGAGACGAGCTTCGTACCGATCGGACAGGTCGCCGGCCTCGGCGATGGCGGCATCCCGCTCATCCCCGGTAAGGCGCGCGATCGACTTGCCGATCTCCTTTTGGCGGGAGCGCATCTCCTCCGCCTCGGTGCGAACCCGGCGCCGCTCTCGATCCAGTGCACCGAGCTCGTCGACGTCGAGGGTGACCCCGCGCCGGCTCATGGCCAGCTTCAGGTCTTCGGGACGCTCGCGGAGTACGGAAACATCGATCATGGCGCGAGATGCTACCGGCCCATCGCCCTGCCGAGCGCATCCTCTTCCTCGGGCGAGAGCGGCTCCTTTCCTCTCCCCTCGCTGATCTGCTTCCCGAAGAAGAGGGTCTCGATTCGGGACACGAGGATCGAGATCACGAGGCCGTCCCCCCGCTCGTTGATGAGAGCGATGGACCGCGACTGGTTGCCCGCGATGTTGTCGAAAGCGTCGTACGCCACGACGCCGACACCGGTGATGGCGTACGGAAGGCGACCCTCGAGAAAATGGATCCGACCGTCGGCGTCTACGACCTGAGCTTCGAGGCCGCGGAGGCGGGCATCGGTGGACGCGAGCGCAGCGAAGACATTGCCGTCGGTGGGTACCGCATCGACCTTGTGGCGCACCGCCTGGATCTGGATGGTCTGCCAGATCGCGAGGATCATGACCAGGACCACGATCCCGATGAGCAGCCATGCCAACAGCGGGGTCATATGTTCTCGTTGCGATAGAAGACCATGCGCCAATCGTCGTTGTCGACGTCGGCATCGTCATCGACGGTGGCCGAAACGACGAGTTCGTAGAGACCACCCGGACGCAGCGCGATCGAATCGAAAACGAGCGTTCGCGCCTGGCCGGGTTCGAGCGCCGCAACGGTTTGGCGAATCGTTGTGGCGTCGTCGCCACCGTCGGAGGGAACGAGGTCGAGAACAACCGCGACCTGCTCTTCGACCTCGTTGCCTTCGTTGGCAACGACGGCCTGCACGGAGAAGGTCGTGCTGTGGGGCACCAACGGCACGTTGTTGCGCTCACCGACGGGTTCCGGATCGGTGAGTGCGGTGACGGAGACGTCTCGCCTTTCCCCGAGCTTGTACGTGGACCGGAGTCGAACCGCGATCGCCTCAGGATCGGAGGCGACGGCATGCCCGGCCTCGGCGAATGCCACCACATCGAAGTCGCGGGTGACCAGTTCGTCCTCGACTCGGTCGACCGCGTTCAGGAACTCGGCGTAAGCCACATCCCCCACGGCGAGCAGATCGAACGCATCCTGGAACGCGAGGTCTCCACCCCCCTCTTCGGCTTCGTCGAGAACCTGCACGATCGCCTCATCGAGACCCTGAACTGCGTTGTTCCACGACTTGGCCGCGACCAGCAGGTACCCATGGACCTCGGCAGCCGCGGGAACGACCTCGACATCGTCGAGGGTTGCGGCAGCACCAGAAGTGACCGACGCCAGGTTCTCGAGACGGTGGAGCACCTCAGGCCGGTCGAGATCGGACAACGACGAGAACATCGCCTCGAGGTCGGCGGCTGCCTGCGCCTCGGCAAGCGCCACCTCCTCGGCCACAGCGAGGTAGTCGGCCACCCCGCGTTCCTCTGTGCGGTACTGCACGGCGAGCACGATGGCCGACACGCCGATGAGGGCTACGAGAATCGCGAGAAGCCACCGGCGGCGCCTTCGGCGGCGCTCGATGGCGTTGATGGGATACACCATGAGAGTGGGCGAGGGGGGACTTGAACCCCCACGAGTGTTACCTCACAGGAACCTGAATCCTGCGCGTCTGCCAATTCCGCCACTCGCCCTGAGACGCTGGAAGGCTAACACGGACCCCGAATAGCACTCTGGGGGGAAAGCGGCAACGCAGAAGTGCCACCACCCCATACAATCGACACCATGGGATTGGCTCGCGAGTTGGAACGACGCCTCGAGCGCCTCGTCGATGGCGCCACTGCGGCCGTGTTCAGGGGAAGAATGCACCCGGTGGACATGGCAGACCATCTGGTCCGAGGGGTCGACTTCATGCAGCAGGACGGTGCAACCGGCCCGACTGTGCCCAACCGGCTCGTGTTCCGAATCAACCCGGCCGACCTCGACGACACGATCGACCGCGATCGACTCCGTCGCGAGTTGGCGAACGCGGTGTCCACGACCGCGGCGGAAAGGGGGTGGAAGATCTCCGGCCCGATCACGGTCACGGTCGCCGTGGATCCCTCGGTCCCTCGCGGTCTCTCGGATTGCAGCGGCACGAGCGAATCCGGCCCACTCGACCCGTGGGCGCAACTCGTGTCGACCTCGCCACCGCGGGCACTCGACGTGGGCGACAATCAGAATGTGCTCGGGCGTGCGCACGATTCGGACATCGTCCTCTCGGTTCCCGAAGTGTCCCGGCACCATGCCCTCATCGTTCGACGCGACAACGAGGTTCTCCTCTCCGACTTCGAATCCGCGAACGGGACCAAGCTCAACGGAACCCGGCTCGACCGAGAGACTGTTGCCATCGTCCCGGGCGATCAGATCTCGTTCGGGGACGCCGAGTTCACCTTCCGGCTCGTATGACCATCTGATGCCGGCCCTCGTACTCAACCTCCTGAAGATCCTCTTCCTGGTCCTGATGTTCCTCTTCTTGTGGCAGATCACCCTCGCCATTCGTTCCCATATCGGATCGGGTACATCGGCTCGCACCGGCCGGACGTCGGGTGAGCTCGTGCTGCTCAGAGGTGACTCGAAGCGGGGCACCGTGGTGAAGTTACGAGCGGGCGGCCTCGTCATCGGCAGGGCCGAGGAGGCGGAGCTAACGATCGACGACCCCTACGCTTCCGAGTTCCATGCCCGGGTCGGCTCCCAGGGCGGAAAGGTCGTCGTCAACGACCTCGGCAGCACGAACGGGACCTACGTGAACGGTCGCCGGGTCACGGCACCGGTCGGCGTCTCCAAAGGCGACACGATTCAAATCGGGAAGACCATCCTCGAGGTGAGATGAGATACATCTGGGCAACCGGAACGGACCAGGGTCGCGTGCGTGAGCGCAACGAAGACTCCCTGTTCCCGCAACACGCCGGCTCAGCGGAGGGTCCGATCCTCGTCGCCGTTGCCGACGGCATGGGGGGTCATGTTGCGGGCAACATCGCCAGCAACCTCGCGATGGAAACGGTCACCGCGAGCGCCGTCGACGATGGGCTCCCGGTCGAGGAGCGCGTGCTGGCGGCGAACGACGCCATCATCGAGTCGGTCACCCAGGACCCCGCGCTCGCCGGCATGGGAACGACGATGACCCTCGGGACCTTCGCGAGCGACGGAACCCTGCGGATGGCTCACGTCGGTGACAGCAGGGGCTACCTCCTTCGCGATGACGAGCTCCGCCAATTGACCGATGACCACACCGTCGTCGCTGAACTCGTCGAACTCGGGCGGCTCAGCAGCGAGGCCGCAGACAACCACCCGCAACGCCACCTCCTCACCCGCTCACTCGGTCTGGGCCCGGTCGAGGTCGACGACTTCTCCGTCGGCCTCGAAGCCGGCGATCGGGTGCTCTTCTGCTCCGACGGGCTGACGACGATGCTCTCCGACGATGAGATCCTCGAGATCCTTCGCGCGGACAAGAGCGTCGAGTCCATCGTGTGGGACCTCATCGAAGGCGCCAACTCTGCAGGAGGGTTGGACAACATCACCGTCGCGGTGATCGACGCCCGGTGATGAGCCGCAACGCCGAGGCGCTGCTGGTTGCGTCCGGTTCGGTCCTGGCGGCGCTCGGCGTGGCCATGGTGGGGTTCGCCGAAGGGACCTGGCTCGACGCGCAAGTGGCCCTCACGTTCCTCGTGTTCGCCCTTTCGTTCGGCGGAGTCCACATGGCACTGAGAGCATGGGCACCGAACGCGAACCCACTGGTACTCCCCATCGCCGCGTTCCTGACGGCGATCGGCTTCATCGAGGTGTACCGGCTCGACCGACAGCTCGCCACACTCCAGCAGTGGTGGCTGATCGTCGCCTCGATCTTCGCCGTCGTCACCCTCTGGCTGCTTCGCAACTCCGGGGTGGCGGTTCTGCGACGTTACCGGTACATCTTCTTGGCGGTCGCGGTGGCCCTTCTGCTCCTGCCCCTCCTCCCCGGGTCGTGGCCGCTCCACGGCGCCACCATCAATGGATCCCGCCTCTGGGTTCGTCTTCAGGTCCCGGTGGGTGGCGTCGTGCTCAGCTTCCAGCCGGGGGAGATGGCGAAGGTGTTCCTGACGATCTTCCTCGCGTCCTACCTGGCCGATCGGGCAGAGGCGATGTCGACCGTTTCGCGCCGGATCGGACCGTTCCGGTTCCCGGAGCCGAGGCACCTCGGCCCGGTGGTGGTCGCCGCGGCGGCGGCGTTCCTGGTTCTCATCTATCAGCGCGACCTCGGAGCCTCCCTGCTGTTGTTCGGGCTCTTCATCGGCATGCTCTACGCCGCGACCGGCCGGACCTTCTACCTGGGTGCGGGAGCCATCGCCGTGGCCGTCGGTGCATTGACGGCGTTCCGAACGTTCGGTCACGTCCGCACCCGCGTCACGGCCTGGCTCGATCCGTTCGCCGACTACGCGGGGTCCGGCTATCAGGTGATCCAGGGTCTGTTCGCCATGGGAAGCGGCAGCCTGACCGGGTCGGGGCTCGGACTCGGACGTCCCGATCTGATCCCCGCGGCGGCCACCGATTTCGTGTTCGCCGCCATCGCCGAAGAACTCGGGTTGGCGGGTTCGATCGCCGTGCTCACCGGATTCGCCTTGTTCGTGACCGTGGGTTTCGGCATCGCTCTTCGATCGCGTGATCGGTTCCGCAAGTACCTCGCTGCCGGCCTCACGATCCTCATCGGACTCCAAGCGCTCCTGATCATCGCCGGGATCCTCCGCCTCTTCCCGATCACCGGTGTCACCCTCCCCTTCATGTCGTACGGGGGCTCCTCCCTTCTCGCCAGCGCCGTCATCGTTGCTCTCCTGACCCGGGTTTCCCACGAGGAACGCACATGAACGGCCCCCTGCGTCGCACCGCATGGGCGATCCTGGGAGCCTTCGCGATCCTCGCGCTCACCGCGACCTGGGTTCAGGCGATCGCGGCGCCGCGTTACCGCGACGACGCACGCAACCCCAGGGTCGTGGCATGGCGCGTGGGAAGAGAACGCGGCGCGATCGTCACTGCCGACGATGTCGTGGTGGCAAGGTCGGATCCCGATCCCGACGATCCGCAGATCTTCCGCCGCAGCTACCCGGAGGGCGACCTCTACTCCCATGTCGTCGGCTTCACCTCGGTGCTCTTCGGTGCCCGCGGGCTGGAGCAGGAACGAGCCCACGATCTGGTATCCGACCGCGATTCCACCATCTCGGGGGTGCTCAACGCCCTGCTGGGAGGGGATCCCCGCCCGCGCGGTCTGCGGCTCACGATCGATCACAACCTCCAGGAAACCGCGGCGGCCGCACTCGGCGACCAGCGGGGGGCGGTGGTCGCCATCGACCCTGCTACAGGAGCGGTGCTGGCATCGGTATCGACCCCCGGATTCGATCCGAACACCCTCATCGGGCCGGGAGCAGGTCCCGCAGGAACGGAGCTCGAAAACGATGCAGGACAACCGCTGCTGGACCGGACGATCGCGACCACCTATCCCCCCGGCTCATCGTTCAAAGTGATCACTGCGGCAGCGGCCCTCGAAGCCGGCATCGCCGGGCCGTCGACCGAATTCGACGATCCCGTAGCGCTCGACTTGCCGGGAACATCGTCGACGATCCGCAACTACGACGAAGACGTGTGCAACGACGGTCGAGCGGTGAGCCTCGAGCAGGCGTTCGTCAAGTCCTGCAACACGGTGTTCGCTGCACTCGGCATGGAGGTGGGTGCAGATCGGCTCGTCTCGATGGCGGAGAAGTTCGGCTTCAACCAAGAGATCCCCTACGACCTCGACGTGCTCGCGTCAGCGATCCCCGACGCCGCAACGTTCGCCGACGATCCCCCTGCGATCGCCCAGAACGCGATCGGACAACGTGACGTTCGGGCGACGCCGATGCAGATGGCGCTGGTGGCGGCAGGTGTGGCGAACGGCGGCGAGATCATGATCCCCCACGTCGTGGCGGATGTATTCACCTCCGACGGCACGATCGTTGACACCACCCGACCGACCTTGTGGCAACGGGCCGTCAGCCCGGCGACTGCAAGCGTGTTGACCGATCTCATGGAGCGCGTGGTCATCTCAGGAACCGGCCAGCGCGCCTCGGTCCCCGGCTTCCGGATCGCAGGCAAGACGGGAACGGCGGAGGTCACGGGTGGACCGCCACACGCCTGGTTCATCGGCTTCGGCCCGGTGGATCCGGAACCCGGTGAACGTCAGATCGCCATCGCAGTCGTCGTCGAAGACGGTGGGGATTCCGGAGAGACGGCATCGGGAGGAACGGTGGCGGCCCCGATCGCGGCATCGGTTTTCGAGGCGTTCTTCAGCGGCTGAGCAGCGGGGGTCGAACCGCCCGGTGATCACCCAGGAGAGTCATGCCATTACCGGGTCCCATCGGTACCCTTTCGCTCCAGTATGGAGCAACGCGTTCTTTCCGACCGGTATCGACTCATCGGTCACCTTGCCCGGGGCGGTATGGCCGATGTGTACGAGGCTGAGGACGGCCTCCTGAATCGGCGCGTCGCCGTCAAGATCCTCCACCCCAACTTCGCTTCCAACGAGGCGTTCGTGACCCGGTTCCGGCGTGAGGCACAGGCTGCTGCCAACCTCAGCCATCCCAACATCGTGGCCATCTACGACTGGGGGGTCGATACCGGGACCTACTTCATGGTGATGGAACTCATCAAGGGCCGAACGTTGCGCGACATCATCAAGTCCGAGGGCGCTCTCCTCCCCCGTCGTGCCGCGGAGATCACGGCTGAAGCGGCGGCGGCACTGACCGTCGCCCACGCCGCCGGCGTGTTCCATCGCGACGTCAAGCCGGGGAACATCATGATCACGCCCGAAGGCAGCGTGAAGGTCACCGACTTCGGCATCGCTCGCGCCCTCGACGACTCCGAGGAGTTGACCAAGACGGGGGCCGTCATCGGAACCGCCACCTACTTCAGCCCCGAACAGGCCCAGGGGTACCCCGCGGATGCGAGGTCCGATGTCTACTCCCTCGGCGTCGTCCTTTACGAGATGCTCACGGGGATGCCGCCGTTCACCGGTGAGAGCCCGGTGGCGGTGGCGTACCAGCACGTCTCCGAATACGCCATCCCCCCCGACCAGATCAACCCCGAGGTGCCGCACGATCTGGCGGCGGTCGACGAAACGGCGATGGTCAAGGATCCCGCGGACAGGTACCAAACGGCCGCGGATCTACGGTCGGACCTCCTGCTCTATCTCTCCGGAAGACAGCCGCTCGCGGCCGGGCTCGCCGCAGCCGCCGCAGCCACCGCTTTGATCACCGCACCACCGGCGACGGTTCCACCCGACGAGACCGCTCGCGTCGTGGCGGGAGGCCAACAAGAGGAAGACCGAGGCGCCGGAGCGTACTTCGCGGCCATCATCGGTCTCGCCGCGATCCTCGCGGTCGGCGCCTTCATCCTGTTCCGGTTGCTGTCCGCGGGCGCTGCCACCGCCAACACCGTCATGATCCCCGACCTCACGCTCATGTCCGCCGAAGAAGCCAACGTGGCGCTCCAGGAGTTGGATCTCAAGGTGAGGAATCGCTCGGAGACGAGCGAGACCGTTCCGCAGGGATTCGTCATCACCACCGAACCATCCGCCGGCACCGAAGTCGAGGCGGGGACCTTCGTCCTCGTGGTCGTGTCGGCCGGGCTGGAGGAGTTCACCGTTCCCAACGTCGTCGGGGAGACCGAAGACGTTGCTCGCTCGCGGATCGAAGCTCAGGGCTTCACCGTGGGCACCGTCCAGGACGAACTCACCGAAGACACCGACGAAGGCATCGTGCTGCGCCAGAGCCCCACAGGAGGCTCGTCTCAGGCTCCGGATACCGAGGTCGACCTCGCCGTCTCCCGCGGCCGTTTCGCCCAGGTCGTGCCCGATGTGACCGGCATGAGCGCGGACGCTGCCGTCCTCGAACTCACCCGAGCCGGATTCACCGATGTGGTGACGACGAACGAGTTCTCCACGGAGGTCGACCCCGGCTTCGTCATCCACACCGAGCCCGAACCCGGCCGCACCGTCCCTCGGAACGCACGCATCACGGTCTTCGTCTCGGAGGGAACGGAACTCATCGAAGTCCCCGACCTCGTGGGGGAATCTCCCGAGAGCGCCCAGAACACCCTCGATGAACTCGGTCTCGTCTGGGTCAGGTTGGGGGATAGCGAACTGTCCGCAGGCGACCCTCTCATCGGCAAGATCACCGCCCAGACGCCGTTCGCCGGAGAGACCGTCGAGATCGGCTCCGATGTGCGTGCGAGGATCGGTGCGCTCAAACAGGTGACGGTGTCCGATTTCTCCGGAATGACCGGCGACGCGGCTGCCGCTGCAGGGGCCGCCGCGGGCCTCGACGTGATCGTGGTCCCCGACCCGACCAACCCCGACCCCAACGGGACCGTCGTGAGCCAGGATCCGTCAGCAGGGACCACGGTGAACGACGGTTCCCAAGTCACGGTGGTCACGAGCGCGCTGCCCCCTCCCGATCCACCCGATCCGCCCGATCCGCCGGACCCGGAGCCACCCGATCCACCCGATCCGGAGCCGCCACCCGAAGAGACCGGATGACGGCCCGCGTTGAATCCGAACGGAACTTCGCGTTGCTGGCCTGGTACGGGGAACGCAAACGTTCGCTCCCGTGGCGCGAGGTTGCAGATCCGTACCCCGTCCTCGTGTCTGAGGTCATGCTGCAACAGACCCAGGTGTCACGGGTCATTCCTTACTACCAACGATTCCTCGGGAGTTTCCCAACGGTCGAATCGCTCGCGGCCTCGTCACTCAGCGACGTTCTCGGGGTCTGGTCGGGACTCGGGTACAACACGAGAGCGCAGCGCCTCCGGGACGCGGCACGGCTCGTGACCGAGCGCGGCTGGCCTTCGACCGTCTCCGGATTGCGGGAGCTCCCGGGTGTCGGCCCCTACACCGCCGCCGCGATCGCCTCGTTCGCCTTCGGAGAGCAGATCGCCGCGATCGACACGAACATCCGCCGCGTCCTGAGCCGCTGGCACGGCGAACCGCTCCACGGCGCGGGTTTGCAGGCCGCCGCAGACGCCGACCTGGGGTCTCCGGCAAGCGACTGGAACCAGGCGATGATGGATCTCGCGGCCACCCTGTGCCGCCCGAGACAGCCTGCATGTGTCGCGTGTCCGGTCGAGGCCTGGTGCTCGGGCCCCCACGGTTACGCCCCACTGCCACCCCAGTCCCGATTCGAGGGCTCGGCGCGCCAACTGCGGGGATGCATCGTGAGAGCCCTCGTGCGCCAACCCCAGTCGTTCGACCAGATACGGAGAGAGACGGGGTTCCCGACCGAGGAGATCGAGTTCGCCATCGAAGATCTCGAAGCCGAGGGACTGATCCGCAGGGACGGCGACCGCCGCTGGGAGATCGGGAAGTGAGTCGCGACTCGCGACCACCTGACACGGCTTCCGTGTCAGGTGGCGAGGAAGTTCTCGAGGAGGCGTTTGCCCTCGGGGGTCATCACGCTCTCGGGATGGAACTGGACACCTTCGATCGGAAGGTGCCGGTGGCGCACTCCCTGCACCACGCCGTCGTCGGATCGGGCGCTCACCGCGAGGCTCTCGGGAACGAAAGATGCCGCGAGGGAGTGATAGCGGGTTGCGGTGAGCGGGTTCGGGAGGTTGGCGAAGACCCCGGACCCGTCGTGTTCGATCGACGACGTCTTGCCGTGCCGCGGTTCGGGAGCCCGATCGATCGTGCCGCCGAAGGCCGTCACGATCGCCTGGTGCCCGAGACAGACGCCGAGCGTCGGGACCTCGGCGCCCAGGAGACGGATGAAGTCGACGGAGTTCCCGGCGTCTTCCGGTCGACCGGGTCCCGGCGAGATCACGAGTCGATCGGGACGGAGGGCGGCACCCTCCGCCGGATCCAGTTCGTCGTTCCTGACGACCACCGGTTCGGCACCGAGTTCGCCCAGGTACTGCACGAGGTTGTAGGTGAACGAGTCGTAGTTGTCGATCACGAGAACCCTCACCCGATTGTTCCCCCGGTGTCGAGCAGATTGGTGCCCACCCAGTCGTACACGAAGAAGAGCCCAACGAGCACGACGATCACGACGAGCACCGCGCTGATCGCTTTGACCGCCGTCGGTCCCGGGAGGGCGTCGAACCACCGTTTCACGAATAGATCGCTTCGTAGTTGGGGCCCGAGACCAGTTCTGCGATCACGACGAGTCGCTGTCGCGACGAGAACTTCGGGTTACAGGTCGTCAGCGTGAGCCACGAGCCGAGAAGGTCCTCAGTGACCCAAAGCGCGCTCGGTTCGACAACGAGCGAATCCCGCACCGCATAGACGTTCGTTCCGATCGCCGACTCCACTTCGATCTCGTCCCCCGGCTCGAGGATGTCGAGTTCGTGGAACGGCGCCCCGTACGTGGTGCGGTGGCCGGAGATGACGGTGTTACCGGGTTGGCCGGGGAGCGGCGTGTCGGGCATGTGCCCGGCACCGTTCTTGAGATCGGAAACTCGAACCCCCTCCACGACGACCCACCCATCCTCGAGCCTCTCGATGCTCGGAATCCTGATCACCGCGATCGCCTCCTCCGGAAGCGCCGCTGACTCGACCAGCAGCGGGCGCGAGGTGGGCACCGGTGGCAGCGGTTCCAGGTCCCCGCCGAGCGCCGCCGAGTCCACCCTCACCACGACCGGCGGGGTGTACTCGACCTCGGTGATCTCGACCGATGCGAAGCGACTCTCGACCTCGCTACTCAGCGCCACTTGGTTCTGCTGAGCGAACCACGTGGTGACGAGCAGTTGCTGTGCCACGAAGCCGAGAACCAGCAAACCCAGGACGATGCTGGTCCATCCGACGACGCGGAGCACCCGGCGCAGTGCTGCGGGCCACGATCTCGATCGAGCGGCCGTCATCGGTCTGAGGGTTTCGTCCATCGCCATGATCAACGTCAGCGTACCGGCACCCGCCACCAACGGCGGGCCCTATCGCGGTCCGGAGCCGTTGGGTCCATCACCGCCACGCACTAACCTGTCGCCCATGCCAGTCTCCAAAGGACGCAAGAAGGCCAAGAAGCGCCCGACGCCGCCATCGAAGCCGGCCGCCGCCGAAGAGAAACACAGAGGTTCGTCCCCGACCTGGTACGTAGCCTTGATGTTCGGCCTCATGGCCGTCGGGATCATCATGATCCTGCTCAACTACATCGACGTGCTGCCGGGAGGAACCAGCAATCTGTGGCTGCTTCTCGGTCTTGGCGGCATCGGGGTCGGCTTCGCGATGACGCTCAACTACCGCTGAGCTGGTCCCCCTTTTGGGGGTGTCGGCGTGGATCGGAGGCGTTCGGGCGCACGGAACGGCCGATGAGACGCCTCGAATGACATGGCTGTAGTTATCCCCCGACCCATCAACACCCTGGGGAGAACTACACGAGTGTAAGACGTGCCTTCGCACGCTCAGACGTCGAGCGGATCCATATCCTCACGGCAGTGCCGAGGGGATTCCACGTCGGCATCCTGGGCATGGGTCACCGTGAGTCGCATCCCGCAGACCGAACACCGGTAGTGCGCCTCGACTTCGTGGATGTCGTCGGGGTCGGGTTCAGGCGGCGGGCCGCTGGCGATCATCCTCACGGTCAGGACCGTGCCGATGAACAGCAACCCTCCGATCGCTACGGCGACCAGCACGAGTGCCATCGTCAGTCGATCAGTTCGAGGATCGTGCCGTTGGCGGTGCCCCCGCCTTCGCACATGGTCTGAAGGCCGTAGCGGGAACCGCGGCGCTCCATCTCATGGACCAGCGTGGTCATCAAACGAGCACCGCTCGCGCCGAGCGGGTGACCCAGGGCGATCGCCCCACCGTTGACGTTGACCTTCTCCCAGTCGGCGCCGGTCTCGCGGAGCCAGGCTCCGATGACGGAAGCGAACGCCTCATTGACCTCGAACAGGTCGATATCGTCCATCTCGAGGCCCGCCGCACGGAGGGCCTTGTGCGTGGCAGGGATGGGACCCGTCAACATCGAGACGGGATCGGTCCCGGCAAGTGAGAACGCCGTGAACCGGGCCCGCGGCCGAAGTCCCAGTTCGGCGGCCCTCTCTTCGCTCGTGATGAGCAGCGCGGCGGCTCCGTCGGCGATCTGTGACGAATTGCCCGCGGTGACGACGCCGTCCTCCTTGAACGCCGGGCGAAGATCGGCCAGCGCCTCCGGCGTGGTACGCGGACGAATGCCCTCGTCCCGGGTCACGGTGGCGGCTCCGTTTCCGGTCTTGATCTCGATCGGGACGATCTGATCGTCGAAACGGCCCTCATCGCTCGCCCGCGTGGCCCGCATCTGGGAGTCGTATCCGATCTGATCGAGTTCCCGGCGAGGGATCTCCCACATCTCGGCGATCATCTCGGCGGAGAGGCCCTGCGGGATCAACAAGTGGTCGTAGCGGACCCGCATCTGCTCCCCGAAGGGTTTGCCCGGGCCCTGCGAGAAGGTGATCCCCATCGGAACCCGGGTCATCGACTCGACACCGGCGGCTACGACCACGTCGTAGACGCCGGCCATGACACCTTGTGCCGCGAAGTGGGCGGCCTGCTGGCTCGATCCGCATTGACGATCGAGGGTGAGGCCCGGGACCGACTCGGGCCACCCGGCGCCCAGGACGGCGTTCCTCCCGACGTTGAACGTCTGCTCCCCCACCTGCGAGACGCAACCCATGATCACGTCGTCGACGAGCACGGGGTCGAGGCTGTTGCGCTCGGCGAGCGCGCGGAGGGTTTCGGCCGCGAGGTCGACCGGGTGCCAATCCTGCAGGTTGCCGTTGCGCTTCCCGGTCGGGGTGCGCACGGCATCGACGATCACCGCGTTCCTCATTGATGGCTCCTTCCCAGCAGTGGAGACGATCGGATTCGAACCGACGACCTCCTGGTTGCAAACCAGGCGCTCTGCCGAGCTGAGCTACGTCCCCGAGACCGTTCCCATTCTACCGAGCTGGTCGTCGAGCCGAACGAGCGCCTCAGGCGCCGAACTGGAAGATCATCATCACGAAGGCAACGAACAGCAACAGTGTGCGCACGTGTCCGAACATCGAAACCTTCTTCGCGAGTTCGGCCGCCTCGGCATCACCCGCACCGTTCGCGTCCACCAGTGCAAGGATCTTCGATGCCTTCGGAGTCTCGTAGAACAGGTCGATGGCCAACGCCAGCACAGCGGCCACGATCGCAACCGAGATCCACACCGTCTCGAACTCGAATCTCACATCGTCCAGCACCAGCCAGAAGCCGAACACGATCGTTCCGATGCCCGCGATGCTGAAGAGTCGCCGGTTCGTCGGCGCCACCCGCGTGAAGACACCCATCACTGCCGACACGTCCCCCGTTCGGTTCGCCGTGGCCATCAGCCCTTCGACGTGGACGGCCCCGCCCAGCCAGACGACTGCGAAAAGGACGTGGAAGAACAGCAACCATTCGTTCATGTGGGTCTCCGAAGTGGACGGGATCAGGAGGCGAGAGGCTACCCCGTTGTGTCGGGATACCGAAGAAGATCGTCGACTTCGGCGGCAGCCGCGTGGGGATCACCGGTCACGACGATAGGTGCAGCAGGATGGAGCTCCAAAGAGCGCTCGGTGATCCGCTCGCGTGATGACCCCTCGACCGATTCGCCCACAACGACCGCAGCAACGGATCGTGTTTCGAGCAGCCGGATGGTGTCGATGTCGGTGAGCGCCTCCAGCGTCCGATGCCCCAACTCCGTGATCCGGCGACAGACGTCGTCGACGACCCCGCCGTCGCGCCCGACGACCAACACCGATCCGGCGACCGCCTGCGGCGCCATGTGCCGGGACCTGTCCACGATCACCGCGAGCCGGTCGAGCGCGAGGCGGATCTGGGCGCGTACGTCTTCATCCACGAGGGTGAGGCCGTCGAAGTGTTGCGGTGCCTTGGCCACCATGACCTGCGGATCCGCCACAACACAGAATCTGTTGTGCGACAGGATGTCGCGGAGGTGCCGCTGGGATGCCCGGGTGCCCGAGCCACCCCCGGCACCGAGGATCACCGCGGGCATGAAATCGAGTGGGGAATCCGGCCCTCGCGAGAGCCAGTCGAGCGCGTTCTTGAGCGCGCCGGTCACCGAGTAGTTGTATTCCGGCGTGGCGAAGACGATGCCGTCGGCGGCCGCGACCCGCTCGCGAAGACGCGCCACCGTGGGGTCGAAACCGTTCTCCTGCTCGTCATCCCAGTTGTACATCGGAATGCCGTTGAGATCGGCGATCTCGAGGGTCATGCCGGCGGGGGCAACCTCCTCGGCCGCGCGGAGGAGCGCGGTGTTGTAGGACGCACGCCGGAGGCTTCCCGAGATTCCCACCAAGTCGATGTTGTTCATAGCTTCCCCTCGAACGAACCGCAGGCCCAGGCTATTCCCCTTCGGATCCAAGGTGACTCCGGATGGTTCTGCTCCCGACGCTGGCCATACCGTTCTTCGCGATCGTGCATGCCGCGTCGCTCATCCGAATCATCGACCGTCCTGATCGAAGTACCTCGACTTCACCGACCCGGGAACCCTTGTAGACTCGGTGAATTCGCGGGGCCCATAGCTCAGCCCGGTGAGAGCGCATCCCTGATAAGGATGAGGTCCCTGGTTCAAATCCAGGTGGGCCCACCAACGTAAACCCTTGCTGCGCAAGGGTTTACGACTATCTGGTCCGTAGTTCGATTACGCCGCGACCGCGCCGCGTCCACATTGCGTCCACAGCGGAGTCGCGCCAGGACGCGTCCAGTCGCTCTGCAGCCGCCTCGTCGAGGCCGTCGAAGAGGTGCCCGTAGGTGTCGAGTGTGGTCTTGATCGAAGCGTGGCCGAGCCTCTCTTGGATCACCTTCGGGTGCTCTCCTTGGACGATGAGGAGCGCGGCGTGTGTATGCCGGAGATCGTGAAACGTGCATGGCTCGCCAACCGAAGCTCGCACGGCCGGCAGCCAGATCCGGCGCCGGAAGTTCGTGCGCCGAATGGGACCGCCCGACGGTGCGCTGACCATCGGGCCGGTTCCGTCGGCATGGACCGCGAGATGCTGCGCCAGCTCCTCGACAACGAACGACGGTACCGATACGGTTCGACGAGAAGCGTCCGACTTCGGTGACTTGACCAGGAACTCACCTTTGACCTCGGCAAGGCTCTCCTCGACCCGCACCGTCTTTCGTAAGGCATCGAATCGCTCGATGCGAAGCGCAGCGAGCTCTCCGAAGCGCAGCCCCGTGTATACCGCAGTGAGGACCATCGCCCGATAGCGCTCATAGATTGCCTCCGCCAGTGGCCTTCGTCTCGGTCGGCTCGAGTAATCGCATGGCTGCCGTTGTGAGCTTCGGGAGCTTCACGTTCCGGCAGGGCGACACCGGAACCAGGCCGTTGTCCACGGCACTCGAAAGGGCAGCTGCGAGCAACTGGTAGGCCTTCCGAGTCGTTGCTGGTGCCAGGCCGTCGGCATCGAGGTCGGCGACCCATTGGGCGATGTGCACTGGCTGGAGCTGTCCGATCGGAACGCTGCCGAATCTGGGGAGCGCGTGGTTGCGAATCGAGGCTTCGTCCCGAAGACGCGTCTGCGGGCTCAAATTCGTCCGCGTGGCCTGCCATTCGACAATCCAGTCTGCAAGCCGCGTTCGAGCGAGACGAGGGTCGGCGTAGCGACCTCGGAGCTTGTCGGACTCCAACCTGACTCGAGGCTCGCAGCCGGGGCGAATCGGTGGCGTTGATGGCCAACACCATCGACACCGTCGCCCGTCTCAACCGGCTCGTGCAACAGACCCGGATCGGTAACGGTGAACTCGACCCCACCACACACGGCCTCGACGTTGATGGACAGCGGCTGTTGGTTGGTGACGACGTGGTGACCCCCCGCAACGACCGGGCGCTGCGCACCGACCGCGGAGTGATGGTCAAGAACCGCGACCACTGGACCATCGAAACGATCCACGACGATGGAGCTGTGTCGCTCACCGGCCGAACCGGCACCGTTCACCTCCCCGCCGGCTACGTGGCCGAGTGGCGAACAGGTCGGTGGTGCCGTTGCGTTGGTAGTCGTGGGATTGGCGTTGCGGGACTCCGGGCATCAAGGGCAGGATCGGGGCGGTACGGTCCAATGCTTGGACTGCGGTCTTTTCATCGACGCAGAGCACGACGGCTGC
>PVMS01054407.1_pt1 | contig 35485 bp, 27 predicted proteins | sample 1853461 | NCBI WGS metagenome assembly PVMS01 (sample SAMN08582032, study PRJNA380276) | Marine sediment metagenome, whole genome shotgun sequencing project. | isolation source: ocean sediment barecode stripped | collected 2017
CGTAGTAATCCTCAAACAGCGCCGGCTGGACCATATCCAGCACTTCCTGAATCTCCTCATCAGGTAGGAAATCCATTAGCGCTACCAGGGCAGCGGCTCCATACCGCCGGTCAGGATATGATATCGCCGCTTCTCGCAATAAATCTTCAGAATCATCAAATTTACCAAGCAACCCGAAAAGACTTCCGGCCTGGTAAAGAGCTTCCGGTGCATCTTCATGCTGGGGGAATAAATCGGCCAGGTTAACGTAGTATTCTACCGCCGTAGCCAGATCACCCTGTCTTTCGGTTATTGCAGCAGCCCACCACGCTGCAAAAGGACCCTGTTCGCCATCAGGGAACTGTTCTAGGTAGGTTATATAACTGGTAATCGCATCATTGTCCAGCCCTGAACGAACCTGCAGCTTACCTTTTTCTATCCAGCCCCGAGCAGCGGAAGCCAACTTTAAATCACCATCGGCGCCACGGGCCTGAGCATCAATATCAATGCGCTCATCGTCTACATTTGCTTCGGCCGCTGTGATATATGCATCGATCTCGGCCAAAGCAGCCTCGATATTGCCAAGCTGTTCATAAGACCAGGCCTGATATAGATGTGCATCCTCGTTATGATCTGGGGTTTCAGCAATATAACGACTAAACGCACTAATTGCCGGCTCATAAGCATTGGCATGATAATCTACAAGACCACGTTGATAATCATCAATTGGCAACTCTGCGGTCACCATCGCTTGCAGAGCAAGGTAGCTCTCGTACGCTTCAGGATACTTTGTCACTGCCTCTTCATAAAGCGCCCATCCTGCATCCATATTACCCAGCAACATTTCAAGAGTGCCCCCCATGTACATCGCTCGTCCTATAATCTGTCCGCTGATGTCGCTCTCATAAACTTTTTTGTATTGTTCCAATGCGGCTTCTAGATTACTGTCTTCCGTATACATATTGGCCAATCGTTCTCGCAAAGCGACCATTAGATCTGGATGAGCATCACCCTCCACGGCCGTCGCCAGGGCATCAATTGCAGCACCTCGATCCCCGAGAAGCAAGTGACAATCAGCGATTAGCGGCCCGACATAGGCAATCATATCCACATTTTTTTCCAGATAGCGCTCATACCCATTGATCGCATTGGCACAATCCCCTTGGGCTTCATAAGACTGGGCCAGGGCATAATAAGCACCATCAGCACTGGGAACGCTTTCCGCGAGTTCATCAACTTCTTCCGGGACAAAATCAGCTGGAGGTGTCTCCACCGCTGTTGAAGCCAGGTATTCGGCAAATGCATCGCCTGCAGCAACATTTTGCTCCAGGGCTAATTGAGCCAGGCCTAAACCAAATAAGGCGATTTTCCGGTCATCCTGGTCCAACTGTTCAGAATATATACTGGCTTGAAAATGGTCGACAGCCGCTTCGTAGTTTTCCTGCTGGAGGTATTGTTGACCAAGAGTCAATCTCTCAGCAGGAACAGGCGTTGGCGTTGGCGTACGCCTGGGAGTAGGTGATGGGACGACTCGGGTTGAGTTTTCCATTCCTGCCCCGCTATTCCTGCTATTTCCTTGAGGCGTATTTGTAGGTAATCCCGGAATTAGTGTTGGGGTAGGTTCAACCGCAGGCGCGTCTAATATATCGCTCGTCGGCTGCGGCGTTTCACCCGCGTCACACGCTGTCAACAGAATCAGCCAGAGCAGAATCGGTATCAGGCTGATCTTCGACTGTATTACCATTTTGCCCGGTCTTTTTTTCATTCGTATCAATTAATAATGTCCATGCTAAATACAGTGGCACTATCTGGTTTAATCCCATCCAGATAAACAATGCCGTCGCGATCAGAGTAACCGCATCAAGTAATTGAGCGATGCTATCTTGGGCTTCCTGAATCAGTAAATCAGTCTCCTCTATCAGACGAATATAATCATCAATTAGTGGTTCAACTTCACCCACACTTTGGTTGATGCGCTCGAGATCTTCAGAAATAGTCAAGACATTGGAGCCAATATTATCAAGATTTTGGCTAACCGCAGACATGTTTACTTCAAGACCCCGCAACGATTCTGGAATTCCGTCAAGACTTTCCCCAAGCTGATTCACGGTATCATCCAATGGCGCATCGGGTTGATAGTCAACGCCTAAATCAAATCGTATTGGTACACCAAATATCTTCCGGTCAACCTCAAAGGAATCGAGCAGGAGCAGTGTGTCGTCAATGGCCCCGGCTGCTTCGGCAATATCTGGAATTGATGATTGGACTGCCTCCAGGCTATCGGGCAACTCTTGGGTCGCCACATTTGTAATCTGATTCATAAGCGGTTGCGTATTGTCGATTGTTTGCGACAGTTCTGCAGCTGTCTCAACAACAGTTTCGAGGCTCTCTTCTACCTGGGTAACCGTCGTTTTGGTAAGTAATAGCGTTTCTGTTACCGTATCAAGACTATCCGCCGCCAGGATTAAGGTATTGTCCAACCGCAAAGCGATATCTTTGAATAACTCACGGGAAGTAACGAATCCAAAGGCGCTTAAGCCAAGGCCAGTCAGCGCTATGAGCAACATCACTACACCAATGATTTTTTTTATCATTATCCTCCTCCCTCCTGATCAACTTCTATATTAGATCTTTGATAAATAGTGCCGGTCAATCCGTATTGGTCATGTTTTCGAGCTCATCCAGAACAGTTTCCCGGTCTATCGTCCCGCTTTCGTTTTCAGCCTGCTCCATGGCAGCAATTATTAATTGCACGGCATCATACGCTGAACCCGCATATGGACCGGCTACTTCTTCGAAGGGAGTCAGTTCCGCATAATCATCTCGGAAAACCGGCGGCAATAGTTCAGGATCCTGATATCCAAAAGGTTCATTTCCGGTGACTACAAAGGGTATCGTTGCCGAAACGTAGATCGAGTTAGCAGCCCGGGTTGTCTCCGGCAACCAATGACCAATGACGGCAACCACCGCCGGATCCCTGGATAAAGCCAGGGCGTTTTTCCGGGCCAGTTCCGGATCACCGAAGTCATCCAAAGCCACCAGAGCTACCCGATTTCGACCGATGCCACCGGATTCGTTAATCTCGCGGATAGCCAATCGAGCGCTGTATATCACATCATACCCGATATCCCGATGCCTGCCTGTGAATGGACCCACAAGTCCGATCTTAACTACTGGAGGGGCCACCGAGCAACTAGTGACCACCATACAGATAGCACATAGAAGTGCCAGACCAATACCGGGATCGAAAATCCTCCTTGTCACTGAGACTCTATCGGCAACGTTCGACATTGGCCAAATGCTCTTCAAAGGTTCGGCTAAACACATGCGCGCCATTAATGGTGCTGTTACAGTCTACGACAAAAAAAAGATACTCTGTTTCGACTGGTTTCCCGGCCGCTTCCAGCGCACCGAGGCCTGGATTCGATATTGGCGCTGGAGGTAAACCTGGATACCGATATGTGTTATATGGAGAATCTGCTTCCAGATCGGTAGCTGATAACGGTGATTTCCACCAACTGCCGGTATCAGGCTGAAAACCTACCACGTATTGCACAGTAGGATCGGCCTGCAACAAAATGTTCTGACTCAGACGATTAAGAAAAACGCCAACCATCACTGGCCGTTCTTCAGCCACAACTGCCTCTCTCTGTACGATTGATGCCAATGTGACCGCTTCATGCACAGTGAGCCCCTGAGCGCCATAAGCCTGGCGCAGAGATGGTGTTACCTGGCGGCCAAAGTTCGTTAGCATCGCTCGTACCAGGTAGCTTGCATCGGCGTCAATTGGTATGCGGTATGTATCGGGGAACAAAAATCCTTCCAGCGAAACGCTATCTGGCAATGAAGCCAAAAAATCGAACTGGCTCAAATCAATCTGCTGCTGGCGGCCGACAAGAGCTTCGAACTCATCTGCGTCGATATTTGCCGGCCGGATTTGACGCAGATAGTTGGCCATCTCTTCAAATCGCCAGCCTTCGATAAAGCGCAATTCAATCTCTTCAAACCGTGCGTCACTTAAGAGGGTGGCCAGAGAGGATAGCGAGATATGTGGCTCGATCGTAAAAGTTCCTGCCTCCAACCCGCTATCAAGACCATAGTAACGAACATAACGACGAAATAATTCCGAATTTGACAGTATGCCTGCATCAACCAAATTTGAAGCTATTTGTTCTGCAGTTTCACCAGGCTCGATAATGAATTCAAAGGGTACCTCACCGGAGGCCAAAGGTGAATCTAATTCATGTTTATTCATGGCGAGATAAGATCGCAAATATAATCTTTCAATAGGATCCAAATTGGCTGATCCGCTCTCAGGTGGAGCAAAGCCGGCGAGTTGGGTATCTTGCCAGCGAAAATAGAGCAACAGAAATGCTACCAGGCAAAGAAGCACAACCATACCAAATACAGTTATTCGGATTAGCCAGGTGAATAATCCTGGGCTACTGGCCTCTGAAGATTGATTGCTCATGCGCCGTGTCATCACTTTTCCTAATTTGCATCATCACAACTGAATAACCACCGATGGTGACATCGATATCTAAATCATGACCCTATTAAATAAATCGTTAAAATCACAGTATCAGCGATGTTCAAGTGCGTCCATGTACGACTGGAGGATAAATGCAGCGGCAACAGCATCAATACGTTTTCTTTGTCGGCCGCTGCTAACATTACGCTCTCGCAAACTCTTGATCGCATCCACTGTCGAGAAGCTTTCATCCCATAATTCAACTCTAATATGACATTGAATTGCCAAATCTTGGGCATAACTTCGAGCCCAAGCTGCTTTGGATCCCTCCTTTCCGGAAGCCAAGGTGGGTAATCCGACAACCAACAAATTTACGTCATGTTCCTCGATCATCTGACCGATCTTTTCAAAATCGGCGGAGCGTGATGTCCGCTTGATAATTGCATATGATCGAGCGATGGTTCGTGTTTCATCGCTAAGCGCTACACCAATTCGTTTTTCACCAAGATCGAGTGCCAAAATCCGATTCTTTGGTTGGCTTGAGCCACTATTCCTCATCGTACATGTTTCCACAACAAACGATCCTATCCCAGGAGTTAGTTTTTAGCACAGCCTCATTATTTCTACGCCTACGACTAACCAACAAGACCCATACAGATAATCAAGCCCTTGAAAGAATCGGGAGAAGCCATCTAAGAAAATTGTGAATGATTAACGCAATTTAAGAAAATCAGCTTTCTTTACGAATCGGCTCCCAAGATTGAGATAGACGGATCACGGTAGATGGATAGCTAACTTCCGAACTCAATTTGGGTCTGCATGCGAACTGGCAGATATGGTAATCGCCCGAACCATCCGGGCCATAGTTGAACCGATGGATAATCCTGCAAAGGAAGTTTTTCATACATGTAGGTGGCAGCTACACCTGCTTTCTGCCCGGCAATATCGATGAGGATATCATCCATCACCAGGCTTGCAGCGCTCATACCCTCTCCATACATTTCAAAGGTAACCCGACCTTCAGCGTCAACTCCTTCGACTTCGCCACCTTCAAATTGAAGGCTCTCCGGAATTAGTTCATACCCTTCTTCAACACCGGCGGCCAATTCCTCATATGCTAGGCCAACGGCTTTTGTCTCATCCACGGCCGTGGCTTGTAACTCTGCTCTAATATTCAGGACAAGGTTATCAGTCTGCTCTTCTTCAAAATGTGAGTATGTCTCCTGAATAACGCGTACGACACGCAATGAGTCGCGGGCGAGAAATTCGTTTTCTGCAAGCTGGTTTTCCATATCGGCCAAAGCTCTAACTTGTAGCTGCTGCATCACATGGGATCTAAGCCGCTCAATATCCGACTCTGTAACCGCATTTTCCAGGCGACTGCCACCGCCCGCCGTCGTTTCTAGATTTCGCACTTCCAATTGAAAGGCCAACGGACCCTCGATTCGATTAATCCGGTTCGCTCTGACGTTGCCTTCAATACCAGGTTCGATAGCTATCACATCAACTTCGACCGTTCCCCCGACAACACCAGGTACTTCCACTACGCTCATCGTTTGAAATATCGTATGCTCTCCGGCCGACGTACTAACCCGTGAACCTGTCGGGACAGTAACTGGTTGATTAAGCTGGTTCACGAACACAACCGTGCCTTTTGCCGGTGCATCGGCGACCTCAACAGCACCGGTCGTATCGACGTCAGCTTGCCATTCTTGGATTGAACTCAAGACCCGAGCGGGGACAGAGGACCCACTAGCGTCGACAGATTCCATAGCCGGATCCGCAACCATTTGCCTTCGAACTTGTAACGGCCGGATTTTTGGTTTTAATGTTATTGTCGCTCCCGGTATTGTATAGACAGCGGCTATGAATAGAACGGCAAGGGTGAACAAGTAAAACATCAATGCCAGGTAGCGAGTCGTCCATTTTTGCCACAAGGGCTTAACCCGTTTCCGCCTGGTTATTTCCTCATTATCGGCCTCATCCAGCCTCGTAGGTTGTCCGAGTGTTTCCCGGCGACGGCGCCCTCGCCACCATCCACGCCTACTTTTTCCAGCAGTTCTCACAGAGCTGAAGGTTGGGATACCTAAAGCCTTAGCCTGGCCCGTCACCCGATGATCAGCCGTTACAAGGCCAACCTGGAGCTGTAAGGCGTCGGCATGCCTTTGAAGCAAGGCTAAATCCAGATATTTTGCGAGCAAATCGCCATTACCCGGTAAAACGAGCAGAACAATTGGCTCTTTAACCCAATTCAGCCGGTCGCGAATAGAGACGATATCGTCGTCTTCTTCGAGGTAAATAATCTGGGTGCCCACTGCCTGCTACCTACTGTTCATTGAATATCACTATTTGGATAAGGAAGCAGTTATGATATCGGGGATAGCCGCCAGCGCTTGGGGTAGTTTGCCAGGATCTTTTCCTCCTGCTTGGGCCAACGTTGGCCGCCCGCCACCCCCGCCACCTACCATTCTCGCAACCTGGCCGACGATATCGCCGGCTTTGATGCCACGAGATACCAGGTCTTCTGACACAGCAACTATCAGGATGACTCGATTTTCCAGCACAGCTGCCAGGACCGCTATACCAGTGTCAACCCTGTCGCGGAACCAGTCAGTCATATCCCTGAGTGTGTTCATATCGCCAACATCAACCTGAGCAACCAGTAGGGGTATGCCATCAACTTCTTGCATCTGCCCCAAGAGATCAGCAAAGTGGCTCTTTGCTTGCTCCTGGCGAAGCTGAACCACCTCTTTCTGCAATAGCCGATTTCCTTTTATCACTGCTTCCAAGCGCGCATCAATCTCCATGATAGGCGAACCCAGTGTTCGCGCTACCTCTTCTAGCATTCGCATTCTCTCTTGTACCAGATTATAGGCGCCGCGACCGGTCACTGCTTCGACCCGCCTCAATCCAGCGCCCACAGCTTCCTCACTCAGGAATTTAAACAGACCGATATCGCCAGTTGCTTGGACATGTAGGCCACCGCATAATTCAAAACTATAAGGGTCGCGTTCATCACCAATCTGGATCGTACGTACGATATCCCCATACTTTTCCCCAAATAAGGCCATAGCACCGGAATTGATCGCTTCTTCTCGACCCATATATCTGGCTGAAACAGTCCGATTACTCAATATGGCTTCGTTGATGGCCAATTCGATCTCAGCCAGCGTCTTATCATCGACCGCTTGGCCGTGAGAGAAATCAAAGCGCAATCTCTCCGGCGCAACCAGCGAACCTTGTTGTGTTACATGTTTCCCGAGCTTTGATCGGAGTTCCTGGTGCAAAATATGGGTAGCGGTATGGTTTCGTCTAATGTCCCACCGTCGCTGATTGTCCACCTCAACTCTGGCAACCTGCCCGATGTTTAACTGGCCAGACACCACTTCGCCAGCATGTACAATCAGGCCAGGTACGGGTTCTCGGGTGTCGTCTATGCGCATCCGCGCGGCTGGCTCGTCCACAATGATCCAGCCAGAATCACTAACTTCGCCCCCTGATTCCCGGTAGAACGGTGTTGCTGAAGCAACCACCTCAATATGATCACCTTCTACACCCCGATCTACGCTCTTCCCATCCTCTAATATAGCTACAATCTCGGCTTCAATTCTGGCACTTGAGTATGGATCATAATCTACGCCCCGGCGATCGAGATTGCCATGATTAACAAGATTCGCCAGCACCTCGGCAAAAATATTACCGGTCGCATCATACTGACCAAATGCCCCCGCCCCACTTGCCTCTGCATGGGCTTCCCGGGCAACTAGATAACCGGCCTCGTCTATCGTAAAACCTTTCTCGCTGGCGACATCACGGGTAATCTCCAGGGGTAATCCATAAGTAGCATACATGTTGAAAGCGACATCGCCGGGAATTACGCGCTGGTTCTCATGGTGAAGCTTTGCCAAAATATCTTCCATCTGGGCCAATGCGCTATCCAGGGTTCTGGCGAATCGCTTTTCTTCCAGGGTGAGAACCTCTCGGATGTGCTCTTCATGCCTTTTCAACTCATGATAATAATCGCCCATCTGGTCGATATACACATGGGCAATCTCTGCGAGAAACGGTTCACTAAAACCCAGACCACGGCCAAAGCGAGAGGCTCGACGAATAATCATTCGTAATACATAGCTTCGACCAACATTACCAGGTAAGACCCCATCAGCCACCAAAAATGCGGCTGCCCGACCATGATCGGCAATGACCCGATAACCAGTTACGTGCGATTCCCTTTCGCTATCCGTATCACCAAGCATTTTCTGGATACGGTTCATAGCCGGCATAAAAATATCAGTATCGTAGTTAACAGGTTGCTGCTCAATGACAGCTGTTAGCCGCTCCAGGCCCATCCCCGTATCGATGCCTGGTTTTGGTAGTGGTGTCAGCGTTCCATCTTCAGCCTGATCGAATTGCATGAAAACAAGGTTCCATATTTCTAACCACCGCTCACAGTCATTATCTAAGAAAACGCTACACGCCTCCTCATGACAATTACAATACTCTGGGCCCCAATCGTAGTGGATCTCACTGGTCGGACCGCATGGGCCTACATCACCCATCATCCAAAAATTCGTTTTATCACCCATCCGGATGACTCGTTCAGCCTCTACACTAATTTCATTAACCCAAATATCGTAAGCATCATTGTCATCTTCATGGACTGTGTACCACAATTTATCGACAGGAATCCCACATACTTTGGTTAGAAAGTCATAAGCATAACGGATTGCCCCGGCTTTAAAGTAATCTCCAAAAGAGAAATTACCCAGCATCTCGAAGAAAGTATGGTGCCTAGGAGAAGGTCCAACATTTTCAAGGTCATTATGTTTACCTTGCACGCGCATACATTTTTGTGATGAGGTAGCCCGTTTGTAAGGTCGCTCGTTTTTGCCCAAAAAAGTATCCACGAACTGGTTCATGCCTGCGTTTGTAAACAGAAGCGTCGGGTTATCGAGAACCGGTAATGGCGAACTAGGTACGACTTCGTGACCCATCTCCAGAAAAAAATCTAGAAATGCCTGACGAATTTCTGCACTGTTTTTCAGCGTCATTTTTTTCCTCAAAGATATAGAATTCAATGGGCGATTTTACGAGAGGGGCGCAGGCATGTCAATCACCGTTGTTGACATTAGAGGAACAATTAAATAAATAGACGGTAGCTGCATTCTATCCTATTTTCGGCTATCATCTCATTAGTGGAGAGTTATTACTTTGATCAGAGTTGAGGGAGCAAATAAGTTTGGAACGTAGGATCGCACCGATCATCATTGTGACGGTAAGTTTCCTGGCCGTCATCGCGCTGTTGGCTATTCTGAAAGGCGCAACTCGCGCCGGTGATGGTACCGGCCAATATGCTGATCCAGCCCTACTTTTCTCATTCGTACCAGCCGGTCCGTCCGGCGTCGAGTTGTTTGTCCATCCAACCAGGCAGGGTGCCTTCAACTCAGCCGGCGAGTCGACCGACTTCACTTTCGCAATAAAAAACACAGGTGACACATTAACCGATATATTCGAGATCGTTATCGATTCTGTTTGGCCAACGGAACTCTTCCAGAGTGACAGGACAACGCCGTTAAATGACAGCAACAATGATGGCCGGACCGACACATCATCACTCCTTCCGGGACAAACGATTTATCTTATTGCTCGAATTAATGCTCCTTCTGCGGCTTCCATTGGCGATGACAATCGTTCGATGTTAATCGTAACTTCATCTAACGACCCGCTGGTTGAAGAGACAATCTTATTGCAGTCAGCCATACCAAGCTCGTTCCTGCAAGCCTTCCGTGATGATGGGCTTAATTATCCCAGCATTTTCCTTACTCAAGCTGACAACCAGCGGTCTCAGGTAATTTCAACTCCGGAGGGAAAGGGTTCTGAAATCGCCATAGCAGAAACGGTCTCTGGATACATTTACGTATGGAGTCACCAGCGTATTGAAGGCAATGTATATGTAACTGAGATCGAGTCCATAATGATGGATAAGGAAGGAAAACTGACATCTGGTTCTACTAAAATTACTGATCACAGCGGCGTAATGCTACCCATTCATGATGTGAAGCCGGTCGTCGCGGTTGATCCTCACGGCAACATTGGTATTTCCTGGAAAAGGTTGCACTTTGATCAGGATTGGAATGTCAATAGTAATGTATTTGTAAGAATCTTAAATCAAGAAGGCCTCCCGATAACAGACGCAACAAATCTTACACACAATGCCCAATGGGGAATTCAAGGAGCTATCGGACTTCCTGGCTATGACTCCCCGAGAATCGCCCCCTTGGCCGAAAGTGGTTTCTTCGCCGCCTGGCAGCATGAACAACAAGAAAATCAGGGTAGCATACAGGATATTTACTTTTCCGCCCTAAGTGAGGATGGAAATCTTGTTATTTCACCGACTAATCTGACCAATGATATACCCGATGCTAACGGTAATGTTGCTCCGGCATTGGCCGGATTATCGACTAATCGGACACTCCTCTCCTGGGTAAATCGTCGACCTGGGAATGACGATGTCTTAATTGTAGTAATTGATAGCCAGGGAAATATCGTTCATGGACCCAAAGACATTTCGGCAGATGAGGACGTCACAGACTGGTGGAATTTTGACGCAGTTGAACTCTCAAACGGCTCAATTATGGTCGTCTGGCAGGCTTGGGGCTGTATCGAGGGTGAATTTACAGGTCGTATACGTTTCGCCATTCTAAGCAGCAATTATCGGCGAATCGGGAAACCATCGTGCATGGGCCCCGACGGGATAGCCACCGGTGGCGATAAAGGTGTTTCCGTTACGGCCGATGCGTATGAGCATGGCATTGTGACCTGGACCGACCAGGATTTTGCAAATAGACGCCAGCTATACTACTCGCTCATTGACAAACGCGGAAATATTGTTACCGAACCCCTCGCTTTCTATCGCAGCGCCACCTCGGACGGGCTGATTTCACTAAATGCCGAGGGCTATGCCAATACATCTCGTATCTTCATCGATGGTGTGGCTTCCTTCAACAAGCCTCTTTTTTTCGCCAAGAAAGGAGAACAAGCCAGGATAACAATTCGCTACGGTAATATGGGCACCCTGGCAACTGGCGCCCTCACTTTAACCACAACACTCAATAACAATCTAACCTATCAGAGCGATACCGCCCCGGGAAAACCGACAATAAATGGGAACATAATTAGTTGGGACTTCACCAATCTGGAGCCAGCCGAAGGGGTTCAGTTTGACCTTTACTCAACACTTCCCGAGACAACAACAGTTGGCGCAAGCTACCCGGTATCTGTAACTGTCGAACTACAATTAACCGAGTCCGACCTATTTAACAATAGTGATATAGCTCAGGTTATCGTAAGTCAGCCTCTTTTTCTTCCCTTCATACTCCGGTAATTGAGTAAGCAGTCATTTATAGAGGAGCTTCGTCCAATGGCGGCGCGACCGCCAAGAAGTCATTAACAAACCGCTGGCTATATTCATCGAGCATTTTCTCAATACGAGGTTGGTCACTAGAAGCAACTATCACACCAGCATGGTGCTTTTTTTTCAGGCGCCAGGAAACCTCGGGATCTGCATAGCCAGATAGATCTGGATATTCTTGCCGGGCCAGGCAAATGATAACGCCAGCATATTTTTGTCTGACTTCAGGTAGCTGATATTCTTCCCCACACACCCTGGCGAATTCAATTTTTGCCCATTCTGTCCACAAATTGATTCCACTGGCAAATTCGATCATCTCGGCAATATTTGCGCCGGCGACTCGAGCGGCCGTCTCTAAGAAGTACAGTCGGCCGTCCTCTTCTCCACGAATGAATTCGGTGTGCGCGACACCCCGGACCATGCCTAATGCTTGCATCAGGTCTCTGTTCATCTCTTTCAACTGGGCAACTTCTTCCAGATCTCTGGGCAGGGTCCGGCTGATAAAAATGCCTCCTTCCTGGGTAACAGCCAGCGGTGGCTGCCGGTATTGATGAGCCTCTTCAAAAAGTAATCTTTTCTCAGAAACGATTGAGTCGACATGATAAATATCGCCAGGTATGAATCGTTCCAAAACAAAAAATGATTGCCTGTCACCCAGTTCGTCCAGGAAATGCCACAGCTCGCCTTCTGAATGTACTTTCTTGATCCCCATCGCTCCCGCCTGGGACCTCGGTTTCAATACCCACGGAGGCCGAACCTGACGCATATAGTTTGTCACATCCTCATAATTAATAACCGAGGTAAATTCAGGGACACTGATGCCATTTTCCTGAGCCTGAACGCGCATGGCCAGCTTATCTCGAAAATAGCGTGCTGTCGTGTCACCCATACCCGGAATTCGAAGGTGTTCTCTTAGCATCGCGGCCGTCTCCACATCAAAATCATCCAGCGCGACAATCAGGTCTATCTTTCTTGTCCTGGCGAGATAACTTACTGAATGGATAATATCCGGTATCTTGCTAATATCAGGCATCAGAAATCGCTCGTCGATCACATCCCATGGCCAAGCTTCATCAGCCAATTTTTCTTTGGTAAGCAGGATAACACCACAGCCCAAGTTTTTACATGCCCGGATAAATGCCTCCCCTTTAAAGTAGCTTGCCAGGCAAAGGACAGTAACAGTGCGCGATTTGGTCATCGTTTACCTCTCCAATCTAATTCGTCTTAGACCTATTCTATCACTCAGGATCGCCGCTAGTCGATGGTGAATCATTCAAGGTTGAATCCGAGATTTTATACGGTAAGGTGATGATTTCCACCGCAACCAGTTCACCGCCTTTCACGGTGACGGGCACCTGGTATATTTCATCCTGGATATCAATATACAGTTCATATTCGCCAGGTAAAATATCAGCTATTACAAAATTCTCAGCAAACAGTTCATCCGGTCTTATCAAATCTTGAGGATCATCCAGATAAGTCCAGCTTCTGTATGTGTCTGTATTCTCTGATCGACCAACAGCCGCAACAGTCACTCCTTGCCAGGGCCGGCCTTCTGGGTCAATTAACCGGCCGACAATCACACCTCGAGTCGTTGGGGGCGTCAACCATAAGAACGGATTGCGCGTGGCGCTAAACTCGTTGGTGCCTACCCGGACCTCCAGATGTAAGTGAGGTAAACTGGCGGCGCCTCCGAAGCCGACATCAGCAATCTGCTCTCCCCGTGTTACGTGTTGCCCTGGTACGACGGCTATATTCAGAACATGACCATATAACACATATACCGGCTGATTTTGCCACCGATCATCCAACTCAATTACAACCAGGCGCCCATACCAATCACATCGCCAGCCATAGAGTTTTTCTTTGTCTTCTCCGGCAACTATCACAGTGCCACCGGCGGCAGCTATGACAGGCGTGCCTTCTGGCTCGGCCGAATCAACGCCGGTATGGAGGAGATAACGACCGCCGGCATCATAACCATACGGTAACCAATCGGTATACAGCAATCTACCGCCACCGGAAAATGGTTTTGATAGCCAGAAATGTTCCTCAGGATCTATCTCTGGGACCGGCCATGCCTGAGCGCTCAAATAATAATGATTGTAATCTGGCTTGCCCGGTGGTGGATCTGGGCAGGTGCGATCAATCGAGTCGGCCAGGGCAATGGCTGTTGCCGTTGTAGAATAGATGAAGGATGGTCTGGCTGTTGGCAATTGGATGACAGTCGGCCGTGGTGATAGAGTCGCCGTTATTGTCCGGCTAGCAAGTGGAATGGCTGCCCGCGTATCGGTCGGGCGAGAGGTTAACGTTTCCGGAATCGGTCTGGTTATTGAGGCTTTTACCGCTTCTTTTGTATCTTTGATAGGAGTAATCGGTGAGTTTGTTTCAGGGCTTTGGATTATGGCCGTGCCAACAATAGTTGCGGGCAATGGCTCCTTCTGGCAAGCTGTAGTCACAGCAGCCACCAAAATGAAAAGAACAAGAATATGTGGGGTTTGTTGTAGAATTTGTTTTATTGACATCGTGTTATTTGATAACCCTATTTTCCGCAGCAAATGTTGAGACGTCAACCCGACTCAAAGGTGCCCCAACACCATCATAAGGTCGGACCAGGGACCGGACGACCCGTTTCCAAGTCAGGAATTCTGACAGGTCTGGCTCATGCCTCTCGGTCTTTGCTGCATCTTAAAATTTTATTGAATGAAGGTATAAGGAGTAGATCCGCTCCAATTCTTGGCTTGACACGGGCTGCCCCCCAACTATAATGGAACAAATACATAGTGTATTTCCGCCGGGAGGAGTAAGCGGAAACGACCTGGAAAGAGAAGGATTGGCCAAGGGCTGAAAGCCAACCATGAAGGTCACCCGCCGAATGTCGCCCGGTAGATTGTCGAAGAAATTTGCTCGAATTTTGCGGGTAAAAATTAGAACGACACGGGGCAGGCCCGTTACAGCCTAATCTGGACTTGTTCAGATGCTAAGAGCGCCGGAATGACAATTTCCGGCGAACTGAGGTGGTACCGCGGAAGGAGTTACAACCTTTCGTCCTCATAAGGGACGGAAGGTTTTTTTTGTTGTGGCAAAAGAATGCAGCCGGCAGTCGATTAGCAATGAGGTTACTTGATGAGCTTACCAAAACGTTACAATCCATCAACCGCCGAGATAAAGTTACAGGATCGTTGGTCGGATATGGGTACAAACCATTTTAATCCGGCAGAAACGGCGCGCATCTACGCCATTGATACGCCGCCCGCAACCGTCTCTGGCTTTCTTCACCTCGGTCACGTTTACTCATACAGTCACGCTGATTTTTTTGCTCGATTCAAGCGGATGCAAGGATATAATGTTCTTTATCCCATGGGTTATGATGACAACGGATTGCCCACCGAACGCCTGGTGGAACAAACGCTTGGAATTAAGGCAATTGACGTTGGCAGAGAGGCGTTTATAGGCCATTGTCTGAGGGTTAGTGAGGAGGCTGAGCAGGAGTATCAAGCTCTGTGGAAACGGCTTGGCTTATCCATAGATTGGCGCTTCAAGTACCGGACAATTGACGACTATCCGCGCCGCATATCTCAACTTTCATTTATAGACCTTTATCAAAAGGATCTTGTGTACCGCCAACGTGCGCCGGCAATCTGGTGTCCTGAGTGTAGCACCGCGATAGCCCAGGCAGAATTGAATGATCTGGAACGGGATAGCGAATTCGTCACCCTGAATTTCACCCTTGATGATGGTAAATTGCTCCCTATATCCACCACACGACCAGAACTACTCCCCGCCTGTGTTGCCGTTATTGTTCATCCGGAGGATGAACGGTTTCGCGATTTGGTCGGCCAGGAGGTGCGTGTGCCCCTGTTTGGCCACCGTGTACCGCTATTGGCTGATACGCTGGCGGATCCCCAAAAGGGAACCGGAGCAGTGATGTGTTGTACCTTTGGTGATGTAACCGACGTCTCCTGGTGGCACAAATATGATTTGAACTTAATCGAAGCAATAACCCGTGATGGAAAGCTCACAGCAGCGGCAGGGCAGTTCCAGGGTTTAACGATCGTCGAAGCCAGGTCCGAGATCAAACAGGTTTTGAAAGATCAAGGATTCCTCCTCAAGAGCGAACCATCCACTCAGTCAGTTCGGGTTCATGAACGATGTGATTCACCGGTTGAGTACATTGTAACGCAGCAATGGTTTGTTCGAATTCTCGATTTCAAACAGCAGTTCTTACAGCTTGGCGAGCAGGTGCAGTGGTTCCCGGCACACATGAAAAATCGATATCGCCAGTGGGTCGAAAATTTGAATTGGGACTGGTGCATCTCGAGGCAGCGATATTACGGTGTAACATTTCCCTTGTGGTATTGTAATGCCTGCGGTGAGGTAATAGTTGCGCGTGAAGAGGAATTACCTTTGGACCCGGCCGAGCAACAACCAGGTCGACCGTGTTCGTGTGGACACACTACTTTCTCGCCTGAAACAGACGTGATGGATACGTGGGCGACATCCTCATTGACACCTCAGCTTGTAAGTCATTGGTTAAAAGAAAGTGGATTCGATGGTGAGCAGTTCCGACCGGTGGCTCTTCGCCCTCAGGCTCATGAAATAATCCGTACCTGGGCCTTCTATAGTATCGTCAAAGCGTATCACCATTTCGGCCAATTACCTTGGACTGTCGCAGCCATCTCCGGCTGGGGTTTGAGTCCAAAGGGAAGCGGGAAAATAAGCAAGAGCAAAGGAGGTGGTTCGGTTGCACCCCAGGAGATGATCGAACGGTATTCGGCCGACGCGGCCAGATACTGGGCAGCCAGTACCGGTCTAGGCAAAGATGCGATTATCAGCGAAGAACGCATTCAAGCCGGAGCAAGATTAGTCAATAAACTCTGGAATGTGGCTCGGTTCAGCCAACGATTCTTAAGCGATTACGGGCCTGGGGAAAAATTGCCAGATCTATCATTAGCAGACCGCTGGATATTATCTCGATCACAACAGTTGATTGACCAGGTAACCGCTGCGTTGACTAACTATGACTATGCTTCTGCCAAAAGTTACATTGAACTCTTCTTCTGGAATGATTTAGCCAACAACTACCTGGAAATGGCAAAAAAACGTCTTTATGATAGAGATGATGAATTGCACATTGGGTCAAAATTTACCTTGTACCATGTCCAACTCACAACAATAAAGTTGCTGGCTCCCTTTCTTCCCCACATTACAGAGGAGATTTTTCTGGGACTGTATGCAACCGGCACGGAAACTTCTTCAATTCACCGTTCATCGTGGCCGGTCGTTAACCCACGCTTAATCGACGATGACAGTGCGCTTGTTGGGGAGGTATTGGTCCAAATTGCTACTGCTGTGAGGCGTTATAAAAGTGAGACCGGGCTCTCTTTGGGCGCCAAATTGACAGGCCTTTGCCTGGTGACCAGCAACATTAGACTGGTAAACCAGCTTAAATCGGCCGAGAGCGACATTATGAGCGTCACAAGAGCCGGCTCGGTAATTCTTCAAGATGTACCTTCCTCAGATTGGCAACAGATTGAATCCGATGGTTCAGTGTCGGTCGGCCTGCGATTATGAACGCCAGGTCAACCAATCGAATATATTTGAATCAATGGTCTGTGAAGCTGAATCTGGTGCCTACTCTGGCAAATGCCGGGTTTTCATCTCGGTATTACAAGGAACATGATGATAATATACTAACGCCGTGCAGATAAATAGGCTATTATTCGGTTGAGTTCTGCCTTATTTGGTTGCAGGTTTTTGGCCTGCGACCACCACCTAAAGATCTAGCAAGGAGACCAAGATGACGATCAACAGTAAAATGATTGAACCCTTTAACGCTCAAATCAAGAGCGAATTTACAGCTTCCGCACAATACATAGCTATCGCCGCTTATTTTGACGAGTTGGGCTTACAAGAACTCGGACAATTCTTTTTCCGGCAATCGGAAGAAGAGCGGGAGCATGGCATGAAGTTCGTTGAGTTTATGTTGGAAACCGGCGCCAAGCCAACGATCCCTTCAACACCTGAATTGCGCAACGAATTCGATAGCCCGGCCGATGCTGTGCAATTTGCTCTGGATCAAGAAAACAAGGTGACAGATGAAATCAACGCATTGGTCGATCTGGCCTTAAACCAGAGCGATCATGCCAGCAACAGCTTCCTCCAGTGGTTTGTTGCTGAACAGGTTGAAGAGTTAGATACCATGTCAACGTTACTGCAGACCATAAAGTTGGCCGGAAACAACCTGCTTTTGGTTGAAGAGTACGTTCGACGCAACCCCCAACACGCCGACGAGCCGGCCGCATAGCCAGAAAAACTTAGTTAAACTAAAACAGCCAGTGATTTTAGGTCACTGGCTGTTTTTTTTATTTTTTACCGACGAAATAACTAGAAAAGACCTATTACCTCGCCATCTTCACCGATATCAACATTCATGTAAGCCGGCTTGCTTGGCAAACCAGGCATCGTACGCATGGCACCAATCAATGGGTAAATGAAGCCGGCGCCCACAGAAGCTCGCACCTCTCGAACGGGCAGAGTATACCCAGATGGCGCATTCTTCAATTTGGGATCGTGGCTGATGCTCAGATGCGTTTTGGCCATACAAATGGGCAAACCACCAAAATTATTCTCCTCGTACGATTTAATCTGGCGGCTGGCCAGAGGCTCATAAACTACTTCACCAGCATCATAGATTTTAGTGGCGATTGTCTCGATTTTTTCCTTGATTGACATATCAAGGGGGTAGAGGAACTTGAAATCTGATGGCTTGTCACATGCCGCTACAACGGCTTCTGCCAATTCGATCGCGCCATCACCACCAGTCGTCCAATGATCGCTCATGGCAGCCAACTCTGCACCCGCTTCGATAGCAACCTTTTTAACCAACTCGACTTCGGCCGGCGTATCTGTTGAGAATCTGTTGACAGCGACCACAACAGGAATGCCAAACCGTTTGGCATTGCGAATATGAACTCGCATATTTGCCATTCCGGCATCCAGAAGCTCCAGGTTCTCCTCAGTATAAGCTTCGTCAAGCGGCCGTCCTGGAACAACCCTTGGACCACCACCATGCATCTTCAACGCCCGGATTGTAGCCACCAATACAACGCAGTCAGGAATTAGATTTGAATAGCGACATTTGATATCGAAAAATTTCTCCATACCAATATCGGCTCCAAAACCAGATTCGGTCACCACATACTCGCCCAGACTGAGGGCAACTTTATCGGCAACGATTGAAGAATTGCCATGGGCGATGTTAGCAAAAGGACCGGCATGCACGAATGCTGGCTGACCTTCAAGAGTTTGCATCAGGTTCGGGTGAATCGCATCTTTCATCAACACGGCCGCCGCACCGGCTACGCCAATATCTTCGGCCGTAATCGGTTTCCTATTGGTGTTCAGACCAATAACCATTCGCCCGCAACGCTCGCGTAAATCGCGAAGCGTCGATTTATAATCATCCCCATTAACTAGAGCCAGGATAGCCATTATTTCGCTGGCGACGGTGATGTCGTAACCGGCCTGGCGAGGTGGACCATCCCATTTTCCACCCAGTCCTATAATAATGTTCCTTAGCGACCGGTCATTCACGTCAACGACTCTGTTCCAGGTTATATTATAGGGATCGATATTGAGCCGATTCAAACCCATGCCGGCAAGAGCATCATCGTCTAAGCGGCTTTCATGAAACCAACGCGAGTCAACTGCCGCGGCAACCAGGTTGTTCGCAGCGGTTATGGCATGAATGTCCCCTGTAAGATGAAGATTGAAATCTTCCATCGGGATAACTTGACTGTAACCACCGCCCGCAGCGCCACCTTTGATGCCAAAAGTGGGGCCCTGGCTTGGCTGCCGAATACAGGCTATTGACTTCTTACCAATGACTCCTAAACCCTGGACCAGACCAATGCCAGTCGTAGTCTTGCCTTCACCCAATGGAGTGGGTGTGATGGCCGTCACGTCAATGTACTTGCCCCGCGGCCGGCCGGCTAACTTCTTCAATACATCAAGATGGACCTTAGCCTTGTACCGGCCATATTGGATAAGATCCTCATCATCCAGACCAAGATCAGCCGCAATTTCGGAGATTGGTAGGGGCTTGGATGCCTGGGCAATGTCCAGGTCTGAGGGAACGGGAAACTTTCGCTCGAAGGTGCTCATTTGTCCTCCTGGTAATTAGCTACTTAAGTAAAATAAAACTCTTTACATGTGGCGCTTTTTTGCACTCGATAGCCTTATGCGCATCACGCCTTAAATAATACGACGAATTTACAAAAAGCGATAGTGAAAAATGTCACATAAGATGCCGAAGAACTTCACATCTGCGCATGACAAGGATATTGAATTAGCGCAAAAAGAATCGAGTCTGGGGGATTCTTGCAGCCTGCCAGAACTTTAACTAATGAGTATTCCGCTAATCCAAAAGATCCAACGCCGCCTGGGCCGAGGACATCGCTGGATTGAGTCGAAGTGCCCTTTGATAGGCCTTCACAGCCCCTGCCCGATCCCCTTCGGCTAGAAGGGCATGCCCACGATATAAGTAGGTCTCTTCAATATTGCGGCCGCCCTCATAAATAAGGATAACCTCAGTCAACAGCTTAACATCTGCGATCCGTCCAGCTACCAGATATGCTTGATAAGGTTCAAATTGGTACCACAACATTCGCCACGGAAGGCCCAGTTCCCTTGCCCGATCAAAGGCAATTGCGGCTGAATCAAAGTGACTCACGTCACCAGTCAATTCACCAAGATGAGTGAGGCTGGCAGCTAGATTGAACCAGGCATAAGCATCCGCATCATTTTCTGTTAGCAAAGCTTGAGCCTTTTGTGCTGCCTGCTGCCACATTTCTGCCGGATCTCGTAATTCTGGGGGTAAGAGAGCCTGAAACGCTTCTTCCTCTTCTGGTGAACGCACGACGATGAACAAATTGTTGAACTGATGCCACTTCTCCGACACCTCGTCGTAGCTGACCAACCGTCCACTGTTATCCCAAGGTCCAAGAAATGTGTCCAAACTTAAAAAGGATTGATCCCGATCATCATAACCAACCAGAGTCAAGTAATGTCCCATCCAACCTTCCCTTAGATCGAGCCACAGTCCTTTCTCGATAATGACTGGAAAGCCGGCCGCTAAAAATCTTTTAAGCAGAAAAATATCTCCCCCGCGGTAGGCGCTTGCCTGCATGGAACTGTTTTCGTTTACATAGCTAACCAACTCATGGGGTGATACATTACGGTCCTCATAATTGGGTTTCAGTAAGTCGCCGATTACTGACTGATCTATTTCATGACCATAGTAATCAAGGACCATGGTTAGATTAGCCGGACCACAGTTGTTGAACTTCTGAGCAATTATCTCCAGGCCTGAAATATTCACTGCCAATGGCAATGAAACCTGAGTGTCTGCTCGTTCTGCAAGCGGAGTCAACGCTGGCAATAGGTCCTCGCTATTTGCGGCTACTTGGCCAGTGATAGAGGCGGTATAATCGTCACCTGGGCCAGCGAAATTGCTTATATTACTTGACCGAACGTTGACATCTGCGGGAACGACAATCGTCGGGGGTACAGAATTCGGTGATTTTATCGGCGCCGGTAGCGATCTTGGCAGCGGCGTATGAACTACAGCATAGAGCGATTCAGGTAAGTGGCTTTGGACCCTGGTTGGCAAAGATGCTAATATTTTTGGGGCCAGCCACCAGCCTGCGGTGACGCTTAGTACCGCAAGGAGTGTGATTAGGAGACCTAGCCGCTGTTGCCTTTTCATCTCGCCTATTCTACACCAGAAAACGGCGTAACTTGGATGAAGATGGCTCAACGGTACATTTCAGGTTGCCGACCAGAGAGTTGCGCTATATGATGACTAAACGCTTTCTTACAGTTTCCTCATGTGACGGGATACGCGGATGAATTGGCAAAACGGCATTACACCTCTAAAAAGGTCAGCAGCCTATATAGTTTTGTCGGGCGCAGTTTTTCTGGTGTGTATGTTGTTCACGTACTATCCTACATCCAAGGAATTGGCCACTGGTATTACCTTCTCCGCGGACTTAGAAATAGTCGAATTGCCATGGTGTTCAGTTGATATGGCCACTTGTGAATTTAATAGTGGAAAACTGCAAATTGGCGACCGTGTCATAAAAGTTAGCGATATGACCAAGGAACAATGGGAATCCGACCGGCGGCTGGTTCTTTTCGGTGATTTTGGTCCGGGGGATGTCGTTCCTATAACATTCGAACGTGATGGTGAGGAAATCACCATTGAATGGGAGATGCTCCACCCAAATACGTTGTCTCGTTCCTTAACGCTCGTCGTGCCACTCTTTATCTTTGGTCCCTTCTGGCTGGTTGGTACATTATTGCTCTTCACCATGCTGCCGCATGATTCCCGCTGGCGGATACAGCTTCTTTTTTATTACTTAACGGCGCTATGGTTAGCTGTTGGCCTGCAATCTGCAACCGGGTATGCCTATTCCTCCCTCATTCTACACGCCCTCAGTTGGTTACTCATTCCTGTGTTCGTACACTTTCATGTCATCATTCCTGCCCCGATTTTTCAGCATGGCCGACGCCAGATATTACCGCTGCTTTATGCCATTGCAGCACTTCTCGCCTTGCTGGAGCTAACGCAAAGCTTGCCATCGTTGGCTTTTCTGCTTGGAGTAATGGTTGCCATCGTCTGCAGCATTGTTCTTTTAGCCCATCGATCGTTATCACGCACCCAATCAGCTGAAAGAGTTTCCGCCCGAATCATGTTTGCCGGAATCGCTATGGCTCTTGGACCGGCTATGCTGCTCTGGATATTGCCAACCCTGATTGGCGCTGAAGTGATAGGAGAAATCGCCACCGCATTGACGATATTGAGTATTCCTTTGTTACCCCTTTTCTACGGATACGCTGTTTATAAAAGGAGATTAGGTCTCCAAGAAACGCGTGTTAATCATTTTTTGGCCAAATATGGCCTATTCATTATGTATTTAATAATCTTCTCGGCCGCCAGCCTGATCGTTGGATCTCAATCAGCATTATCGGGCCGCACGATTGTTTATACGCTCATCCTTCTTTTGGCCTTTTTACTAGCAGCGCTACCCTTGAATGAGTTTTCCCATAAGATCATGGGTCGGCTTTTCTACGGAAGCTATTACAGCCAAGATGATATAGTCCGTAGGTTTTCCGGACAGATACCTGCGGTTTCGAATCAAAACGAGTTGGTTAGCTTGCTCGTTGAGGAGATTTGTCCGATCTTGCTCATACGCCAGTCAGCTTTGTTATCCATTAATGGCGAGCGGGTCACTCTTATCTATAAACAGGGTGTTATCCTGGATTCATCAATGCCAGCACAGAATGAATTTGACCAAATCTTAGAAACAAGCTCCGTGTATATCGCGCAAGAAAGCTTGTCGTATGATCTCCTTCAAAGCGGGTACAGTTGGTTACGATTGGCAATTCCGTTAATGGGTCGGACCGATTTAATCGGCCTATGGCTTTTTGGTCATCGCGATCCGGATGACTATTACACGCAAAACGACATTGAGATGCTGACCGTTTTAGCCAGGCAGCTTGCCATTACCATTGAGAATGGGCAATTATTAACCGCCTTCCAGCAACAGCTTATTGAACGTAGAGAAGCCGAAGAGCGAGCAATCCGCTATGCTGACCGTCTCACTCTGCTTCACAACCTGGACCAATCTATGCTGACAGCATACACGCCCGGTGATATCGCTCACGCAGCGCTCTCAGGTCTCGTTCAAATTGTCCGGTGTGTTAGGGCCAGCGTGACTAATATCGATCCTGATGTTCCAGATATATCTATATTGGCTTCCTACGACACGAGACCTAAATACTCGCAATCTAACTTGCCAGATTTTCAGATTGAGAACAAATTCACCCAAAATCTTGCCAGCGGCGAACTATGGATTCTTGAGGATGTAGCTGAGCTTGATCCCCAATCGCAAGCATCCCAATATCTCCGCTCCCAAGGGCTGGTCACTATCCTCAGTGCTCCCCTTTGTATTGGTGGAAAATTACTCGGCTCCCTCAATTTTGCCTACGATAAGCCGACTAAAATCAGCCATGAGCACAAGGAGATTGCCCGCGAGGTAGCCAGTTCTCTAGTTCTGGCAATTCAAAATGCTCGCTTGCGAGATACTATTACCCAACATAGTCACGATCTAAAACAGCTCTCTGATCGGCTGATAACAGCACAGGAAACCGAACGCAAACGGATATCATACGCACTCCACGATGAGATTGGCCAAATTTTGACTGCAATCGTGTTTGATCTGGTTGCTATCGAGCAGGATGTAAAAGAGCTTGGATCGTCACCTGTTAAGAACAAATTGGCTGACGCTAAAATGTTGGTTGAACAACTTATGGTTCAGGTACGCTCAATGTCTCTGGAATTGCACCCGGCGATGCTCCAGGAGCTTGGATTGGCTTCGACTTTACGCTGGTATGTAAGTACTTATGCAAACCGGCGCGACATGGTTATCTATTTTGAATCGCTAGAATTGCCTGGGCGCTTTTCGGAGGAGGTTGAAATTACCCTCTACCGCATTTTCCAGGAGGCGCTTACCAATGTCTCTCGGCATGCCGATGCCAGTCGCGTCACCCTATGTCTAGAGAAAAATGGCACTTATATTACCGCGTCGATTGAAGATGATGGGGTTGGTTTTGATGTTCAAGAAACAATGATGAAAGGTTCACCTGCTCTTGGCCTTGGTCTACTTTCGATGCGGGAAAGAGTGACATCACTTAATGGTCGCTTTGAGCTACATTCATCTCAGGGTGAAGGAACACGTCTTTGGGTTGAGATACCCGTGGGGGAAAAGGTATGACTATGATTCGCGTCCTTCTCGCTGAAGATCATACGCTTGTTCGTAAAGGTTTGCGGGCGCTGTTACATGACGTCGGCCACATCATGGTTGTTGGTGAAGCAGAAAACGGCCGCGAAGCTGTTAAGAAAACCAGCTTGCTTCGACCTGATATCGTGATTATGGACATTTCCATGCCGCTGCTTAACGGATTGGAAGCAACCCGCCAGATCAAGCAGGAGATGCCGGACACTGGGATTATCATATTAACGATGCATGCCAATGCCGAATATATTTTCCAGGGTCTTCAGGCAGGGGCTGAAAGCTACCTGGTAAAACAATCAGCTCCTGAAGAATTGTTGACAGCCATCGAGACCACATACAGGGGCGAGTCATATCTAAGCCCACTGATTTCTAAACGAGTTATTGAAGAATACATTCGTTACGCAGGCTCCTCTATGGAACATGATCGTTACGATACGCTGACCAAGCGTGAACGCGAGGTATTGCAGCTTATCGCAGAAGGTTTTTCAATTCGCGAAATTGGCCAACACCTTGTTATTAGCGAAAAAACGGCTCGAGTTCACCGGTCAAATCTGATGCAAAAACTGGATCTTCATTCGATTGCGGATCTGACTCTTTATGCTCTGCGAAAAGGGGTGATTGCACTTGAGGAGTAAAGTGTCAGGAAATAGGCAACTCTGCAATGGCGACTATGGATTTTGAGCTTCAGAAAAGATTTTCGACCGGTATCTGGTCAAACATTCTGCTCACTGCCCAACTGCCCCTCTGCCAATAGAATAACCAACTGATCGCCCAACTCCTTTTGAATATTAGGCAAACAATTCTTCGAAATAGGCGTTTCGCCTAGAGATTCTTTTTCTGATTTGGATTATGATATCTGTGAAGGGTATAGATCCCCTATTGAAGAATTCTGACTAAAGTTAGATACCTTATCAATTGGACAGCCCGTACGATGGGCATCTCTGGATGAGCCGATCAGTCGTTTCGTAACGACGAACAGGTGGCGGAGGCAATTTTTTCCCCGAGCTACTTCGAGGAACGGGGTTGGTTGAGGGTCAAAGGGTCAGCGAGCATGGGGGGGATCACTTTCTTTCAACGCTCAATACTTTATAGTCAACCGCTTCTTTCCGATTTAGCTATCCAATTGAAGGTTATGCCGGACAATCTTTGCCCCAACGCTTAATCCTTGCATCCATTCCGCCAACCAATGTACAGCCAGGTGAATACCTCTTGTTGACCTGGGATAACCAGCGTCGTGTAAGCTTACCAGATAGTCTCCTGTATTTCTCTGCGCGACGGAAAGCAACACGCGTTGTTCCAATGGTTCTTCATGAATGAACGTATCAACTACCAACATATTTACCTTGGTCGAATGATATAAAGCGATAAACCGAACCTTTGTAGTCCCATCGGCGAAATGCTGGGACTCAAAACGGTCCTCTATCTCATCAAGACCAATCGGCAGTTGAAGGACGATATGAGGCATCAAATACTCCTCCGGGATAACAAAGGTTTCCGCAGACGTCGTGCCATTTCGCGACCACTTGAAGTAATAGCATTTATGACCCGCTTCAATAGCTTTTAATTCATATTTAGTGGGGGTTCGATGTTGATCTCTGGTTGTAAAAGTCGCCGGTAGATCGCTTTCGAAATAGGGTGATCTGGCGAGCCGTTCTGCGATCCAACCGGCATAGTCACCATGGTCGGTTGCAATCTCCAACTTGCCGTCTTGGATCATGCGAGAGGCCGCCAGATTAAGGAAATTATCGCTCACGACACGGCGATGCTGATGACCTGCCTTAGGCCATGGATCTGGAAAATTAATGATAAGAGTGCTGATGGCGGCCGGCAGAAACAATAGCCACAATGCTGACTGTGCCGTTGCCCGAACCAGACAAATATTTTTCAATTTGGCACGGGTAATTTTCTTTTCGCTATTCCTAATCGAGGGCAAAGATATCTCAAAGCCAATGAAATTTTCGCCCCTAAGATCTTGGGCCAAATGAACCAAAAATTGGCCATTACCAATGCCAACTTCAACCGTTAATGGTCCTGACTGAGAAAAGCTGTCACCCCAATTATTAGGCCACTGGAACCTGGATACAGGCAGAGCAATTGAGATCATACGTTGATTATTAAGCTCCCTCAAACAAGTGTAGTTGCTTAAGATAAAACATCTTTGTGGAATCCGACCCTATTAGCCTGGTTCAAGGAAAAACAATAAATGGTACCGCCACCCACCCCTCTTGACCGGATTGCGTCCGCACCTCTATCCACTCCAAATCGTCAGCGATCTCTGTGCCTTCTAATACAATCAACTCTGATTCGTTGGCTATCAACTCTATTTGCTGGTCGCCGCCTGGCTTTTCCCGCAACCAGAGGCCATTCGGACTGTTAACGAGGCCAATGATAACTACTGGCGTATCCGTTGGTATGGGTGTTAATGTTGGTGTTGATGTCAAGGTTGCTACCGGGCTCGTTGGTGATGCCGCCAACATACGTGGCGTAGATGACTCCGATGGTCGCTCTGTCGGTCTGGTCGCTGAAACGCTTATATTTGGCAACTCACTATTTTCATTGCTTTTGGGATTTTTAACCTCTGGTAAGTTACCTATCCCAAGGACTGCGAAAATGATAAGAGACAGGCAAACCAAGAATAAGCTTCTCATGAATGAAACAATTGAACCCTGGCGGGCCTCCTGTCGCTTAACACCATAGGAAGAGCCGGATGCATCGCTGCGGGCGCGGATACCAAGGGCCATGAAATATGTGGCTCCTAGTAAACATAGGCCGGCTATGATCAATAGAATTATATTGAGTATCGCTGTCACTCCGAACCCTCACCAATAAACTAAAGTACCTTACCTCTTTAACTCAATGGCAGTGAGCGCTTGGCTTCTTCCCACATCTCGTCTAGTACCTCCAGATCAAGGGAAGATAACACACTATTGCTTTGCTCGGCAATATCTTCCACTACCCGAAAACGTCGTTCAAATCTCTGGTTGGCCACTCTTAGTGCGCTTTCTGCATCAACCCCGAGCCAACGCGCCCAGTTTACCACAGCGAATATCAGGTCGCCTATTTCGTGTTCATGATCCTTCATACCGGCGGCCGAATTCACCTCGCCAATCTCCTCAGCTACCTTTGCGACAACGCCAGAGATATCAGCCCAATCAAAACCAACTCGTTTGACACGTTCCTGCATTTTTTGGGCGCGCGCCAGGGAAGGCATGGCCGATGGCATATTGTCAAGCAGCGACGGTCGGGCCCCCTCACCACGCCGCTCTTCGGCCTTAATCCTTTCCCAATTTTGAATGACCTCATTGCTATCAGCAACCTTCCATTCTCCCCAAACATGAGGGTGGCGCCTTTTTAACTTCGCGTCGATGCCGGCGATAACATCCGTCAAGCGAAAATCGTCTAGCTCTAAGGCTATCTGTGATTGCATAACCAGATGATAGAGCATATCCCCTAACTCTTCACATATAGCCGGGATATCTTCGTCATCTAGCGCCTCTAAAACTTCGCTCGCTTCTTCCAAAAAAGTCGCTCGCATACTTTGGCGAGTCTGTTCCTGGTCCCAGGGGCAACCGTCCGGGCCCCGCAGATGGGCGACTGTCTCTGCCAAAGCTGCCAATGTACTGGCATAAGGTAACGGGGGAACAAACAGAGTTGTCAAATGGGCCAACGAATCACTTCGATCAATGCCATACAAAGGAGTCCGTTCAACGACCTGGTTGGTTGTTCCTGCGCCATGAATGAGTACAACCTCATGTTCATCCGGGTATAGGGCAGATAATGTGAGTTTGACTTCACTGGCCATAAACCGATCATAAATTTGACCGAGTAACAAGGGGATGTCGGTGCTAAAAGGCGGATAGTGGAAATGGGCGAGATCTATGGCATCGAATATTTGCAGGCCATCAAGACCGTCGATGCCAACGGCAGCCAGGGTGGGCTCAATGAAACTAATCCCCGGTACCGTTGTTACCTCAATGCCTTCTTCAGAGGCCCTTTCTATAATCGCAGATACTGAGGATTCTCCAACCAATGCATCACCAGGGACAGCATATACGATATTTTTGGAGCGCTCGGCTGCTTCCTTCGCAATGGACACTATATATTCTGTAATCTCTTTGTAAACCTCTTCAAAATCCTCCGCCGACTCATATATGTGGTCAAAACTTTGAATCGTGGCCTGCGGCGGAAGATCTGCCACCGCGGGGTGGCGCTCTGTCCGCAGATAGATAATATCGGCCGCCGAAAGAACATCCCATCCCTGCCGCGTAATGTAACGACCATCACCAGGTCCAAGACCAACAATTTTAATTGTCATAGTCTATCCTCTGCTCGGCATAACGAGGTGTACAAATAAAAAGGCGAGTATCATCAACTCGCCTTTCGTTTTCAACTATGTATTTCGTATAGAAGAATCACTCAGCCAACAATTGCGGCCGAATAACCGGTCATAACCAGCCCTACCTCTGAAAAATCCTCTCTACCGTTTGGTATAAGTAGGCGCTTTCCGAGCTCGCTTCAAACCTGGCTTCTTACGTTCTTTGATACGTGGATCTCGAGTTAAGTGACCGCCTCCACGTAAAATGTTCCGCAGGGTTTCATCGTACTTGACGAGCGCTCTCGCCAGTCCCAGCCTGACCGCTGCTGTTTGGCCTGTGATGCCGCCACCACTAATCAGCACGGTCACATCCACCTTGCTGGTCATTTCGGTGTCGTTCAAGGGACCAATAAGTGTCTCGTAGTCACCAATGCGTGGGAAATACTCCTTCGAATCCTTGTTATTGACCACGATCTCACCTGAGGATTGTTCATCCAGGTATATGCGCACGCGGGCAGATGCTCGCTTACGCCGTCCAATACCTTCATAATAACGACGATTTTCAATTTCCATCTAAGTAATTCTCCTAAAATTCCAGTGGTACTGGCAGCTGAGCATCATGGGGGTGTTGGTCCCCAGCGTACACTTTCAATCTCTTTATCATTTTGCGGCCCAGCTTATTTCTGGGCAACATACCCCTGACAGCCGACTCAATTACCCGATTTGGGTAACGTTTCAGCTGATCTCTTAAACTTATTTCGGTCAAGCCACCCATATAGCCTGAATGTCGATAATACATCTTCTGGTCTAACCGGCGACCGGTAACGTGAATCTTCTCAGCGTTGACAACGATCACATAATCTCCACAATCAACTGCGGGGCTGTAAGTGGTCTTATGTTTGCCACGCAGGATCTTGGCAATTTCGCTCGCCATGCGGCCCAAGGTCTGACCTTCGGCATCGACTACATGCCAGCTTCGCACAACCTCGGCCGGTTTTGTTACGTAGGTTTTATTCATCTTCTACTCTCCTAAAACATATCATTCGTAGCGTACGAACTTCAGGAAAACACCGTTCGGGGGTGCTGTTTGGGCTGCTCGGTTGCGATCATGCGCTTCCAAGGCATCCACAAAATCATCCACCGTCCAGCTTCCTTCGCCGACCATCTTCATACTACCGGCCAGACTGCGAACCATTCGATAAAGAAATGCATTCGCTTCAATCGAAAAAACCAACAGGTCTTCTCGTCTTAACCAATCAGCCGCTATTACCTGCCGCACACTATTTACACCTTGCGGTGGTTGGCCAAAGGTGGCGAAGTCAAAAGTGCCAATTATTGACGCAGCTGCCTGCTTCATCACCCCTAATTCTAAAGGACGTGACACATGCCAGGCATGCAACCGCCTTAAAGGGCTACGGATTTGTCTATTATAAATGTGGTACTCGTATGTTCGGCTCTTAGCCTGAAAGCGTGGATGAAAATCCCGCTCGGTTTCGCTTAGCCTGAACACAGCTATGTCTGCTGGTAAATTACTGTTTAGCGCTTGTAAAAGATCCCTTGGACCATGTCGCCAATCTAAATCAAAAACAATTACTTGCCCTTCGGCATGAACCCCGCTATCGGTTCTCCCGGCGGCGATTAGGCGGACATCTTTTCTTGCAATGGTCGCAACCGCCAGTTCAATAGTCTCCTGAATTGAAACCTGTCCTTTCTGACGTTGAAAGCCATAGTAAGCTGTACCATCATATTCAATCTTAGCCCGATATCGCATCTATTCGCCGGAACTTGCTGATTGTATAAATTACAAACCAGAATAAACCAGGCAACGCTTTCTCTCAGCCGAACCTTAGGACTCATCCACGAGCATAAGGACAGCCATATCGGCATTATCGCCAGGCCGTTTGCCAATCTTTACAAGACGGGTGTACCCGCCAGGTCGATCAGCATATCGCGGAGCAATATCATTAAATAGTTTCTGGACGACGTCGATTTCAACTTCATCACCACTATCATCAACAAAGGTCCGGTTCCTGGAGATCCGGGCCGCAGCCAACCGCCGGGCGTGAACCTCAGCGGCCGGATTGTCCGCGCCTTTGCTTATACCTTTTTTGGCCAACGTAATTACTTTTTCTGCGGCCGGACCGAGCATTCGTGCTTTTGCTTCGGTCGTTAGCACTTGTTCATGTGCAAATAAGTCCGAAATCAAATTTTTACGTAGAGCACGCCTATGCCCCATATCCCGGCTTAGTCTTCGTCCATGGACTCTATGACGCATGATAATTTCCTCTTATTCTTCCACTGGTTCGGCTTCAACTACTAACTCACCACCATCTTGCAGGAAACCCTTGGCGTATAGTTGCGCTTTCAGCTCCTGCAGCGATTTCTCGCCGAAATTGCGGATGGCCAGCATCGTCTCTTCGCCCTTATCGAGCATATCGAGTAATTCGCCAACTCGGGTTATACCCGTTCGTTTAAGTGAGTTAAATACGCGTACGCTGAGATCCAATTGCTCGATCGGCGTGTCATACAACTCATTTGGAATACTCTCTTCTTCTTCCTCGACCTCTACCGGCAACAAGCTTTCTTCACTAATTCCGGCCACCGGGCGCAGATGTTGCACCATTATCTGGGCTGACTGGGCTAAAGCCTCTTCCGGCTTAAGCGTTCCGTCAGTCCAAATCTCCATGATAATCCGATCATAATCCGCCGCCTGGCCCACACGGGTCTGTTCCACATGGTAGCTAACCCTTTGGATAGGACTATACAACGCATCAACCGGCAATTCGCCAATTGGGAGTCGACCGCGTTCTTCAGCCGGAGAATAACCCCGACCAGCCTCGGCCGTCATTTCAATTTCCAGAAAAGCTTCTTCTGAATCCACCATGAACAGGTACAAATCAGGATTAATGATTTCCACCTCTGGCGGAGCCACGATATCGGCCGCGGTCACAATCCCGGTTCCACGCACTTCGACACGTAGGCGGGCATTGTCGGTACCTTCCAATTTCAATCGCAGCTGCTTCACATTCAATATAAATTCCATCATGTCCTCACGAACATGCGGAATCGCCGAAAATTCATGCGGAACATCCGTCACCCGGATAGAAGTAATCGCCGCTCCAGGTAAAGAAGCCAACAATACACGGCGTAGAGAATTTCCCATCGTCGTGCCAAATCCCCTTTCAAGGGGGCTAATTGTAAACCTACCATATTGGCGTGACATCGCCGTACTTTCAATTTTCGGTAGGACAAGATTCGTAATCGTCAAGGTAAAACCTCCCCAACGGTATCAAACTCCACTAAAAACGCCGACCCGGAAACCGTCGATCCAGGTACCCGCCGATGCGAATTGCATCAAGACGGCTAGCGGGAGTAATACTCAACTACCAGTTGCTCGTTAAGCGATACGTCAATATCCTCGCGGGCCGGAAGCTGTAATACAGTGGCGGACAGATTACTTACATCTAGCCGCAGCCACCGCGGAACTTGCCGGTCGTCTAAATCCTGACGTAACGTCTTGAAATATGTTTTCCTGGTACTCTCGGAGCGAATTGACACCGAGTCGCCAGGACTTACCAACGCCGATGACACGTTCGTCTTTCGACCATTCAGCATCACGTGGCCATGGGACACAAGCTGCCGAGCCTGGGATCGGGACATTGCCATCCCTAACCGGTAGACGACATTATCCAGCCGGCTTTCCAACAGGGTAAGCAGATTGGATCCAGTAAGACCAGATCGCTTCTCCGCCTTCCCGAAGTAATTGCTGAACTGGCGCTCATAAACGCCATAAATGCGACGCATCTTCTGCTTCTCGCGCAACTGTAACAGATAATCTGATGCGCGGCCGCGTCGATATTGTCGCTCTCGACCATGCTGTCCCGGTGCATAGGGCCTGCGCTCAATAGCGCACTTTGCCGTTAGACAGCGTGATCCTTTTAGAAACAGCTTCTCGCCTTCTCGGCGACAAAGCTTACAAACAGGACCAGTATACCTTGCCAATTTTTACCTCCAGCTTACTGATTATCCTCGAGAGAGGTTTACAGGATTGGCTACCTTTCTTCCCTTCTCAGCGAGAATAATATGAAATAAACCCTTACTATTAATTGTCTATACTCGGCGCTTCTTCGGCGGCCGACAACCGTTATGAGGAACAGAAGTCACATCGCTGATCGCCCGAATGGATAATCCGGCGCCAGCCACTGCTCGAATGGCTGATTCTCGTCCAGGGCCAGGTCCCTTCACGACAATTTCCGCTTCCTGCATGCCGTTATCGATAGCGGTTTGAACTGCGCTACGAGCTGCCAGGCCGGCAGCATACGGGGTGCTCTTCCGAGAGCCCTTAAATCCAGAGCTTCCGCCGCTTGCCCAGGCAAGTGTATTGCCTTCAAGATCAGTAACTGTCACAATTGTATTATTAAAAGTCGCGTAAATGTGCACCACACCTTGGGGCACCATTTTCTTCGGTTTACGCGAACCTTGCGGTCTTCTTCTTTGTCCCATTCATCCTCTCCTATTACTTCTTTGCTCCGCGACGTCGTCCACGGCCGGCAACCGTTTTCTTGGGGCCTTTTCGCGTGCGAGCATTGGTTTTGGTACGTTGTCCATGGACAGGCAATCCACGGCGATGTCGCACTCCGCGATAACAACCAATTTCCGTTAACCTTTTGATATTCATATGCTTCTGACGGCGCAAATCCCCTTCTACCATTAGCTCACGGTCGATAATTTGCCTGAGCCGGGAGACTTCCGCCTCCGATAGATCACGCACGCGTGTATCAGGGTTGACATCCGCCGCATTTAGGATGGATGTGCTTGTGCTATGTCCGATTCCATATATATAGGTCAAACTAATTTCTACCCGTTTATCTCGGGGTATATCTACGCCTGCAATACGAGCCATCTTTACTCCACTTACCTGGTATGAGGTTTGTTACAGGTACAGCTATCTGTTTGCAATAACCTGAATCCAGATCCTATTGTCATTAACCTTGTCTCTGCTTATGATTAGGATTCACGCAAATAACGCGAACCACACCTTTTCTTTTCACAATTCTACATTTTGGACAACGCCGTTTAACTGATGACGACACCTTCATAATAATTACTCCATACCTATTCGCAGTTTAATGGCTTGGCCGCACTTACCGCGGTTATCAAGTCTCTCTGAACTTCGTCTATTGTCTGTTCGCCATTGATCTTTACCAGAAGCTCTTGCTGCCGGAAATAATCAGTCAATGGCGCAGTTTGTTCAAAATACACCTCGATGCGATGTCTTTGTGTTGCCTCTGTGTCATCGTCTCGTTGATACAATGGACTGCCATCGATATCACAGATACCTTCTTCTTTCGGCGGGTTAAATATTGTATGGTAACCATGCCCACACTTCCTGCAAGTCCATCTTCCCGCGAGTCTCTTTAATAGAACATCTGGATGAACATGAATATAGGGTACAACAATGATCTCTGCCTGCAATTCGCACAACAGCTCATTCAGAGCATATACTTGCGGCATTGTCCGTGGAAAACCATCAAGTAAGACGCCATGAGCACAGTCAGGCTCAAGTAGTCTCGTACGAATCATCGCAATCGTTACATCATCAGGAACCAGCTCGCCTTCATCTATATATGTTCTGGCAAGTTCGCCCAACTCAGTATTATTATTAAGGTGTGTTCGAAATAATTCCCCAGATGCAACTTGAGGAATTCTCAGTCTCTCTCGAAGCAAGCGCGCCTGCGTTCCCTTGCCAGCACCGGGTCCACCTATAAGAACAATATTTAACATCGCTCACTAGATGAAACTTTCATAATGGCGCATGATTAACTGTGCTTCCAATTGCCGCATCGTGTCAATTACTACACCCACGACAATGATCAGCCCTGCACCGGTAATGACTAGGGCACTCTGTTCAATCCCGGGAATACGCAATAATCGGCCAATTCCCTGCAATATGCCGGGTAAGATAGCGATAATCCCCAAGAACAGCGCACCAACAAGAGTAATCCGCCTCACGACAGACATAATGTATTCTTGAGTCTTCCTTCCCGGTCGAATACCAGGAATGAAACCACCCTGCTTTTGTAAGGTCTCCCATAGTCGTTGCTGCTGAACCATTACATCAGTGTAGAAAAATGTAAATCCGACAACAAATACGAAATAGATGAACCAATACAAGAATGTTTGTTGAGTCCCCAGCTGGTTGCTTATCCATTGGGCTGATGTATCAACAAAACTGCCACTGTTGTTTATAAAGAATTGGGCAATCAAGGCTGGAAAAGTCAATATCGACTGGGCAAAGATGATCGGAATCATGCCGGCTGTATTCACCTTAAGGGGGATATGCGTACTTTGGCCTTGATAGACTTTTCGTCCGCGTACGCGCCGGCCATATTGTACCGGAATCCTCCTTTGCCCTTCCTGAATAATAACGATGACCAGGACTGTCAATA
>PVMS01122091.1_pt1 | contig 35438 bp, 27 predicted proteins | sample 1853461 | NCBI WGS metagenome assembly PVMS01 (sample SAMN08582032, study PRJNA380276) | Marine sediment metagenome, whole genome shotgun sequencing project. | isolation source: ocean sediment barecode stripped | collected 2017
CAAGGGGTTCAGTATACGAAGCAATTCTTCCCCGCCTTCCCACCTACGGTGTGATTCGGACAGGCGCAGCAGTCCTACAATCCCTCAGTCCCTAAACTACGGCGCAGGGTCAGGTATTGAGTCATGGATCTGATTGATATTTTTAATAACCTCAACGGGCAATGTTACATCAATACTGGCAATGTTTTCTTTCAACTGTTCCATGGAAGTAGCTCCAATGATATTACTGACCACAAAAGGTCGACTATTAACAAATGCAAGAGCCATTTGGGCAGGAGAAAGATCGTACTCCGCTGCCAGATTTACATATTGCCGGGTGGCCTCTTTTACCTGAGGGTAGTTATAACGAGTGTAGTGTGGAAAAAGAGTCAACCTGGTATTTTTAGGCTGTTGTCCATTCAAATACTTTCCGCTTAGTACTCCAAAGGCTAAAGGTGAATAGGCCAACAATTTAATATTTTCACGAATGGCCATTTCTGCTAAACCAGTTTCAAAAGACCGGTTTAACAGCGAATAGGGATTTTGAATGGTGGCCATCTTGGGAAGCCCGCTTTTTTTCACTTTCATTCAGATAGCGCATTACACCCCATGGGGTTTCATTTGATAACCCAACATATCTAATCTTCCCTGATTGGATCAGATCATTTAGTGTGTCCAAAATCAGGTGAATGTTGTCTTGCCAATGATTATCAATGCTATGTTCATAGCCCCTTTGACCGAAAAAATTGGTGTGACGCTCTGGCCAATGTAATTGGTAGAGATCAATGTAGTCAGTACTGAGCCTACTCAAACTTCCAGTTACAGCTTCTACCAGAGAGTCTCTGGTATAGGTTTTCTCTCTTATATGTTTGGAAAAGTCTGCTCTACCGGCAATTTTGGAAGCCAAGATGACTTTGTCCCGTAATCCGGTTTTTTTAAACCATGAGCCAATGATTTTTTCTGTTGAGCCATAAGTTTCCTTCCGGGGAGGAATCGCATACATTTCAGCAGTATCAAAAAAGTTGAGACCCTGATCTACTGCATAACTCATTTGCTGATGACCATCTGCCTCGGTATTCTGTTGCCCCCAGGTCATTGTTCCCAAACATAATGTACTGACTTTTAGGCCAGTATTGTCAATATTAGTATAGTTCATTTAAGCAATAATTCCGTCGTCAATACCTAGTTGTTTGGGCTTGATTTTGTTGCTTGGTGCTTATTCGGAGCTTGTTGATTGGTACTTGAAAAATGGTCAACGCCATTTTTCATTGCCAAGCGCCCAAAATGGCTCCCATGACCGACAGGCATAGCACCTGATAAAATGCATCGATCGCCCACAATTTTAGGGATCTTCTTTGATACAAAAGATTAATGCCCATGGTTGTGCCCACAAAAAAAAGTCCCACATAAAGACCGTGATATAACCCCTGGAGCCAATTAATTTCTTGGTCACCTTCATGACCTTGTACCATGATGGCCATGCCAAAGGCCATGATAACCATCAAAATAAAACTAGATCCAAAGATCTTTCCCATATTTCCTTCTTTCAGGTATTCCTCGGTAAAACCCAATTCTTTCTGCCAGGTTTTTCCAAAAAGAGTAGAATACCAAATTGAGCCCAAGCCGAAACTAACCAGAGCTGCCACTATTACCGCCAGATAATTGATATTAGATAATTCCATTTAATTATATGTTTGGTTGTCAACTATTCCTATGCAGGCAAATAATAAGCATTTACTCGATAATTAGCAATAGATCCTGCGGATCTGTGTGTTGGACAAATGGGAAGGCTAACTAGGTATAAATTCAAAGTTAGCAGACACATCTTCTGATGTACCATCATTTTCAAAATCATAAAGCATGGGTCCAGCAATGAGTAAGGTGTTTGCTGACAAGGTAAAATCCCACGGTACTAGGGTGTTGGGATCACTATCAAATCTCACGTTAATGTCGTTCCCATCTGCAAGAAATTGACCGGTAGTAATCTGCGGATCCGGGCCGGCGTTTCGCACCACCAAAGTAAAATTGTGGTTCTGAGCCACTGCCAAGACACAAAACCCACCATCTGCTACTACGTCATTACTTTGAACAGGATTGGCATTGGTAGTGGTAAATTCTGCTTTAGTTGCCTCCCAGTTGCCCACAATACTTTCTAAAATCAGATCGCCAATATTGATTGGCGGTACCTCGTTATCATCACTGGAACATCCTGGTAATAATAACACGGCAATCAAGGTAAACATTACGTAACTAATTCGTTTCATCTCTTCTAGGCTTTCATTTTAATTACATACAAAAGTTGGTTAATAGTTCCCAGACTAATCCAATGCTAGTCAAACAATGTAATCTCCACCCGGTCCAACTCGCCTGTGAATTCAAACGGGCTTCCTTCGTATGTTTTATCCACCTGGGTGCCCGTGTCCATTCCTACATCGAAGGTTTCAGCCAGAGAATAGGTTGAAATGTGCATAAATTCAAAATACGCTTCATCGGCTTTTTCACCATTAATATACAATGCTCCAGTACCTGACCATGGCTTCAAAGTACCATCTATCTTAGATTTATCAAGAATAAAATTGAACTTCAAGTCTGTGTTCCCGACAGGCAATTTTGATGAAGTCAGGTGGTAGTGAACTCCGTCCAGAAAATTGTAATCAAAATGTAATTTACCATCTTTAATGTACATTGAATACCCCCCGGTCATTCCGCCACAGGCCACAATAACCCCTTCTTCACTTCCTTTAAGGTCAATAGTGGTTTCAATCATATGTGAGCGACCTTTTACTGGCGCGGAGGCCTTTTCTGCAATACGAGTAGCTCCAGGAGCATAATAGGTAAACTCCTTTTGATCTCCGAATATTACATAATTCACCTTGTTCAATCTTGACAGCATGTCATCATACATAGGGTATACCTGATTTGCCCAAGCTTCTTCTTCAAATATTTTTTTCAGTTCCTCCAGTTTTTCCGGATATTGATCCGCTAAATCAGTGCTCTCAGAGAAGTCTTCTGCTACATGATATAATTCCCACACATCGTCTTCAAAGGGTGCCGTTAGATTGATATCCCAAGGCATCCGGTTGGCATGGATGGTCACCGCTTTCCATCCATTTTCCCAAATGGCGCGGTTACCAAACATTTCATAATATTGCCGTTTTTTGGTGTTGGGTGCATCGGCATTATTAAAAGAATAATTCATCGGTACGCCAGTGAAAGGTTGCTGGGGAATACCATGGTATTCCTCCGGTTTTTCTATTCCTACCGCGGCCATGATGGTAGGGGCAATATCGCTGATGTGGTGGTACTGACTACGTATTTCACCTTTTCCCTTAATGCCATTGGGCCAATGAATTACCAGTGCATCTTGCTGTCCACCTCGATGCTCTGATTGTTTAAAATATGGAAAAGGCGTATTTCCAGCCATGGCCCATCCAGCATGGTAGTGAGGATAACTGTCCCACTGGCCCCAGTTATCATAGTGGCGCATGTTGGCATCGAATGGCGTTTGCATGCCGTTGAGAACATAAGTCTCGTTGAAAGTTCCTTGTAACCCACCTTCACCACTGGCCCCATTATCTGCCGTCACGATGATTAAAGTATTATCTAATTCACCAATCCGTTTTAGCGTGGCCACAACTCTTCCGATTTGGTGATCTACATGATCCATTTGCGCGGCAAACACCTCCATCTGCCTGGCATATAATTTCTTTTCGTCTTCGTTTAATGAATCCCATGCAGGGATCACATCCAATCTTGCAGAAAGTATGGTGTTTTCAGGAGCTATTCCAAATTCAATTTGTTTGGCGAGAATCTGTTCTCGGGCCTGGTCCCACCCCATATCAAATTTGCCTTGGTATTTAGCAATGTACTCGTCGGGCGCGTGATGTGGGGAATGCATCGATCCAGAAGCCCAAAGCATCATGAAGGGTAATTCTTTGTCCAAAGATTTGTGACCGGTGATCCACTCAATCGCTCGATCAGCCAGGTCTTTATCTAAATGTTCGGACTTTCTATAAGGTTCTGGATGGTGATCGTCCCACAATACAGGAATGAACTGGTGTACATCAGCAGCCATAAAAGTATAGGAGTGTGCAAATCCCTCATCGCTAGGCCATCTATCGAATGGTCCTACCTGTGATACTTCATATAATGGCGTATGATCCCATTTTCCCAGTGCATAGTTTATATAACCTGATTCTTCAAGATAGTTCGCTACCGATTTAGCGGTAGGTGGAACTATGGCATTGTAACCAGGAAATCCCATGGCGGTAAGGGCATGACTGCCTAACCCTATCATGTGCGGGTTTCTACCAGCCATGAGTGTGGCACGGGAAGGTGAACAAAGTGCAGTGGTATGGAAATTATTGTACCGCAATCCATTTGCTGCCAGTGCATCAATATTCGGAGTCTCGATCAATCCACCAAATGATCCCACCTGGGCAAAACCCACATCATCCAATAGAAATATGATTACATTAGGAGCGTCCTCAGGGGGTCTGGTCTTGGGAGGCCACCATTCTTCGGAATCTTCATATGATTGGGCAATCTTACCTTTGAATTCATAATATTTCTGTTCATCAGGTGCCTGAGAATCAGCAGCATTATCACATGCCGTAAAAAATAAAACAACTATTGAACAAAAAATTGCAGTGAGACTAGTCTTCATAGTGGTAGGATTAGTGGTTAACTTGATCAATTCCTGATAAACAAGATTATTTCAGGGGGCTAAAAATATATATTATATTATTATTAGACAATTGAATGTAGAAATCATACTCCCCGGATGATAGCATTATTATAACAGCCAGTTTCATTTTCTGTTACTAATTGCCCCTAACTTTCTAATATGAGAGGAGTTAAACTGGGGATCTTAGTGCTGATCATTTCAACCTGCTCATGGCCGCAATCAGTTGGTCAGGTGACCATTTGGTCTGAAAATTTTGATAGTTACCCTGATGGCACTACATCGGCAAATAATAACAATGTGGCAAATCCTGACCCGGACTGGGTTACCGGGGGTTGTGTTGCCTGCATTGATACCGCAGACTGGTGGGAAATTCGTTCAGGTATATTGGAAGCCAGAGATGTTAATGAAGTGGTCTTTTTCCAAACGGAATCAATTGATATTTCAGGGTTTAGCGGTGTTCAGTTTTCCCTGGATATTGTTGAGTCGGGAGATCACGAAGGGCTTTATTTTGGGTTGGATGCCTGTGCCGATCAAACCAATGAGGACTATGTCAATGTTCTTTACCGAATTGATGATGCCCCCTGGAACCTGGTTAAGAACTTTCTGAACTGGTGCGGACTGTATAGCTCCTGCAATAGCCATACATTGTACGGTGATGATGGAATAAACAGCGGCGATTGCCGGGACCATGATTCTGATTGGGGATCGGCAGTGGTGGTGCAAACCGGGCTTTTAGGGAACACCTTGGAATTAAGACTGGAAACCATCAATTCGTCTGATACAGAATTTATCCGATTCGATAATTTGAGAATTGAGGGTACTATTCTTTTGCCGGTGGCCCTGAAATCATTCAAAGCCATCTCTCGAATGAATACCGTCCAATTGAAATGGCAAACTGCCTCCGAGAGCAATAATGACTATTTCCAGGTGGAACGGTCAGCTACCTATAATCAATTGAATTGGGAACCTCTGGCAAGCATACGCGGAGCAGGGTACAGTAATGATTTAATAGATTATTATTATGAGGACCCCAGCCCATACCCAGGCAGATCCTATTACAGGCTCAAGCAAGTGGATTTTGACGGGCATTTTACTTACTCCACTATTGAATCGGTGGAATCTGAATTGAGCAAGACTCCTTACCCAAATCCTGCACGGGACTATTTGATAGTTCCACTCACCCAATTTTCTAATATCCCTGCAGAAATACGACTTTTCAATATCTCCGCCAAAGAAATTCTGGTGCCCCAAATGCAAGAAAGCTCAAAGGTGCGACTTGACTTGAGAACCGTGACTACAGGTACTTATATATTAAACACCTACTATAACAACTTTAACAGCAAACATTATGTTTTGATAATTCGATGAGCTTAATGCTCACTCCAATAAATTTACTGCCTGTTATTTTCTACTATCTGCACACATAGAAGTAGTCGGCCGTCCAATTAAATCGTCCATCTGTGGATGAGATTAACGACTTTGGCTTGCCATCTGAGTCATACTCATAATCAGTTATTGCACGAAAATTGGGCAACTGCTCAAATGCTGAAACCAAGCGATTGTTCTGGTAAGTAAAATCCCATACTTCGCTTAATATGCCATCACTACTCCTGCAAACAATGCCTTCCAAATGACCTTGCTCATTATAACTGAAATCACAAAAATTTAGCAAATCTCCCCGGAAGGTTATTACTTCAAACCGGGAAATCCTTTGCCCACCGGTAGTAAAAATTGCCGGAAGCACATCAATCCAGTTACGAGTCAGTCGATCAATATCAAATGTGATAATCCGGGCGTTTATAGAATCATTAGCCAATTCAGATTCTTCATAAAAAAAAATGTGAGATTCAGGTGGGCCATTAAAAGGTGGGGCCAACCCAAACCGTATAAATTCAGAAAGATTTCCTTGTGAGTCAAATTTGAACTCGGTGCTAGTCAATATGTCCGACCCAAATATTTCATCAATACTGGCAGGAATTATTCCATTTTCATGGTAGCGAAATTCAAATCGCAGGGATATTGGAGTCAAATTAAGCCCTTCTACGATGGAGATGGATTCTATTCTATTATTTTGGTTGACATTATAGTTAAAGTTGCGAATGCCGGTAATCTCATCGTTCTCATTTCTGAACTCCATTTCCTGAACTTTGCATATTTTGGAATTTCCCGGTGGAGGCACCCCGATACCTGGTGGTAGCTCAGGGTTGTGGTCCGTACAAGCCCCTGCCAAAATTGCCATCAGTATAAGAAATATGAAGACTTTAGCTTCTTCCATCCCTGTAAGGTGTTTCAAATATGTGTAACCACAAAGGTAATAAATATACTTCTGTGGTTAATTATAAAGATCCTCTTTGGCCCCAACTCACTTTAAATTCCAGGAACACCGGGATATTTCAGGGTTACTTTCAATGTGTAATTTCACTAACAACAGAGTGCTGGTATAATCATTTAATCGATTGATTGACAGCGATAAATATGTTATATTAGACCTAAGGGTCCAGATTGACCAGGGTGTGGGCACCAGGAATTGATATTGTTATGAAGACCACCAACACAACAGGCTATTCTATTTCGAAACAAACATCGTGAGGTATTCCAAAAGGAAGTTGAAAACCGTCAAGGGCAGATTCTGCATTATTACGGCGATGGCACCTTGAACGTATTTGACAGTGCCGTATGGAGTGCCGTGTTGCCATTCAATTGGCCATGGGGGATTTGTCTGCCACTGCCAGGCAGGGTGTTAGTCCATTGACTTAATCTTCATATCTTTAAAATACACATCAGATGGCCCTTTGTCTTCCGCAAAGACCTTAATCCCACCCTGCAAGCATATGTTTCCTGCTTTGTTAAATTTCGAAGGTAGATAAGATTCTGAAGATTTCTCACCATTCACAAACATAACGATATGCTCCTCTTCTGCAAAAATCTCCATTTCATTCCAGTCGTTATAGTCAATCATTCCATACCAGGCCCTGGCGTGCGTGGCTATTGAGCCTGTAGAATAGGCATGGATGGGGCCGTTGTGATCATAAATATTACACTCGATAGCGTCTGTTATGCTCACATTTACCGAGTCCGGACTTTTTCGCACCCAAATGCCGCTATTGTCCTCTTTTATTATCTTAAATTTTGATACTAGATAGAAATTTTTATAAGATTTTTCATTTACTAAAAAGCCTCCTTCCTCTCCTGAGTAACCATGTATCACGCCCTCCTCAACTTCCCAGGAACCATCACCTATAGCACTCCAACCAGTTAGACTTTTTCCATCGAAAAGTGATTCCCAAGAATGTTCTGTATCTGAGCGATACCGGTCCTCTACTAATTCGGTTACTACTGCGATAGTCACTAACTTCTGAACCATGATATTTCTGAACCTAATTGTATTACCCTTTACAGAGGGTACTTGCAATGCTATTTTGCCAGATTGAAACCGCTTATCATTTGCTTCTGCCACTAACTGATCATTGATAAAAATAGAGAGATGGGTGCCAATGGCTGTTACTTCAAGTGTGTTCCACTGCTTAGCATCGAAATTGTCTGGAAGAGTAGATCTGGCAATACTGTAAATAGTGCCCGTAGGATTAAGTTGATCCAGATTAGCATCGATACTTATAGTATATCCTGCCTGTTCTGCTATTGTATTTAACTTACTGTTTAATCTAAAGATTATAGAAGATTGTGTATCAGATGATTGCACTTCCATTTTTAGATGAAAATTATCGTAATTTTCATTAGTGGTTAACATAGCTGTGGACTGATCTTCCGAACCGGTCAAGGATAGAACTCCATCATCCATTTTTGCCTTCGAAAATCCCATTTCATCCCATGCGCTTAAATTGTCGTCCAATAAGGAAATCCAACCATCAGCATTACCTTCAGAGGCATCTTGTTTGGGTTTATTCTGGTCGCATGAGCTAAAGAAAATAAAAACTGAACAGCAAAATAAAACTTGTTTCATAGCAGTGTAAATTGTCATCACATAGAATATTTGGTAGTTCTAAAGTAAATACTTTTCTAATCTTTAATGAAATTTCTTACCAAAGTTATTTCATACAACAGTACCCTGCTTCTATTGTCACTAAAATATCCTTATATTGATCAGCACTAAAAAATTAATCATGAATATTTTAATCAAAGGATCCTTATTTGTATGCCTCATTTTATGGTCAGTGACCAGTTATGGCCAAAGTACTGTTAGCGGTGAAGTTACCGATATGAAATGTTATCTGGCCAGCGGTGCTAGTGGACCGGACCATGCGAAATGCGCTAAGTCGTGTGCAAAAGCAGGTCAGCCGATTGGTTTACTTACTGCCGATGGAGATTTATACCTTCTTGGAATTGGCAAAGACAAAAGTCAATTCGAAACATTGAAAGAGTTGGCAGGGGAAAACGTGGAAGTTTCAGGAAAAGTGTCTGAAAAAAACGGAGTGAATTTGCTTGTAGTGGGGACGGCTAAAAAATCAGGAAGCTAACCTTTATCATTAAATATTAATTACACTTATTTAATTATCATCTGAGGGGATAGGTATGCTTGGTTTCTAACAACGCTGCGGTATATTATACTCTCTCTTAGTCATTGATCAGAAGTTAGCCTAGATAGACATTAGTTAGCTTTGAGCAATTGCAGCAGCTCGTCTGTACTATTTATCATTCCATAGGCCCTGCGAATTAAATCAATAGTAACTTCCTGCACATTGTCCCATATAGTGGCAGTTGCATCGCTGGCTACCCACACCTGGTATTCATGGTGAAGGGCACTGGCAGCCGTCGACAGCACGCATATATCCGTCATGACCCCTGTGAAGATCAGCTGTTTTATGTTACGACTCCGAAGTGCGTAATCCAATTCAGTATTGTGAAATGCATCGTAGCCATGTTTATCCACCACTAACTCCTCTTTCAGTGGTTTTAGCTCTTCTACGATTTCCACGGTTGGATCACCCAGCATACAGCATCCCACCGGAGGTTTGTGCTGATCATGGAGTTCGCCAATTAGATTTGGTACTTTAGTGGAGTATACAAATCTGGTATAGATCACGGGTATATCATTTGCCCGGCAAAGAGTGGTAAGTTCCCAAATGTTAGGGATAATAGACCGGGCAGGCGAGACCTCCATGGCAGCACCTGCTTCAATAAAGCCTTTTTGCATATCGATAACCATTAAGGCAACCGATCCTGTGTTGAGTTTAAAAAGCATTTTAGTGAATTAGAAATGATGAATGATAAATTACAAAAAACCAATTTCGTAATTTGTAATAAATTTCTAATTTACCATAGTATATCGTTTATCACATGCCCATGAACATCCGTCAAACGTATATCCCTGCCACTAAACCTGAATGTAAGGTGTTCATGTTCAATTCCCAATAAATGAAGCATGGTAGCATGTAAATCGTGTACGGAGGTAGGCTTGTCTACTACACGATAACCATATTCGTCTGTTTCACCGTAAATAGTCCCTCCTTTGATACCTGCACCAGCCATCCAAATTGAAAATGCCGAAGGATTATGGTCCCTTCCGTCTTTTCCCTGTGCAAATGGGGTACGGCCAAATTCTCCGGCAAACACTACCAAAGTGGTTTCAAATAGTCCCCTACTTTTCAGGTCTTTCAATAAAGCGGCTATGGCCTGATCCACCGCATGGGCATTCCTTTCATGTCCGTCTACCAGCCCTGAGTGTTGATCCCAACGATCGGCCTCAACTCGTGGACAAGTCAATTCAATAAAACGTACGCCTCTTTCCACCAGGCGACGAGCCATCAAGCACTGAGCAGCGTAACCTGCCAGGTGGGGGTCACTGGAGTCCATGCCATACAACTTTTTGGTCAAATCTGATTCACCTAGAAATTCGGTCAGCTCCGGAACAGAGGCCTGCATCCGGTAGGCCAATTCATAATTATCAATAGCCGCTTCCACTTCGTCTTCATGACCAATTTTGCCAACCAAGGTTTTGTCCATTCGTTGGATTAGGTCTAATTTACTCCTTTGGATATCGTTGGTCGGCTCGCTGGGGTTTACATTGGGAATGGGTGTTTTCCCAGGCTTGAGAATTGACGCCTGATAATTGGCCGGCAGGAAACCGGATTTGAAATTATCAAGTCCTCCGGGTGGTATAAGCCCACCGTCAAGCACCACATAACCCGGCAGATCCTGATTATCTGAACCTAACCCATAATTGATCCAGGCGCCCATGCTGGGCCTGCCTTGGAGACCGTGGCCTGTATGTAAAAAGTAATTGGCATTAGTATGCTCCGGAAAGTCCGAAACCATGGATCTAACCAACGCCATATCATCCACGCAAGTAGCGATATTGGGAAATAGATCACTCACCCACATGCCGCATTCACCATATTGCTTAAAGTCCCATGGGCTTTTTAAGATGGTTCCGATGTTATTAAACTGGGTAGCTTCTACCTCAAACTTATCATAGGGATTTTGACCATTTTCCTTTTCCAATCTGGGTTTGTAGTCAAAGGAGTCTACCTGAGAAACCCCTCCGTCCATATACAGGAAGATTATACTTCTGGCTTTAGGCGCAAAGTGGGGAAGATTCAATCGAGGGGCCAGTTTTTTTATTATTTCCTCTGGTTTGGCTTGACTACACCCCAAGGAGCCCATTAAACTCATTAGAGCAAGTCCTCCAAATCCATTTTTGGTCAATAATAAGGCTTCTCGTCGGGTCATGGTTATATCAAAAATAAGAATTCTTTCGAATTATAGATGGTATGACAGTAGCTTTTCCACAGTTCGAATTCCATCTGGTTAACCGCCAACTCATTTTCCAATAGATTTTTCTGTTCTACAAAAAACCCTCGTGCCTGTTCAACTTCGTGGTCTAAAGGCAGCCTGGAAAATGCCCGCATATAGATTTTGTCTACACGTTCCTCAAAAGAATCCTGTTCTTTTATTAACTGGTTGGCCCATTTCGACGCCTGCTCAGATATAAAAGGATCATTCAACAATGTTAAAGACTGCGCAGGGACGTTGGACACGTTGCGCCGACCAAAAGTACTAAATGGTACCGGCATGTCGAAGGCGAGCATCATGGGTGGCAAAAAATTGCGATTCAAAACTTGGTACACACTCCTCCTACCGGCACCATCAATTGGACCGGAATGTTTGGGCCTACCTCGCCCTTCCAAAAATTCAGTTAAATGCATTGGAATCGGAGGACCATACATAGAAGTGTCCAGTCTTCCGGATGTAGTCAATACAGCATCCCTTAGTGATTCTGCAGTTATCCTGCGTACAGGATAATGTTGTAAAAATACATTATCAGGATCATTAGCCAAGCTAGCATGAGTGGGTTCAGTTATCCTTTGAAATGTCTGTGACAGCACCATGTAACGTATTAATTTCTTCACAGACCATCCATCATCAATGAATTTTATAGCCAAATGATCAAGTAATTGAGGGTGTGAAGGGGTTTTACCTTGAACGCCGAAATTGTCCACGGTTTCTACAATTCCTCGACCGAAAACATGATGCCATAGGCGATTTACCATAACCCGGGCAGTAAGAGGGTTTTCAGGATCTGATATCTTATTGGCCAATTCCAGGCGCCCACTACCTTTGTCTTGAAATACCTCTGTGGTATCCGATACCGCGGTAAGAAAACGATGTGGCACTTCCTCTTGGCTCAAATTTTGGGAACTTCCCCTTAAGAACACTGGACTTTGTATGTAATCACCGTCTGTTACGCCTACTACAAAGCTCGAATCATAGAGTGCCACAGCTCGACGTTTCTGATTCTTTTGCCATTGGTTTAAACCTGTGATGAATGGTTTATTACGGGAGAACCAGTAGTTAAGCTTATCTATTTCATCTGAAGTGGCTTGGGCATCAGCCCAGGAGTGCAGCATATCAGTAACAGGTTGGTGTAATCCAGGGTTTTTAATATCTGAATCACCCTCAGTTAAACTATCATATGCAAACACATACTCCACTTCCAACCATGCCTGAGGATCAAGATCATAGTCATGAAAGCCCTTGTCTTTTCTGCGCCTATAATCTCCAACCAGCAATTCAATGTAAGCGTGATGTCCTTTCCACATGGAGAGATCAATTCGATAGTCTTGTAACTCGTCTGTTTTCGGATTTGTTTGAAGCTGTCCGTAGATTGGATCTTGAATTAATTGAAAGTTATCTATAATCACTCGCACAATAGAGTATTTACCGGCTGCACGTATAAGTAAGCTATCTTCAGATATGATAAAACCAGGTGATCTCAGGACCCCGTAAAGACCTTTAGCCAAAACTTTACTTGAAACTTTTCCGCTTTCCAGGCCCACAACACGGTTTCCTTCAACAACTGGTTGTCCTAAAGCATTTACAAAGGCCATACCATTAGAGATCCAGTCATTTAAGGTTCCGTTGCGGAAATCTCCAATAACCCGATAATTTTTCTGAAGATTAATAGTTGAACTGGAAACAGAATCTGAATAATTGCTTCCTGGAATATTTTCAGTTATGTAGTTCCTGATGTTGATATAATCTTCTTTCAAACTATCTAGGATAAGTTTTTTATCATGATCAAATTCAGCTGGTGTTAGAGCAAACCGTGTACTTTCCACGATACCATACAAGGAATAATAGTCCGTAGTGGGTATGGGATCAAATTTGTGGTCGTGGCATTTCGCACAGGCTACCGTAAGTGCCTGAAAGGTCTTAGAGGTAACATCAATAATGTTATCAATTCGTTCTGACTGGTCTATTCTCAGATCAACCGGACTGTGTTTACCTTCTGTCAGACAATAAAAGGCGGTTCCAATGATGGATTCATTAAAGCCATCCGGTACATTTAGACGGGGATTTTTCAAAAGATCTCCTGCCAAGTGTTCCCTTATCAACTGATCATAAGGCACATCATCGTTAAACGCCCGAATCAGATAATCACGATAGCGCCAGGCGCCGATAATACCATAGTCAAACTCATGACCCCTGGTATCTGCATACCTAACCAGGTCCATCCAATGACGTGCCCATTGCTCACCAAAATGCTGGGAATTCAAATAGTGGTCTACCAGTTTTTCATAGGCATCCGGGCTGTTGTCATCAACAAACGAGCTTACCATTTCAGGTTGGGGAGGTAGCCCGGTAAGTGTAAAGGCGAGCCTCCTGGCCAATCCGAGCCTATCAATTACCTCAGCCGGGGTGAGCTGATGATCTTTTAGTTTACTGATGACAAAATTGTCTATATCATTATTTACATATTTGTCTTCATTCACTTCAGGCACTAAGGGCTCAACTGGAGGCATAAAAGCCCAATATGGTTCCCATTTGGCTCCCTGATCAATCCACCGTTTCAGCAAGGCAATTTCCCTTTCACTAAGGAATCTTTTCATTTCAGGAGGCGGCATCATAAACTCGAGGTCCGAGGAAGTCACTCGGCTAATCAGCACACTTTTTTTCCAGTTTCCTGGTGAAATAGCTTTTGATCCATCATCCAGGCGCTTAGTAGCTGAATCACGAAGGTCCAGTCTAAAGTCAGCCTGCCTGGTACTGGAATCAGGACCATGGCACACATAGCAATTATTGGATAGTATAGGCCTGATATCAAAATTGAAACTGATTTCGTCTGGGAACTGCACAGTTTCAGGCTGAGGATTGCAGGAAAATGTCAAGGGCAGTAAACTTGCAATCACCAGTACCAATAGCAAATTTCTTAACACCAGACGCAGGGCGCTTAGCGCCTGGCGCTCGGTGGGGTTTGGGCCCCAGGATTTAGATTGCGCAAATTTACTAAGGAACATCATTTACGCTACCAAATTAAAAAATATTAAGCAGTCCGCCACCAATGTTTTTATAAGTGTTGTTTAACCTTATCTTTATTAAATTAAAAGCAGTAAAACCTTTAGACATCATTTTTCATCATTCTATCTAATTAGTAGGCAACCATGAATACTGATAGACGAAAATTCTTAAAAACTGGCGCCATGGCCGGAGTAGGTGGTACACTTCTCACCTCAGAAATATTGCTAGGAAATTCTGTACGGAGTAAACCTGCCAAATCGAAAATACAAACTAAAGCAAACCCAAAAAAGGTTATTGTAGCTGGGGCAGGCATCGCAGGACTATGTTGTGCTTATGAACTAATGAAGCTGGGTCATGAAGTTGTGGTTTTTGAGGCCTCAGGAAGGCATGGAGGACATGTTTTTACCGGGAGAGACGGATTTTCAGATGGTCTATACGCAGATATGGGTGCGGAACAAATTACCAAACCGGGATATGAAAGATATTGGGAATATACCAAAGAGTTTGACCTTGAAGTGCTCCCCTATCCCAGAAGGAAAAATATGCTTAGGAGAATTGATGGAAAATTTTATACCGAGGAAATGCTGTCAGATGCCACAGTGCTCAATAAATTCGGCTTCAATCAACGGGAGATAAAATATCTAATTGAGAACCCATGGCCGGAGTTAAAAGGTCTATACGTCAATCCTTATCTGGATAAATTCACTGATGAATACCAGCCTTATGGTGTTGGATATGATCAATTAGACAGTACTCCAATTGCAGAATTGTATAAGAAAGATGGCGCTTCTGACGTTGCCATGAGCTTACTTGGTGGAAGTCAAACCTCCGCGTTATATGAACTTTGGAGATCGGCGATCCTTTCAATGAGGAACATTCCATTTTTTCCTGAAGTGTTCCGATTGAAGGGTGGCAACCAAGGTTTACCCGATGCATTTGCAAAAAGACTAGGGACAAGGATTAAATTAAGTGCACCCATCTTGGCTATCGATCATAGTGAGACAGGAGTTACTATTAGCTACAGAGAGTATGGAGAAGAAAAAAAGGAATCTGCTGATTTCCTGGCCAATTGTATTCCACTACCAGCTTTTCGTAAAATTCCTATCACTCCGGGTTTTCCGCAACAGAAACAATATGTACTGGACAATATTGCCTATGGTAGTTATGCCAGAATTGTGTTCCAGGCAAAATCTAAATTTTGGCTGGAAGATGGCTTAGGTATTAACATGGAATTGAATCACCCGAGTATTGATGGCATTAGTCAGATAGCAGAAGAAGTAGATACCCACCGTGTGGCCTTATTGGGTTCAGCTCCTGCCGGCATTACTCCGATGCGTGCCCTGGCGGGATTTTTGGAGGTATATCCAGGCAAGCAGGCAACCATAGAACATGCTATGGTAAAGGATTGGAGTAAAGATCAATTCGCGCCCACTTGTGAAAGATTGGACTTCTCTATTAACACCATGACCAAACTCTGGCCTCATGTAATGACACCCCATAAGAGGATACATTTTGCCGGAGCCTATGCCGATAATATGAACTGGGGCCAGGAGGCAGCTACCAGGTCAGCAAATAGGGTGGCTAAAGAGATCGATCAGGCCTAATAATGAGATGGACGAATCTTATTTTAATATCGGCTGTTTTTGGTGGCATATCGTTACAGATTCCAAGTTTAGTTGAAAAGCAGTCGGCCAGTCCTGGGCAAAACCATGCCCCCAAGGTAACTATTACCACTCCTGAACATAACTCAAATTTCCAGTCTGGACTACAGATACCCTATTCAATCGAGGTAGTTGATGTTGAAGATGGAGCAAGCCGCTATGTTGAAATTGTACCCAATGAAGTATTTATGGAGGTTTGGGTTTTCCCAAGTGAACAGGAAATGATCAATGCTGACAAGCAATCAATTACCAGTAAAGACACCATGGGTTTACAAATAATCAAGGAAAGTGGGTGTTTCAATTGTCACCGCTCCAAAACAGCATTTGTAGGTCCTGCCTTTTACAAGATCGCCCGGAGGTACCATCTACAAGACATCAACATAGTGGCTGGCAGTGTATTGGAGGGATCTTCTGAAAATTGGTCAAGCGCTATTATGCCTGCACAAGTTTACCTTACTGAAGCAGATGCTCGACAAGCAGTACATTGGATTCTATCAAATGGAGGAAATGATCATAGATCTATCTACGCAGGCATCAATGGCTCCTTCCCTACTCAACCGGAAGGAACTAAGGGAGTTTATGTGCTGAAGGCCAGTTATACTGACCATGGAGTGGATGGGAATCAGGAAACCAGATTAACTGGTCAACACCAGGTAGTGCTGCGTGTGAAATGACCCACCTTCAATGATACAAGTGACCTACCGGAACACGCTAATTTAATACTCCGTCCCAAACATCTATGCTTCCATCATTTTCCGCTGGATGAAGCCCCAACACAGTACACATCAATTCATACAAATGAATAGCTTCTACAGCACCGATATTCACTCCGGACTGGAAAGAAGGGCCCAATGCTATGAAAATCCCGTGCATCGCCGGTGCTGCCGGGTCATAGCCATGAGTCCCACTTTTATATGCTTTTGGATGTGACTCAAAGTATTCTCTGGATCCAATGGACCACCCTACATCGGCTACCGCAACTATTGGAGTGATTCGGGAATGATGATTATAGTGCCATCTTTCAGGTAACGCACCCTTGCGATATACCTTTAAATGGGGATGAACTCCTTGCAACTGATCATATAGCTCGACCTCCTTTCCTGATACTGGAATAAGTTCAGCCACCGGTGACCAATTAACTACTTCTACCATGGACAGATCTATATAGTCATCCAGGAAAATTACTTGCTTACGACTTTGGGCGGCCATGCCATGATCAGATACTATAATAACATTTACCTGATTTGCAAAACCCAGTAAGGTAATTGATTCCATTAATTTATCCAGGTAGCCATCTACAGCCCTAATGGCTGACTCGACTGCCAGGGAATTGGGACCGTGAAGATGCCCGACCTGATCTACTTGCTCAAAATACAAGGTAATCAGTTGAGGCCGGGACGTTCCCATTTGCATCCAATTTAGTACCTGTTCGATCCGATCCTCCGGTGAAACCGCTCCGTTGTATGGGAAGTAATAATTCGGTCGTACTCCTTTTATTTCGGCATCAGAACCTGGCCAAAACATGGTGGCGGTAATCAACCCCTGATTCCGGGCAGTTACCCAAATAGGTTCTCCCTGGTACCACTTGCCGGTTCCAGTAGTGCCATTAGTGCCAATGGTAAAATATTGATTAAAATCTGCATCAAACATTCGATTAGAAATGATCCCGTGGTTGTCAGGGTAAAGCCCCGTCACCTGTGTATAATGATTGGGAAAGGTTTTTGATGGAAAAACCGGGATCAGAGCATCCGCTTTTACTCCAACATCCATTAGACTGTCCAAATGTAGGGGTTTCAGCTTTGTCAAAATAGTCATAAGCAAAACCATCAACTGAAATTAGCAGCAGAATTCGATGGTCTGAAACTGACTGCTCAGATAAATCTATGCAACCAGAGATCAAGGACATCTTGGCTGCAATTGAAAGATATCTAAGATAACTAAACTGAAGATTTGTCATTACAGGTAACCCATCTTTGACGTCAGCTAATATCCAGCCCAGGAGTCTCAGGAAACGGGACTGCTAATATTCATTTAAATGGTTGATAAGATTATATATCTGGATGAATCTTGTAACCCAACTTACAGATTTGCATTGGCTTATATTTAACATTACATTACAGTGGTTTTAAAAAGGAATATTAAAAAACATGAAAAATCAAAAGCTTCTATTTTTTGCAATTACAACACTTGTACTAATCAGTTTTGGGACACGTACACTAGCTCAGGAGGTTAAAAATGAATTGAAAACCTACCTGATCGAACGGGAAATTCCCGGTGCCGGGGACATGAGCGCTGAGGAACTTAAAGCCATTTCACAAACATCCTGTGCCGTTTTGAAAGATATGGGCCCTCAAATCGAGTGGCTGCATAGCTACGTCACTGACAACAAGATCTATTGCGTTTACAAGGCAGAAAGTATGGATCTTATAAGAGAGCATGCTGACAAAGGTGGTTTTCCAGCTAATTCAATCAGTGAGCTCTCCACTATGATAAGTCCCGCTACAGCTGAGGAATAACTCCTTGGAGCCTTATTAAAAACCTGACTTTTTCAAAGTACAAAAATACCTTTTATAGCCGCTGTAATGGCAGTTTTGTGTCCAATGTAGGGGTTCGCTTTATCAAAATAGTCATTAGCAAAACCATCAACTGAAATTAGCAGCAGTATTGGTTGGTGATCAGCTTCCAGGCCTTGGGCTTCCTTCACTGTTTCGCAGCCTTTGGCAAAAAACAGCAAAATAAAAAGCAGCGATATCTTAATAAGATACCCGATATTCTCGAGACTCACTTTCACAATCAAACAAAGTAGATGATGACAGCAATTTCGGCAACAGGAGTCTCATTTTGTGAAACGACTTTAATAAGGAGTTAGAAATCAGATGTGATAAATTATAAATTGGTTTCGCCGCGTTCTGATTATTTTAACTTCAATCCTATATAATATTTAATTGGGAAAAGGTAATATACAGGGCATTGGAACAAATAGACTTTTTGTTTAACAAGCCGTTTATAAACGAGCCTTCTCAATTTAAGCCTGAGAATTTACTAAGAGAAGCACGTCGGCAGCAGGATATCCCGGACTGTCCTGTTCCTAAGGTTTGCATGTTGGATCCTGATGGCGACATCGTGGAATATTTACTGAGATCAGAAAAAGCACAGTTAAATTCCTGTTGGAGCTGCTATCATACCAAAATGTATGAATTTAACAATCAGGGAGTCAAAACCGGAATAATTGGTTGTGCGGTAGGGAGCTCTTTTGCAGTCTTATTGGCGGAACAATTATTTGTATCAGGGTGCGAACTCTTAATCAGCGTAACTTCTGCAGGTATTATTAATCAACCGAAACAACCAAACACCCAATTTCTGCTTATCACTGAGGCCCTTCGGGATGAAGGCACTAGTTATCATTATTTGCCAGCCGGACAAAAATCTAAAATCGATGCCTCACTATTAGAAAAGATCATGCCCTTGACAACAATGAATGAACTCAACCTTGAGTATGGGAAAAGTTGGACCACGGACGCTCCTTATCGGGAAACTGCTACCGCCATAATCAAAGCCAAAGACTACGGTGCAGTCGCTGTAGAAATGGAAGCCGCAGCGCTTTATGCGTTTGCTACAGTCCGGGATAAGTCAGTCATTTGTTATGCTCATTTAACCAATACAATGGCCCAGGAGGGTGACGACTTTGAAAAGGGAGTAGAGAATGGTAGTCTTGCCGCGTTGAACCTTATTTCGGAAACTGTAAAAGTAGCACGGAATACTGGTGTAAATAATCAGGTTTTTATCTCCAGTCTAGTTGAACGGTTTTTCCATTTTCTCCTAAGTTTCCATCGATTGCTCTTAAAGTAAATTCTCCAACTTTCTTCGAAAATTTTACATCCAACCAACCTACCGGTTGATCGTCTGAGAAATTATAGCCTACCGCCGGTAAACCAATTACATGCAAATCTTCCATTCTTTCAAATGCATACACATGGTCGTGCCCGTGGAAAACGGCTTTTACTTTTTTATGAGGAAGTATGATTTGGAAAAATCTATGGGAATCCAACAGACTGGAATCTGTCTCGTTCAAAGTATGGTGTACAAAAATAAATGTGGGCTTATCTGAACTTTCCTTTAAATGACTCTCCAACCATTCTCGCTGTTTTTGACCTAGAAAACCCGGTACTTTATTTACATACATCAAGGAATCTAATAGAATTATTCTGATTAAGGGTAACTCATAAACCAGGGTGTGCTTATCTTTTAACTCTTGCTGCCTACTATTTTTTGGTTTAAACTCCTCATGAAAATTATCTCTATCATCATGATTGCCCAAAGTCATCAAGACAGGATGCTCATTGGAAATTGGTTTCAGAATATCCGACAACTTTTTATAATCAGTTGTTTCACCTGTTAGTCTTGCCAAATCTCCATTGATAATAGAGGCTGCCGGTTTTGTTGATACTACCTCTCCAACAATCTTCTGGAAATTCTTTGTAGGAAAAAAATCTCTATAACTTTCGTTTTCGTCAGAGGGAATATGTGTATCAGAAATTAAGGCCAAATGGTGAAAGTCAGGCTTTTTTCGAGCCACTAAGTCTAATGGAGAAACTAATGTTGCAAAACCCGCAATCTTTGCGGTGGTAGTTAAGAAGTTTCTACGGTTAACAGGTCTATAAGCAATACCAGGCATGACAGATCTAGTTTTTTGTAATTATCTTTAATATGGAAAATAACTGGAGAATCTAAAGTTAATACTTTGACCCAAATGTCCAATTGTAATACTGAATGGAAATGATTACTTTATTAAATGCACACCACTATTTACCAATCCCTGTTTATTAGTACTTGCTTGCTATCTGTTATTATTGCTTGTACGCCTGAACAGGAAGAAGTTCCGGTATTAAGCGGAGAAGACCATCAATCAATTACTGCTGATGGCGCCTGGTGCTGGTTCTCCGACCCTCGGGCGGTTTATTATCAGGGGAATCACAGTAGAACATATTCAGGTTGGGTCGATAGTAACGGAAGTATTGTAGTAGGATTTTATGATCACCTAAATGACACCATTGAAAAAAAGGTAATAGATCCGGAGCTCCAAATTGATGACCACAACAATCCCAGTTTATTCTTTGACCCTGAAGGAAAGTTGATGGTGTTTTATTCGCTTCATTCCAGTAAGTCTCCAATGAGGTTGGCCCGGGCTAAATATGCCGAAAGTATAACGGATTGGGAGCCGGTCCAAAAACTGGCGATTAATGATACCACCGAATTCCCCGGTGCTTCAAATACTTACACCTATACCAATATTTGTCAGTTATCAAAAGAGGACAACCTGCTTTATCTTTTTTGGAGGGGCGTCGATTTCAAGCCGAACTATTCCACCTCTTCTGACAATGGACTCAGTTGGGACTCGGGAAATATCTTTATTCTTCCTGAAAGAACATATAGTAATAGAAGACCTTACCTGAAAATGAGCAGTAACAATGAAGACGTCATGCATTTTGCATTTACCGATGGTCACCCCAATAAGGAACCCACCAACAGTATCTATTATGCTCAATACAAAGACGGGAAATTAGTAAAAGTCAGTGGTGAAATAATAAAGGATTGGTCTGAACTTCCGCTGGATCCAGCTCAAAGCGACGTAGTTTATGATGCCAATCCAACTGAGGAAAAGTCCTGGATATGGGATGTAGCAGGAAATGCGCAAGATGATCCGGTTATTGTATATTCAAGGTTTCCCACCGACTCCACACATGTATATTATTATGCGTTCTGGAAAGATGGGCAATGGAACAACATTAAATTGATAAATTCAGGTAAGTGGTTTCCAGAAACTCCATTAGGTGAAATAGAACGAGAGCCCAACTATTCGGGAGGAATTATCCTTAATCACCATGACCCCTCTATGGTATACTTATCCAGAGAAATAAACGGCGTGTTTGAAATTGAACAGTGGAAAACTGAAGACCTGGGAGAAAATTGGACAGTTACAGCCATAACCGCCAATTCCAAATTTAACAATGTTCGACCGTTTGTAGCACGAAATCATCCACCGGATACGCCGCCCATGGTTTTATGGATGAATATTCGCAAGTATGTACATTATACAAATTTCGAATCTTCACTAAAAATGTACATTCCATAACCTAAAGTTATTTCCAGAATCTAAGATTCAACACCTATGAAAACTCCCATTTATATAACCACTCTAATCTGTCTGATGGTTTCTTTAAATATCTTTTCTCAGCGCAAGAGTAGGACCACTGCACCAACCAATTCCCTGATGGTTGACAGTACATTCTCCGGGTTAAAGCTGCGAAATATCGGTCCTGGGTTTATGTCCGGACGGATTGCCGATATTGCTGTACACCCTGAAGATAACAGTGTTTGGTATGTGGCGGTTGGCTCTGGTGGCGTTTGGAAAACGGTAAATTCGGGTACCACCTGGACCCCGGTATTTGACAAACAAGCAGTATATTCTATAGGGTGCGTCACCATCGATCAACGTAATCCAAATGTTATCTGGGTAGGAACGGGTGAAAATATTGGCGGCCGACATGTGGCTTATGGAGACGGGATATATATGAGCACAGACGGTGGTTCCAATTGGAAAAATATGGGGCTCGGAAAGTCCGAACACATATCTAAGATTCTGATTCATCCGGAAAATTCTCAAACGCTTTTCGTGGCAGTTCAAGGTCCATTATGGAGTAAAGGTGGAGACAGGGGATTTTATAAATCAATTGATGGTGGTAAAAACTGGAAAAAGACCTTAGGTGATGATCAATGGGTGGGTGTAACCGACATAGCCATGGACCCCAGAAATCCGGACTTGATCTATGCAGCTACCTGGCAGCGGCATCGAACAGTAGCCGCTTATATGGGAGGTGGCCCTGGGACCGCAATTTATCGTAGTTATGACGGTGGTGAAACCTGGGCAAAACTAACTGAAGGACTACCTAAGTCCAATATGGGTAAAATAGGACTGGCTATTTCTCCTCAAAGACCGGACGTCATCTATGCAGCTATAGAACTGAATCGAAGAACTGGTGGTATTTATAAGTCTGTAGATAGGGGCTCATCCTGGGAAAAACAATCTAATGCTGTCGCAGGAGCCACCGGACCCCACTATTATCAAGAGCTATATGCCTCTCCGCATAAATTTGATCGCATATACCTGATGGACACCCAAACCCAGGTTTCAGAAGATGGCGGTAAAACAGTAACCACTGTTAACGTAGTCAATCGTCATGTAGATGATCACGCCCTGGCATTCCGGGAAGATGATCCCAACTATTTGTTGTTTGGTACCGATGGTGGATTGTATGAAAGTTTTGATTTAGGTAAAAGCTGGAGATTTATTGAAAATCTGCCAGTTACACAATATTACAAGGTAGCCATTGATGACGCAGAACCATTTTATAACATATATGGAGGAACCCAGGACAACAGTACCCAGGGTGGGCCATCCCGCACAGACAATGTGCATGGAATTCAAAACTCTGATTGGCGCATAATTTTAAACTGGGATGGTCATCAACCCGCAACCACTCCGGGAAACCCCGACATCATGTATGCCGAACGTCAGGAAGGAAATATTTCCAGGATTGACCTCACTACCGGTGAAGTAGTGGATATTCAGCCGCAACCTGGCCCTGATGATCCTCATGAACGATACAACTGGGATGCCCCGATTTTGGTAAGTCCACATGATCCCGCCAGAATTTATTTCGGCTCCTACCGGGTATGGCGATCCGATGACCGGGGAGACAACTGGCAGGCCATATCCGAGGACCTTACTAGTAATCAGGACCGAATTACCTTATCCATTATGGGACGCAAGCAAAGCTGGGACGGTGCGTGGGATTTAAATGCCATGTCTAATTACCATACCATTACTTCATTGGCTGAATCTCCAGTAAAAAACGGGGTATTCTATGCCGGAACAGATGATGGCATGATTCAGGTAACGGAAGATGGCGGTAGTAATTGGAGAAAAATACCTGTTGGCAGTATGCCTGGGGTAGCTGCAACATCTTTTGTGAACGACATTAAGGCTGATCTGTTTAATGAAAGTACCGTTTATGTAGCCCTTGACAATCACAAATATGGAGATTTCAGACCCATGCTAGTGAAAAGCACCGATAAAGGAAGAAGTTGGGTGTCCATTAGCAATAATATCCCGGCCGGTACTATGATATGGCGGCTGGTACAGGACCATGTAAACCCTAAATTGATGTTTGCTGCCACCGAATTCGGGATCTATTTCACCATAGACGGTGGAAATAGGTGGACTAAACTTAAGGGCGGTGTACCAACCATTAGTTTCAGAGACCTGGCCATACATAAAAGAGAAAATGACCTGGTAGGAGCTTCTTTCGGGCGAGGTTTTTTTGTATTAGACGATTACAGCCCGTTGCGAAATGTTTCAGAACAGCAACTACAGGCCGAAGCCACTTTGTTTCCTGCCCGCAAAGCCTGGTGGTATATCCAACGACCTCAGTTGAGTTTTGGCGATAAAAAAGGCAGTCAGGGCGATGCCCATTATGTAGCGCCCAATCCGGACTTTGGTGCCACCTTCACCTATTATTTGAAGGACGGCCTGAAAAGCAGCAAAGAACTAAGACAGGAAAGAGAAAAGTCAATTGCTGCTGGTGCTGATATTCCCTTTCCCGGATGGGAGGCAGTGGAGGCTGAACGAAATGAAGATAAACCCCGGATATTACTTAGTATCTCTGATGACCAGGGTAATGTGGTAAGAAGAATCACCGGGCCTGTTAAAGCTGGATTCCACAGGGTTACCTGGGATCTTACCTATCCCCTACCTAATGCCGTTGATTTAAAAGGAACCACTACTGCCTCAGATGATGATGAAGCCCCAAGTGGTCTGCTAGCACCTCCAGGGAAATATACAGTCATCTTGATCAAGCAAGTGAATGGAACACTTACCAATTTATCGGAACCCCAACCATTCGAAGTAGTGCCATTGCGCAAAGCGGCGCTTGCATCAGCCGATCCGGAAGCTGCAGTGGTTTTCTATCGTGAATATGAGGCGGCTTATAAAGTCAGTTCGGCTTTGCTGATAGAAATTCGAAATGCACTCACCAAAATTAAGGGTATGCAAACCGCATTGGAACGATCAAATGCTGCACCTGGTGAATTGGATGACAGGTTGTTTAAACTCAGGGCCTCGCTCTATTCACTGGACAGTAAATTCTCCGGCAACCGGGCCAAAAGCCAACCGGGAGAGAAAACAGACCCCACCATTTCTCAACGTTTGTCAGCTATTAATCGAGGCATTGCCCGGTCCACTTACGGACCCACGGGTACTAATAAGGAAACTATGAAGATCGTGAAGACTCAATTAGATGAGATAAAAAATGAACTAGCAGTATTAAATACTGAAATGGAATCATTATTGGATGCGATGATTCAAGCGGGAGCACCGTTTGTTAAATAGTTATGTTCCGCGCAAACCTTAGCTCATTAAAAAAATCCGGCCACTCGTTCTACTACCCAATAACTTGCCACGCATCCGACGGCATAAACAGTTACTTTTTCCATGGTCCTGGTTGACAAATTAAAATAATTGTCGATCCAAAAAACTGACGTTGTCCACCTACCAATCCAAAGAGCCACTAGAACGCCCACAATAAACAATACCTGACCTATTTCAACTCCAATATTAAAGAATAACAAACTGGTAATAACTTCCTGCTGTGGCAAACCAATTTCACCCAAGACGGCCGCAAAACCAAACCCGTGTAGCAATCCGAAAGACGATGACACCAGGATCGGGTATTTGTAGGTCAAAGAGTTTTTGTTTTGTACAGCTATTTCAGTAGCTAAAAAGACTACACTTAAAGCAATTACTGCTTCCACTGGTGGAATTGGAAGCTGTACAATACTCAATGCGGAAAGCGCCAGGGTAATCGAATGTGCCAGGGTAAACCCCGTTATGGTAATCAAAAGCTTCTTACCAGTTCCAGCTACTATTATCAAACATATTAAAAATAATAGATGGTCCCAACCTTCCAGTATGTGCTTCACTCCAAGAACCGAATACTGCCTGGCTACTCCCCAGAAATCTTCTTCCTCCGGTATCTTCCAAATCAGTTCATCAGGCCCCAATACCGCCTGGAACTGTGATCCATTTTGCAGACGTACTTTCACAATGCTGGACACCGATGGATTGATTACCGGATATTGAACATTGATATGGAGTCCGTTAATCGGGCTGGTTGACTTATATCGCTGACTCTTTAACAGTCCCTGACCAATTGAGTAGGTGGCCAATGAACCCAAGGCTTCGAATCCTTCCGGCATTTTTACTTCCGGCAAATTAAAGTCCGGAATACTCGATGGGATTTTATACTGTAATAGGTAAATACCTGACTCTTGCTCTATTATTTCGATAAATAAAGGGCGACTCTCATGAGCACTGAGAAAGTTACCTGTGAATACCAGCCCTATCAGAATGATCAATTTTTTCATAGATCCAGACTGATCAAGAATTTGGTTGATATGCTACTTTCACCTCATAAGTATCAACCAAAGCTTGTATGGTTTCATTATTACGTTGTTGTTTTTGCCAGTATTTAGCGTCCTGCTTAACTCTGTCCCAGATTTCAGTCAATTCAAGATACCGGCCAGGCTCACTGGAGGTTACCATGACCAAATGATATCCATAGGCTGATTCAAAAGGGCCTATCCATTGATTAGATGGTGAGGCCTCAAAAATTCTCTCAGCAAAGGTTTTACTAAAATGACTGGCCACATATTCAGGGTCGCGTTCCACGTAGTTGGTGTGATAATGAAAACGGTCCCCCCTACTGGTAGCCATTTCAAAGGGCACAGCATGCTTATTCAGGTATTTGTATTCCTTTTCTGCACTTTTCGCGGCTTGTTCTCTATTTCTTTGTTCAATACTGAAAAAGACATGAGTAAATGTTACTTGTGGTGGCAGAAAGTAATTTTCTTTATTTTCCTGATAGTATTGCTCTATCTCCTTATCCGTCGGTTGAATTAAGGCATCCACCACTCCTTCAGTCATGAATTCTACTTTCTGAATCATTCTTCGCTTGATTATATAATCCTCCTGATCCAGCCCCAAAGCCATAGCTTCCCTGTATAAAACTTCCTCACGAACATATTCCCGGATGATTTGGTTAAGTTCATCTTCTGGCATTTCGGCCAACCGTTTTTCGAATACATCATTATTGAAAGCTTTGGAACGGTATTGCAGATGTGTAAGCAGGACATCTTTATCAACTACGATGGTTTTGTAATCTTCCTGCTCCGGGTTCAATATTTTGAATAAAAGAAAAAACCCCAGTCCGACTAATAGAAAGTGGAGCAGAGGTTGCTGTAAAATATTCTTCATAATATAGGATTATGCGATAAACTATAGTGAACCGTAAAAACACTTTGACATTCATTGATCGGTGTTCAGTATTCGGCGTTTATTTCGCCGGCGTATACCAAATTGGAGAAGTGTAAGCCCTTTCTGTAGTGAACATCGGCGCTTCATTAGGCATTTTCACTCCAAACCTTTTGGCGTCATAGGCCGTCCATCTGGGTGTGGGTATTTCAATAACCCTGGCATAGTAAAAGGCCCGTTGGTTAGGATCAAAATCCGGATCAGTCCATGCAGTAATTAATTCTGCATCCCCAATTGAATTTGTCCAGCTGGCATTGGCTACGTCAACGGTGTTACCCACCTTGGGAAGGTTTCCTTTGTTGTTTATCTTACGTTTTTCTCGATCACCCCAAACCACATTATACAATTTTTCGTGGGTATCCCCTGAGTTGTCCATCCAACCTTTAACAATTTGAATCCGGTCCAAATTCCCGCTGTAAGGATCTTTGATGGCTCCCACTAAGAAACTGGGAGATTTTCCGCTGGGAGCATTAGTAAGGTCACCACCCATGGGTACACCCTTGGTGTAACCAACAGCAGCTGGCAAGCGGTTGGCTGCATCAGCTGAAGTAAAATCCCACCCCCCAAAGAACCGAACAATCATTCTTGGTCCGGTAGTTCCATACACTTCTTTGCGCATCATGGCATCAAAAAGGGCTTTTCGGGTATTTTCTGTGGCCCAAACACCTGCATATCCTGAGGCGACCAGTTCCCAATCAAACACCGTAGCATCTCCAAATTTAGCCACAATTCCCTCTGATCGTTCACCGCTTGGTTCATTACCTGAATGCTTACCGAAAAAGTTTTCTTCTTCAGCGGTTGCCAAAGAAGTATGCGAGTCTGTGGAACCGATCATACCAAATTTGTATGGGTTAGTTCCCAGTTGTTGCTCTAATTTTAGGCCATTTTTCAAAGCTTCTCTGGCATATTCGTACTGCAACATTTTATCGGTCTTAGCTACACTCAGATTCAAATTGCCTTTGTCCCAGGTTTCATAGTCCGCAAATTCATCGTTAGGTGACAGAAACGGGTGGGTTTCCCCATCACCCTTTATCTGGGTAGCTTCGTACATGGGTTCCCAACGAGCTCTGGTTTGAGCGTATGATGCGGATAAAGGTTGTCCGGTAGCCGGATTAGTCTCCACAGGAAACATAATACCATTGGATAAGTTCCCATTGTGAGCCAGTGCAAGTACTCTTCCGCCGGTGGTTTGTTGGTAATTTTGCATCCATTTCCAAAGATCTTCCGGATTAACACTTTCTACAGTGGTATAGGGCAAAACCTGACTGGCTTTTTCTCCCCCGTCCCGGTATAGTACGTTTCGATGTAAATTGTTTCCACCTTCATTAGAAGTCCATTCATATCCTATAATGGCAGTAAAATTTCCCGGGTCATTGAATCGCTCAGCAATATCTATATATTCTTCCCATATAGACCTGACAAACGGTTCATCCAACATTACTGCTGGGAGTGTTCCAGCTGAAAGTGCTTCAATGACATCCATGGTGGCCAACAATGCGGTTTCTCCTCCTTCATTGATTCGATTGTGCCAGTCCCTAACCGTCGGATCTTTCATAAGGTCTACATTACCGGCAACTATTTCATTCATGGTACCCATGGCATCAGAATGATCGGCTACCACCAACCAATCCAAGGGCCGAGATAGCTTAACCGCCTCACCGTGGCTGGCTGTCACTTCTTCCCCCCTTGCCAACCTATAAGCCTGTTCGGGACCTAAAATGTTGCCAAATGCGCGGGCATCCAGGGAGTTACTGGTGTGCACATGGGTGTCACCCCAATAAACCGTGGTGGGAAAATGTCTACCTGCGTATGGGGAGAATCCCCTTTTTTTAAAAAGAGTGGCTGCCTGGTCATCTGATAATTGCATTTCTCCTACCTGGTGTTCCTGTGCGTATAATCCTGTCGAACAAATGAATATCAGTAAACAAATGGTTGACTTTAATTTATTATTCATACTCATGATTATAAGTTAAGTTGTTATTCGTAAACTATGTTGGTTAATTCCCCGGTGTATACCAGATTGGAGATGTATATGCCCTATCCTGGGTGATCATATTAACTTCATCTCCCACTTTTACATCAAAATATTTGGCATCGTAGGCAGTCCATCGAGGAGTAGGAATTTCCAGTACCCTGACATAGTAAAACGCCCGCTGTCCGGCATCAAAGTCAGGATCTGTCCACACTGTGATTAATTCAGGTGCACCAATGGTATTTGTCCAGGTGGCGTTTTCTACATCCACCGTATTTCCAACAGCGGGCAGTTTGCCATCTCTACCTGGCTTCCTGTCTCCTCCCCAGGCCACATCATATACTTTCTCCTGGGTATTTCCGCTATTATCCTGCCAGCCTTTGATGATCTGGATCCTATCCAAATTACCACCAAGGGCATCCTTCTGGGCCGCCACCAGAAAAGAAGGGGCTTTTCCTGACGGAGCATTGGTTAAGTCTCCTCCCATGGGAACACCTTTCAAATAACCGATGTCTGCTGGCAACCGGTTATTTGCATCATCTTCCGTAAAGTTCCAGCCTCCAAAGAAGCGTACCAGCATTCTGGAGCCGGTAGTTGCATAAACTTCCCGGCGTTCCATGGCATCAAAGAGGGCTTCCCTGGTATTCTCTCTGGCCCACACCGCCGCTAAGCCTGAAGCCACCATCTGCCAACCCATAATAACCCCTTGATCAGTTTTCATAAATGGGTGCATCATGCGCTCGGCGTTTGGCTCAGCTCCTGAATGTTTTCCGAAGAAGTTGTCCTCCTGAGTAGTGGCCAGTGAAGTGTGACTATCGGTAGAACCAATCATTCCAAACTTATATGGATTGATTCCCAGCTTTCCTTCGATAATAAGTCCGCGTTTTAGCGCTTCCCGGGCATATTCACCAGGAAGCATGTCGTTGGTTTTCGCCTCTGACACATCCAGGTTACCGATATCCCAGGTTTCATAATTGGCAAATTCGTCATTTGGTGATAGAAATGAATGAGTCTCGCCATCACCTTTTATCTGGGTTGCCTCATACAACGGTTCCCATCGACTTCGCTGTTGCACATAGGTTTTGTCAAGCAGTTTGCCATCATATTGCGCCTCCAGAGGAAACATGATACCATTGGACAAATTACCGTTGTGGGCTATTGCCAGGACATCTCCTCCGGTTGCACTTTCAAAATTTCTCAACCACTTCCACAAGTCTCTGGGGTTGGTGCTTCCAATTGGAGGAATGGTAGTGTAAGGGACCATTTGTATGGCTTTGTCCCCGCCGTCCCGGTAAATTACCACCCGATGCATATTCGCTCCTTTCACCAGGGAAGTCCATTCGTAACCTATAAATGCAGTGAAGGTTCCTGGTTCATCAAACTGTTCAGCGGCTTTTACAGTTTTCGCCCAAGAATCCTTATAAGGTTTACTGTCAGGAGTATAAATCAGTGCTTCGGGAAACTCTCCTTGAGAGAATTTACTAATTAGTTCCAGGGCCACCCCAACTCCTTCACCAGCCATTACCCTATTATACCAATCCTTTCCGGTAGGGTCCGATAATATATGAGCAGCTCCTTCGAATAGATCGGGGAAAAAGCCCATATTATCAGAATGGTCGGCAATCACCAGAAAATCAAGAGGCTTGGACAAACGGATTTTCATTTTGTTGGAGGTAACAATTTCCTCACCCCTGGCGAACCGGTAGGCTTCCTCCAGTCCCAAGCGGTTTCCAAATGCCCCCGCATCCATGGAGATGTCAGTATGTAAATGAGTATCCCCCCAGTATACTGCAGCAGGAAAATTTCTCCCTGCATAAGGAGAATAGCTTTTCTCATTAATTGACTGATTTATATCTTCTTCGTCAGTAGGGACCAACTGAGCATATATCTGGGGTGATTGGATGAAAAGGAAAAGTGAAAGAGCAAATACTGAAAGTTGTGATATGGTTTTCATAATGGCTGTAATAGGTACCTGATAATATTATATATAATAACCTAATTATACAACTATAATCTACTAATCTAAAACTATTCAAGGGCTTCTCTACTAATTCCAGTTATTTTGAGTTTTTCTTCGGCAAGATGTAGCAGAAATGCTATGGGAAGTAGAACTACCGCCCGGGGAGCTGTTAATATTTTATCTGGGTCTGAAATCATGAGCTACCCGGTTCTACTGAAGAAACTTCTCAATTTCCCCCCAAAACATCAATGGGTCTACTTCTGCCAGATCGTTGTGTCTACCACCTGTGATGGTCACCATATATTTATTCCCTTTGAATACCTGGAATAACCTTTCTCCCATTTGGTAGGGAACCACTTCGTCGCTGTCTCCGTGAATAATGAGCACTCTGGAATGGATGTTGTTGATTTTTTCCAGTGAGTTATAGGAGTTACCAGCGATAAACTTCAAAAACCCAAGTCCCATAGCGGAGGCCATTTCCTTTCCTGAGGTCAGCGGCGTGATCAATATTAAGTTTTTGAAGTTTCTGTGCTGTGAAATATGAATGGCCACCGCACTGCCCAGGGAGCGGCCAAAGATTGAGATCTTGTCCTCTTTATATCCTAAACTTTGGGTTGCAAAACTGACCGCCGATTCACCGTCGACATAAATACCTTTCTCACTGGGTTTTCCAGTACTTTTCGAGTATCCCCGATAACTAACCAACAGAACATCGTGATCCATGTCGAATAATCTAATCGCATTATCAAACCGATGGTAAAGATTTCCGGCGTTTCCGTGGAAATAAATGATCAATGGAAAATTTTTGTTTTTTTCATGTAAAAACAGAAAGGACTGCAAGGTTTCTCCATCAGAAGTTTCAATCCAGTGTTCAGTAGCATAAGACGGAATATCCTTCTCGGGAATGGCACTGGTTCTATCTGGGAAAAACGTCAATTTATCTTTCACTCCGCAGCTTGATAAGGTAACTAATAGTATGCCATAGGTTATTAATCTTTCACCCCTGTCCCTAACTTTCATACACCCAATTTCCATCCACCATGGTCCGTTCAACCTTTATATCTATGATGGTATTTGGATCTACGGCCGTAGGGTCCTTCTCCAGTACTACCAGATCAGCCAGTTTGCCAACTTCAAGGGAGCCTTTGATTTTCTCTTCAAAGGAAGCATAAGCGCCATTGATGGTACCTACTTTGATGGCTTCTTTTACCGATATCCTCTGACTGGGACCCCATACATTACCTGACATATCCGTTCTGGTTACCGAGGATTGAATAGCCATCATGGGCTCAAATGGACCGGGCGGATAATCGGAGGTTTGGGTTACATTGATTCCGGCATCAAGAAAACTTCTCACCGCGAACATGCTTTCTAAGCGCTCTTTTCCATAGTTTACCATCTTTTCGCCGTGAAAATAAACATAGGTCGAGAAAGGGTTAGGAATAGCATTGAGGTGCTTGATACGTTTTAATATTTTTTCATTGATTACCGTGCAATGTTCCAACCGAAACCTGGGGTCATTTCTAGGGTGTTCCTTTTGTATTTTTTCAAAAACATTTAACGATTTGTCGATTCCCACATCCCCATTGGCATGAATGCCAATTTGCCAGTTGGCCTTGTGGGCTTTGATTGCATACCCATACAATTCATCTTCGTCCATTACAATAATACCGTAGTCATTGGGTCGTCCTACATAGGGTTCCGATAATCGGGCAGTACGTTCGGAAATGGACCCATCACAGGTAAGTTTCATTCCACCAACCCCAACCCAGGCATCGCCATCACCGGTTTTAACCCCTTGCTCAATCAACTTGTCAATATGATGATAAGTCATCATGCAATAAATTCGAGTGGACAATTCACCGGCTGCAAATGCATTGCGATATGCAATCAGATCATCCGGTTCTCCCATGGCATCGGTTACCGAAGTAATTCCTGATTTCGACATCATTCCAGAAATAAGCTTCACTCCTTCCTGATTGTCTATTGCTGTAAAATTGTTAGGTATGAGCTTGGTCACAAGTTCAACGGCGTTTTCCTTCAAAAGGCCGGTAGGTTTGCCATTTTCATCCCGTTCTATCTGCCCGCCTTTGGGGTCGGGCGTATTTCGATCAATGTTGGCCAACTGAAGTGCCATGGAATTAGCATAAAAAGTATGTCCTCCACGATGTTCAATACCTACAGGGTGGTCAACTGTTACTTCATCCAGATCATACCGGTTGATGTATCTACCTTCGGCGGTTTTGGTATCATCATACTTAAAACCTGATATCCATTCACCGGGCGTGGTAGAAGCAATTTGATTTTTCAAGGCCTCCTGAATGGCTTTAATAGATCGTAGATCACAATCTACATTTCGAAGATGCCGCCTTCCTGAATAGGCGGGATGGGAGTGCGCATCAATAAATCCCGGAGTAATGGTATTTCCAGCTACATTGATTTTAGTGGTCGATGAACCGGCCAAATGCAAAATATCTAAATCTTCGCCTACAGCTACAATCTTTCCATCGGTCAACGCTATTGCCTGCGCCTTAGGCTGATTTGGATTGGAAGTGAAGATATTAGCATTATGGAGTATGGCATCTGGTGGTGTTGATTGTTTGCATGAATTTAGCACTATTAGCCCCAAGGACCCTAGACCAAAAGTGGTACTAAATTGTCGTCTTGAAAATGTTTTCATAGTTGTAAGTTAATTGATTAGGTGCTTAACTTACTGTCCAGTCAAATGTAGCAGGTCCACAGTCCACATCTTAACTCATAATTCATCACTTAAAATTCATAATTCGATTTATTTCTCCCCATAAATTAAAATTCCACTGGTATCCAAAGTAGTCTCATCAGGATATCGCACATCCACACTGTTGATTACCCCCCTTCTTACCATTTCAACAGTCTCTTCACTGGCTGTACTCAAAGCCCCCACAAAAGGAGCAGCAATTTCTGTCATAAAATCCCAATACTCTTGGGCGCTCGAGCAATTGATTTTTCCCGGGATTTCAGCTTCTACTATGTTCTTTAAACCCACTTGCCTGAATAACTCCGACATAAGCCCTTCCGGAGCACATCGAAACATTCCGGGGGCTCCTTCGGGTTGTGTCGCCATTTCGATGTATTGTTTGATATTTTGACTAATACAGGTAACCCAAAAATTCTTCTCCGGACCACCCCAAACGGTAATTGCCAATCCACCGCCTGGCTTTAATACCCTGACCATTTCTGCAGCTGCCACTTGCATATCAGGAAAAAACATAAAACCCAAACGACAACTTACCGCATCAAAGATATCGTCGGGAAATGGAAGTTCACAGGCATCGGCTACCAGAGTCGCTACATTACTAAGTCCCCTGGCCTTAGCTTTGTCACCAGCCACATTCAGCATACCTTCAGACAAGTCGGTCAAAGTTACCTTACCATTAACCATCATGTGGGCTATGGTCAGCCCTGGTTCCCCGGTGCCCGAAGCAATATCCAGCACTTGATCAGCGCCAGCTGGTTTCAGGTGTTTAATGATAGCATCTCCATGGGGTTGAAGAAACTTCATGGTCAGATCATCCCATTTCTTCCAACCAGGGGAAAATTTGTTCCAGGACTGCTTTTGGGCGTCGCGTATGGCAGTTAATTCTATGTTCATGGTTTACATTTTTATTAATTTTTTTTCCTACCGTGTCGAATAAACTATATATTTAACTCAATAGTAATCTATATAGTTCTTTAACCTAAAGTTGCTGATGTTTACCACGCCGCAGGAATTACTCGACAACCACCAGTGAAGGATCCAGCGGATACCTCCCAAAGTCCTTTCCATAAATCGCCAATCCACCCGCTCCTGTGACTTCAAGTTTAACCTTTAACCATCCTTGATCTGCTAAGGTAGTTTTCATTTCAGCGTCAAGCGTGATTTTTACCAAATATCCATACGATCCGGCTTCCCTTAACTTTTTGTCATGTGGCTGTGCATTCCATGACAACACTCCCCGGTGATCAGCCGGGTCATC
>PVMS01017182.1_pt1 | contig 35418 bp, 29 predicted proteins | sample 1853461 | NCBI WGS metagenome assembly PVMS01 (sample SAMN08582032, study PRJNA380276) | Marine sediment metagenome, whole genome shotgun sequencing project. | isolation source: ocean sediment barecode stripped | collected 2017
TCGTAAACGCTTCGAATCTTGAGGATTGCGGCGCTTTCCTGGACCAGGTCCGGATCGTCGGCGAACATATTTTCAGTGTCGAGAATAACCGGAGGCGTAAATCTTGTATCCCCTGAAACGACTTCCGTATAGATGAACCCCGCTTCCGCCGGCACTATCGGACGCTGCGTTTCATCCGATGGATCATAAATCCAGATTCCGTAAACCGGCACAGCCTCTTCAAGCAATGCGTCGGCCAGGTTTTCGTCCGTGCAAGGGTAGAAGATAGGATCCACAGGAATCATGTTCGGGTCGAGAATGACGTCTGTGAGACGACACGGGCTCCAGCTAACCATCAACCGGCCAGTACCATCCTGAATTGGAAATACAAACGAGTATCGACCACCTTTTGATGGCACGCCGGCCTCCGTAGACACATCAACAATCGTCGCCCGTTCCTGAGCAGGTCCGGTCATGCCCATGTTGTCTTTGGTTGGTTGTGTATTTTCAAGGTACGTCGGAGTATCGATAACGATCAGATCGCCGCCACCCAGTGTATCGGTGAAAGGCCTGACCAACGCCATTATGCGACCGTCTTCCATCTCGCGCGGCTGAAGGAACTGAACGATTTCACCATTAGTGCCGGTAGCATGACTTTGCTGGCCATACAATAATTCCAACTGAGAACCATCTGGATTCATGCGATACAGGTTTATCGCGTCATTGCCGGGACCCGCGTGGTCCCAACGGCTAAAGACGATCTTGCCAGTGGACAGAACAGTGGCATCAAAATCGTGACTCTGGTTATAGGTCACCTGTTCAATACCCGTACCGTCCGAGTTCATCACATGCAGCACGAACGCCGGTTCATTCTGATCTTCGTCTTCTGCCGGGAACGCCGGCTTTCCTTCGTCAAGCAATACCGCGTTGGAACGATGCTGACGCGAAGAAACAAACAGGATTCGCCCGTCTGGCAGATACTGCGGCCCGATATCATGTCCGATTTCTGCGGTCAGATCCGGGACGATTGTTCGAATCAGTTCGTCAGTTTCAAAAAAGTATTGCCAGATATTCCAGGTCGGCTGATCCTCGTCATCAAGATCGAGGTTTGGGTTGACCGGTCCACGCATTGCGAATGCGATCGAACTTCCGTCGTATGCAATCTCAAGATCACGAACTGCGCCCATACCCTGAGTAAATCGCTCTGTGATATTGACGGACAGGGCACCAACTGCCGCGCGATCCTTGAAATAAACATCTCCGCCCACGTTGAAAGTAATCAACTCTCGTGCATCCGGCTGAGTTATCTCGCCGTTGTCATCAAGAGGCGGTGTCGGTTCTTTTATGAACGCGATGGGAAAGTCAACTACGACCGGATCCGGGCTTTGGCCTGTGCCAAGCTGGACACCCTCGCCTTTCGTACAGGCACCAACCAGTAACACCACCGCAAAGAGCGCCGCCGGGCGCAATGCTCTATGAAAGGATCCATCCTTAAAGTGTAGTGATCGTACGTTCATGACTTTTACCTCAAATCTCAAAAAGTGAGCCGCGCATCAAACCGTTGCCGCGTATTAATCAGGGTCGCTCTAAAGTCTCCATTCTCCGTAGCCCGACCCTGACAAGTCGGCGTAGTGCTCCACCATTCAAGTCAATACCGAATAGTGGACATAACGCCTTGTTCATTCCGTTAACGCGATCACAAAAGACCACGCTCGATGCTCAATCATTCCAGCGACATCAATCCTTGCGCCGCACCTACGCCATGCAAAACCGGAACTGGTTCACAAAAACTCAAGACAGTCTCCGGCCACCTTGCGTAATACTAAAGAAGCTTTTTTCACAATGTAATGTCTCGAAAGTACGACAGTACGCAAAGTAAAATTCACGTTTCCCGATGAAAAAATAATTTCAGCCGGAGATACGAGACAAATATTTATTGTGGCTGCACTTTTTTGCGATCAGGAGAAAAGAAATTCCATTTTCAGAATGTTCGATACCAGGAAGTTCGTTCACAATTTGGCGCGGCCCGGTGTGTCACTTAATCGCAAATTTCGTCTGCTTTTCGCGACATCCCTTCGATCGTTATTAATCAGCGAGTTAGCAGATTCAGTAGTGGCAACTGTACGAATATCGAGACAATCACTTTACATATGTCGGTTCCGGAGTGCACTTCGCTTAACACCGTAACTTATTCTTTTTATTATGAAAATGGCGAAACGCTGGACACGATTCTGAACTTGGCACAGCCCTTGCTTTATACAACAGCAGATCGAAAGCGAAACTGTCGGGCGCACAAGAACAATGCTGGTTCTGTGAATGTATTCACGGACACGTTCAAAAGCGAAAGGCAAACTTGGAAGCAAGTCTACCTGCCATAACCAAAGCAGACTGTTCAGGGAAGAACCTCTAACGAACATGGACTTCTGAAAAGGCGACGTTGCAACGGAATTGAATAATTATGCCCGAGAAAGCAACAGCGCTTCGCAACCGATCTTAAGTGCAAAGTACAAAGCACGTTGTTTGGTCGTAATAGTCATGAGCAGGGAAATTATGAATTACTGGACGCGGACAAAAATTATACGTACCACTGGCAGAAGCAACGCCAGTCGGCTTATTCAATTGCTACTTGTCAGCATTATTGGCATTTGCATGGCGTCGATTGCCAGTGCCAGCTCTCGCGAGCAGGCAAAGCGCATTCACGACCGGCTTGCTGGCGTACCGCCAACTGAAGCGGTATTGCAACAGATGGAAGCAGCTGTAGACCCGGGACAGCCTGGCACTGCGCTGGATGCCGCCTATGCCGCTATGGATAACCCGAACTTCTACAATGTCACGTTGAAGAATTTCGCGGCACCGTGGACGAACCGCGAACAAAATGTATTCGTTCCGTTAAATGACTACATCGCCACGGTCGTAGGCATGGTTCGTGACGACGTGCCATTTAATACGCTGTTATCTGCTGACCTGGTTTACGTCAGCAATGCTGGCGGGCTGACCCCATATTCGAGTACCAATAACAGCCACTACGCAGAAATCGAAGACCGCAGCCTCGATATGATGTCGACACTGGTAGCAACCGCGCAGTCTTCTGTGTCACCGGTGCCAAGTAACGCGACTGCGGGAATCCTGACGACACGCGCAGCAGCCCAGGCATTTTTCATTGCTGGTACCAACCGCGCGATGTTCCGCTTTACGATGTTGAATCACCTGTGTAACGACATGGAGCAGGTTCTCGATGTTCGTGGCACACCGGACCGAATTCGTCAGGATGTACCGCGAAGCCCCGGCGGCGACAGCCGCCTGTTCCTTAACAACTGCATAGGTTGCCACTCCGGGATGGATCCGCTGGCGCAGGCATTTGCGTATTACAACTACAACGATACTACAGGCAGCATCGAATATACGGCTGGCCAGGTTCAACCGAAGTACTTCAATAACGACGCCAACTTTGAATTTGGCTTTGTCACCCCTGATGACAGCTGGGAAAACTACTGGCGGGTTGGCCAGAACGAATTCCTCGGCTGGGATCCGACATTACCGGGCAGCGGCAGTGGCGCGAAGTCAATGGGCGAGGAACTGGGCAACAGCGGCGCGTTCGCAAATTGCCAGGTAAGAAAAGTATTCAAGGCAGTCTGTTTGCGCGCACCGGAAGATGCGACTGACCGCGCCCAGGTTGCCACGATGGTCAATACATTTCGTTCAGGCTACTCCATGAAACGGACTTTCGCAGACGCGGCAGTCTACTGTATGGGCCAATAGGGAGACATTGACATGACTCATTTAAAAGGAATTGCAATGACTCCGACGAATCAACTGATTAGCGCTCGTCTACGGTCACTTCGCTTGGTCGTATTGGCAGGTCTGTCGGCACTCACGCTCGCAGCCTGTGGTGGCGGCGCGCAAACGACGGACAATCCCCTCGTCGGCACAACACCGACCACCGGATACAACGGGCCCGTCGCAGCCAACGACGATATTCGAAAATTCCAGGACGAAGTGTGGACGAATATCGAGTCCAGTAGCCGCTGCGGTGGTTGTCACAACGAGCAGACCGGACAAACTCCGATGTTTGCGCGCCACGACGACATCAATATGGCCTACGATGCCGCGATTACGGTCGTCACTTTGTCGTCGCCACAGGATTCCCGGCTGGTGTCCAAAGTAGGCAGCGGCCACAACTGCTGGGTCGGAGATGATCAGGTCTGCGCCAGCAATATGACGACGTGGATCGAAAACTGGAGCGGCACCCTGGGTGGCGGGTCTGGTCGCGAGATCAGCCTGGAGGCACCGGTTGCGATGAACCCTGGATCGAGCCGCAGCTACGCCAATGCAGACATTGGTGATTTTCAGGCAACGGTCTATCCGCTGCTGACACAGTATTGTGCCGGCTGCCATACCTCATCATCTCCGACTTCGCAAAGCCCGTATTTTGCTGAAGCGGATCTTCCGTCAGCATATGATGCGGCCAAATCGAAGATGGATCTGGATGATCCCGCCAGCTCAAGAATGGTGATCCGCCTGCGAGACGAGTTCCACAATTGCTGGAACGGCGATTGTGCATCCTCTGCTAATGCCATGGAGGCCGCTATTCAAGCATTTGCCAATACGGTTCCGCTTACGCAGATCGATCCGCTTATGGTCAACTCCAAGGCATTACGCATCGTTGACGGCACGGTCGCTTCAGGCGGCAATCGTTATGAGTCGGCGCAGATCGCTCTGTACGAGTTTAAGACCGGTATTGGTGCGGTTGCTTACGATACAAGTGGCGTCGAACCGTCACTGGATCTCAACTTCTCGGGCGACGTTACCTGGTTTGGTGGTTGGGGCATCACCATCAATGACGGTAAGGTTCAGGGCTCGACGACAGCAAGCAAGAAGCTGCATGACAGGATTCGTGCCTCGGGCGCCTATTCTATCGAAGCCTGGATCGTACCTAACAACGTTACGCAGGAAATGGCGCGCATCGTCAGCTACTCCGCTGGTGAGAACGCCAGAAACTTCAGCCTGCAACAGACATTGTATGACTACAACTATCTGAACCGCAGCACGGAAACGAGTTTGAATGGCGACCCGTCAGTATCCACGCCTTCCGCAGATGAGGTTCTGCAAGCAGCCCTGCAGCATGTAGTTGCCACCTATTCAGAACTGGATGGCCGCAACATATACGTCAATGGAGAGCTGGTGTCGGAAGTTGACTCAACGCCTGGCGGCTCCATGGTCGACTGGCAGGATACTTTCGCATTTGTCCTCGGTAATGAAGTATCGGGTGATAACCTGTGGAAGGGAACGCTGCGACTCGTAGCAATTCATGATCGCGCACTCACGCAGGGACAGGTCGTGCAGAACTTCGATGTCGGCGTAGGTGAAAAGTTCTACCTGCTGTTTGGCATTGAAGACATCATCAATGTACCGACAGCATATATTCTGTTCGAGGTATCGCAATACGACACTTACAGCTATCTCTTCAATAAGGCGCACTTCCTGACTCTTGACGGTACACAGAACCCCGAAGGCATTCCTATCCAGGGCATGCGCATCGGAATCAATGGTACGGAAGCTCTGGTTGGCCAGTCATATGCGAATATGGATGACACACTGAGTGCTTCTCTGTTCGAAGAACTTGGACAGCCTCTGTCTTCAATCGGCGCGGTACTGCCGCTCGAAAAAGGCCCTGATGACGATGAGTTCTTCCTGACATTCGACCTGCTTGGTTCGCAAAGTTTTGTACGTACGTTTGATCCGCCGCTGGTAATCGTCGAAGGCGACCTGCCGCCGGCACAACGGTTCGGCGTAAGAACCTTTGACGAGATCAATGCAACCATGGCAGCAGTCACGACAGTTGATCCGGAGACATTGGCGGTCGACATGACGTTCCAGAGCCTGCGGCAGTCGCTGCCGGCAATCGAAAGCCCGGCAGCGTTCCTGTCATCGCACCAGGTTGCAATTGCTCAGATGGCTATCGAGTACTGCAACGCGCTGGTAAATGACAGCAGCAAAGCTGCCGCGTACTTCCCGGGCTTCAATTTCGGTGCACCGAAGGCGACTGCATACGCAGGCAGTAACCGTGACCTGATCATCAATCCGTTGATCGATAATGTCATGGGTATCGCAATCCAGACGCAGCCGGATTTCACCGACCTCAGAAATGAGTTGGGTTATCTTGCGCCGTCCGGTGGCCATCCCGGCAACCTCATTGATCGCTTGATCAATAGTGCAGACAATCCGAATACAGGCGCTATCGCCAAGGCTGTATGCGCCGCAGTAATCGGCAGTGCAGTCGCGACGGTTCAATAAGACAGACTAAGTTAAGGATACGAGGCATACGTTATGGCTATGAAACGAAACATCCGCAACATGGATGCGCCACTACTTCACGGAGATCATCCGCGTCCGGTAACCCGACGAGATTTCGTCTCTCAGGGCATCCTTGGCGGATCAGCATTTGCCCTCGGCGGTGGAGTAATGAGTCTTTTCTCTAACCCGCGCGATGCTTACGCTTCTCTATCGGCTGACTTGCAACCGTTGCTGGCTGATCCCTGCAACATTGCGACTGTCGGAGCGGGCAAGATTCCGTTCATTGCCTTCGACCTGGCAGGTGGTGCGAATATTTCGGGTTCAAATGTGCTGGTTGGCAAGGAAGGCGGTCAAATGGACTTCCTCGGAACCAACGGCTACCAGAAACTCGGGCTTCCGGGCGACATGGTTCCCGGCCTTACCGATCCGGTCACCGGGCTGCCCTATGCAAACACAGACTTGGGATTGGGGTTCCATTCGGACAGCCCATTCTTGCGCGGCATGCGACGACACATGTCTCCGCTTCGCGAGCCCCTATTGAACGGTACTATTTTTCCTGCCCGCTCGGATAATGACACCGGCAACAACCCGCATAATCCGCTTTATGCAATTGCACGCGCCGGTGCAGATGGATCGATTATGACCCTCGCCGGTACGGAGAACTCGGAATCTGGTGGCAATTCAATGATTCCCGCAGCGATGATGGATCCCGAATTGCGGCCTACCAAGGTAGACCGCCCCAGTGACGTCACAGCACTAGTGGACACTGGCAAGCTGGTCGGTATTCTGGGACCGGACGATGCGACGGCGGTGATGGAGTCCATTTACCGTATTAGTGATATGAAAATGGGCACAGTTGATCAGGGCCAGCAAATCACGGCAAGCGCCGTGGTAAAAGATATGGTGTCCTGTGGCTACCTCAAATCTGCGGATATCGCAGATCGCTTCGGCGGCACGCCGCTTGACCCGGCGCTTGATCCGATGATTGTTGGTCCAACCGGCATTTTCTCGGACGCTGAGTTTAATAGTGGCGGCCGCGATGGGAGCTCTTTCCAGAAGACGGCAGCGATCATGAAACTCGTGATCAATGGATTCGCCGGAGCAGCTGTCATTGAAATGGGCGGCTACGACTATCACGGTGGACAACGTCGCGAAGGCGAAGTCAAGGACGAACGTGCCGGTCGCTGCATGGGTGCCTGTATCGAATATGCAGCACGTATTGGAACACCGTTGATGATGTACGTATTCAGTGACGGCTCTGTTTCCAGTAACGGCGTCATTGATAATTCCATAGAGGGTCGTGGCAAGGGTGAATGGCAGAATGACAACTCGTCCACTGCAGCATCCTTCTTCATGGTCTACAACCCGTATGGTCGGGCGCAGTTGCTTGGCGCCACGCCTGCCGAGCAGGCCCTGCATCAGCAAATCGGATACATGGATAGCGGTGGCTCGGTGCAGCGCGCTGCCACGCCAGCAGCCAATAACGTCAACCTGCTGGTGGAGTCGGTCGTGTTGAACTACCTGGCCCTCCATGGTCAGCAAAATCAGTTTGGCACGCTGTTCCCGAGTAATGGCTTAGGTAATGCGACGCTGCAGGATCGCATGACAGCGTTCAACCTGCTTCCCGGCATTGTCAATGGAACAATAGGACCTCTGTTACCTGGTTAAGCTCCCCTGTTGTGCCAGGTTCCTAAGTGGTCAGTCGGGCCTCCACCCGGCTGACCCTTTTTTTATGTCCATGGATGGACGGTATGCCGCGGGCGCATGGATGCGCAGGAGCGGCGATTCTGGCTTTTCGTGACATTGCGCCTGTGATCCAGTGGGACTTCACGCCATAATGCCCCGCGTTCATACGGAGAATGCGACATTATGTCGACAGATTGTCGATTAACAAACTTGCTGGCCTGCCCGCGTTGCGACAAAACGCCGTTGTCGAACCGCGACGAGCAATACTATTGCTCCGCGTGCAAGATAGCGTTCCCGTTCATTGGAGATATCCCATGGTTATTCGCTGATGTCGACGCGAGCCTTGGAGAATGGCGAAACCGCCTGCATTTCGAATTGCAGAGTCTTGCACATGAAGCGCAGCGGCTGGACGGCGAATTGAAATCGAACGACCTGTCCGCCCTGACAAAAAAGCGCCTGCAAGATCAAAAGGACGCCACCGACAGTCATCGCAACTCGCTAAGACAAGTCCTGGCACCGATCGACATTCAATCGATGTCTGGCAGCTACGAGTCCTACCTCGCATTACGCACCAGGCTGCCGGCCGATCAGGGTTTGCAAACCTACTACGCCAATGTGCACCGCGACTGGTGCTGGGGTGACGAAGAAAACAAAGCATCGCTGGCACAAATCCAAAAAGTTGCGTCTGATTCGGATGGTGGTCAGTCTTTCGGCGACACGCTGGTGCTTGGCGCCGGCGCCAGTCGCCTGCCGTATGACATTCATATGCAGATGGAAACGTCATGCACGATCGCGGTCGACTTCAATCCGCTGCTATTGTTGATCGCAAGAAGCGTCATGCACGGCGAGAAACCACAGCTTTACGAGTTCCCAATCGCACCGAAGTCGATAGAGGATTTCGCCGTTTTGCGTGAGCTGTCCGCACCGGAAATTGTCAGGGAAAATTTCCACCTGGTTCTGGGCGATGTGTTACGGCCGTCATTCGCCGCCGGTCAGTTCGACACGGTGGTAACGCCATGGCTAATAGACATTATTTCGGAAGAGTTTTCCGTATTTTCACGGCGCATAAACAGCCTGCTGAAAGCGGGTGGTCGCTGGATCAATTTTGGCTCGCTGGCATTCGACAGTCCGCACAGGGCAGAGCGCTACAGTCGCGAAGAAGCACTCGAAATTGTCGAACAAAGTGGTTTTGCGACGCCATGCACACACGAAGCAACCATCCCCTACATGTGCTCCCCTGCCAGCCGCCATGGCCGGCAGGAGTCAGTATTCACATTCGCTGCGACAAAGACCGACAGTATGAAAGCACTGACTCGGCACAAAGCTCTGCCGGACTGGATTGTCACCAGCAAGGAACCGGTACCGCTGCTGGAGTCATTTCGTACGCAGGCGATGACCACGCAGATTTACATGTTCATCATGTCGATGATCGACGGCAAGCGGACCATCAAGGACATGGCGAAAGTCATGGAACAACAGAAGCTGATGAGCCGGCAGGATGCAGAACCTGCGATCCGGAATTTCCTGACTAAAATGTACGATGACTCAGAGCGTCAATCAAAATTCTGATCGTTTGCTCCGGCTAATCGCGCCTCGGGAGGTGCTCCAACAGAATCAGTGGAAGACATGTGGGAGCGCCTCCCGAGGCGCCATCAAACCCGAAACCACCGCCGGTGAGCAATCGTTACGTCCCCGCACTCGCTGCCGCTTTCTCAATCGCCGGCCGAAACAGCTCTTTCGCATTACCAATCACTTCGTCGCCATGCGAAGGCAACACATGCTCGAAACGCAGATCAAACAGACCCGTGAAATCATCGGCACTCGGTTTCGTGATCTTGCTCCACGCGGGACCGACATTGAATGGCTTGATGAATCCACCAATACGCATCATGAATCTCGCAAGCAAACTGAAATACCGGTCCGGCTTTCTCCAGTTTTGCAACGAATCGCCGCTCACGAGAATTCCGCCGTCACGTAATAATACGATAACGGCCTCCGTCGGTTTCGCTGACTTGAATTCATAAAGCCTTGATCCTTCGATCGGCAATGCGCTGGCAGCGTCAATCATCTCGTCTGCGTGGAAATAGGGCTCAGCATCATGGTCGAATCCCGAGACATAGGATTGTCCTTTGATTGCCCATACTTTGGCGCCGTACCGATCTTTATAAAACGCATCGTCCATACCGTGGAAACCGGCCAGTCGAATGACGTTGTCGACACTGCCCAGCTTCTCCAGCGCCGCCAATCCATGTTCATCCAGGCGCACCGAGTTGATCAAAGTGAGCGATCCGTTCTCTCTGACAATAGTCATGTTACGGCTGAAAGACATCGGCTTGCCCGCGATGGTCATCGTGCCGGTGACAAAGAAAATATCCGGAAATAGTTCGCGAATCTCGCCGTGCGCAAGTGCTACCGGAAATTCCATTACGTTCTCCGTTAGTTCTTATTTATGCTGGAGTTTTGGCGCCTTCAAGAGTATCACGAATAAAATTGGCTATATCCCCGATCGCCCGTTTGCTCTCCGGCATCTGCCTGACAAAGAACTGGAATACGTGCCACATCTCCGGCCAGACCTGCAGTGTGACATTGCCGCCGGCAGTGACAATATTATCGGACAAGCGTGTGGAATCACTGAGGAGAATTTCATGATCACCGACCTGGATCAGGGTGTCGGGCATTCCTGATGCGTCTGCATATACCGGCGACAACAGCGGGTATCCAAGATCACCCTCCGGACTGTATTTCCGTGCAATTTCAAGCATGTCGTCGGGCCGAAACCAGGGGTCTTTGGCGGCGCGTGTTTTCATAGACTCGCCACCTGCTTTGAGGTCCAGCCAGGGCGACAGCAGCACCGCTGCAATTGGCATAGCGTCACCAGCGTCGCGCAGCGACAACAGCGTCGCCATGGTCATGCCACCACCTGCCGAGTCGCCGCCAATTAATATGTGGCTGGCATTCGCGCCCGCTGCCAACAGGCCGCGATAAACTGTAAGACAGTCATTGAGACCGGCGGGAAACGGATTTTCCGGTGCCAGCGCATAGTCAGGCAATAACGCACGAACGCCGGACTCGCGCGCGATAAAACTCAGCATTTGCCGGTGCGTTGCCGGGCTACCCATCAGGTAAGCGCCTCCATGCAGGTAGTAAAGTATCGGGGCGTCTTCGCAACCCTCAGGGATAAGCCACTCGCATTCAATGCCCTCGATGGTAGCGTGCCGCATCACGACACCCTTTGCCATTCGTTTGCGCGCCTGCATTTTTTCGAACAGTCGACGCACCGCTTTGACATTGGAGTCCGGCGATACTCTTTTGAACAGTTGCTTCGAACGAAGCGGATGATGCGGGCTCTCAAGCTTATCATCATGAAGCCTGCTGTGCGCTTTCATTTTCCAGGCGCATTTTTGCCTCCATGCGCCGGATAATTCGGTCGAATATTTTCGGGGCATGCCGTTTCACGAATTGAATTCGCCATGCCATCTTGTCTGGAAATATATGTAGTTTGTCTTTTCGGATTCCACGCAACATTGCAGCAACGACATCGGCGGGATCTGTCACCACATCATCCGGCAGCTCGGCTTTGTCTTCCGGTCCGAAGTGCGTGGAATCCAGGATCGGCGTCCGGCTGAACCATGGATATATGGTCGATACTTTGATGCCGTATTCCTCCACGTCTTTGCTCAGCGACTCACTGAACCCGCGCAGCCCGAATTTCGCTGCACAGTACGACGTCAGGCGTTTCGCACCAATCCACCCCGCGATTGACGAGATATTGACGATGTGGCCGCGCTGTTGCTCGATCATCCGAGGCAGGAATAATTCGCATAATCGCATCGGCGACAGCAAATCGACCTGCATCACCTGCTCCCACCGATCCCGCGGTACGCAATCGAGCCTCCCACCGACACCAATGCCCGCGTTATTAATGAGTATGTCCGGGTGCAGTCCGGCAGTACCTGCTTCTTCGAACAAATTCTGGCAACCCGCCGCATCGGAAAGATCGGCCGTGATTGAGGCCAGTACTTGAGATGAATCGCCGGTAATCTCATCCCGGACGGCTTGCAGCATCTCAGGGTGCAGGTCATGCAGGATGACCCTGCTTCCCTGGGCGATAAACTGGCGAGTCATCTCCCGGCCGAACCCGCCACCTGCGCCGGTAATCAGTACAACTGCATTGTTGAAGTCTGTCATGGGGTTGGCGTCCTGACTGTTCGTTCTTGTTCTTTTTATATATAAAACAACAACTTAACCACGATCCAGGTACTGCAGCTTGTCTTTGACCTCGCGCCACTCATCGGCGTCTTCCGGTGGATCCTTCATTTCAGTGATGACCGGCCATTTCAAAGACAACTCTGCATTGATCTCCAGAAACTGCTGCTGATCGTCAGTCAGTTCATCTTCGGAAAGAATCGCCTCAACCGGGCATTCCGGCTCACACAGGGTGCAATCGATGCACTCATCCGGGTCGATGACCAGGAAATTCGGCCCTTCATGAAAGCAATCCACGGGGCAAACTTCCACGCAATCAGTGAGTTTGCACTTGATACAGCTTTCGGTCACTACGAAGGTCATTCCGGTTTCCTAAGGATTCGAACGGGTCGCATACGCTAAGCGAAGAATGTCGGCGAATCAAGCCTCAATGGCGCTCCATCGCGAATCATTCACAGCGGCCAGCCGGTCTTTTTGAAGCTTGATCAAGTGAGCCAGCAATGAACGTTCTGCCCAGCCATAAAGCCGCTCATCCACGTCAGAGTAGACGTGTGGCACCAGTTCGTGTGAGGTCAGGCCGGGATTTGCTGACAAAGCCAGGAGCACTTTGTTTTCCCTCGACAACCTGTGGTTAATTATCCAGTCGATGACTTCGTACGGATTGTCGAACACATCGCCATGGCCCGGTGCGATCGCTGCGATATCGATCTGTTTCAGCTCGCCGAGAGAGGTCAGGTAGCTTCGCATGTCACCGTCCGGCGGGTCTATGACGACGGTCGATCCGTTCATGATGTGATCGCCGGTAAACAACCAGCGGTGGCCAATATGTAGAAAACATATATGATTTGATGCGTGCCCCGGCGTGTGCAGCATTTGCAATTCGAATTCAGCCGTTTTCAATACGTCGCCGCCTGCCGGAACCTGATCGGGCCGGAAGGTCTTATCCTGATGCTGACCTTCGGGCGCCGGCATGCCGACAATTTTCGCTCCTGTTAGCCCCGCCAGGCGCATAGCCCCCGGTGAATGATCCGGGTGAGTGTGGCTCACCAGGATCCACTGGATGTTTCCCGCTGCAGCGATGCTCTGCAGGTGGGAGTCAATAACCGGGCCGGGATCGATGACCGCGATGGCGTCCGTACCAATCAAATACGTATTGGTGCCCGGCCCCGTCATCATGCCGGGGTTGGGCGCTATCAACCTGCGCACTCCATCGGCAAGAGTGGTGATCCTGCCCGCAATCAGATCGCTGCTCATGTATCGAAATCCTGCGGGTAATGTGGGCTTCCTGGCAGTACGACCTGGTCTTTGCCGTTAATCTCGACGAATGCTGGAAGGAGTCTCGCTACGCCCGATCTTCCCTTTTCACGGGCCCACTTAATAACCGCATCAACAGTGTCGTGTTGTGCAACTTCACTCAGAGTAGAAAATGTTGGATACATCAATTTCATTTCGCCACGCTTGCCAGCATCGAGGACGTCCTTTGCCGTCATCCAGCAGCTATCGATTAATTCTCCATCATCATGAACAGCCGATTGGCCTTCCGGAATTACGGCAAGAAAGAAGCGCGTGGAAAAACGTTTTGATTGCACCCGCGGCGTAACCCAGTAAGCGATGTAGTGTAACGAATCATATGCGGGTCGGAAATCATTGCGCTCAAGAAACTCTGCCCACCCGAGTTGACCGGCATTGAGCTGATCGCGGCTTGCCTGGATTTCGTGCTGATCAATCGCGCCATCACTAAACGCCCAACGGCCGTCAGCTCGCCGTGCCATTAATACAGACGATTCTTCAAATGCTTCGCGTATTGCGGCGCTGTAGTAATCGAGTCCGCCTTCGGCGATTCCAATCATGGCATTCGCATCATCGGCTGTGACGCCGCTGGCCAGAGCATGAACATCGGCATCGGCAGGCTCCAGTAACCCACCCGGAAAAACATAATGGGATGCGAATACGGCTTTCGAGTGGCGTCGCGCCATGAAAACCTCGGGTTTCTTTTCTCCGTCGCGGATAACGACAACGGTCGATGCCGGTCTTGGGGTTGCATAGGTAGCAGTCATACAGGTCAGAGATTGTTCTGGTTTTGACCGGTTTCAACAAGCTTCTTGAGGCGGTCGAATTGATCGATCAGCACCCCGTCGACAGCAGCAGCAACAACATCAAGCCCGCCATCAAGATAACCGCCAACAGCATAGCTTACCGTTACCAGGGTTCCCTGTTCGTGCTCTTCAAATTCCCAGGTCATGTTGCCGCTGACACCCATCAACCCCAGGGGACCAAGGCCGCCGGTCAAACGAAGTATGACCCCGGGATTGACGAACGTAACCGTCATATGAACCACTCCCGCGTTCGGCCCCAGCCGCTCACAAAAACAGCCGTGAGGTTTGGCGGTAATAAACAGGTTGTCAGCGTTACCGGAAATAGTGTGGTCACTGCTCCACCACTGCGGGAATTTGTCCACCGCTGAACCGTAAACCTCGCTGCGCCCGGCAGCAATCACGGTGCTGTATTTTACCGTGAATCCGTTCGCTGCAGCGTCAAGCACCTCGCCTCGTGCGCAGACGGCCAACAATGATAGCGCTGCAACCTGACAGACTGCAGACAGACTTTTAATCTTCATGAACGACCCCATACCGATACCGGTCAGCCCGACCGTCATCAAAGTATGCAGCTTAACGCATCAGAAAATCTGAATGGGAAGGAATGATTCAAGCAGGAACGCCGCGCTGCTGGCGGCGGTACCGAAGTAGATTTTTTGCCATGTATTCACTGGATTGGCCCGTATGCCTCGTTTCATTGAGTAATATGGTGCCCGGCCCATCCTGAATGGCAGATGAAGCGCTTCATTCAGTATCCGGGCGCGATCTTGGATAACTGGTAATACGTTGTTTTTATAAATGTTTTAGTGGGGTGGAAATTAACACCAACGACGAATTTGACGACCTGGACGCGTGGACGATTGCCTACGCCGGTCGAAATCGCCAGGCGTGCTCTGATCGGGCCCTGGTGCTGCATTCCGTGGGCATCCCGTACAGAATTCTGACCAGCGGCGACGCGCACTTCACCCTCGTGGTGCCCACAGCCGTTGCTGAAAAAGCGAAGTTCGAGATCTGGGAATACGAGCAGGAAAACCGATCCGCCAAAAGTGTCGAAAAAGCGGTCAAACCAGACTATAAAAAAGCAGTTCCCGGAGTCATTGCTTATCTGATCGTTGTCGTTATCGTCGCCTGGATGTCTGGCGTCACCGCGTTTGGTCAGGACTGGGTTGCAGCCGGTCGCATCGATGGCACATTGATACGTGATGGCGAATGGTGGCGGGCCGTCACGGCCCTGACCTTGCACGCCAGCATCAAACATCTGCTGGGCAACATTGTTTTCGGCGTTTTCTTCGGATTTCTTGCCGGTGGACTCGTCGGCCCCGGCATCGCGTGGCTCACGATCCTGATTTCTGCTGCGCTCGCGAACATTTTGAACGTTTTTTTGCTGGACGAAGGACACCGTGCGATTGGCGCATCCACTGCAGTATTTGCGGCACTTGGTCTTGTGTCCGGGTTCGTCTGGCGTTCAAGGTTGATGGCGCAGGAAAAATGGGCATGGCGTCTCGGTCCGATTGTCGGCGGGCTGGCGTTGCTGGCATATACAGGAACGGGTGGGCCCAATACCGATGTCGGCGCACACCTCGCGGGATTTGTATGCGGCTTCGTCGGCGGTACATTTGTCAGCCGATTGTCCAGATCTCCTGCCAATGACCGTCTGCAGATGATCAGTGGCCTGCTGGCCCTCGGTATTGTCTTTATTGCCTGGGTTATCGCGTTGCAAACTTGGATCCAGACAAGCTTGTCGTTGTAAAATCCTGACGCCGTGAATCTGCGAAAGGGGAGCAGAACACATTGCGTAACTTCTTGGTCTTCTTGTTGGTTTTGAGCCTGGGCGTGGCAATTACCGTACGCGTGCGTTATGGCGGTGGCGACCGCTACCAGGATCCCTCCACTGCCCCGCTGCTCGATAACGCACAACTTGAACGAGTGCTGCAATATCCGGAGCCAATTGGCAATGTTGCCGTTAGCAGCGATGGCCGAATTTTTTTTACGGTGCATCCGGAATCGCGACCCCAGGGTAACAAGCTTCTGGAATGGGTGACGGGCGCTGCGCTTCCGTACCCAAGTGGTTCTGTTCAGCCGCACCTGTTCAATACTGTTCTCGGCATAACGATCGACCAGCAGCAACGGCTGTGGAGTATTGACCACGGTCGACAAGGGTTTGGCAAACCCCGACTGCTGGCATTCGATCTTCGTACGGGCCAGCTTGTCCACGATTACAAATTCACGAAAGAAATTGCACCACTCGGTTCATTTCTTCAGGACATTAGAGTTAGCCCGGACGGTCGCAATGTGATAATTTCCGACGGCAGCATCCTGCGCAAAAACCCGGCCCTGGTTGTTTACGATGTCGCAACAAAAAACGGCGGCTTGTACCGAATTCGAATGAAAAATGTTGTTGATGCCTTACTTCCAAAAAACGAACTGGATTCATTGGTCGAACGATACAGCGACAAACCCCTGAGTGACGGATTGAGCGTAGATCTGGATGGAAATATTTATGTTACCGATGTAGAACACAACGCAATCAGCATTGTCAGCAACGACCGGCAGCCGAAAACGCTAATGAGGTCGTTGGACATTCGCTCGCCGTCGGCAGTTTCCTTCGGTCCTGGCGGGAATTTGTATGTTGCAGACAGTGCGTTACCGGAGTTGGTGCTTGAAACAAAAGAGCACATAAACAGGCAGGGCCCGTTTTCGATTTTTCGATTCAAGACTGGTCACACCGGCACGCCGGGCCAATAGAAAAACAAGAATTTGTAACCAGGATCAAATAACTGACAAGGGTAGATAAAGATGGATGAAATCAAGATGCCTGATATGGGCGTTGACTGGGCAGAATTGTGGAACCAGGTACAAACCACGGGCGTTTCGTTTGCTATTAACGCCGCTATCGCGATCGTTATATTTTTTATCGGTCGCATAGTCGCGAAAGCGATCTCAAACGGCATCCGCAAGTTAATGCGAGCACAGGAAGTCGACCAGATTCTCGAAAGTTTCGTCGGGAACCTGACCTACTGGGCGTTGATGGCGTTCGTAATCATTGCGGCGATTAGCAAGGTAGGCTTACAAACCACTTCGCTGATCGCAATTATGGGCGCCGCAGGTCTGGCTATCGGCCTGGCCTTGCAGGGATCTCTCGCTAATTTCGCAGCAGGTGTACTCATCGTCATGTTTCGCCCTTATCGTGTGGGCGATTTTGTTGAGGCCGCGGGCATCGCCGGCGTTGTGGTACAGGTACAAATCCTGACCACGGTGCTGAAGACCGGAGACAACAAACAGATCGTCGTGCCTAACGGGCAAATCATGGGCAGTATTATCACCAACTACTCAGCGAACGATACACGCCGGGTGGACATGGTTATTGGTGTCAGCTACGACGACGACATCGATAAAGTCCGCGCCACGATCAAAGATCTTATCGATTCCGATGATCGCATACTAAAGGATCCGGAGTGCCTGATCGCAGTATCGGAACTTGCCGACAGCAGTGTTAACTTCAATGTGCGCCCGTGGGTGAAGTCAGCCGACTACTCGGGTGTGAAGTTTGACCTCACCGAGGCGATTAAGAAGCGCTTCGATAAGGAAGGAATTTCCTTCCCCTTCCCACAGCAGGATGTACATCTGTATCAAAACAATGGGTGAGTGTGGATCAAGCGGGGTTCTTTTCCACCGCGGAAAAGAACCAAACCCTAGTCAGAATCATCCGGTTCTATAAAGCACCATTTCAGATCCGGGATCTCGCGTTTGAGGCGACGTTCCATAGTATTGATACTGCGAATCGCCGACGAAAGACTCTCGTCCGGGCGCATGCGGATCTTTGCAGCGAGCATCGTGTCCGGACCAAACTGAATGGTGATTGTATTGAGAAGCTCTACGACCGCGTCGTCGTCATCAATTATCTTGTCGATCGCTTCCCGGATGATCGGGTCAGCCGAGCTCCCGACAAGCAATGACCTGACTCGTGCAGTAAGGAAAACGGAAATGACCACCAGCACCACACCGATACTCATCGATCCGATGGCATCATAGAAAGGATCGCCCGTGATCGCTGCCAACGAAACGAAAACGAAGGCAAGACCGAGGCCGAGGAGTGCTGCCACGTCTTCGCCGAAAACCACGACGAGCGCCGAGTTACGCGTATGCGCAAGCCATTGCCGGAACGATCGTTCTCCGCGCAAATGCTTGATTTCACGAATGCAGCCGAACAAGGAAAGTCCTTCCAGCACCATTGCAAAAGCAAGGACAGCAAGCGCGATCCAGATCCGCTCCAGCGGTTCAGGATGTGAGAGCTTGTGCAGGCCCTCGTAGATGGAAAACAGGCCACCCACGCTAAACAACAGCATGGCAACAATAAAACTCCAGAAATAACTGAGTTTGCCGTAGCCAAGCGGATGCTTCTGATCAGGCGGGCGACGACCTTGCTTGAGACCCAGGTACAGCAACACCTGGTTGCCCGAATCTGCATAGGAATGTATTGCCTCTGCCAGCATGCTGCCGGAACCGGTCACCATCGCCGCCCAGGTTTTTGCTACCGCAATGCCTAGATTGGCCAGAAATGCGTAAAGAATGGCTTTCGCTGTCGATTCCTGGGTATTGGATGCCATTTTATGCGCCTGTCAACGAAACCTTCGTCGCTGCGTTTATGAAGAGTGGAACCGCGCAGCTTACCTGCGCCTGTATTTGAAAACTATCAGGAATCCGGGAATTCAAAATGTCGAAGTTCTTATTTACCTGCCTTTCGCCCGCCATGCTTATGTTACTCGCAGCCTGCTCAGCCCACCCCGATCCCATTATCGATGAACGAGGTGTCAACATGGTCAATTACCAGGCGGATCTCCAGGAGTGTGAATCCTACGCCGACCCGATTAGTATTGGCGAGGGGGCCGCGAAGGGCGCTGCTGGCGGCGCTGCCGTCGGAGCCGCGACTGGTGCCATCAGCGGCGATGTGTACAGCGGAGCCGGCTACGGCGCGATCTTTGGTGCCACCCGCTATGGCAACGAAGCAGACCGTGAAAAGCGCATGGTAGTGAAGCGCTGCCTGATGGGGCGCGGCTACCGGGTTTTGAACTAGAACCAACGACCATTCCGCAGCTTATGTCTTACCAGCCGATCGCAGGTCTATGCGGGCTCTGGCCGTGGTGTATAGTTGACGGCCTGATTATCGGCCGTTGCTCACAAGAACTAAATAAGCCCGGTGCAGTCAGAATCTTAGTTAATGCTCATTGATTGTGGACTATGAATAACGAATCCATCAGCGGCAAACTTGCGGCGGCATGCGCCGCTCTGGCACTCGCGATTTCGGTGCAGGCAGCGGATACGGAGGCTGTGGACGAGGAGCCGGCAGAAGATGTGGGGGCAGAGCAAATCCAATTGATCTCCCTTGACGAACTGCCGGAAACCGTGGAAGAAGAATTCGACGAGGACGAAGAGGTCCTGGTACGCCAGCCGTCGGAGAAAGAATCCAACCTGGAGGAATTGCGGCGCAGCTTCGAGTTGTATAAGACCGCGGTCGCGAACGCCAGTTATGATGAGGCAGACACGCTGGCGAAACGCATGGTTGAGCTCACCATTCGTTTGTATGGACTTGATAGCCATGAGTCAGCCAAAGCACTGACGAACCTGGGGCGGGTGCAACAAAAGAACAAGGACTATGAGTCTGCGGTTCTGAATTTCACGGCGTCGATCGAAATAATCGAAAGAATTGAAGATCGTCTGAACGCAGAACTGATAAATCCGCTTAGGGGCCTCGGTGCAGCACAATTGGGTAGTGGCCGCCCCGACCTGGCACGGGCCGCTTTTGATCGTGCCGTCCATGTCAGCCACGTCAATGAAGGCCCCCACAACCTGATGCAAATTCGAGTTCTCGAGGAACTGGCGGAGACTTATTTGACAATGGGTGAGACGGACGAAGCGCTGGACATCCACCAGTTCATATACAACCTCGAAGCCCGCAATACAGATCTGAATAGCGAGGCTATTATTCCGGCGCTCGAGCGGCAGGCCGAATGGTCGCACCGCATGCGCATGCACGAACGAGAGCGCATGACGTGGCGAAGAATTATCTCCGTTATCGAGCGCAGCCGCGGCAAGAAGGACCTGAGCCTTATTCCGCCTTTGACCGGCCTTGGCCAATCCTACCTGTATTTGTCCGATTTTGAGCTCGAGAGCTACGGCGGCGGATCCATATCGTCCGGGGATACCTACCTGAGGCGGGCGGTACGAATATCCGTTGAGAACCCGGATGCAACCTGGGAGATACAGACTCAAGCCCTGCTGACACTGGGCGACTACTACACGGTTAGCAATCGGGGAACCAAAGCGAGGCGGGTTTACCAGGAAACCTGGAAGCAAATGACCGGTGATCCTGAACATGAACAGCTCAGAGCATCGCTTCTCGAAACTCCACATGTACTGCAGGAAATACACCCACCGAAGTACTACAACTCAGAAGCACCGAGCGATGGAGGGGGGCCGCCGGAAGATTTTGAGGTTGGCAGGATCGTCGTGGGCTACAATATTTCGAGTCGTGGCGGCACCCGGAATATCAAGATCATCGCGGCGGATCCAGCCGGGCTTGACGACATGGAGTACTCGGTGAAACGTGAGATGCGCTTGCTCGTTCATCGCCCGCGAATGGTGGATGGCGATTCCACCGATACTCCGGATCAGACTTACACACACGAATTTTTCTACCGCCCTTCCGACCTGCCGGAAGCCGTCAATGAACAGGCAGATGAAACTGTAGCGGCAGAGGAGTCCTAGATCTTTGCGACTGGCGCTCGACAGCATTCTTATACCTGCAGTCGCGTTCACAGCGGCGATATTCAGCAATGCTGCCAGCGCATCGTGCCCGGATGGCTGGCTCGATTTCGAGAGATCTTCCGGCAACGGCCAGGTAGTACTCACGGCAAGAAACCATAGTGATATTCCGCTCACATTTACGATGGATCTCGACCTGCGTCGACTGTCCGCATCTCGCGATACGACTTTCACCGAGTCATTGCGGCCCAACGAATCGCGCCACGTGGTTACGCTGACCCATCGAAGCAAGTCAACACCAGGCAACTATCAATATACGACTCGTTGCACGATCGGCAACAAAGATGCGGATCATAACGATGACATTCTTTATCTTCTGCCGTATGCCGGTGGCACGAGATATCGCGTAATACAGGGTTACGGATCTCGATTCAGTCATACGGGCCGTGAGGCATACACAGTCGACTTTTATATGAAAGAGGGTACGCCGGTGCACGCAGCACGCGATGGCGTTGTTGCCCGCATCGAGGAATCCCATTCGATCGGTTGCTGGGAGAGAGGCTGCGGCGCTTATGCAAACTTCATCGTCGTCGTACACGACGATGATACGACTGGAGAGTATTACCACTTGCAGCAAGATGGTGTGCTGGTTGAGCCGGGACAACTGGTGACCGCTGGTCAACTTATTGGCTTGTCCGGCAACACGGGTCATACGACAATGCCCCATCTGCACTTTGGTGTTTACCGCGCAATCGCAAACGGTCGCGAACAATCCATACCCGTCCGATACATTAGTGAAAGCGGTATCATCAGCAAGCCAAGAAGCGGCGGCCGATACCTGGCGACAGGAAAGCGGCAGCACCTCACCGACGTAGACGCTACAATGCCTGCCGAGGGATTCCGGCATTTGCGCTAATGAGCGACAAACCATATCCAGGTTTAAAACATGTTATCAAGCGAAACTACGCCACAAGGACGCGATGAGGCGATGCCGATATCGGACAAGCACTTCGTCAACGGCCATACCATTCAGAAGCCTTTCCCCGAAGGCATCGAACTGGCTCATTTTGGAATGGGTTGTTTTTGGGGTGCTGAAAAGGTCTTCTGGGCTCTGGATGGTGTTTACAGCACCGCTGTCGGATATTCGGGTGGACAAACACCGAACGCAGACTATCGCGAAGTCTGCACGGGTCGAACCGGCCATGCCGAAGTTGTACTGATCGCGTTTGATCCCCTGAAGATAACTTATGCGGATTTGCTGACCCGGTTCTGGGAGAACCACGATCCCACCCAGGGCATGCGCCAGGGAAATGACCAGGGCACACAGTACCGGTCGGCCATCTACACGAGCGGCGATGCACAGGCAAGCACTGCCATGGACTCAAAAACGTCCTACCAGGCGCATTTGTCGTCCGCCGGATATTCCGACATCACCACTGAAATTGCACCGCTTGGTGATTTTTACTACGCCGAGGAATATCACCAGCAATATCTGGCAAGAAATCCGGACGGTTACTGCGGTATCGGCGGCACTGGCGTCGCCTGCCCGATCGGGCTTGCCAACGCCTGATCGTCAGCTTTTGATGTACCATGTCGCGTCACACCCGGAGGACGCAGGTATTGGCTCAGAAGAAAAAACACACGCGGAAAAAACACCGTGCTAACAGGAAACCATCTCGCAAAGCAGCCGAAAGCGCCGTTGAGACACTGCTTTTGTGGGCCGGCGAGGACCCACGGCGAGAAGGCCTTATTGATACGCCAAAGCGGGTAGCAAAGGCCTACGAGGACTGGTTCAGCGGTTACAAGGAAAACCCGGTGGAATTTCTCAAGCGGACCTTCGAGGAAGTGGAGGGTTACGATGAGATGATCATCTTGCGTGGGATCACCTTCGAATCTCACTGCGAACATCACATGGCACCAATCATCGGTCATGCGCACGTGGGTTATCTGCCGCGCAATAAAGTGGTCGGCATTTCCAAACTTGCCCGGGTAGTGGATTCGTTCGCACGGCGGTTTCAGGTTCAGGAAAAAATGACGGCACAGATCGCGAATTGCATCGAAAACGTACTGAATCCGAAAGGCGTCGGCGTGGTCATCGAAGCCTCGCACCAATGCATGACGACGCGCGGCGTTCACAAGTCAGGCGTCTCGATGGTAACCAGCCAGATGCTGGGCACGTTTCGTAAGGACGCACGCACGCGCTCTGAGTTCCTGCAGATGATTTCCGATAACGGCTAAGTCGAGAGCGAAATAATGAAGTTACTCAAACTGGCGCTGGTCGTCGCTTTGTTTGTCTTGTTGTATCTCAGCCTGTGGCCGGTGCCTGTAGAGCCGGTTGCGTGGGCTGCGCCCGTCGATCGCGGTCTGGTAGATCCGTTCGCGGAAAACGACCGGCTTGGAGGCGCGAAGGCGATTGAACTCGGAGACTTTGAGGGCCCCGAAGACGTCGTTCTCGGTTTTGAGGGCCTTCTATATTCCGGCACCAAAGATGGCAAAATAATTTCGTTCCAGGCTGACGGCAGTGAATTACAGGTATTTGCTGACACGGGCGGGCGACCGCTTGGTATCGAATTTGCCGGCGGCTTTCTCTACGTCGCCAATTCGTTTGTCGGCTTGCAGCGTATTCGAAAAGACGGTCGCGTGGTTACGCTCAGCGACGAATTCGAGGGACAGCCAATCGCCTATGCGGACGATGTTGCTGTCGCAAAAGATGGATCAGTTTACTTCACCGATGCCAGCAGCAAATTCATGGCGAGGGAATGGCAGGGCACCTACAGCGCCAGCCTGCTGGATCTTATGGAACACGGTGGGCACGGCCGGGTCCTGAAATACGATCCGTCCAGCAATGAAACAACACTGATCATGGACGGGCTGAATTTTGCCAACGGCATCGCGGTCAGCGACGATCAATCGTTCCTGTTGGTCAACGAGACAGGCAGCTATCGCGTGCTTCGATATTGGCTGCAAGGCCCCATGGCCGGAACCAGCGAAGTAATCATTGATAACCTGCCCGGATTTCCTGACAACATCAACAACGGGCTGAATGGGCTATTCTGGATCGGACTGGTCGCGCCACGCAGCGCAATCCTCGACAAGTATTCCGGCAGTCCGTTTATGCGCAAAGTGATACAGCGATTTCCCGCCGCATTGCGCCCCAAAGCCGTGCCATCAACTCATCTGATCGCTATTGACGGTGACGGCAGGGTATTGATGAATCTACAAGACACACAAGCCCGCTTCCCTGCAGTTACCGGCGCGCTTGAAACCGAGCACGACCTGTTCCTGACGTCCCTGTTCGGCCACCGCGTGGCTCGGTTGGGCAAGCAGGATCTGCGGTAGTCAGTCCAGCCCCAATACCTCAACACCCTGCGTAAAAGTGATGTCCACAGGAATATTCGCATCTGACAATCGCCGCAGATCTTTCCGTAACTGGTCACCAATAACGCCTTTCTCTTCGGTCAGGCTGACCGCGCCTTCGTAGTCGCCGTCGCCCTGCAGGACAATCAGCATTTTCGAAAGAGCAGACATCGCCTGCTCCATGCGCTCGAAATCCACACGGTAAGTTCCGCTGACTTCATCACGAACAAATGCGCCCTGCTCCGCGAAGAAATTGAAGCGCAGCATATTTGCTTTGCCGTGTGCACTCGAGGCGCCGAAACGTATTGAGCGGAATAGCCCCGCCATCATCGTTACATAGTTGTATCGTAAATCAATATCGCCCAGCTCACCAGCCTCGTGCAACTTGACGATCATGTATAGCCCGAGGATGTCTGCTTTGCCCTCCTCGATGCTCGAAGCAATATCACGCAGCGACGTCCTGACCAGTCCCTTGCGGTTGATCGTATTCTTGACGCCAAGCCCATGAGCAACTTCATGAAACATGGTATTAGCGAAAAAGGCGTCAAAGGTGATGTGATGACGTTGTGACTCATCAATAAGAACGCCGGCGATCGGCTCAAGGATTTTCTCGAACTTCGCCTGCATGGCGTTTTTCAGTTGCAGTCGTCGGGTGCCCTTCGCCAGCTGAACTTCCTCATCGTTCGGCAGGTTAATGGCGATAGTCTTGGAGCCGGCATTGCTGTGCCCGGCATAGTAAATGACCTCGTAGGCATTCAGATCGGAATCTGATCCGGGATTCTCTGCTTTGTACTCATCCGGCACTGGAAGCCCACGCTGCAATTCAGGCAGGAAGGCCGAGAATTTCGCCAGGCGTTCACTCCACTCGATGTCCTTAATCAGAACATAGGCTTCGAACGCCGACCGAAAACCAAACAATCGGTCTTCATAGGTCTCTATTGGTCCTATGACAAGCTCGATCGGGTTGGTTTTTACGTCCATCCAGGCCATGTCGCTGGCCATGTATTCGTTACTCATGAAGGCATCGGCCCGCAATCTCAGGTAATTGGCAAAGCCCGGGTGAGCGGCAAGATCGGCTGCTTCGCGGAGCAAAGCGGCGGCCTTCCCGAGTTGCTCTGAATACGCCTCGTGATACCCCACAAGCACGACTGATCCGGAGCTATCGCGGCGACGTAGAGTATAGAGCCCGTCCTTCCCGTCGCCTTGCGCCTCGTCCAGTTCGTCCTGGCTCATATCCAGTGGATAGAACTGAGCGCCAAGCGGCTTTTCACCAACACCTGCAATAAACGGTTTCTCATCGTCCAGCCGATCCCACGGTCCGTAGTTCATATCGGCGAAGTGACGTGCTCGCTCGTCGTCTATCGACTGCAGCCATTCAGCATGATTCTCGCCAAAGGCCTGCTGCCAGTACAGGTCATCCATTATCTCGGACGCTTCGATTAGCAGCACCAGCATTTTCCGTTGATTGTCACTGAGGCCCCGCAGATCGCTGACCAGTTTGAAGTCCGCGTAGATCTCCGGCCGCACAGGATCCGGTGCCTGGCGGGCGTCGACCTGCCGCGCCACCTCGTTCTCAACCGTGGCTTTGTCACCGGAATTGCAACCAGCCAAAATAACAATCAGCAAAAAAAATACGCCAGCCTGGCGCAAAACGTTTGTTTTGTTCACGACGATTCCCCGTCACTTAGGAATTGAGATTGTCGGACGATTATCGCACGCGAGACTGGCCGAATGTACCGCCAGGAGTTATTACAGGTCGACCAGCTCCACGTCATCGACGCCCAGATTGGTACCAAGAAAAGAGCCACCAACCCGGGCAAAACGCCTCGCCCCATCAGTTGCCAGCAATTGCAGCGTGCCGGGGCCAGCATCGCGTGCTGCGCTATTTTCATGCATATGTCGCTCGACGACCGCGGCTGTCGTATCCGCCGAATCGACGATAGAGACATCATCACCGACGACAGCACGTATCGCCTGCTTCAGGATCGGAAAGTGCGTGCAGCCGAGAATGATCGATTGCGGGCGGCTGGCTTCCTCCATCGTGACAAACGGCTGCAGATATTTGCGAACAATGCTTTCGGCAACCGTACCGGTTGCCCAGCCCTCTTCAGCCAGGGCGACCAGCAATTCACACGCCAACTCGGTCACCGAGGCCGAATCGTCCAATCGCCGTATCGCTTCACCATAGGCACCGAGTGCCACCGTGGCCTCGGTAGCAAGCACCAGGTGCCGCCCGCCCGGGCAGCGTTCGACTGCAGCCCGCGCACCTGGCTGTACCACGCCTATGACCGGCAGGGGCGCGAGGGAATCCTGCAATTCCGTCAGTGCAACAGCGGATGCGGTATTGCAGGCGACAACCAGCAACTTGATATCCCGGCGTTGCAAGTGAGCGGCGGCCTGATGCGCATATCGCTGGATCGACTTTTCGCTTTTCGTGCCGTATGGCAGCCTCGCTGTATCGCCCAGGTACAGAAGATTTTCTCCGGGCAAACGATCGCGAAGCGACTTCAACACTGTCAATCCACCAACGCCTGAATCAAATACCGCGATCGGACGATTGCTTCGTAGCTGATCATTCATGATTTTGCATGCCCAATTGTTGTGCCGCTCCGACCGGCGCCATTGTGCCGGATATCGCGGCGCATCGTCCGAAAAATATCGCCATTGCTGGCCACAAGAGTCCGGCGATGCCAAACTTCGCACTTCGATTTCAACAGTCATCACAAAGCCCGAGTTCACGATGTCCTTAGCCAGAAAAATTGCTTATTCGACCGGTGGTGTGCTGCTCACCCTGATGACGGCCGGCCTTTTTTTACCGGCAACGGCACACGTTGAACGGCAGATTCAGATTACCGCCCCGCCGGCAATCGTGTTCGCGCTGGTAAATGATTTTCACCAGATCAACCAATGGTCGCCATGGCTGGATACTGACCCAAACGCGTTGTATACGATCTCAGGCCCGACCCGCGGCGTCGGCGCGACTCTCACCTGGGATGGTCGGATCGTCGGCAAGGGCAGCCAGGTGATCATGGAAAGTGAACCGTTTTACCGTATTGTCAGCAAACTGGATCTCGACAGCCAGGGACAGGCGATTGGTACATTCGAGTTTTTGCAGACGGAAAAAGGCACCCATGTCATCTGGGGCTTTGACAACGATTTTGGGCTGAACCTGGTCGGCCGTTATTTCGGCTTGATGCTGGATGGCATAGTTGGTCCGAACTACGAGAAAGGACTTCGGGGCCTCAAGACGATGGCCGAGAATCTTCCGCAAGCAGATTTCAGTGATGTCGAGATCGAACACCAGACAATCGAGGCAATGGACATCGTTTATTTGCCAACCACGAGCGTTCCGGAAGCCGCCGCCATTTCAGAGGCTCTCGGCGACGCCTACTTTGACCTACTCAACTTTATCGACAAATATGCACTGCACGAAGTCGGTGCGCCGATGTCAATCAGCGGCTCATTCAACGGGTCTGAGCTGCAGTTCGACGCGGCCATTCCTGTCCGCGGCCTCACGGACAGCACAGCGCGCAACAGTTCAGGCGTACAAATCGGACGCAGCTACGCGGGACGCGTCATCCGGGTCCAGCATGTGGGCTCGTACCGCGGCCTGGGTCGAACACATGACAAGATTGCGGCCTACCTGGCTGCACTGGGTATTCAGCGAAATGGAAACCCCTGGGAGTCTTACGTCAGCGACCCGACGCGGGTGCCGACGGATGAGTTGCTGACCTATGTGTATTACCCGATCGTTGCGGAGTAGGCGAGCGATCCATTTCGTTGGCCTGGTCGCGGGCGGGCGAGGCAGATATTCCGGCCTGCCGCACAAAATTCAACCGGAAATTCGGACAACTCATATAGAGCGGTCGGTCATCAAATCAGATTATGTTCAGCTGGATTTGACCAGGAAGGGTGGAACGCTGGTGCGATCTTTGCCGGAAACGGGTAACGCCGACCCGATCTCGTCTTCAGACCGGATCACATTGCCATACATTTCGACAATAAGTTCAGCACAATCGTCAGCCTGGGCCTTCGACATCTTGCGCACCGAGGCACAAATGAGTCCTTCGCCGTTGGCCGGTGACACACAGTGCATCATGCGACGCAAACTAGCGAACGATTTCTGCACCTTTACGGGCAGTTCGTCTTCCTCAATGGATACCAGGTTATCTTCGTACGCCCTTATAAGTCGTTGTTTTATAGGGCCATGCGTAACCAACACCGAAACGGCAGCGAAAAAACGGTCTACGTGATGGGACATTTCCACTCCAGCGTTATTTTATTATTTTTTGTGACGTCTGCTCCCTCTCAAAAAAACAGACGACATCAATACGCTTTTAGAGCTGACTGCATCCTGCAATCCGCGATGAACTCGCGCTCAATATCCCTGTGTGTACTCTTGATCTTTCAACTACCTGCGTCACATTGTTATACCAGATATTCGGAAGTGCGCGCAACTCTGTCAATTGGAATGAGTCTTGGCTGTCCGGATTTTTACGCCAGGGTGATCTCGATTTGCCATGTCTCATCATCAAGACTCCGCTCCTCGCTGAACCGCGGATCCGACTGTCCGACCTGCCATTCGATGGCGAGCGTTTCCGACATCAGGTAATCCTTGTGCACAGCGAGCGCGGCCTCGACCCCGGCGGTTCCGGAAACGCCCAGCTTGATTCGGTCAGATACTTCCAGCCCGGCTTGTTTGCGTGCGTCCTGCACCGTGCGAACCAGTTCGCGAGCAGCGCCCTCCAGGATCAGTTCGTCGCTTAGGCTCGTATCCAGGGCGGTCAGGAAGCCGCCATCTTCGCCACAGGCATAGCCCTCTGCGGAGCTCGTTTCGATCAACAGATCCTCCGGGCCAAGTGTGACGAGTTCGCCCTCGACATCGAGTTCAACATTGTCACCGCGCGCCACTGCGGCGGCAATCCCGGCGCCGTCGGCAGCCTCCAATGCCTGTCTTATTTTTGGAATCAGCTTGCCGTATTGTTTGCCGATGCGTGGCAGGTGGGGTTTGATGCGATAGCTCACCAAGCCGGCATCGCGCGCAATAAATTCGATGGATTTGACGTTCAGTTCTTCGAGTATCTGATCCTGATGATCTGCCAATGCTTTCGCCGCAGCATCGTCGGGCGCACGAATCAGTAACCTCGACAGTGGCTGCCGGGTGCGGACGCCGGACTGGCTGCGGGCGGCCCGCGCCAGCCCCGCAACTTTCTGCACCACACCGATTTCAAACAGTAGCTGGTTGTCTTCCTTGGTGGCGTCACCTTCGGGCCATTCGGTCATATGTACGCTCAGCGGCGCGTCGGGATCGCGGCTACGCACCAGGTTCTGGTAAACGTTTTCGGCAAGAAACGGCGCAAACGGCGCCATCAGCCGGTGCGCAACATCCAGGCACTCATAGAGCGTCAGGTAAGCCGATCGCTTGTCGTCCGGGTCCGTGGACTTCCAGAAGCGGCGCCTGTTTCGTCGTACATACCAGTTGCTGAGCTGGTCGACAAAGGACTCAATGGCCTCGCCTGCCCGTTTGGCGTCATAAGTGTCCAGCGCCTCGGTGCAGATGCGCACTGTTCGGTGCAGCAACGCCAGCACCCAGCGGTCGATCTCAGGGCGGTCGGCGACGGGAATATCGTCGCTCAGGTCAACGTTATCGAGACGCGCGTAGAGCACGAAGAAACCGTAGGTATTCCAGAACGTGTTGATGAACGAACTGGCGACGTCCGCAACGATTTCGACAGAGATGCGCTTTTGCACTTCAGGCGACAACCGTGCCAGGAAATACCAGCGCAATGCATCGGCGCCGACCGTGTCGAATACATCATAAGGATTAACGATATTGCCAACCGACTTGGACATTTTCTTGCCGTCTTTGTCTACGATATGGCTCAGGCAAATACAGTTTTTGTAGGCCACGCTATCTGACACCAGCGTGGCGATCGCATGCAGCGTGTAAAACCAGCCGCGTGTCTGATCGATCGCTTCACAAATGAAATCGGCAGGAAAATGACGCTCGAAGACCTCCTTGTTCTCAAACGGATAATGCCATTGTGCATATGACATCGCGCCAGAGTCGAACCAGCAATCAATGACTTCCGGCACCCGATGGTAGATCTTTCCGCTTTTTTCGAAACTAACGTCGTCAATTGCCGGTCGGTGCAGGTCCAGCTCCGTTAACGAGCGCCCCGTGAGTTGTTCGAGTTCCTCCACCGACCCGATGCACACGTACTCGCCATCGTCGTTCACCCATATCGGCAACGGCGTACCCCAGAATCGCTCGCGCGACAGGGCCCAGTCGACGTTATTTTCCAGCCAGTTGCCGAAGCGGCCGTCGCGAATGTTCGCCGGCACCCAGTTGATATCCTGGTTCAACTCGACCATGCGATCTTTGATTTCGGACGTACGGATATACCAGGCGTTTTTCGCGTAGTAGATAATCGGATCGCCGGTTCGCCAGCCGAACGGGTAGCTGTGTGAATAGCGCTCGGACCGAAACATCAGGCCGCGATCCTGCAAAATCCGGATAAGCGGTTTGTCGGCGTCCTTGAAAAACATTCCCGCCACAGGCGTGACTTCCGGCAGAAACAGGCCATCCTGCCCAACGGCATGCACGACCGGCAGGCCATGTTGTTGCCCAAGCGCAAGATCGTCTACGCCATAGGCCGGTGCCATGTGCACGATACCGGTGCCGCTCTCGGTACTGACAAAGTCGGCAGCCACAACCCTGAAGGCATCGCCGTCCACTGGCTGGAAATCGAACAAGCGCTCGTATCGCGTGCCGACGAGTTCGGCACCCTTCACTTTCCTGACTACCTTGTGTTCGGTATCGCGCAGCACCGCCTCGCGCAGTGCTTCTGCGACTATCAGTGTTTCGTCATCAGTCTCGACATACACATAGTCGATGTCTTCATGTACTGCGAGCAACAGATTGGCCGGAAGCGTCCATGGGGTTGTAGTCCAGACCAGGATTGACGTGTTCTCTTCACCCTGCACATTGAAGCGAACAAAAACCGAGGGGTCCTCGACATCTCGATAGCCCTGCGCCAGCTCATGCGATGACAGCGTCGCCCCAATGCGTGGGTCGTATGGGACTACTTTATAGCCCCGGTAAATCAGGCCCTTGTCCCAGATAGTCTTCAGCAATTGCCAGACGCTCTCGATATAACTATTGTCCAGCGTGTAATATGCTTCGTCGAGATTGACCCAGAAGCCCATGCGCTCGGTCATTTTCTCCCAGTCACCGATGTAACGCATGACCGACTCGCGGCAACGGCGCGTAAATTCATCAATGCCGACTTTTTCCTCGATTTCCTTCTTGTCGAAAATCCCGAGTTCCTTCTCGACCTCATGTTCGACAGGCAGGCCATGGGTGTCCCAGCCGGCCTTGCGTGGAACATGGTAGCCACGCATGGTCTTGTAGCGCGGGAAAGCGTCTTTGAAACTTCGGGCCAGCACGTGATGAATGCCGGGCTTGCCATTTGCGGTCGGCGGGCCTTCGTTGAAACTGAAGCGCGGACGCCCTTCCGAGCGTTTCAGCGTCTCCGCAAAAACATCGTGCTCACGCCAGAAAGACAGCACCTCTTCCTCGAGTGCCGGCCCGTCATAGCGGCCTTTTACTTCTCTAAAACCCATGCCCAGCAAGATCCTTGAAAAAAACAAACCCCGAACGCAGCATCCGCGCCCGGGGCGACTCAATCTCTATCCACGTCCTGCAGAGCAAATTAATGCCGGACGCATCAAAATACAAGAGCTTGTATGCTTTTACGGTCAGATAGATGAGCAGAAAGACGATCATGAGCAACGCTTTTCCCCAGCCACGTTTCATTGAGACCAATGGCATTCGGATGGCCCTGTATGAGCAGGGTGATGGCCCGACCATCATCCTGTTACACGGCTTCCCGGAACTGGCCTATTCCTGGCGACACCAGCTACCGACTCTCGCCGCAGCCGGATACCGTGCCATTGCGCCCGATCAACGTGGTTACGGCCGGACAGACTGTCCGCCGCACCTCGACGACTACCGGATACAGACCCTTGTCAGCGACATAAAAGGACTGCTCGACTCGCTGAATCTCGAACGTGCCACCTTCGTCGGTCACGACTGGGGCGCCCTCCTCCTTTGGCACATGTCGCTGGTCTGTCCCGAGCTGATCGAGAGCCAGATTATCCTTAACATCCCGTTCTACGCCCGACCGCCCGTTGACCCGATCAAGCTGATGCGCAAAAAACTCGGCAGTGACTTCTACATCGTTAATTTCCAGGACTCCGACGAAGCAGATCGGGCGTTCGCGGCCAATCCTGCTCACTTCTTTACGATGATGATGCGAAGAGGCCAGATCACTCGTGAACAGTACGATCAATTGCCGCCACAGCGAAAAATAGTGAACCTGCTTGCTGTCATGGCGCGGGAAAAATCCGCTGGTCAGCCATTGCTAAACGACGAGGAGCTGGGCTACTTCGCGAACGCATACGCCCACAGCGGCTTTACCGGCCCGATCAACTGGTACCGGCACTGGAACAGCAACTGGGCCAGCCTTGAGGGCGTCGAGCAAACAGTGCGCGTACCAACCTTGTTCATTGGCGCAGAGAATGACGTGATGATCGCGCCGGAGCATATCGAGGCCATGAATCGGCATGTAACAGACCTTGAGGTGCACATGATCGCGAACTGTGGGCACTGGACTCAGCAGGAGAAGCCGGACGAGCTGAATGAGCTTATCGTGAACTGGCTGCGGCAGCGTTTTGCCTGACGGCTTTTGGGGTTGGTCGCGGGCGAGCGAGGCACATGGGGTGCCCCTTTGCGAGATGGCTTGGTCGCAGGCGGGCGAGGCCCATAGGAGATCCTTTTGCGAGATGGCTCCCCAATCCGCCCAGCGGTGCGAGGTGAAGCGATTGCGCAAAGTAACTCGCCGGCCGCAGGCCCCGTGCGACAAACTCCACTGCAAACTACCACCCCTGGATGATTTTCATATTGCGCACTTAGCTCACGTACACCACTGAAAACGCGACATGCATTACTTATTTGCTGCCAATGTGCAATATTCTGGGTTTAGACCGGGTCTATTGTGCTGAACCATGCATGAGGAGAAAGGGATTAATGATTATCAGATCAGTGAAGTCTGGCGATATCCGGCCGTCGGAAATTACCAGCAAGACGAATTACCTTGATCGTCGATCGTTTTTGCAGGGCGGGTTGCTGGCAGGCGCTTCGGTACTCGCGGGCCCCACTGCTGCTGCAATCATCCCGGAAGGACGGCGAGCGAAGCTTGAGGGCGTCCAGGCAAGTGCATTCAGCACAATGGAAGAACCGAACAGTTACGACGATGTAACAACTTACAATAATTACTACGAATTCGGGACCGGCAAGGCCGACCCGCATCGGCGCGCGCAGGACTTTGAGCCACGGCCATGGACCATCGAGGTCAGCGGACACGCGGAGAAGACCGGCACCTTTGATCTCGATGACATCGTCAAAGAGCATGCACTTGAGGAGCGTATTTACAGGCTTCGTTGCGTTGAAGCCTGGTCTATGGTCATCCCTTGGGTCGGCATACCGCTGGCTGACGTTATCAAGCAATTCAAACCGCTGTCGACGGCGAAATACGTCGTCTTCGAAACCCTGCTCGACAAGGGACGCATGCCAGGCCAGCGCTCTCGTGTATTGCGCTGGCCGTACATCGAAGGCCTGACCATCGCCGAAGCAACGAATCCGCTACCGATCCTGGCGGTCGGGCTCTATGGAGAGGTGTTGCCGAATCAAAACGGAGCACCGCTTCGACTGGTCGTGCCGTGGAAATACGGCTTCAAGAGCATCAAGGGCATCGTCAAGATAACCTTTAGTGAAACTCAACCACGCACCTCCTGGGAGCGAGCCGCCTACACCGAATACGGCTTTTATGCCAACGTGAATCCGGACGTACCGCACCCGCGCTGGAGCCAGGCACGCGAACGACGCATCGGATTCGGCGGCAACGGCCTGCAAAGCATTTTCAGCAGTGCGAAACAAGACACCCTGATGTTCAACGGTTACGGCGAACATGTGGCGCATCTGTACGACGGACTTGATCTTCGCAAGAATTTCTGACGACCGGATGGACCTGACTTGGCAAATTCGCTTCATCTGGAAGCCGTTGGTGTTCGCGCTGTGCCTTGTGCCCTTTGCGATTATCACCGGCAAAGTGTTCGGGCTAGGTGGCACGCTAGGGGCGAATCCGATCGAAGCGATCCAGGATCATTTTGGTGAGTGGGGACTTAGATTCGTTTTGATTGCGCTGGCGGTCACGCCACTTCGAAAAATTAGTGGCCGGGCCTGGCTGTCGCGGTTTCGCCGAATGCTCGGGCTGTTCGCTTTTTTTTATGTGTTCATGCATTTTATTGTCTGGCTGGTCCTGGACCAGGAAATGCTGATCGCCGCAATTCTGGAAGATATCGTTGAACGACCGTTTATTACGATTGGCATGCTCGCATTCCTGCTTTTGCTGTCGATGGCCGCGACATCGACGGCTGCCATGCGGCGCAGAATGGGTCGGAGCTGGCAAAAACTGCACAGCAGTGTTTACCTGATCGCTGTACTCGGGGTCTGGCACTACTGGTGGCAGGTAAAGAAGGACATCACGGAGCCATTGATATACGCGTTGATCCTGAGCTTGCTGCTAGGGTATCGTTTGTGGAGCCGACGAAAACGGAAAGCACCGCTACCTGCGAAAGCCGAACAAGAATTCGAGCAATAAAAAAGCCCCGCAAATGCGGGGCTTCTTGATACTACCTGGCACGAGTGACTTACATCATTCCGCCCATGCCACCCATGCCGCCCATATCAGGCATTGCCGGGCCACCTGCGTCTTCCTGCGGTGCATCGGCAACCATCGCTTCGGTTGTCAGTAGCAGACCTGAGACAGATGCAGCGTTTTGCAGCGCGTAGCGAGTGACTTTGGTCGGATCCAGGATACCAGCCTCGATCATGTCACCGTACTCGCCGGTTGCAGCGTTGTAGCCATAGTTACCCTTGCCTGCGACAACTTCATTCAGAACCACGCTCGCATCA
>PVMS01169252.1_pt1 | contig 35358 bp, 36 predicted proteins | sample 1853461 | NCBI WGS metagenome assembly PVMS01 (sample SAMN08582032, study PRJNA380276) | Marine sediment metagenome, whole genome shotgun sequencing project. | isolation source: ocean sediment barecode stripped | collected 2017
ATAAAGATCCTGATCCTGAAGGAGATCTACTCTCTCAACAATCGCCTTTACTCGACCGACAACCATGTCTTCTTTGTTATCAAAATCCATGCGATAGCTCCTGAAAAATCTTGTTTTCCGAATTAGTTTTTAATTTAGCCTGCTAATTGACGAAATCTTGATTCGTCAAGAATTTGAATCCCAAGTTTCTGGGCTTTTTCAAATTTAGAACCTGGATTCGTTCCAAGCACTAGGTAACTGGTCTTTTTGCTCAGTGAACTGGTCACTTTACCACCGTGACTTTCAACGAACTCCTTTGCTTCTGTTCTGGTAAATCCGGGTAATGTCCCGGTAATCACGAACGTTTGCCCGCTGAACGATTGAGACCCCACTTCGAATGCACTCGATTCCTCTGCTAACGGCCATACACCAAATTTCATTAATTTTTTCAGCACTTCTTGATTGGTGGGATTAGCAAACCAATCCACAATCGCCTGAGCGATATTGGGACCTATTCCTTCGATCAGTAATAAATTTTCTGCAGAGGCATTCCCAATCTCATCCAGATTGTGAAACCTCTTAGCCAATTCACCGGCACTTACTTCTCCAACACCTCTTATCCCCAGAGCGGTGAGAAGACGAGCCAAATTCTGGTTTTTCGATGCCTCAATTGAATCAATAAGATTTTCAGCTTTCTTCTCTGCAAAGCCATCCAACCCAAGCAAACCATCCATGGTGAGTGCGTAAATATCTGCCACATCCTGCACCATTTCTTCCTTTACCAATTGTTCGACAATTTTGATCCCTAAACCGACAATGTCCATTGCTCCTCTAGAGACAAAGTGTTCTAAAATGCGGATCAATTGTTCAGGACATGCAGAATTAACGCAGTACCAGGCTACCTCACCTTCAATATGCTCAACCAGCTGTTTACAAACAGGGCATTTCTGCGGAGGGGAATAAGGTTTTTCAACTCCTGTCCGCACATCAGCAACCGGTCCGATCACGTAAGGTATCACATCCCCAGCTCGTTTGACAAGCACTCGATCACCAATACGGATATCTTTTTCCGCAATAAAATCAAAATTATGCAAGGTCGCTTGCCTTACGATCACACCTCCGATCTCCACAGGCTCCAAAACAGCATAGGGCGTCAATACCCCAGTACGCCCGACGTTCACTCTTATATCCTGCAGCTGCGTGGTGACTTCTTGCGCAGGGAACTTGAAAGCAATCGCGCCCCGTGGGTCTTTCCCAACTACTCCCAAATCAGCAGCCAAATTCAAATCGTTTATCTTAATTACCGCTCCATCCGCCTCATATGGAAGCTCAAACCTGGATTCAACCATACCCAAACCTGCCTCGATTGCCGCGGCAATGTCCCGGCAATAAATCCAATCGACGACCGGGAAACCCATTTCTTGCAAATAGGCTAATTTTTTTTGCTCCGAAACCAGTGTAATCCCATCTGCGGCAACAATATCATAAGTGAGAAGTGTGAGTGGACGAGATGCAGTCAGTTCAGGATCCAATTGTCTCAATGATCCAGCGGCAGTATTGCGCGGATTCAAATATTCCTTCTCTCCAGCTTTTTCGAGTCTCTGATTGAGCTTATCAAAATCTTCTAAATTAATGAAGACTTCTCCCCTGACGACAAGCGTACCTGGCGGCTCCTTCCCATTTGATTGAACCGGAATTCGCAGCGGTAAGGCACGTATCGTCCGTAAATTAGAGGTGACATCCTCTCCGATCTCCCCATTTCCCCGCGTAGCTCCTTGGGTAAAGAGACCATCCCGGTAATGCAAAACTATTGTTAAACCGTCCAGCTTGGGTTCGACAACAAAATCGGTTTTTGTAACGCGCTCATCGATTTTCCTGATCCTTTCGTACCATGCCCTGACATCATCTGCGTCGAAAGCGTTCCCCAAGCTCAGGATCGGTGCTGGATGGCGTAGTTTCGAAAATTTACTTGCTGGAGATGTGCCAACTCTCTGGGTCGGCGAATCCGGGGTGATCCAATCTGGATGCTCCTCCTCGATCTGGCGTAATTGGTTCATCAATTGATCATACTCATAGTCGCTGATCACTGGATCATCAAGGACATGATAGCGATAATTATGATTACGAATCTCTTGGCGAAGCGCCTCTAATCGATCCAATAGTTGGTTTGAAACCATAGCCAAAATTATAGCCTAAATTAAGGTCGAGGTAGTGTCTTGTAGACTTTATCAACGGGTCCAAAGAACTTTAAATGCTGCTGCTCTCTGGGATCGATGCACTCTCCCTGGAATCCTTTATCACCTGTTCTTCAATATCAACACTTAAAGTCACTGCCGAGAATATCACCAATGTAATCCAGATTATGTCTGAGAGAAACAAATGAACTAATTGCATCCAGATTGGAGCCAATAGATAAACATTAATCAGCCCTGCAAGTAATTGGAGAACAATTAAACCAGACAGAACCCTTCCCAGAAGTTTGTTATCACTGTTTCCATTCCTCGACATTATCCACCCTGAGACGACCAACAGGTAAAGGCTAACCAGAACTGCGAAACTTGGGTGAAGAATTCGCAGTCTAACCAGGAAGTGTGCTGATGAAGAAAAATCCTGGCCGATTCCCTCCGCTAGGGAACCAACCGGAAACAAAGTATCACCCAAAGCAGTAAAGGCGCCGCTTATACCTAAGATCAGCATACCAATGAATCCTATTCCAAGAAGCAATACATAGGTCTTCTTTCCAGTCAGATGTATGGGTTTTCCCCCAGATGCCCACCATGCGGTAAGCGTTAGGCAAGCAAGTAATATAAATGTGTTCACCAAATGGATCGAGATAGATACCGCTCTAGCGATTGAAACGTTATCCGCTACCAGTTCGAGGAGAACTAAGCCTGCCCCAACTAAGGCTTCTGTGACCATGAAAAACATTGAAAAGGCTGCCCCCTTCCTTACAATACTTCCTTTCGGAAAAGCTCGCCAGGCCCATATCAATAATCCGACCACCAGTAGAAAGGCAAAGCCGCTAGACAATCGGTGGGTGAACTCAACCAGCGTTTCAATATTATCAGATCTAGGTATTACAACCCCATTGCACAACGGCCAGTGACTCCCGCATCCGGCACCAGAACCAGTTGCCCGCACATATGCACCCCAACTGATTACTCCCAGATTCACCGCCAGCACAAACCAGGCATATTTCGCGTATCGAGATAATTTCATTCGAATATTCCAGTGACTGTTTTAGAAAAATCGCATCTGTTTTGGAAGGTCGTTTTTCACAACCGGTAATCCTATCAAAGATTTTAATCGATTTGCGGTCGCTGGAGCATGACCAGAGAAATCATCGTTGAAAAAACCATAAACAGAATGTACGCTTTCTGATTGTGATTTAATCCATTCCCACCACCAGTTCAATTGTGGTGATACATCGATCTGTTCCTTATCATGTCGCGCAAATCTTTTGTGCTGACCGATGAAACGGATATAAAGGAAGTCCGAGGTCAAGTCAACTTCTTTGGGAACGTGTGCAAATTCAGTTGCTGCCCAACTGATGTTATATTCGACCAACATATCTGCCGTCCGCGCAGTGTACCATGAACTATGGCGGAATTCAACGGCGAACATATATCCCTGAGGCAGCTCGCCGAAGAAATCATGCACTTCAGGAGCATGGTTATCACGGAATGAAGGTGGGAACTGGAATAGGATTACGCCTAACTTTTCACCTAATTCGTTGATCACATTCAGAAATTCCATCATTTCGTTTTGAATATTGACCAGTTCTGCATCATGAGTGATCAACCTGGGAACCTTAACTGAAATCTTGAAACCATCAGGTGTGCTTTTCCGCCATCCGATCACAGTAGTTCGAGTAGGTGTACCGTAAAAAGTTGAGTCGATCTCAACCGCATTAAACACCCGCGAATAATACGCCAAGTATTCGCGGGTTTTCAAACCCTGCGGGTAGAAAACCCCAGACCAATCACGATAACTAAAACCCATTGTCCCGATATAAAAGTCAACCATGTATATACGGTTTCGCGTCGTTATACTTTGTAAAACATTCTTGGCGGTATATTTAGATCAATTATAATAAATCATGGTGAAATGCGTGAACGTGATCACACAGAGGATGGGATGAGAGTATTTGATAATTTATCTCAACTTGCAATATGAGCACTACAATACCCTCTGAACACCGCAAGGTAATATTCCTTTGCACCGGCAACTCATGCCGCTCTCAAATGGCAGAAGCCATAGTAAATGCCCGGCTTTCCCACAGGTGGCAGGCTTTCAGTGCTGGTACACAGCCAATTGGTTATGTTCATCCTAAAGCGATAGAAGTTCTTAGCGAAATAAACATTCAGCACTTTGGAAAATCTAAATCCATAACGGAGTTTAAGGATCAGGAATTTGACCTGGCCGTAACAGTATGCGACTCAGCTGCTGAAGAATGCCCAACCTGGTTGAATTCCGGAAAGCAGATTCATCTCAGTTTCCCCGATCCAGCAAAAGCCACTGGCGAAGATGAACAAATTCAAGCGAAATTCCGAGAAGTTCGGAATGCGATCTCAATACAAATCCCCGAGCTATTAGATAAATATTAACCCAAGAAGATCGATATTGGGGAGATAAAGCGAATCAGGAATATGTCATCCCATACGACCGGTTATATAATCCTCGGTCAACTTGATTTCAGGACGAGTGAACATTGTTTCAGTCAATGAAAATTCAACCAGCTCCCCAAGCCAGAATAATCCAGTTTTTTCAGAGACGCGTGCGGCTTGCTGCATGTTGTGAGTCACAATTACGATCGTGTAATCTTCCTTCAATAGAGCAATCAATTCTTCAATTTTTCCTGTGGCAATGGGATCAAGCGCTGAAGCTGGTTCATCCATTAGGATCACTTCGGGTTCAACAGCCAACACCCTGGCGATACACAATCGTTGTTGTTGTCCGAGAGATAAACTTAGCGCATCGTCACTTAAGTTATGCTTGACATCCTCCCATAAAGCCGCTTGTACTAAACTATGTTGTACTAAATCCTCAAGCTCGGTCCTGTTCTCAGTTAGTCCCAATATACGCGGTCCGAAAGCAACATTATCAAAAACTGATTTTGGGAACGGATTTGGTTTCTGAAAAACCATTCCGACTCTTCTACGCAGCTGCGCCAAATCTATATCAGGAGCATATATATCCTCACCATCTAAAAGGATTTGACCATCTACTCGCGCACTTGGAATAGTGTCATTCATCCGATTTAAGCAGCGTAAAAATGTTGATTTTCCACATCCTGAAGGGCCGATCAATGCGGTTACCGAATGAGACTGGATATCAATATTAATGTCGATCAATGCTTGAAATGTACCGTAAAAGAAATCTAAATCCCGCACACGGAATGAAAGCTGGTTGTCAGTCATCGATACAATTTTAATCGATTAAATCGATTCAATAATATCGAAATACTTGATTCGTAATCTGAGTGTGCTATAATTTACCCTATGTCAATAATAATTAGGCGTCTCTTCGTATTAATCTTTTTTATATTATCTGCCTGCTCAACACAGACCGATACTGGAGACACCTCCCTCTCCGGCACAAGCGAATATATTAATAATACCGGCTCTGACACAATGGTGAACCTGGCCTTAGCTTGGGCAGAGCGCTATCATCTGAATTCACCAGAGACAAATTTATCCGTATCCGGTGGTGGTTCGGGCACTGGTATTGCATCGCTAATTAATAAAACTACACATATCGCTAATGCATCACGCAAAATTAAATCAGAAGAAATAGATAATGCTGAAGCGAACGGTATCACACCAATTGAATTCATTGTCGCACGTGATGCCATCGCGGTCATTGTCAACCCAAATAACCCTGTTGAAGAATTAACTCTTCAGCAATTATCCGATATCTACAGTGGAAAGATTAATAACTGGAATGAAGTCGGAGGGGAAGATCGCCCCATTGTGCGTCTTTCTCGAGAGACAAACTCTGGTACACATGTGCATTTTCTTGAACAAGTTATCCGGTTAGGTGATAAGGAAAACAAAACCTTATTTGCAACAAATACTTTATTATTGCCTTCATCAGAGATTATCGGTGGCGAGATCCGTGAAAATCCTAATGCCATCGGTTACGATGGCTTAGGTTATGTGACGCCAGACATGAAAGTAATTGCTGTGTCGGACAGCAGATTAGATAATCACAAGTTCATACTCCCTTCTGCTGAAACAGTGAATAATGGAACGTATCCTTTAGCCAGAGATTTATACATTTACTCTGCGGGAGAACCTGTTGGTCCTATCAAGAAATATTTGGAGTGGATCTTCTCTAAAGAAGCTCAAGATATCGTTACCGATCTTGGATTTGTGCCCATAATTAACCCATGAAAGACTACCTCATCCATACTTCCAGGATGAGAATTGTCAGGAGAGCGATGAAACGACTAAAATTTAATTCAGAATCTCTTGTCAACGTGGTAATAAAGATCACAGGATATTCAGCCATAATATTTGTTGGTTTGATATTTTATTTTCTCTTAAGTGAAGGCTTACCTGCGCTAAGAGAAGTGCCGATTTCAGAATTTCTGCAAACCCGCTGGTATCCAATTGAAGATTATTTTGGAATACTCCCTCTCCTAGCAGGGTCTCTAATTGTAACAATCGGCGCGTTATCCATTGCAGTGCCGATAGGATTGCTCACGGCGATCTACATTGCTGAAGTTGCATCACCGCGCACCAAAGAATTCCTCAAGCCATTGGTTGAACTCTTGGGGGGGTTTCCCTCAGTTGTCTTAGGGTTTTTAGGATTGCTCATACTGTCACAATTTATCCGCCGGACAATCGATTTGCCAACCGGTCTTTCTGCCCTTACGGGGGCAATAATCCTGGCAGCTATTGCAATCCCACCTATCGTATCCATCTCAGAAGATGCGCTCGATGCTGTTCCAAAGAGATACAAAGACGCTGCTCTTGCTCTCGGAGCTACCGAATGGCAGACCATCTGGCTGGTTACATTACCAGCAGCCAGATCAGGCGTATTAACCGCCATCATGTTAGGCATCGGGCGCGCGATCGGTGAAACTATGGTTGTCCTCATGGTAACCGGCAACGCCGCAGTCATGCCTACCGGACTGGGTGCGATTTTATCTCCCACGCGGACGATGACAGCAACTATTGCTGCCGAGATGGGCGAAGTCGCCACCGGAAGCACGCATTACTATGTGTTATTCTTCATCGGGATTGTATTGTTCGTTATTGCGCTGATCGTGAACGTCACTGCTTCCACCTTCGTGTTTAGGCGGCGCAAGCGTTCGGAGCGCATCCTCTCATGAAGCCACAAAAATCGGCAAAACGACGAAATCTGACCCAAAAACTGGGATTCTTTTTTCTTCGTCTTGTTGCTATATTGGCGGTCCTCCCTATTCTTGCGATCATAATCTTCATCGTGATCAAAGGTGCGCCGGCCATATCCTGGGAATTCATCACCGGTTTTCCGCGTGACGGTATGCGCTCAGGTGGAATCTGGCCGGCAATTGTCGGGACCTTTTTTCTTACCATGGGATGTGCACTTATAGTTACACCATTAGGGATAGGCGCAGCAATATATTTGGCCGAGTACGCTCCAGATAATCGCTGGACTCAATCGATTCGAATTGCAATCATCAACCTGGCCGGCATACCATCCGTGGTTTATGGTCTTTTCGGATTGGGACTATTCGTGATTTTCATCAACCTTGGGATAAGCATTGTCGCAGGTGCATTAACTTTAGCCATTATGACCCTGCCTGTGATCATTACCACCACAGAAGAAGCCCTTCGTGCAGTTCCCCAATCCTTTAGAGTTGTAAGCAGGTCGTTAGGAGCGACTCATTGGCAAACTGTACGCCGAATTGTCATTCCGCAAGCTGTGCCTGGAATTCTGACAGGTGTGATATTGGGGCTTGAAAGAGCTGCTGGAGAAACTGCTCCTATCTTGTTCACTGCGGCGGTATTTTACCTGCCTAGTTTACCAGACTCGCCCTTAGATCCAACTATGGCATTGCCGTATCATTTGTACGTTATTTCCACCCAGGTACCTGGAATGCCGGAGGAAATCCAATTCGGTACAGCTTTGGTGCTGCTCATCTTCGTTCTTGGAATGAATTTACTTGCCACGATTATCCGCTCCCGCGCTCGCGCTCGCCGCCAATGGTGAAATCCTTAAAAGCCAATAAAACATCGATGAACAAAGTTGTAATAGAGCACTTGGTTTTACATTACTCTGATGGCACAGAATCCTTAAAGGATATCAGCCTGGATATTCCGGTAAAATCTATAACAGTGTTATTTGGTCCTGCAGGAGGTGGAAAGTCAACTCTGCTAAGAGTATTGAACAGATTGAATGATTTAGCAGATGTTTCTCATATTACAGGAAATGTCCGACTATACGGGATCGCCGGTGATTATATCGAAGTCCTTGACCCGATAATCGATGTCAGCGCACTCCGTCGCCGGGTTGGAATGGTCTTCGCCCGCCCAGTTGTGCTCCCGATGACGATTCGAGAGAACCTCACTTATGGGTTAGAGATAGCTGGCGAACGTGATAAAAATCGGCTTGATGAAGCTGTTGAAAGAAGTTTGAATCAAGCCGCTCTCTGGGAGGAGGTGAAGGATAGGCTCAATGATCCAGCTGCAGAACTCTCAGGTGGCCAGCAGCAGCGATTGTGCATCGCACGCAGCCTGGCCTTAGAGCCTGAAGTCATTTTACTCGACGAACCGACATCAGGTCTCGATCCTATTTCTACCGGAAAGGTCGAAGCTTCATTAGAAGAATTAAAAAAAGATTATACGATTGTCCTGGTACCCCACTCGGTACAGCAAGCAGCTCGTACAGCTGATCGCGCGGCCTTTTTCTTGCAAGGTGAACTGATTGAATACGCCCCTGATGCAGGGTTATTTACACATCCACAAGACAAGCGTACAGCAGATTATATCGAAGGGAGATTTGGATAAAATTGGTATACTGGTTTTCAGTAGGACTGTGAGGATTGAATTATGTCAACTATTTCTCCAAGAGAAACATTGGATCGGGCAATATCTGAATTATTGGATGAGGTCCTTGTTCAGGGAAGCATGGTCGAAAATGCAATTGAAGGTGCAGTTGCAGCGCTTAAAGCTCGCGATGTCGATACTGCCAGGCAAATATACGATAAAGATCGCCAAGTTAATAAAAAGCAATTCGAGATCGAAGAAAGTGTTATCGTGCTGATCGCCACTCAGCAACCCATGGCGCGTGATCTACGTTTATTAGCAGCCATCCTTGAAGTGACAACAGAATTAGAGCGAATGGGCGACTATGCGAAAGGAATAGCTCGCATAACCGTTAAGCTGGGCCAAGAACCTTTTATTAAACCGCTGATCGATATCCCTCGTATGGCTGAGGTATGTGTTGATCTCCTCCATCGCGCTTTAACCGCCTTAGTCGAAAGAGATGCAGAGGCTGCTCGAGTGATTCCCAAAGAGGATGAACTGGTAGATCAACTATACAACCAGGTTTATCGTGAATTAATGACGTTCATGATTGCCGATCCTTCCACTATTGATCAGGCCAACCATCTCCTTTGGGTTGCTCATAATCTTGAACGTGTTGCCGATAGGGTTACAAATATTTGTGAACGCATTGTGTTCGTCGTTACTGGGGAAATGTTGGAGATGGATCGCACCGATGACGAATGGTTCATGGATGAACCCTGGTAAATCAATGGTAATCAAGGTCACCGAATTATCATTCATCGTTGGTAAATTAATGGAGTGGAGAGCCAACTTTCCAATTCGCAAGAATTGTCAAGTATTCACTCTTTATCATTAAGCATTTATATATCTGACATTATCAACCCAAATAATGGTCAAAAGTCACTTGTAACCACAGCTCAAGCTGGGTAAACTTTTCTATAAGAAGGAGTCCACAATGACTGCTGGAAGACTAATTGCATATATTGCCGCTGTTATCGTAATATTATTTGGCGTCCTTTTTATTTGGGCGTCGTTCGGTGTACAATTCAATTCGGGGTGGCTTATTGCGGGTTTAGTCAGCGTCGCCATTGGATTTGGATTAATCTGGTTTGCTAGAAGATTGAAACCCACCCTAGAGACCGCACAAAATATTACTTTGAATATCGATCTGCCAGCTAATGTTGATATGGACACCTTGCAATGCGAAAATTGCGGAGGTCCTCTCTCTCCAGATGATATCAGCATGGTCGCTGGAGCACCTGTAGTCACCTGCCCTTTCTGCGGATCGACTTACCAAATCACCGAAAATCCTAAATGGTAGTCCAAATTGAATAATCATTGAGTTAATTACCCTGTACCCACCCTCTTCATCTTTACTAGTCTGTGAGGCGGATATGCACAAGAGAAAACAACACTTGATCATCACATTCCTGGCGCTCCTGGGATTCCTCGGCCTTTTTCTCCCGGCCTCGGTTAGCGCCCAATCTTATTCCTTCAGTCTTCCCCAGCAATTTATCGATGTTTACTGGAACGAGGACGGGACGAGCTCGATCGATTATGTGTTCATTTTCGCCAACGATCCTTCTGGTCCCACGATCGAATTTGTTGATGTTGGCGTCCCTAACAGCAATTACGATCTCAATAGCGTGGTGGCATATGCAAATGGCATTGAGATCAACGATATTGAGAAGTCCCCATATGTTGATCCTGGTGTTGCCGTCGGTCTTGGGCCAAATTCGATCCCACCTGGAGCCACGGGTGAGGTGCGGGTCTTCATCGGTCGAGTAAGGGATGTACTTTATCCTGATGATTTGGATGAGACTTACACCAGTGCGGTCTTCACCTCTCAATTCTTCGACTCAGGAATGGTAAGTGGTTCAACAGACACAATTCTGACTTACCATCTCCCGCCTGGTGTTCAGCCGGAAGAACCTCGCTGGCACAAAGCCCCTCCCGGTTTTCCTTCTGAACCTGAAACAGGCCTTGACGATGATGGACGGATCACCTACTCCTGGCGCAATCAAAATTCAAATGGACACACCGGATATCAATTCGGGGCTTCTTTTCCAATGCAATATGTCCCCGTTGATGCAATCGTCACAGGTTCCACCTCTGGCACGGGTGCCGCGGCTTCTTCGATTGGGGATCTAATTGGAGGCTTGAGCTTTTTTATTTGGCCCTTGCTCTGTATTGGCGGGATTGCTGCGCTGATAATTTGGGGGATTTCCTCGGATCGTAGACGCAAGCTAAAATACTTACCGCCCAAAATCTCAATTGAAGGTCATGGCATTAAACGCGGCCTCACAGCTGTGGAAGCAGGCATCTTAATGGAGGAGCCTATGGATAAGATCTTGACCATGATCTTATTCGGTGTATTGAAGAAGAACACGGCCCAGGTAACCACTCGCGACCCTCTCGAATTGGAGGTCAAGAAGCCTCTCCCGAAAGGTCTCCACCAATATGAACAAGGCTTTTTAGAAGCTTTTCAGAAGAAATCCAAAGGTGATCGTAAGAAAGCGCTGCAAAAAATGATGATAGCGCTGGTCAAAAGTGTTGGCAAGAAAATGAAAGGCTTCAGCCGCAAGGAAACTGTCGCATACTATCGCGACATAACAAAACGGGCGTGGGAGCAAGTTGAAGCCGCTGATACACCTGAAGTAAAGAGCCAGAAATACGATGAACACATGGAATGGACCATGCTTGACCGGGATTATGATGACCGCACGCGCGATGTCTTCAGGACGGGCCCAGTTTTCGTACCGATCTGGTGGCCTCGTTACGACCCAGGTTATGGTCGATCTGTGAGCAGTGCCCCGAAAGCACCGGCTTCTTCTCCCTCAACGGGACGATCGACACCATCGATGCCAACCCTTCCTGGCTCTGCCTTCGCCGGTTCGGTGGTCACTGGAGTGCAGAGCTTTTCAAGTAAAGCTGTCGGCAACATCACCGACTTCACCAGAGGAATAACTAACATCACCAACCCACCACCGAAACCACCTGCCTCAAGTTACAGTAGATCCTCAGGAGGTGGAGGCGGCGGCTGCGCCTGTGCTTGCGCCTGTGCGGGTTGTGCTTGCGCGTGCGCCGGTGGTGGTCGCTAGACCAGGAATTGGTTTCTTTGTGAGAGGATTTAGAAATTATTGGATTGAACATGTGGCGAAGATTAATTTTTAGAAATGTCTCTCAGGGAGAGAATGAAAGGGATGATTTTATTGTAAGCATTCCCTCTCCCGGCTTATATCATTTTGATTACCAGGGATATGGCGAACGCAGCCGCATTCATCTTCGCATTGATGGAGATATAAATTCTGGTGAAGGTCACGGGGTTCTGATAGTTAATGCCAACCGGATCATCCACCTGAATCCCTCCGCAGCTTTGCTCACCTATCTTTTGCTCAGCGATAAACCCGATCGTGATGTCATCCGTGCAATAAGATCCGTTTATCGGGTCTCAGAATCCCAGGCCATCAGTGACTATGCGCATTTTCGGGATAATTTGAGCGAACTCATCAAACCGGATGGTTCTTGCCCGGTGTGTGATTTGGATGTGGAAATCCAAGCCCCTTTCAGTTCCACTCCATCTGCTCCTTATCGTATGGATCTGGCGCTAACCTATCGCTGCAACAATGGATGCCCCCACTGCTACAATGCTCGTCCGCGTGATTTCTCAGAATTACCCACCTCTCAATGGCTGTCCATCATTGACCGTTTATGGGATATTGGCATCCCGCATATTGTTTTTACCGGTGGAGAACCCACTCTGCGTTCTGATCTACCTGAATTAATCAAATATGCAGAATCTAAAGGACAGATCACCGGTCTAAACACCAATGCTCGCCGCCTTGGCGATGAACGATTTCTTGAGAAGCTGGTCGATGCAGGGCTGGACCATATCCAGATCACAGTCGAATCTCATGATCCTGCGATCCACGATGCAATGGTGCATGCAAATGGAGCCTGGAAGCAGACCATAAAAGGTCTTCGCAATGCCTTGGATACTCCGCTATACGTAATGACGAACACTACGATGCTGCGACAGAATAGTCCCTACCTAGCTGAAACGCTCGATTTCTTGGCCGAGGTCGGTTTGCCAACCATCGGTTTGAACGCCTTAATCTATTCAGGTCATGGATTGGAAGTTGGAACCGGCCTTGCTGAACGCGAGCTGCCCCCATTGCTCGATCTTGCTCGAAAAAAAACCGATGCATATGGCCAGAGGTTAATCTGGTATACACCTACTCAATACTGCCACTTCGATCCTATGCAGCTCGAATTGGGTGTGAAAGGTTGCACCGCTGCCCTCTACAACATGTGTGTTGAACCCGATGGCGCGGTCATCCCCTGCCAGTCCTATTACCAGCCCATCGGGAATCTGCTGACAGACCCATGGGATAGCATTTGGAATAACGACCTCGCTCTAACGCTGAGAGAAAGAAAGTACATTCCGGATAAATGTACCGGCTGCTCGCTGATAGGAGAATGTGGTGGCGGGTGCCCGCTGGCCCTCAATGCTCATGCCGATGGTCTAATTGAACTGGACGACATTTCTATTCAAAGACCAAACCTTCCAATGCAATGAAATCAAAATCGGTCATTGATCCTGTAACCATCCTTCAGACTCTCATCCAATTAATCCACGCCGCCGATGAACGAATTCCTGTTGAATCATTGGAATTTGGTACATCGGTCGTATATAACACATTACTCAACTATGGAGGGTACATTCAATGACCAGTATCCAGGAATCAATTCGCCGCCGGTTTACTCCAATAAAACCGATCGAAGCAGGAATTTACCACTTTCAAGCCCCCCAGGATGATCCAAGAAATTACCGCCTTCACCTACGCATTGAAAGCAATGGAAACGGGGTCTTGATCGTCAATGCTTCGACTGTGCTGCACCTAAACCAAACTGCAGCTGAATATGCCTATTACCTGATCCAAGGTATCGAGGAAGAAGAAGTCGCCAACACAGTTGCTACTCGATATCGCGTCGATAATAAGCAAGCGTTACAAGATTACGCAGATTTCCTGGAACAGATCGATACCCTCGTTACCTTGCCCGATCTTGATCCTGTAACATACCTGGGATTTGAGCGAACCCGGCCCTATACTGGTGAGATTTCTGCCCCGTACAGATTGGATTGCGCTCTTACCTACAAATTACCACCAGAAATCGATCCGCAATTCGCCCCCCATGAGCGAGTGAGCAAGGAGCTATCTACTCAAGAATGGATTACCATCATCGATAATGCATGGAAATTTGGCATCCCACATATAATATTCACAGGCGGGGAAGCAACCCTCAGAGATGATTTGATCGAACTCATCCTTCATGCAGAGAATAATGGCCAGGTCACTGGTTTAATGACTGATGGTGTCCGCCTGGCCGAGGAAGGCTATTTGGAGAGCTTATTACAGACTGGTCTGGATCATATGCTCTATTTATTCCAACCCAATCTCGAAGGTATATGGGAGACTATCCAGGCTGCGGCAGGATCAGATATGTACACCACGGTGCACCTGACGATCACCCCACAAGATGAGCATGAGGTCGCTTCTTATCTGAAACGATTCTCGGATTTAGGTGTGAAATCCGTATCGCTAAGTGCTTCCTCAGATCAACTTTCAGATGTCTTGCTTTCTGCGCGTGAACTCACCGCTAACCTAGATCTTTCCTTAGAGTGGGACGTCCCGGTTCCTTATTCTCCTAAGAATCCCTTTGCATTAGAGTTTTCGGGCAGAGAAAGACCTCCTGGCGCCGGTCATGCCTGGCTTTATGTAGAACCCGATGGAGACGTGCTTCCCGATCAGGATATCAACCAGGTCTTAGGAAATTTACTCACTGATCCATGGGAGAAAATTTGGCCAGCTGACTTGGAATGATGCCACTTTCTCCAACCGATTGGCAGCGGCGTTTTTCCCTCCAGGCTGAATGGACACGTCAACCCCGTCAATACCTGTTCAATCTCGCCGGTATATCTGCTGGGCACAGAATCCTTGATGTCGGTTGTGGCACCGGCGCTATCACCAAAGAAATCTCCAAGATTAACCAATTGAATATCTGCGGATTGGACCTCAGCAATGATTTCCTTGACATTGCTGCTCGAGATAATCCCGTAGCTCAATTCATCCTTGCAGATGCTCACCAAATTCCCTTGATACAAGGGGCATTCGATCATTCATTCTGTCACTTTCTGCTGCTGTGGGTTGATCAGCCAAGTAAAGTTATCGAGGAGATGATCCGGGTGACAAAGCCTGGAGGTGCGATACTCATATTAGCTGAGCCGGATTACGGAGGTCGCATCGATTTCCCAGAAGAATTAACAATTATCGGAGAATGGCAGCAAGCCGCCCTTCATCGACAGGGGGCTGATCCTTTAATTGGCAGGCAGCTAGCAGCTTTATTGCACCAGTCTGGATTGCAAAAAATTGAAGTCGGTGTGATTGGCGCTCAATGGAGCTCACCCCCATCAGAGATTGAACTTGCTTCAGAATGGGAAGTTATAAGATCCGACCTAGAATATTTAGATGCAAACTCTGAGTTGCTGCATCTATCCAAAGAATTATCTCGGTCAGATAGCGAGGCTTGGACGAGCGGTGCTCGAACATTATTTGTACCTACTTTTTTTGGTCTGGGTTGGGTGCCTGGTTCAAGTTAATCGATAGATTATTCTGTTATCGGCACTCCTATTTCAATTTGATCCCCCATCACTCGTACTGGATATGCGGGTATATCGATAATCGCCGGTAATGTGTTCGCTTTTCCCGTTCTGATATCAAATCGAGCACCATGGCGAGGACAAATTACCTCAAAATCCTCTGTCTGCCCTTCACCTAGAGGACCATCGTCATGAGAGCAAACATCACCTATAGCAAAATATGTTCCTGCAATGTTGAAGACGACGATCGCCATATCATCGATATCAACAAATATGCGCTCTCCATCCAGTAGACCATTTTTATTGACCACTGGCACATATTCAATAGACTCTTTCTTCATTTCCTGATAATTTAACATATTTACTCAACCAATTCATCGCTGGCTTCAACAAGTCCATAAGCACCAGCTTTGAGCACCTTGAGAGATAATAAGGCGCATTTAAGACGAACCGGACCAAGCTCAATCCCTAACAGTTCCAGGATATCATCTTTAGATAAATCTTTTACTTCAGCCAATGATTTCCCTTGTACGTATTCTAATAGCAGGTCAGCCGAGGCTAGCGAGATCGCACATCCGCGGCCTGAGAAAGCTGCTTCAACGATTTCATCATTGCCGTTTACACGCACATCAATGCGTATTTCATCCCCGCAAAGTGGATTAGAATCTTCAAAGGTTAAATCATGAGGGTCTAATTCACCGCGGTAATGCGGATTCTGGTATCGATCTATTATTAATTCGCGATAAAAATCATCCATTCCAAATATTCTCTCATTTATGGCGACTAGGTTCTGAAAATCTTCTTTACCTTGTAAATCGCATCGACCAATTTATCAATTTCTTCGATCGAGTTGTAAAGGTAATAGCTTGCTCGAGTCGTGGCAGGGACATCTAATTTATCATGTAGCGGCATGGCGCAATGATGACCTGCTCGTACGGCTATTCCATCGCTATCAAGAATTTGAGCGACATCATGTGCGTGGACACCATCTAATAAGAAAGATGTTACCCCGCCGCGAAATTCTGCTTCTGGTCCATAAACTTTCACCCCCGGAATTTCTTCCAGGCGTTCTAATGCGTAACTAACCATCACCTGCTCATGCTCTGCGATAGCATTCAGCCCGACTTCCTTCAAATAATCGATCGCGGCTCCTAATCCGATCCCTTCAGCGATGGCTGGTGTACCAGCTTCATATTTGTGTGGGATCGCATTCGGCGTAAATGATCTTAAGTGTACTTTTTTGATCATGTCGCCGCCACCTAAGAATGGCGGCATGTTTTCCAACAATTCTCTGCGTCCATAAAGAACTCCTACTCCAGTCGGCCCACACATCTTATGGCCGGAAAAAACTAAAAAATCTGCATCTAACTCTTGCACATCGACAGGGAAATGCGGAACTGATTGGGCTGCATCTATGAGAACTGTAGCGCCTGAGCGATGAGCTAACTTGATCATTTCTTCAGCAGGATTGATAGTCCCCAAGACATTCGACATATGCGTGAAGGCAACCAGTCGTGGGTCAAGATTCAACAACCGCTGATACTCTTCTCCATCTAAGAAACCATCAGAAGTCACCGGGATGAATTCAAGCTGCAGGTTCTGTTCAGCGGCTAAAATCTGCCAGGGAACCAAGTTTGAATGATGCTCCATTTCTGTCAAGATAACCACATCTCCACTCTGCAAATTCTCCCGCCCCCAGGTTTGGGCTACCAGGTTAATCGATTCGGTTGTGTTGCGGGTGAAAATGATTTGCTTTGCAGATGGAGCGTTGATAAACTCAGCGACTTTATCGCGCGCATTTTCATACATCGCTGTCGCTTCCTCAGCCAATGTATGGATACCACGATGAATATTGGCATTAGACTGTCGATAGTACTCATCCATTGAATTTATAACCTGCAATGGTTTCTGAGCAGTCGCGGTCGAATCGAGATAGATAACCTTGGTTCCAGGTTTTACTTCTCGATCCAATATCGGAAAATCGGAGCGTATCCGGGTTAAATCAAGTACATCAGTGGGGGTGAATGATCCCATGTTCTATTTTCTTGAACTAGATTTTGGTCGTTTCCGTTTTCTCTGCACCAAACGAATATTACTTGATATCTTCGGGCACCATAAAACATGATCTGGCACCATCCAACCATCCGTTAAATAGACATTTTCTTCAAATTGAACTGCGATCATTTTTGGATCCACCTGCACAACCGTGCCAACTAACCAATCCCGAATCCGGTTCCCCTCCTTATCCTCGTGATCGCAAAATACTTCGACCTTGTCTCCAACTCGATATGCTTCCTTCTGGTCAGGAGCACTCGTGAAATAAATATCTGACAACTCTGCCTCCTACTTAGAACCCTTCTCCGCTCCTTAGAGCTTCACCAATTCTGATCAAAATACCCCAATGCATAATGAATAACATGCTCATATGAAATGAAATATTCCCTATGTATGGAACAACTATCCCATTTTTCGAGCAATTGTTTGGTGCAAGCGATTCTGCACACCCTCAAATGGGATACGCTGCATTATTGGATTGAAAAATCCCTCAACGATCAAACGTTCTGCATCGTGCAGTTTAATTCCGCGACTTTGCAGGTAAAAAAGCTCGTCTAGATCAATCTTGCCCACGGTCGCTCCGTGTGTGCAGCGGACATCATCGGCCAAAATTTCCAATCCTGGTATTGAATCAGCTCTTGCCTGTTTACTCAATATAAGATTTCGATTGGCCTGATAGCCATCAGTCTTTTGAGCACCCGGTGCTACATAAATCATGCCTTGCCAAACAGATCGGCTATCTTCTTTCAAAACTCCTTTGAACAACAGATCGCTCGAAGTGTTAGGAGCCATGTGGTTCTGTTGTGTGTCATGATCGAGATGCTGGTCTCCATCTGTGAAGTAGAAACCCGACATCCTGCCTACAGCTCCTTCCCCGATCAAATTTAAATCTGAGAAATCTTTTGTCAAATGACTGCCTATGGCCGCAAAAACCCAATCAATATTCCCGTCTCTGCCGACAAGAGCGCGTTTATGGCTGAAATTCCATACATGTTTTCCCCAAGATTGTAATTCAACAAATCTGAGATTCGCTCGATCAGCTACGTGAATTTCAACCAGACCGGCATGCATAGTCTGGCCAGCTAGATTCGTGTCAGAAGCAGACTCATGAACGTAAGTCAAGGAGGCGCCTTCATCCAACCAGACTAAGATATGCGAAAAATGTGCTAAGCCAGACCCGGGTCCCCACAAAATGCTATGCAAAGGCTGGTCAACCTGAACGCCCTTGGGCACATAAATGAATACTCCATTTTCTGCGTAAGCAGCTGCCAATGCCGCAAATTTCCCTTCTTCAACTTTCACAATCTGACCAAGTTTATCAGCCAGCACATCTGGATATTTTGTCTGCGCATCTGATAAATCTGAAAATATCACTCCCTTCTCTTCTAATTCACCATTGAATTGAATTTGAGATCCTCCTGGACGAAGGATGATTTGGCCAGAAAGCCGATCTTCTCCCAATGGCTTGAGCAGTTCATCAGGTACATCTGAATACTCTTCATACTCACCCACTCGGGGAAGTCGAAATGTACCTGCCTGGAGTTTTCTTATATCCGTTCGCCTCCAAGGCTCATCAGTTGTTGTTGGCATGGCTGTGTTCTGATAGGCAGCCCATGCCCTTTCACGGTAATCCCTCACAAAATTGGACTCACCATTATTAATGGGAAGCATCTCTTGAGAAAAGTTGAATTCACTTGCTCCCCTTTCCTTATCTCTTCTGGTTTTCGTTACGACTGTTCTTGCCATATCTGATATATAGTCCTCAATTTCCTTAACCGATTGACCCTTCCATTTGTAGTTGGATCAAGCGGTTCATTTCAACTGCATACTCCATTGGCAGCTCTTTCACCAAGGGTTCAATGAAACCGGATACAACCATCGTGGTTGCTTGTTCTTCGGTCAATCCACGGCTCATTAAGTAGAATAGCTGTTCCTCGCCAACTTTAGAAACCGAGGCTTCATGTCCAATTGTGACATCATCTTCATCGATTTCTATATATGGATAAGTATCTGAGCGGGATTCTTGATCAAGCAGTAAAGCATCACAAACAACACTAGACTTTACATTGCCAGCACCTTTGTGTACTTTGAGTAAACCACGATACGATGCCCTTCCCTTACCTTTGCTGATAGATTTGGAAGTGATCTTACTGCTTGTATTTGGAGCGAAATGAAGGATTTTACCACCTGTATCCTGGTGTTGTCCGGTTCCAGCGAACGCCATAGAAAGGATTTCACCATGTGCGTTCTCGCCGAGAAGATAACAGGATGGATATTTCATGGTTAATTTCGAGCCGAGGTTGGCATCCACCCATTCCATCGTCGCCCCTTCGTGAACGAGTGCCCTTTGGGTTACTAAGTTGTACATATTAGTTGACCAGTTTTGAATCGTCGTATACCGCATTCGGGCATCTTTTTTAACGACAATCTCAATCACCCCGCTGTGGAAGGAATCTGTTGAATATATCGGCGCAGTACAACCTTCAACATAATGAGCTTGGGCACCTTCTTCAAGGATAATAAGTGTACGCTCAAATTGTCCCAACTCAGCAGTGTTTATTCGAAAATATGCCTGCATTGGAAGATCGATTTTAACACCAGCGGGCACATAAACGAATGATCCTCCCGACCAGACCGCACCATTCAAGGCTGCGAATTTATTATCTTCGATCGGTATTACTTTACCAAAATATTCGCGGAACAACTCTGGATATTCGCGGAGCCCGTTTTCGATGCTTACAAAAATTACACCTTGGCTGGCTAAATGCTCTTGAATATTATGATAAACCATCTCAGATTCATACTGGGCACCGACCCCTGAGAGGAATTTTTGTTCTGCTTCTGGAATACCAAGCCGGTCGAAGGTCTCTTTGATATTATCGGGGACGTCATCCCACGATTGACCTTCTCCCTCAGATGGTTTGGCATAAAAGTAGATATCATCTAAATCTAGTTGGCTCAGATCTCCACCCCAAGTCGGCATCGGTCGCTGGTAGAAGTGATCTAGAGCCTTTAGACGAAATTCCAACATCCATTCCGGTTCATCTTTCATCGCTGATATCTGTTCAACGATCTCTCGGTCAAGCCCTTTGCGTGCCTTAAAAATCAAATCCTCAGGATCGCGAAAATCCCATTGGTAATCTCCAATTCCTTCCAGTATCTTGATATCAGAGCTCATCATCTACCTCCAAATAATACAAAATCTCTTACCATTATTATGCGTCTAAGCTGAAACAGGTGCACTTTTATCTCGCAACCAATCATATCCGAGTTCCTCTAGCTTAATAGCGAGCTCCGGTCCACCGGATTCGACAATCTGACCTCCAAGCATGATATGAACAAAATCTGGTTTTATATAGTTTAGAATTCTTTGGTAATGTGTGATCACAAGTACACCCAGGTCTTCACTTCTTAAGGCGTTAACCCCATCAGCAACAATTCGTAGTGCGTCAATATCTAATCCGGAATCTGTTTCATCCAAGATTGCAATTTCAGGTTGCAGTGCAGCCATTTGCAATATTTCCGCCTTTTTCTTTTCTCCACCCGAAAATCCGTCGTTTAAATACCTGCCAGCGAAAGCATGATCCATCTTCAGTAAATCCATTCGATCTTTCAACATTTCCCGAAATTCGGGAATGGGGATACCTTTGTCATCAGGATTTTCTGCCTTCCTCTTGGAGTTTATTGCTGTGCGTAAAAAATTTGCTACACTAACACCGGGAATAGCAACTGGATATTGAAATGCGAGAAAAATTCCTATCCTAGAACGCTCATCTGGAGCGAGATCCAATATATTCGTTCCTTCAAATATCACTTCTCCTGCAGTCGCTTCATACTTTGGATGGCCCATCAGAATATATGCTAAGGTGGATTTTCCCGTCCCATTTGGTCCCATCAAAGCATGAATTTCACCCTGCTTGACTTCCAAGTTAACCCCATTGAGAATTTCTTTCCCATCAATTCCGGCATGCAAATTTCGGATAACAAGTTCAGACATATAACATATACTCCATTACGTAACCTCAATCATTATTTTCATAGTTTATTGAATTAATTCAATTTTTACCAAGGGTGAATTATAGCAGCGATACCTATTTATGTCAATATTCAGATAAATATCTTATATATTGACAGGATTAATCCTCTCATGTTATACTGCGAAACATCACATTCTACTTGTGAATCCATAAACGGATATGAATTTGTTTTAAAAGGTAGTATTAATGCTCGAAGATTCAGCAAAAAGTACCCGTGATAGAGTTCTACGAACCTTATTAAAAGATCATCGATGTACGATCAATGAACTCGCCTTAGCGGTTGATATAAATCCAGTCTCTGTTCGACATCATATTTCCAGACTTCAAGCTGATGGATTAGTCACATCTGAGGAGGAAAGACACGGAGTTGGCCGACCAAGGCAGGTTTATTATCTAACAGAATCAGGTTTAGAACAATTCCCAACCCGATATTTGAGATTGACTATTCGATTATTAGAGCAGCTCAAGGAAAATTTACCACCGAAAATGGTCAATCAGCTGTTTTCGCAAATGGCGACAGATTTAGTTGAAGAATATTCTCGCTCGGTAAACCTTCAAGGTTTATCAACCGAGGAGAGGCTTGATCTAATCCATGATTTGCTCAAGGAAGAGGGATTCGAGATTGAGTGGGAAAGGCAAGATGACCAATACCTTATCCGTGAGATCAATTGTCCTTATCTGCATGTTGGGCAAACCCACCCAGAAATATGCAGGATCGACCAAACATTGATCTCTACGATGCTGAATATGCCAACAGAAAAAGTTAAGTGCGTCTTGGACGGTGATAATCATTGTATGTATGTAGTACCCCATGAAAACAAAATGATCCAATCGGAGGAATATTCATGACCGAAGAACGACAAGCATTAATTTGGCAGGTAGAAAGTACCCACCCAGAACTAGCCAAAGCGTCCAAAGAAGCTCTTCGTGAAGTCGTAGATCCAGAGATCGGTTTGAATATAATCGAATTGGGATTGATCCGCGATGTCATTATTGAGGATGAGAAAGCTCATGTCGATATGATCCTCACGACTCCTTTTTGCCCATATGGTCCAGCCCTGTTGGAAATGGCTCGCGGAAAAGCCGAGGGAGCAATTAAACTACCAACGACCATCGAAATCGGTATGCAGATGTGGGATCCTACCATGATGGAAGAAGGTACTGGAGCTGATTGGGGGATGTTCTAGCAGATAAACAATGACTTGTTATCAAGAGCTGGCTTAAATTGCCAGCTTTTTTTTGTTCTTGTTCTTCACGTCATTCATTCCATCCTAGATGTACTTAAAGGTTGGAATATAATCTCTGGAAATATTGGCTCTACTACTTTGTGCTAGCAAGAAGAATTGTCCCCTTTTCAATCTTCTTAAATTGTGTTATGCTACACATCGGCCACGCAAAGGCGCGTGGCTGTCTTTTCGCTCCTGAGGCATTTAGGTGCACAACAGGGGCAATCCCGTGGAAAGGAGGCTTCCCCCCATGCGTTCTTACGAACTTGTATTCATAGTCCACCCTGACCTGGATGATTCTGCTTTTAACGAAGTTGTCGATCGGGTTAAAGGCTGGATTACCGATTCAGGTGGTGAGGTTGTTGATACTGACCTCTGGGGTAAACGCAGATTAGCGTACCCCATTCAGAAGCAAGTTGAAGGGCATTATGTGCTTATGACTACCCAGCTGGATCCGAATTTTTGTACTGAATTAGAGCATAATTTGGGACTTCAAGAACCAGTAATGCGTTACCTGCTTACAGCACAAGAAATTCAGAAGAGCTTGCCAGAATAATTTTCTGATTACGAGGTTTTTATTATGAGTCGCGGATTGAACAAGGTGATGATCATCGGTCGACTTGGGCGTGATCCCGAAATGCGGTATACACCCTCAGGCCGTCCAGTGACCACCTTTAATGTCGCCACTACACGGACTTGGAATAGCTCAGATGGCGAAAGGCATACTGAGACAGAATGGTTTAACGTCGTTGCCTGGGGAAGTTTAGCAGAGATCTGTAAACAACATCTTGCAAAAAATCAACAGGTATACATTGAGGGTCGATTGCAGACCCGGAAATGGGAAGACAATTCGGGTAATAAGCGTAGTTCTACCGAGATTGTTGCTAATGAAATGATCATTCTTGGCGATCGGCGAGAGAACATTCCCTCAGATGATGATCCAGGTTCCCAAAGCGAGAATGAATTCCCGCTCTAACACCTTCAGCAATTCAAATGGATTATAGAAATTTAATCTATAGCACTTAATATTATGAGGAGATTATAATTGTGACAAATCAACGACGTCCCCCTCGGGCTCGACGATATTATTCCCGCCCCCGCGTTTGTCATTTTTGCACTGATCCCAATAGCCAAATTGATTATAAACAAGCGGAAGCATTAAGACGTTTCATTACCGAAGAGGGAAAGATTAGACCTCGCCGGCAAACTGGAACCTGCGCAAGACACCAAAGACAACTTGCGCGGGCAATTAAACGAGCCCGCCATATCGCACTTTTACCATTTGCCGGTGAGGTTTTACGGTAACGATTGAATTTTGGAAGGATAATTAGTTCATATTTGGGGCATGAGGTGAATGCCTTATGCCCCATTCGCAAGCTAATATGATATTTGTTATTAGAATAAAAAGGGTTCCATGGCCAAAGCACCAGAGAAGAAAATTGTAACAAAAAAACACTTAGCAAAAATTGAGCGGGAGCAGATTCAAAAACGATATATCATCGTTGGCACAATCGTTGTCTTGGTGCTCGTGATCGGCTTGGTATCATACGGTTTCATCGAAACAATGCTTGTCCAGCCATCTGAACCAATCGCAACAGTAGGTGATGACACGATCACTACAGGTGAGTTTCAGGCCCGGGTGCGTTTCGAGCGCTACCAGCTGATCCAACAATACATTCAAACATTACAGAATATGCAAGCCTTTGGATCCGATGAAAACACACAAGCATTCTTCCAGCAAACATTGAATCAAATTCAACTTCAACTCGAACCCCTCACTTTAGGTCAGGGGGTATTGAACACAATGATTGAAGACAGTCTGATTAGGCAGGAGGCAAAACGACAGGGAATTGAAGTCACTCAGGATGAAATCGATGAACGCATTCAGCAAGAATTCGGGTATTATCCTGATGGTAATCCTCCAACACCCACCGCCGGACCGACGACTCGACCAACTTCGACTCTTTCCCCTACTCAGCTTGCCCTCGTGCCGCCATCCCCGACACCAACCGAATCTCCAACTGCAACTCCGGATTTAACACCCTCACCTACCTTAACAGAAGAACCAACTCTAACTCCGAGTGGTCCAACACCGACAGCAGGACCTTCACCAACACCAACCCCTTATACTTTTGAACAATTTCAGCAAAATTATCAAGATGCGATCGAGGGATTTGAAGATGAAGTTGATGTTCGTGAAGCCCACATCCGAGCTGTTTTTGAAGCTTCCTTATATCGTGAAAAACTGATCGAGCAAAAGACCAAGGACGTTCCCGCTGAGCAGGAACAGGTTTGGGCTCGACACATTCTTGTCTCAGATGAAGAGACCGCTAATGAAGTCCTCGATCGTTTACACAATGGTGAAGACTTCGCTGAACTAGCAGCTGAGTATTCGCAGGATGAAAGCAACAAAGATCAAGGAGGAGATTTGGGTTGGTTCTCACAAGGAAGAATGGTTCAAGAATTTGAGCGAGCTGCCTTTCAACTTAATATCGGTGAAATCAGCAATCCAGTTCAGACCTCATTTGGGTGGCACATCATTCAAGTTCTTGGACGCGAACTTCGTCCTTTGTCCCCATCTGAATATGCTCAGCTAAAGCAAGATGCTTTCGATCAATGGCTTCAGGATGAACGAGCTAGAGTAAACCCACAGATTGCGGATTACTTTGAAGAACGAATCCCAACTGAACCATCGATACCCCCTGAGCTGCAACAATTCTGATATCGCATCACAGCAAAAAGATCAAAAAATCTTCGCAACCCAATCCTAAATATTGGTTGCGAAGATTTTTTTTATCAATTTTGAACATCAAACTACTTTTTCCAGTTCGTCAACCTTTAAGCTCAGTATCTGACTGGTTGAATCTCGCCCCATTGTTACCCCGTAAATAATATCAGCTACCTGGACTGTCGCCCGGTTATGGGTAATGAGTATGAATTGTGTTGAACGGCTTAGTTCTCTCAATAATTCACGAAATCTCCCAACATTGGCTTCGTCCAACATGGCATCCACTTCATCCAGAACACAGAATGGTGTAGGTGAAACGCGCAATAAAGAAAATACTAACGCGACGGCAGTTAAAGATCGCTCACCTCCGGATAACAAGGATAATCCCTGCTCTCGCCGACCTGGAAGTCGCGCTTCAATATCAATACCGGTATCTGTGAGATCATCTGGATCGGTTAGCACAAGTCTGGCAGATCCACCTCCAAATAAACGGCCAAATATCTGGTGAAATTCCTCTGCAACCGCCTCAAAAGTTTTGCAAAATTCCCTCTCCATAATTTCATCCAGCTCTGAAATTACACGGCGAACATCCTCAACAGCACTCTGAAGATCGGCTACCTGCGAGCTTAAGAAATCATAACGATCATGCACTTCCTGGTATTCCTTCATTGCTTCTGGATTGATCGGCCCTATTCTCCGCAAAAGAGCACGTTGACGCTTCAGATCCTCTTCGGTTTCTAAGGAAAGTTCCTTTACAAAAGGAAGATCTTCAACTAACCCTTCAAGTGGTAACGGGGTTGGTCCTGTGACATTTTCAAGATATTCATAGTCAACTAAGCCAAAATCAGCCTCGATCTGCCGACGGATCGCCTCGAGTGCTTCTTGTTTGCGAACTAGAGTGATCCTTGTCTGTGAGAAGTTATGTTCTGATTGATTCGCTGTACCTCTTTCCTTTGATTCGTGAGATTGCAACTGAATCAACAGATTTTCATTGGACTCTATTTTTTCCTCCCCCGAGACGATCAGCTCACGCATCTCTTCGATATCTTCATTGATCTTTGTCTCTGATTTATGCAGTTCGACGATGCTCGTCGCCAATTCTTGTCCATCAGCTACCAGTTCTGAAACCGATTCATTGATGTGTTCCGACTTTCGGATTTCCTGCTCAAGTTCTTGTTTTCTATCAGTCTGGCGTGCATAAGTTTCTTGTAATGCCTGCTCTAATACAGCAACTCGTGTTGTCCAATGGGCAAGATCGGCCTGGATATCATCAACTGGTATGAGGTCTAGCTCCTCACTTAGGTTTTTAAGCTCTTGTTTTATTTCATTTTCTTGCTTTTCTATTACTGCTAGCTCCTGTGTGATTTCTTCGATATCATCCTGACCGTTTATTAACTCAATCTCAATTTGATCGCTTCGATCCTCTCGCCACGTTAATTCTCGCCTGATTTGTTCAACGTTCAGGTATTCTTGCCTATGCGCAGATTGCGCTTTTTCATGACTCTCTTTATCTTTCCGACTACGGATATGGATTCGTTCCTCTGTCTCCCGTAAGGTTTTCAGATTAATATCTATCTGTCTGATTTGGTCAGCCACGTCAGCAAGTTCTTTTTCTGATCTCTGCATACCTTTTTGGATTTTCTGCCCTTCCCGCTTTTGGCTGAAGCTTGCGTGTTTATTCTTCGAACTGGTTTTTATTGGCCCACGAGCATAGAAAACTTCTCCATTAAGGGTGACAATCCGCCAGTCAGGAATACTATTCTTATCGGTGAGTTTTCGGAAATTTGCTAACAATTCACTTGCAACTCCTCTGTTTTGAACTACGACAGTGTTTCCTAGCAATAAATTAATTACTGGTATCAACTCGTCAGATGCCGTAACCAGATCCTTTGCAATCCCAAATACATTTTCATCCTGGGGGAACTTAATTCTCTCTATATGTGGAGCGATAGTATCCAGTGGCAATATCGCAGCCTTTTCTGGAGAATTATCCAGAACATTCAATGCGCTATCAATCCCAGATGTATCCTTCAACACGATCGCTTCAATGTATTCTCCTAAAACAGCCCCTATCGCTACCTCAAATTGCTCAGGTACACCAAGTTTATCTCCCAGTAATCCGTGTGAACCTTCCAGGCGTAAATCTTGAGCAGCTTCAATCAACAACCTTGCGCCGTCAGAATAACTAGCATAAGAACTCTTTGCTTGTTCTATTACCTCTAGTTGTGTTTTGTATTTAGCGACTTCTGTCTCAAGTTGGTGTAATTCTCTCAACAATTCTTGACGTTTTGTGTCCTCATCGAGAATCTCCTGGCGGATTGCGTCCAATTCATTTTGTGTTTGAATAAATTTTTCTTCAGTTTCCTGGACCTCACCCATTCTCTTATCGACTTTCTTCACAGACTTATCTAAGTGCTCTTTTCCATCTACGATAGCCTTCTCAGCAGAAATTTTTGTTCCCTCGAGAGCGTTAATTTGGTTGAGCCGTTCTGCGTGACGAGCATTTAGTTCCGCAAAGTGAGAAATTACTTCAACGGATATTCCTCGAGAGATCTCCAATTTGTTCTCTAATTCATTCCGCTCCTTTAATCGATTTTCGGAATGATCCTGTAGTTCGAGTGCATTTTCTTTGGCTTCTGAAAGCTCAGCTTCTAATCTATTGATCTCTTCTATTCCATAATTGACTTGCTCCCTCAGTAAGCCGACTTCTTCCTCTGTTTGGGTTAAATCTATACGATAATTGTTTTCTTGCTCATGCAAGTAGCGCTCTCGTTCTTCAACGATGACTAATTCGTGATTTATACTTTCCCTTTGAGAATGGAGGTCTGACGATTGTCGATGAAGGCCGCTTAGTTCCTCCCTCAATTCTTGCCTTTTTCCCCTTAAATTCGAGACATCGTTCTCAATCTGTGATTGTCTGCTTCTCAATTCTTCTAAAACTCCCTCCAGCTCCTTAGCTTGCTTTTGGGAATGCGTTAATTCTTCCTGTGCCTGGTGCCAGTGATACCCATACCACTGCTTAAGTAATGATCGCAGATCATTTACAGCCTGCTCATAATCTTGTGCTCGACGAGCTTGCCGTTCAAGACTTCTCAAGCGGGGGCGAATTTCCGTTAAAATAACTTCAACTCTTTCTAAATTTCTATGAGTGGTCTCGAGTCGACGAACTGCTTCAGATCTCCTTGTTCGATGCAATCCAATTCCAGCTGCTTCCTCGAATAAGCGTCGGCGATCTTCGGCTCGTAAAGCTAATGCAGCATCAACAAGCCCCTGCCCGATAATCGTATACGTTCTTTCCGCTAAACCGGATTCTGACAATAATTCTGAAACATCCTTCAAACGCACTCTTTGACCATTGAGTAAATATTCGTTCGATCCATCCCGGTAAGCTCTCCGAGCAATAGCAACTTCTGTGTAGTCGATTGGCAACCAATTATCGCTGTTGTCAAGAATGACTGTAGCAGTTGCCATACCGGAACGGGTTCTTATCTCGGATCCTGCGAAAATCATATCCTCTGTCTTCTTTCCTCGCAGCAAGCTATATGATTGCTCTCCCAGGACCCAGCGAAGCGCATCAGTGATATTTGATTTCCCAGACCCGTTGGGTCCCACAATCGCTGTTACTGCTCCGGGAAATTCAAACACTGTCCGGTTAGCGAAAGTCTTATATCCTTGTAATTCCAGAGATTTCAAACGTGAAATCATAATCAGCTATCCTACCTAATAAAGTAAATTAAGCTCCTTCAAGGCCTCTTCAGCTGCAAGCTTCGCAGCTGACTGTTTGCTTTGACCGATCCCGGACCCATAAGGTGTATTACCAATCTGCACTTCTACCTCAAAGCTCTTGGCATGGTCAGGCCCAAAGGAATTTACCGTTGTATAATATGGCGTTCCCAGCCCTTGAGATTGGGCCCATTCCTGGAGAGTGCTTTTTGGGTCTTTATCCTTATTGTTCGTGATGATTTGCTGTGTTGCTAATTCCAGCAATGGAGCGATGAATTCTTGGACAGCATCAATCCCCTTATCAATATATATGGCTCCTATTAATGCCTCAAATGTTGCGCACAATAGTGCTGGTCTTTCCCTACCACCGCCTTCACTCTCCCCATGTCCAAGGAGCATTGCTTGACCAAGATCAATTGAGTTGGCAAAACGAGCCAAGTTTTCTGTTCTGACAAGCGCAGATCTCAGTCGAGTTAGATTACCCTCGGGCATCTCCGGAAACCGGTTGTACAGCCAAGCCCCAACTAGAAAATCTAATACTGCGTCTCCCAGGAATTCTAAACGTTCATTATCTTCCAGTGCCTCTGGATGTTCGTTTAAATATGAACGATGTGTAAGCGCACGGGTAAGTATTAGAGGATCTATAAAATCCACTTCTAGCTGTTCGGCAAATTCTTGTGGAGTAACCTGCCCAAAAACACCCCGGCTATGTTCCATTACAATTCTCTCCCCGGAACCCAGGGAACGCCAGCCACTCCACCACAGTCGAGTAGCTTGCGATCCATTAGTTCCTATCTGATCGAGTTTTCTAACTTTATATAGTTATCAGCTGTATTCTTTTACCACTAAAACAACGTTATGTCCACCAAATCCAAATGCGTTGCTGATCGCAACCTTAAAATCATGCTCTCGTGCAGTATTTGGAACATAATCGAGATCGCATTCTGGATCCTGTGTTTCGTAGTTGATCGTGGGAGGTAATACATTTTCACGTATCGCTTTCACACACATGATCACCTCTAAGGCGCCTGTCGCACCAATCATATGACCGGTCATCGATTTTGTAGATGATATTGGAATTTTATACGCAAGGTCGTCAAAGGCCATTTTAATAGCACGTGTTTCAGAGATATCGTTGAGTTGAGTTGCGGTGCCATGCGCATTAATATATCCAACATCTTCAAGATTTATTTGTGCCAACTCAAGAGCTTGCCGGATTGCCTCCGCTCCCCCTGCGCCATTTTCTACAGGTGCAGTTATATGATAAGCGTCCGCAGTACCCGCATAGCCAGCTAATTCTGCCAGGATCTCTACCCCACGTCCTTTGGCGTTCTTCTCACTTTCCAACACAACAATCGCTGCCCCCTCCCCTATTACAAAACCATCGCGATTTAAATCAAAGGGTTTTGGAACTGAGTTTGTTGAAAAAGAACTCCTGGATAATGCACCAATTTTATCGAAAGCCGCCACTCCCAACCTAGTGACCGTAGCATCGCTTCCACCAGTTAAAGCAATATCGATAACGCCTGCTCTTATTAATGTCCACGCAATACCAATCCCATCGGCTCCGGAAGCGCAGGCTGAAGCCACACTAAAATTTGGACCCCTAAACTCATTGTCTATTGCGATCAAGCCAGATGCACCATTAGACATCAGTTTCGGTATGAAAAACGGGCTTATTCGTTTTGGTCCATTAGCAGTCACTGCATCCATTCCCTCCTCAAATGACTGCATTCCTCCAATAGCAGACGAGATGATCACACCAATTCGAGAAGATTCAACATGGCTTGATCTCAATCCGGCCTGCTCGACGGCTTCATTTGATGCGGCGGAAGCCAGTTGTTGGTATCGATCACGTCGTCTTGATTCTCTGGCAGGAATGTGATCAGCTGGGTCAAAATTTTTCACTTCACATGCAGATTTAATTTGAAAATCGCTTGTATCGAATAATGTTATCGGTCCGACACCAGAAACACCGTTAATTGCATTTTTCCATGTTTCACTTAACGTTAAACCGAGCGGATTTACCGTCCCCATACCTGTTACGACTACCCTATCTGGCATAACTCCTCCATCGCCGCTATTAATTGGGTCAAAAGACTTTAAAGAGTTAGAACAGTTAATACAAATCTTGATTAAATTTAAAACCTGAGCCGGTTAATACAACAACAATTGTTTCAGGAAGTTCGTCTATCGATTCAAGCAATGCTGGGAATACGACTGCTGAGGTCGGCTCAACATATAAACCTCGAAGAGCTAACTGGTCCCGCGCGGGTATGATCTCATCTTCATCAACAACAGTAAAAAATCCCTGGCTTTCTTTTACTGCATTTAATACTTGATCCCCTCGAACAGGGTAACGGATGCGGATTCCTTCAGCTATGGTCTGGCCTTCGTAAACTGATTCCAGCGCAGCTTCACCATATGTGGCAATAGTCCATAATGGAGCACAAACTCGCGCCTGTACACCAATTAATCGAGGCAATTGTGAAATCAATTCAGCATCAAACATCGCTTCAAAGCCCCGAGCCATACCCAACAACAAGCTCCCTTGACCAACCGGTGCGATCACTGTTCCCGGCGATTCCCCCAGCTGCGCAACAATCTCATATGCAACTGTTGCACATCCAGCCAACACATGGGGATGGTATACATGACTGGCATAAAAAGTTCCTAATTCCGATTCTCGTTTAACTGCTTCTGCAGCATTTGACCGAGGTCCTGGGATCAGCTCTAAATCAATCCCATAAGCCTCAATCTGTGTTCTTTTGGGACCTGAAGCTGATTCTGGGATAAACACCCTGCCCCGAATACCAGACCTCGCAGCATAGGCGGCAAATGAAGCACCAGCATTACCTGAGGAATCTTCGACAGCAGTTTTGATTCCTAGCCAACTCATAAAGCTGATCAACACAGATGTCCCCCTGTCTTTAAAAGAACCTGTTGGATTCAGATATTCTAATTTGAAAGCAACCTTTTTCCCCTCGATTTCATCCTTAACTAAAGGTGTGTTTCCTTCACCCAAACTAACTGGTTCTACTGCTTGTGGAATCCCAAAAGTCTCTTTGTAGCTCCAAATTCCAGGGCGATCTCTATCAATTGAACTCTCATCAAATAATAAAGGCCTGGCAAAATCTAGAAGTCCACCACAATTTGGACAGTTATAGCTTAATGCTTGAGCAGCTAGATGCCGACTACAATTTATACAAACGATTTCGTACACCAGATATCCTATTCTCCAGCCTTTGGATAATAATCACCTTCGATCCATTTCTCGCCATCTGGACCGGCTTCCATCTTCCAAATCGGTACTATTTCCTTTAATCGGTCGATTCCATATCTGGCAGCTTCAAAAGCCCCACTATCCCTGTGAGGGGCGCTGCAAGCGATCAACACTGTCGGAGTCCCCGCATATAAACGACCGATCCGCTGGACAATTGCAATGCCTTCTACCTCTGGCCATTGTTCCCAAATTTCACTTGCAACCTGATGCATTTTGATTTCCGCCATCTCCTTATATGCCTCATATTCGAGGTACATTGTGTCGTATGGATCCCCCCGTAAAGTTGATGCTCTGACTATCCCGGTGAATATACAAACAGCACCAGCAGTTGATGTTGTGATCTTCTTAATCAACTCATTGATATCAATCTCACCCTCTTCAATCGAAAAATAAGAGGGGTGTTCCTTCCAGGATTCGGTATCCACACCTCCACTGACCGGTGGAAACAAGGCAATTTCCGCTCCATCTGGGACAATTTCATCATCAAAAGCAAACTCTTTATTAATCGCGAATAAAGTTGATTCCATGGCGGGAGCTAAGTCAGGTATTTCAATAATTAGAAGGTCCTTTAACTGTGCCAGCGAAGTTTTATCCGGAATTTCTAGATGAGTTTTTTTCTTACCAGCTCTTTCGCGCAGGCTTGCAAAAAACAATACTGTGACTCGTGACATCATCACTAACCTGGAATTTGGCCGCTTAATAATTCGAAGGTGATATTATTCATTGATAATGTCCCCACTTTGACCACCATGTTTTTCAATCAAACGAATATTTTGGATCCGCATCGTTACCTCCACAGCTTTTGCCATGTCATAAATTGTCAGAGCTGCTATAGAGACTGCTGTGAGCGCTTCCATCTCAACTCCAGTCTTCCCGACAGTTTTAACAGTTGCAGTGATCACATAGCCAGGAAGTCCTTCCTCTGCTTCAATAGCAACATCAATTTTGGTTAGAGGCAGTGGATGGCAAAGTGGAATTAGCATTGAGGTTCGCTTAGCTGCCATCACACCTGCTAATTGTGCAACACTGAGAACATCGCCCTTCTTCAATGCGCCGGCTTTGACCAATTCAAAAGTCTCTAATCGCATGAGAACCTCACCCTTGGCAATCGCTGTGCGCGAGGTATCTGGCTTTCCACTTACATCCACCATCCGAGCTTGACCCGCTGAATCAATATGTGAAAGTTTTGGGCTCATTTGAGCGAATTATAGCATCTTACATATATTTGTTATCCCTATTGATTGATTTCTCTTCAAAACCACTCATATTTTTCAATTAGGGGCCCTTGAAAGGAGAGTTGATAATATTTCAATGATTAATCCCGCCTTGTTTGTATGTGGAACGATCCAAATCTATGCAATCTCTGTGCATGATATAATATGCCACAATGAGTGAAACGATCAACAAATGGAGAAAAGGTTTGGCGAAAACCAGTCAAGCAACTTTTGGTCAGATTGCGACCCTGCTTGGCGTATCTGAAATAAACGACGAGACATATGAGAACCTTGAGGCGCTTCTTATCAAGGCAGACTTAGGGATTGAAACCAGCGAATCATTGTTAGAAGTAATTTGGGAACGAGAACAGCAAGAAGGTATCACCAAAAGAACCCAACTCAACGAAGTGCTTAGAGATGAGCTGCGCAACCGATTGGATTCTCCTCCTCCTCTCGACCTTAATTCATCGCCTACAGTAATCCTTGTTGTTGGTGTAAATGGATCAGGCAAGACCACCACCATCGCAAAATTAGGAAAACGATTTACGGATCAAGGAAAACAGGTCATATTTGGAGCTGCTGACACTTTTCGCGCCGCTGCAGTGGATCAACTACAAGTGTGGGCAGAAAGAATTGATATCCCGATTATCTCTGGCCAGCCGGATGGAGACCCGGGAGCAGTCGCATATGATACCGTCCAGGCGGCTGTTGCCCGACAACATGATATTGCCATAATTGATACTGCCGGTCGTCTTCACACTCGGTTTAATCTGATGGAAGAGCTCAAGAAGGTTCACCGGGTTGTTGGAAAAGCCTTACCAGGAGCCCCACATGATGTTTGGCTGGTGATGGATGCCACCACTGGTCAAAATGCCTTACAACAGGCAAAAGCCTTCAAAGAAGCTGTCAAAGTCACCGGAATCATCCTCGCAAAATTGGATTCATCCGCTAGAGGAGGAATGGCATTCGCGATCCAGAGTGATTTAGATATACCGATAATATTCGCTGGTTTGGGTGAATCGCAAGATGATCTTCAACCGTTCGATCCCGATCAATTTGTAGATGGTATATTGGCAATTTAGGAGAAATAGAAATGCAGGATTTAGTCGATCGCTTATTAACAGTTCAACAAACGTTCAACCATCTATTGGAGCGTCTTTGACTTACCCGCTAAAGAAAATCGTTTAATCGAGCTGCAGAAGAAGACTGGGGATCCAGACTTATGGCAGGATTCAGAAAATGCTCAGCGATTAATGAAAGAAATCTCTTCACTAAAAGAGGAAGTCAGTGATTGGCAGAGTTTACGCCAATCGATCATGGACACTCTGGAATTAGCCCAGCTGCAGGATGAGAATATCTACTCAGAATTAGAAGAGGAGACAATATCAATCGAGGCTGAGGTAGCCAAACGAGAATTCGAGGCTAAACTTTCAGGCCAATACGATGGCGGTGA
>PVMS01177204.1_pt1 | contig 35209 bp, 34 predicted proteins | sample 1853461 | NCBI WGS metagenome assembly PVMS01 (sample SAMN08582032, study PRJNA380276) | Marine sediment metagenome, whole genome shotgun sequencing project. | isolation source: ocean sediment barecode stripped | collected 2017
AACCAGGTACATTAATTACTTCCAATACTTCGGGAATCCCTATCAGTCATATGAATAAAGGCCGAAGTGAAGATTTTCAGCAACATTTTGCTGTAACTCATTTACAATCAAAAATTTGCGGATAGAATTTCTACGGGAAATATAGAAGATGATTTACACCAAATCAAAGAAGTTGACTGGATAATTGAAGTTGTCGTCGAACGCTTAGATATAAAACAACAAGTTTTCGAAAAAATTGAAAAGTACCGCAAACCAGGTACATTAATTACTTCCAATACTTCGGGAATCCCTATCAGTCATATGAATAAAGGCCGAAGTGAAGATTTTCAGCAACATTTTGCCGTAACTCACTTCTTTAATCCACCTCGTTATCTAAAACTTTTTGAGGTAGTACCAGGTCCATCATGTCAACAAGATATCACTGACTTTTTAATGATGTACGGTGAAAAATTCTTAGGAAAAACTTCTGTTTTAGCAAAAGATACACCTGCATTCATTGGTAACAGAGTTGGAATTTTTGGAATCATGAGTTTGTTCCATCAAGTAAAAGAATTGGGATTAACAGTTGAAGAAGTAGATAAATTAACCGGACCGGTAATTGGAAGACCTAAATCAGCAACTTTTAGAACTGTAGATGTTGTTGGATTGGATACTTTGGTTCATGTAGCCAACGGAATTTATCAAAACTGTACGGAAGACGAAGCCCATGAATTATTTAAACTCCCAACTTTCATCAACACGATGATTGAAAATAAATGGTTAGGGAGTAAAACCAGACAGGGATTTTATAAAAAAGTAGTTGAAAATGGTAAAAAATCCATTCTTGCTCTGGATTTAAATTCTTTAGAGTATCGCCTTAGTAAAAGAGCAAAATTTGCAACACTGGAACTCACCAAAACCATTGATAATGTTATCGATAGATTTAAAGTTTTAGTAAAAGGAAAAGACAAAGCAGGCGAATTCTATAGAAAGAATTTTGCAGCAATGTTTGGGTATGTTCAAAATAGAATTCCTGAAATTTCAGATGAATTATATCGATTGGATGATGCCATGAAAGCTGGTTTTGGATGGGAACATGGTCCTTTCCAAATATGGGACGCTATCGGTATTAAAGCAGGAATTGATCTAATGAACGCTGAAAACATCCCTGTTGCTAGCTGGATAACTGAAATGGTTGATATGGGCCATTCTACTTTCTATTCGGTACAAGATGGTGCAAAATATTATTTCGATATTCCAACAAAAAAACAAATAAAAATTCCTGGGCAGGATAGTTTTATCATTCTTGATAATATTAGAGAAGCCCAAACAATTTGGTCTAACTCAGAAGCTTCAATACAACATTTAGGAGACGGTGTATTGAATGTCGAATTCCAGTCTAAAATGAATACGCTTGGAGGAGAAGTTTTACAAGCCATCAATAAAGGAATTGATTTAGCTGAAACCGAGTATGAAGCTGTAATAATAGGTAACCAGGGAGCTAACTTTTCTGTAGGTGCCAATTTAGCAATGGTATTTATGATGGCTGTTGAACAGGAATATGATGATCTCAATTTATCTGTTAAATATTTTCAGGATACAGTAATGAGATTGCGGTATTCTTCTTGTCCGACAATAATCGCTCCACATGGATATACATTTGGCGGAGCTTGCGAAATGAGCATGCACGCTGATAAGGTTGTAGCTGCGGCTGAAACATATATTGGCTTGGTTGAATTTGGAGTAGGAATTATTCCCGGAGGTGCCGGTTCAAAGGAAATGGCTTTGAGAGCCTCAGAAGGATTACTTAAAGATGATGTAAAGTTGAATAAATTACGCGACTATTTTATTAATGTAGCAATGGCGAAAGTGGCAACTTCGGCATATGAAGCGTACGACTTAGGATTCTTAAAAGAGTTTAAAGATAGCGTTGTTGTCAATAAAGACCGACAAATTGCAACTGCAAAACGATATGCAATTCAAATGCTGGAAGACGGCTACACATGTCCAATTCCTAAAAAAGTTTTGGTATACGGTCAACAGGCTTTGGGAATGTTTTTAGTAGGAACTGACAGTTTAGAGAAAGGGCATTATGCCTCTGAACACGATAAAAAAATAGCTAATAAATTAGGGTATGTCATGGCGGGAGGAGATTTATCCGAGCCTACCTTAGTAACTGAACAATATTTGTTAGACATTGAACGTGAAGCGTTTATGAGTTTATGTGCGGAACGTAAAACATTGGAACGCATTGAGCACATGCTAAAAACGGGAAAACCATTACGAAATTAAAAATAAAAATTTGCATTGAGTAATTAGATTAATTATGCATGAAATAAAAGAGTTAAAATCAAGTTTATGAAAACAGCATATATAGTACAAGGATATAGAACCGCAGTAGGTAAAGCACCCAGAGGTGTTTTTAGATTTAAAAGACCCGATGAATTAGCGGCAGAAACTATAGAACATTTATTAAAAGAATTTCCCCAATTAGATAAAAAAAGAATTGACGATGTAATTGTTGGAAACGCCATGCCTGAGGCAGAACAAGGTTTGAACATGGGACGATTGATATCATTAATGGGATTAAAAATTGAAGATGTTCCGGGGATGACTGTCAACCGTTATTGCGCTTCCGGATTAGAAACTGTAAGTATTGCAGTGGCAAAAATTCAATCAGGAATGGCAGATTGCATTATTGCAGGAGGTGTTGAAAGCATGAGTTATATTCCAATGGGAGGATATCGTCCGGTTCCAAATTATAAATCTGCAAAAGAAGGGCACGAAGATTACTATTGGGGCATGGGATTAACCGCAGAAGCCGTTGCCCAGCAGTTTAAAGTTTCTCGTGAAGATCAGGATTTGTTTTCTTTTAATTCACATATGAAAGCTTTAAAAGCTCAAGCTGAAAATAAATTTGATGAGGATATTGTGCCTATTAATGTTGAACAAATCTATATTGATAATAATGGAAAAAAACAGACTAAAAATTATACAATTACCGATGATGAAGGTCCAAGAAAAGGAACTTCGATAGAAGCATTAGCAAAATTACGTCCTGTTTTTGCCCTGGGAGGAAGTGTCACAGCGGGTAGTTCATCTCAAATGAGCGATGGTGCCGCATTTCTGCTTGTAATGAGTGAAGAAATGGTAAAAGAATTGAATATTGAACCCATAGCCCGAATGGTATCTTTTTCTGCCGTAGGTGTTGAACCTCGTATCATGGGAATTGGTCCTGTAAAGGCAGTACCGAAAGCTTTGAAACAAGCAAATTTGACTCTCAATGATATCGATCTAATTGAACTAAATGAAGCTTTTGCTTCTCAGTCGTTAGCTGTTTTACGAGAATTAGATATCAATCAGGAAATTGTAAATGTAAATGGCGGAGCCATTGCTTTAGGTCATCCGCTTGGTTGTACAGGTGCAAAACTTTCAGTTCAGTTATTTAACGAGATGAGAAGGCGTAAAAATAAATACGGTTTAGTAACTATGTGTGTTGGTACCGGTCAGGGAGCAGCAGGAGTTTATGAATTATTGAAATAGAACAGTAATAAAGAAAAGGTATAATTATTAAAATATTAAAAATGAAAAGTATTATTAAAGGTGGAGAGTTCTTAATCAAAGAAATAAAATCAGAAGATATTTTTATATCCGAAGAATTTACCGAGGAACAAAAAATGATGAAAGATGCGGTAACAGAATTTATTGACCGTGAAGTTTGGCCTCACAAAGATCGATTTGAAAATAAAGATTATGCACTCACCGAAGAAATTATGCGTAAAGCTGGTGAAATGGGGTTTTTAGGTGTTTCAATTCCTGAAGAATATGGCGGAATTGGAATGGGATTTGTTTCAACAATGTTAGTAACTGATTATATATCTGCTGCAACGGGGTCCCTGGGAACCGCATATGGTGCCCATACTGGAATTGGGACAATGCCAATTTTTTTATATGGATCTGAGGAGCAAAAACAAAAATACCTCCCTGTATTAACTTCAGGAGAAAAGTTTGGTGCTTATTGCTTAACGGAACCAGGAGCTGGAAGTGATGCCAATTCCGGAAAGACTACCGCTGAATTAACCGCCGATGGTAAGTACTACAAAATAAACGGACAAAAAATGTGGATCTCAAATGCTGGTTTTGCAGAAATTTTTATTGTTTTTGCTCGCATTGAAGATGATAAAAATATCACTGCATTCCTTTTAGAATTTGATAAAAACAATCCGAATGGGGTAACCTTAGGGGAAGAAGAAGAAAAACTAGGAATTATTTCATCTTCAACACGTCAGGTATTTTTTAATGACACGATGATTCCTGTTAAAAATATGTTATCTGAAAGAGGGCAAGGGTTTAAAATCGCATTGAATTCTTTAAATATAGGTCGTATTAAATTAGGTGCTGCCAGTTTAGATGCCAGTCGAAGGATGATCAATTTATCAACGAAATATGCCAATGAACGTTATCAATTTAAATCACCTATTTCAAGTTTTGGTGCTATTCAGAAAAAATTAGCAGAAATGAGTGCTAAAACATTTACTATTGATGCAGGCTGTTATAGAGCAGCCAAAGACATTCAAAATATGATTGATTTTCATTTAGCTAATGGGAAATCGAACCCGATAGCTGAATTAGAGGCTTTTAGTGAATATGCCATTGAATGTGCAATTATTAAAGTATACGGTTCAGAAGTGACTCAATTTGTGTCGGACGAAGGAATTCAAATATATGGTGGAATGGGATATTCGAAAGAGGCACCTATGGAAAGTGCCTGGAGAGATGCACGTATCACCAGAATTTATGAAGGAACCAATGAAATAAACAGGTTGCTTACTGTTGGGATTTTGCTCAAAAAAGCTATGAAAGGTCAAATTGATCTGATAGGTCCTGCAATGGAAGTTGGCAAGAGCCTGATGGGTATTCCATCATTTGATACACCTGATTTTTCGAAATTACTATCCGAGGAAAAAGCTATGATTGCCAATTTGAAAAAAGCATTTTTAATGATTTCAGGGAAAGCAGTGCAAACCTTCGGGATGGATCTGAACAATCATCAGCAATTAATTTTGGCTGCTGCAGAAATTATGATAGAAGTTTATATGGCCGAATCAGCTATTTTAAAAGCTGAAAAAGTAGCCAACCTAACTTCTGAAAAAGAAGCTGAAGGTCAAATAGCAATGGCAAAATTAAATTTATTCAACGCTGTGGAGAAAACAGGAAGTATGGGTAAAGAGGCCATTGTTTACTTTGCAGAAGGAGATGAGCAACGGATGATGCTCATGGGTTTAAAACGATTTACCAAATATGTAAACAACCCAAATCCTATTGCATTGCGTAAAGTTATTGCACAAAAAGTAATTGCTGAAAATAAATATTGCTTTTAAATTATAATTTATCAATTTAATTACAATAAAAAAAACTGTAACAAAATTTTGTTACAGTTTTTTTTATTAATATTGTGCATTGTAAAAATTTAGGTGTTAAATCTTAACAAACGTTTAACAAATCACCGGGATTTATGAAACTCAATTTTTTTACTTTAGACAACTGATATATTTTTCTTCACATATAAATAATAAAAAGTCACAATAATTATGATAATTCAAAAAATGAATTCCCTAAAACTAGTTTGTTTGGCCCTTTTTTTAATTGCTTTTTTACTACCGCAAAACGTTGAAGCCCAAAGAAAAAAGAAAAGAAAAAAAGATGAAATAGCGGCTCCTGCCAAACCGGAACCTAAAAAACCGAAAGAGAAAAAAATTAGCGATTTAGTAAAATCGAGCAAGGAGATTGATGGATTATTTAAAATTTATCAGGATACTGTTACAGGTTCTTTACAAATGGTCATTTCTAAAGATCAGCTTGACAATGAATATATTTATTTTATTCAAATTGCTGATGGTGTAGTAGACACAGGTAGATTAGGTAGATTAATTAGAGGATCTTATAAAGGATCAAAAGTTTTTAAAATTAATAAATATTTCAATAAAATTGAGTTTGTCACACAAAATACTTCTTTTTATTTTGATCCTGACAATGCCATTTCTAAATCAAAAACTGCTAATATGAGCAACGGCACCATGGCGAGCATCAAAATTGAGGCCTTTGATAAAGAAAAAGGACTGTTCCTGATCAAAGCTGATGATTTATTTTTAAAAGAAACATTGACCCAAATAAAACCTGCTCGCTCTCCTGGCCAAAAACCTACAGCTTTCACTTTAGGAAATTTAGACAAAAATAAAACTAAGATCAATGCAATAAATAATTATCCTGAAAATACAAATTTGAGCATTGAGTATGTTTATTCAAAGTCATCCGTACTAAATGGCGGTTCTGACGCCGTAACCGACGGTAGAAATGTAAGTATCAAAGTATTTCATAGTTTAATTGCTATGCCGGATAACGACTATGAATTAAGACTCGATGATCCAAGAGTCGGGTATTTTGCCACACAAGTAGCTGATCAAACATCGACTGGATCCACTCCTTATCGTGATTTGATTCACAGATGGAAGTTAATTAAAAAAGATCCAAATGCTGCAATTTCAGAACCAATAGAACCAATTACCTGGTGGATAGAAAATTCTACACCTGTTGAATGGAGGGAAACTATTAAAGAAGGAGTGCTGGAATGGAATAAAGCTTTTGAAAAAGCAGGTTTCAAAAACGCTATGGTTGTAAAAATACAACCCGATGACGCGGATTGGGATGCGGGAGATATTCGTTACAATGTATTGAGATTTACTTCATCTCCAACAGTCATTTTTGGTGGTTACGGACCCAGTTTTGTTAACCCACGTACTGGTCAAATTTTGGGTGCAGACATTATGCTCGAATATGCAAATATTAAAGGATTGGTTTTATATGATAAGTTATATGAGAATTCTAATGAAGAAGAATTTGAAACCTTTAAAATTACAGAAAATAATCCTTTCTACTGTTCTTTAGGACACTTGATGAATGAAAATCTCTCATTCGCTAATACTGTATTAGCTGTTACAAGTGGTTCTGATCTTGAATTGGAAAGAATAAAAAAAGAATGGTGGAAGGCTACAGCGATGCACGAAATAGGTCATACATTAGGTTTAAGCCATAACATGAAAGCAAGTCAGCTGTATTCTCCAGAACAATTATCAGATGCAGATTTTATTAAAGGTAAAACCCTTACAGCATCTGTTATGGATTATCCGGCTGTTAATCTTTTTAAAGACAGAACCAAACAAGGACAATACTTTGACATGGCTATTGGTCCTTATGACGATTGGGCCATACAGTTTGGTTACACTCCTTTCAACTCTCAAAAAGAATTGAACGATTTATTGAACGAATCTACGAAACCTGAACATATTTTCGGTAACGATGCTGATGATATGCGTGATCCAGGGAAGGCAATTGATCCTCGTGTAATGGTCGGAGATTTGTCAAATGATCCAATTGGATATTCCATTGACCGTATTGAATTGGTAAATACGATGATGAAAGAAATTAAATCCAAATTTTCTAAAAATGGAGAATCATATCAAGAATTACTAAGAGCTTATTCAAGTTTGAGCAGACAAAGGGCTACAGCAACCAATATAGTTTCACGATTTATTGGCGGTGTATATGTAGACAGAGCCATGGCAGGCCAGGATGGAGGAACTCAACCGTATACTCCTGTTAGTTTTGAGGATCAAAAAAGAGCGATGAACGCATTGAGTAAATATGCGTTTTCACCCATTGCATTTGATACGCCTAATAATCTATATAACTATTTGGCGAAACAACGAAGAGGGTTCAATTTCCACAGCAAAACAGAAGATCCTAAAATTCATAAACAAGTATTAAGCTATCAAACGAAAGTATTGGCACATATCCTACATCCCAATACTCTTCAAAGGATAAGTGATTCTGAATTATATGGCAATAAATATTCATTATCTGCATTTATGAGCGATTTAAACAAAGCCATTTTTAATGCAGACATATATGGCAATGTAAATTCTTTCAGACAAAATTTACAGTTGGCATATACGAATCAGCTTATAGGTATGTTAACAGGAAAAAGAAAAAGTAGCTATCTAAATATGGCCAAATCCATGGCATTGTATAATTTGAAAAAAATCAGATCAATGGCAGCTTCATCTGGTAATGTTGCTTCAAGGGCGCATAAACAACATCTTCGTACTCTCATAGATAATGCCATTAAAGAAATTAAATAATTTTTAAATTATGTTTCATATTAAAGGCTGTAACAAAATTATGTTACAGCCTTTTTTTATTTTAACAAAAATCTCAAGATTTTTTTCGTAACTTTATATGAGAATTAAAACAGGTCTTCTACCCCAATTTTTTAATCATTAAAAACTACAATTATGAAAAAAAACATTGGTATTTGGATTGACACCAAACAAGCTGTTGTCATTAAACTTTCAAATAACAACCATTCCCTAAAAAAAATTGAATCTAATATTGAAACCCGAGAAAGAGTACCGGGAGAATCTAAAAAGTTTGGCAGATTTGGAAATCAATATCTCACTTATGAAAAAAACCGACGGAACCGCAGAAATGAACAAACAAAATATTTTCTGAAAAGCCTGTTAAAAGAAATTGAAAATTGTGAATCGGTTGTAATTTTTGGCCCTTCCAATATGAAAAATGTTTTTGCAAAAGAAATTAAGATCAATATGCAATATACCAATAAGCTCGCGGGAATTGCAAATTCAGATTTACTCACCGAAAATCAAATGGTAGCGTGGGTGAAAAAGTTTTATAATGTTCAAATTCGAAGAAAATAATATTTCTTTTTATAATCTTTAATAAATTAATTATTTGGCATAATATTCGCAGAAAACATACAATATACTTAAACCGCATTTACCATTGAGTTATTGCTTTGGTACTCATATTGTAAGATTTCAATATATTAAAGTAGTACAATACTATAATTCTAAAAAATGAAATTAAACCTACTTTTAGTCACAGTTTTGTTAATTTTTAACTGTACTGTTCTAGCCCAAAAATCTGATATTGACAACATCAAAACTAAAAATGGGAGCATAACCATTCAACCTATTTTACACAGTAGTTTGGTGCTGTCATATAACAATAAAACTATTTATGTCGATCCTTATGGTGGTGGTAAAATGTACAAAGGGATTAAGGCACCTGATATCATATTGATAACTGATATTCATGGAGATCATTTACATCAAAAAACCTTAGATTCTATCGACACTTCAAATGCTATATTTATTGTTCCTAAAGAAGTAGCCAAAAAATTACCGGAAAAATACAACTCAAAAATAGTACTACTCAAAAATAATCAAGGGGTGCATCGATTGGACTTTTTTATCATTGCAGTTGCCATGTATAATTTGCCTGAAGAAATTGATGCCAAACATCCTAAAGGCCGAGGAAACGGCTATGTGATAACTATTGATGATAAACGAATTTATATTTCCGGTGACACTGAAGATATTCAAGAAATGAGAATGCTGCAAAATATTGATGTCGCTTTTGTTTGTATGAATTTGCCTTACACAATGGATATACATCAAGCTGCAAGTGCAGTTTTAGAATTTCACCCTAAAATTGTTTATCCCTTTCATTACAGAGGAAAAGATGGATACAGCGATGTCGAAGCTTTTAAAAAACTGGTTACTACCAAAAATAAAAATATAGAAGTTCGTTTAAAAAACTGGTACCCAAAAAATTAAGTTTTAAGTACTTCTGCTCCTATAGAACATTGCAAACAACGGTGTCTGTTACAATACTCATTTTTTAGCTGAAGCAAAGCTTGTGTTTGAAAAGCGTTATTGCTTTTTATTTTTAACTCGCTGAACTTTGAAATAATAGTATTTTTTTCAGGTTTTATTTGTTCAATAATTGTTATTAAAGTACTGAAATCACTTTTACCCAAGCTTTTCAAATACATAAATTTCAATGGGATAATTGTATTAATTAATAACAGGTCAATAAACGGTTTTGTTAGTTTTTTTATACTTGTTTTTGATAAAGTCTCAAATGTATAATGAGATTGCCAAAATGTTGAAGTTGTAACACTCAACAAATTATAAAAATCATTTACATCCTTCATTTCAATCAGTTTTGAAAATAAACTTTGATGTTTGTGGTTTAAATCCGCCAGTTGAGACAATCGAATTGTTGGAAAATTATTGGGGCGCAATCTAAAAAATTGAACTTGATTTTTGAAAATTGGTTGTAGTTGAAATTTTGTTTTTAAATAATCATATTCGAACTTTAATTCTTGATAATACTTGGACTCGTTACTTTCAGACAACAATCCAGCTTGTCCTAAAAACAGTGCTTCCAATTGATTTCTATTATTTGAAACTTTTCTAACAATTGAAAAATCAAACGAATTTGCAAAATTCAGAAAAGCTTCCCCATTGACTTTCAAGCCAAAGTTTTTTGCCATTAAAACGAACAATGTGGCCTCCCAATCATTATTGTTACTTTCTAAAACCTGTTGTATTTGTCCTGCCTTTTTTTCCAGCCTTTCGATATAAAGTCTTTCAAGCCAATTGTTACGTACAAATAAATTTACACTTGACATATCCTTTTCACAATTGATCCATTTTTTGTTTTTGCTGAAAAGGTTGTAGTAATTATGAAGTATTTCAGGGCTTATCAGCTTTTTAAGTTCTAATGCTGGTATTTCCTGATTAGAACCATTAAATATTTCCACATCATGTTCCCAAACTACATGCAAAATTACCGAATCATAGCTATCATCAGTTTCATGGCCATGTGCATACCAGTCAGACGAATAGACATGAATTTCGACATTGCCTGCCCATAGCTGATCACCAATGATAATTTTTGCGTTCAAAAAATCGGGACCCGTGTTCAAATTGGACAAGCCAACAGATTTTATTACAATAGTTTTTCCGTTCGTTGAGATCAGTTTATTAGTTGAAAATAGTTTATATTTCCAAACAAAATGCAGTAAATTTTCTTTCATAGTAATTTTTAGCACTATAAAAATATAAATTAACTTTTAATTATAAAAATTGAATAGCTAAGATTTCTGTTTTTAGGAATTTTAAGTTAATTTTGTAAGGTAAATTATATTAAATATGAACATATTAAATAGTTTGGAATGGAGATATGCTGTTAAAAAGTTTGACCCAACAAAAAAACTATCAAAAGAACAAATTAAGACCTTAAAATCGGCTTTCAATTTAACAGCAACATCGTTTGGGCTACAACCTATAAAAATGATTGTAATTCAAAATAAAGAACTACAAGAAAAATTTATTGAACATTCCTATTATCAACGTCAAGTTGCAGATGCCTCTCATTTACTGGTTTTATGTATTGACATGGATACCACTGTTGATGATGTAAATGCCTATTTTGATTTAGAAAAAGAAATACGCGGTACTTCTGAAGATGTTATCGCCACATTTAGAAAGCAATTGGTTGAAATGTATCAAAACAAATCCATAGAAGAAAAACAATTATCTGCCATTTATCAAATTTATATCGTCTTGGGCAATTTAATGACTGTTTGTGCTGTTGAAAAAATTGATAATTGTCCAATGGAAGGCTTTGTACCCGAAAAAATCGATGAATTACTAAATTTAAAAGCACTGAACTTAAAATCTGTACTAATGCTTCCAGTAGGATTTAGAGCAGAAGACGATATTATGAATGGAATGAAAAAAGTTCGAAAACCATTACATGAGACCATCATAGAAATATCCTAATTAACCTATAAAAAATTTAATCATGAGTAAAGATATAAGAGGCCTCGAGCCTTCAGCTATTTGGAATAATTTCGCCGATCTGAATGCAGTTCCCAGAGGTTCCAAAAAAGAAGAACAAGTAATACAATTTATGGTTGATTTTGGAAAAAATTTAAGCCTTGAAACCGTGGTAGACCCTGTCGGCAATGTGATTATTAAAAAACCTGCCACAAAGGGTATGGAAGACAGAAAAACGATAGTAATGCAATCCCATTTAGACATGGTGCATCAAAAGAATTCTGATACAGTTTTTGATTTTGATAAGGAAGGAATAAAAATGAAAATTGATGGAGATTGGGTGCGTGCAGATGGTACAACTCTAGGTGCGGATAATGGATTAGGTGTTGCTGCAATTATGAGTGTACTTGCATCAAACAAAATAAAACATCCTGCTGTCGAAGCTCTTTTCACTATAGATGAAGAAACAGGAATGACAGGAGCAATGGGTCTGCAAGCAGGTTATTTAGATGGTGAAATTCTATTGAATTTGGATACTGAGGAAGATGATGAAATTGATATAGGATGTGCTGGAGGAATTGATCTGACAGCTGAAAATGTTTACAATGAGGTACATACACCTCCTAATAGTACCGGTTTTTCAATAGCTGTTACAGGTTTGAATGGCGGACATTCAGGGATGGATATCCATAAAGGTCTTGGTAATGCCAATAAAATTATGAATCGATTGTTATATGAAAATCTTGATTTTATAAGGGTTTCTGAAATAAATGGAGGTAGCTTAAGAAATGCTATTCCAAGAGAAAGTTTTGCTACAATTTCAGTATATGATAGAAAAAAAGACGTTTTTAATAAAAGAATAAAGAATACTGTAAAAGAAATTAAAGCTGAATTCAATATTGTTGATCCAAATATTGATATTACAATTTTGGAGACTGCTACTCCTAAAAGAGTAATGACAACCATTAGCCAAACGTCTTTAATAAAAGCGATTTATGCGGCTCATAATGGCGTTTACAGAATGAGCAACGATATGGAGGATCTTGTGGAAACTTCAAATAATATTGCTCGTGTTATAGTTAAAGATGAAAAAGTTAAAATACTGTGTCTGACTAGGTCCTCGGTTGAATCTTCAAAATTTGACTTGGCAAATGCCTTGAGAGCAACATTTGAATTGGCTGGATATGAAGTTACTCTGGCGGGATCCTATCCAGGCTGGAAACCAAATGTCGATTCTTCAATTTTAAATATTTTAGAATCAACTTATGAGAACCTTTTTAATGAGAAACCGGCAATTGTAGCCTGTCACGCAGGATTAGAATGTGGTATATTGGGTACAAACTATCCTGATATGGACATGATTTCGTTTGGCCCAACAATTCATGGTGCACATTCGCCTGATGAAAAAGCCAATATAAAATCTACTCAAAAATTTTGGAATTTTTTATTGACAATCTTAGAGAATATTCCGTTGAAAAATTAACATTAATAAAAGGGAGCTAAAAACCTTATTAAATTTTATAACTTGAGATATTTAACAAGCTTATTATCTGATAATAAGTGTTTTATATTCTTGTGTTATAATTCTTATGCTATACAGATTCAATGACAATTAATGATTTGCAATCTTTTAAAATTTATATCTTTGTTAACATTATTCCCTTTTAAAAACCATAATTAATTGTATTTTTACATCTTATATTTATTCTAATATCTTTTATGGGAAAAATAATTGCAATTGCCAATCAAAAAGGTGGTGTTGGTAAAACTACAACAACAGTTAATTTAGCAGCAGCCTTGGGTGTGCTGGAGAAAAAAGTACTGTTAATTGATGCCGATCCACAAGCCAATGCATCATCAGGACTTGGAGTTGTAATTGATGATGTTACAATTGGTACTTATCAATTATTGGAACACGCAACAACGGCTAAGGAAGCTATTGTTGGTACAAATTCTCCAAATGTTGATATAATTCCCGCCCATATAGATTTGGTAGCGATTGAAATTGAACTGGTTGATAAAGACGACCGGGAATATATGCTAAAAGAAATCATTCAAGAGGTTAGAGATGAATATGATTATATTTTAATCGATTGCGCACCTTCACTTGGACTAATTACTTTGAATGCGCTGGTTGCTGCAGATTCAGTCATTATACCTATTCAATGTGAATATTTTGCTTTGGAAGGTTTGGGGAAATTATTAAATACTATTAAGAGTATTCAGAAAATACACAATACTAACTTGGATATTGAAGGGCTATTACTTACCATGTATGATTCTCGACTGCGTTTATCAAATCAGGTTGTTGAAGAAGTGAGAAAACATTTTCAAGGTATGGTATTTAAAACCATTATTCAACGCAACGTCCGGTTAGGTGAAGCACCCAGTTATGGTGAAAGCATAATAGCTTATGATGCTACCAGCAAAGGTGCAGTAAATTATATTAACTTAGCCAACGAAATTTTAAAGCAACATAATAAGGATGGCAAAAGCAACTAAAAAACAAGCACTGGGAAGAGGATTATCTGCCTTATTAAATGATGCAAATGCTGATGTTACTTCTGCTAATAAAAAACTTGTTGGTAATATCGTTGAAATCGAATTGGACCTGATAGAAGTTAACCCTTATCAGCCCAGAAGTTATTTTAATGAAGAGGCATTGCGTGAATTGGCTAGTTCCATTAAGGAATTGGGTGTGATCCAACCTATAACTGTGAGAATCTCCGATGAAGATAAATTTCAGTTGGTTTCAGGAGAAAGAAGATTTAGAGCATCAAAGCTAATTGGAAACAAAACAATTCCTGCATATATAAGAATCGCTAATGATAATGAGTTGTTGGAAATGGCTTTGGTTGAAAATATTCAACGAAAAGATCTGGACCCCATTGAAGTGGCTCTTTCCTACCAAAGACTGATAGATGAAATAGACTTTACACAAGAAGAAATGAGTTTGCGTGTTGGTAAAAAACGTTCTACCATTAGTAATTATCTGAGATTGTTAAAACTTGATCCAATAATTCAAACCGGGATGAGAGATGGGTTTTTATCCATGGGTCATGGAAGAGCTTTAATCAATGTTGAAAATATAGAAGAACAGCTGAATATATATGAAAAAATCATACAAAAAAAATTGTCGGTCCGTCAAACAGAACAAATAGTTAAAGCTTTAAAAGAAGGGATAACAACAACTAAAATCAGTTCTAAAAAGGCAGTTGTGCCAGCCTTTGTTAGCGGCGGATTAAAAACATTCAGCGATTACTTTGGACATAAAATTGACGTCAGAATTTCAGGGAATAACAAAGGTAAAATTATCATTCCTTTTCATTCGGAAGAAGATTTCAACAGGATAAAAAAACTATTGAAATAGTGTTAAAAATCCGACTATACATGTTTATTCTAGTGGCTTGTTTTGCCAAATATAACAGCTACTCTCAAGAAGACCCTATCCCAAAAGAAAAAGATACGATCCTAAAAGTCACAGAAACATTATTAAAAATAGAAGATTCAACATTTAATAAGCCGAAACAGTTTGACATGCTTTCTCCATCAAGAGCAGCATTTTACTCGGCTGTTCTACCTGGTTTAGGGCAGGCATATAATAAAAAATATTGGAAAATTCCATTGGTTTATGGAGCATTAGGTTCCGGTGTATACCTTTATACACTCAATAATGATAATTATAACAGAGCTCGAACAGCATTCAAACTGAGAATTAATGATAAACCAGATGAGTTTGATGGAAATAATGGCAATATTTTTTTATCTGAGGATGCATTGGTCAGGGCCCAGAAATCGTATAAAAAGGACAGAGATTTGTCCTTGCTCGTAACAGTAATATTCTACGTATTGCAAATAGTAGAAGCGAGTACAAATGCGCATCTATTGCAACATGATGTAGATGATAATTTATCGATAAACCCTAGAATAATTAAAGATATAACAACCAACAAATCGATTGTAGGAGCTAGTATAAATATTAATTTTTAAAAATGAAAATAGCCTTATTAGGATATGGAAGAATGGGCAAAACAATTGAAAAAATTGCTTTGCAGAGAGGTCATGAGATTATTTTAAAAGTTGATGAATTTACAACTACATATGATATTTCCATTGCGGATATTGCCATCGATTTCAGTATTCCTTCGGCCGCCTTTAATAATATTTCTAATTGTTTTCATCACAATATTCCTGTGGTTAGCGGCACAACCGGTTGGTTAACGAATTATTCTAAAGCTTCAGAACTTTGTATTCAAAAAAAAGGTGGTTTTATTTATGCCTCTAATTTTAGTCTGGGTGTTACTATTTTCTTTGAATTGAATGAATGTTTAGCTAAAATGATGAAACAACTAGATCAGTATCAAATTTCTATGGAGGAGATTCACCATACTAAAAAATTGGATGCTCCAAGTGGTACAGCAATAACCTTAGCCGAGGGTATTATTAAACATACTGATAAAAATAGTTGGGTGACAGACGTAACAAATAATCAAAGTGAAATACCAATAATATCAAAACGGCTTCCAAATGTACCAGGTACACATGCAATTGAATACAAATCTGACGTTGACACAATTGTCATTAAACATACAGCTCATAACAGAGATGGCTTTGCCTTAGGAGCTGTAATTGCAGCAGAATGGCTTGTTGGCAAAACAGGTATTTTTACAATGAAAGACGTTTTAGGTTTAAAATAATTTTAAAAAACAAATTATGGCAATGACTGAATGGTTAATATTTATTTTAATTATACAAGTAATTCACTTCTTAGGAACCTGGAAATTGTATATTAAAGCCGGGAGAAAAGGTTGGGAGGCTCTGATTCCTGTCTACAATGCAATTGTACTGATGAAAATAATTAATAGACCACAATGGTGGGTGATACTATTATTTATTCCGATTATAAACTTGTTAATGTTTCCGGTAGTGTGGGTAGAAACCGTTAGAAGCTATGGAAAAAACACTACAGTTGATACTTTTATAGCAGTATTGTCATTCGGATTTTATTCCTATTATTTAAACTATGTAACGGATGTGAACTATGTGGAAGATCGTAGTTTAAAATCCAGAACTGAATTAGGTGAATGGGTGAGCTCCATAGTTTTCGCAATTGTGGCAGCTACCTTGGTACATACCTATTTCATGCAACCTTACACCATTCCAACCTCTTCATTAGAAAAATCGTTGTTGGTTGGGGATTTCTTGTTTGTTAGTAAATTTCATTATGGGGCCAGATTACCTTTAACAACAGTTGCGGCTCCTATGGTACATGACTCTTTACCGCTGACAAAAAAAAGATCGTATTTAAAAAAACCTCAGCTTCCTTATTTTAGAATACCTGGTTTCGAAAAAATCAAGCGAAACGAAATAGTCGTATTCAACTGGCCTACCGATACCGTTCGATTCTTTAGAGATCGATCAAATATTCATATTGATAAGCCAATTGATAAAAAGTCCAATTACGTTAAGCGATGTGTTGGAATTGCAGGAGATTCTCTGGAAATTATAGATGGGTATATTTATATAAATGGAGAAAGAACTGTTTTACCGGATAGAGCAAAACCTCAATATTATCATAGTGTCAATACAAATGGTCAGTTCTTAAGTAATACAACATTAAGAAGATATGAAGTCACAGAATCAAATGCTGATCATACATTGTTGAATTTAACAGATAAGAATGCCCGAAAACTTAAAAACAATCCTTTAGTAAAAAGTGTTACTAAAATCCTTGAACCAAGAGGAAATTACAATGCCGGTATTTTTCCACACAGTGCACAATATGCTTGGTCTGTAGATAATTACGGGCCTATTTATATTCCTGAAGCCGGAAAAACCGTTGACTTGAATTCAGCATCTTTACCATTTTATAAAAGGATTATTGAAGTATATGAAAACAATAATTTAACCGTGAACGGTGATGAGATTTTTATCAATGGAAAATTGGTGACGACATATACCTTTAAGCAAGATTATTATTGGATGATGGGTGATAACAGACACAATTCCGAAGATGCTCGTTATTGGGGCTATGTACCTTTTGATCATGTTGTAGGTAAACCCGTTTTTATTTGGTTTAGCTGGGACACTAATGGTCAAGGAATTGCCAATAAAATTAGATGGAATAGGGTATTTACAACTGTTCATGGCAGTGGAGAACCTGTTTCGTATTTATACTATTTCTTGGGTGCATTGCTCCTTTGGTTTATTATAAGTTCTTTTATAAAAAGAAAAAAAGCAGCGTAATTATTTAAGTTAAAATACATCACCTTGAACTTGTTACAGGATGACGATTTTATATTATCCTTCATTATTTAAATATGACTTTACTTCAACCAACTTATTTCTCGCCCATTATACAATATGTGAGTATTGCAAGATCAACTGAACTGGTGTTTGAAGTTGAAGATAATTTTCAAAAACAAACCTATAGAAACCGATGCTATATTTATACAGCAAATGGCAAACACCTATTGAACGTACCGGTTCAGCACAATAAAGGAGCAAAGCAAAAAACGAAAGATGTAAAAATTGACTATAAAGATGATTGGCATAAATTGCATTTAAAAACATTAATAACGGCTTATAGTTCCTCGCCCTTTTTTGAATTTTATATAGATGATTTTCTTCCTGTTTTTGAAAAAAGATTCAACTTTTTATTGGATTTAAATTTATGTACCCATAACATTATAATGGATGCTTTACAACTCAAAATTCCGTATAAAAAAACCACAGCATATGTTAAAGTTCCAATAAATTCAGATCTAAGAAATTTGGCTGTAGCTAAATCTGACAAGCAATTCGATTTGTTAAGATATATTCAGGTTTTTGATCAAAATCATGGCTTTATTTCTAATTTAAGTATTATGGATTTAATTTTTATGGAAGGTCCAAATTCGATGAATTACTTAGAAAATCAATCTTTAAATTTTTAGTTTTGGAGATCATTCGTTTTTTTACACATTGCGGAATGCATTTGTTATTTCCAGGAGCAATAGCATACATGTTTTTTAATAAGCACTGGAAAAAAGTATGGTTACTATTTGTTTTCACTATGCTTGTAGATCTAGACCATTTGGTTGCTCAGCCAATTTTTGATGCAAATAGATGTAGTATAAATTTTCACCCGCTCCACTCCTATTATGCCATATTGCTTTATGTGGCTTTATTGGTGTCTCCAAAAACACGAATTGTTGCTATTGGTTTGTTAATTCATATGCTCACTGACCGAATAGATTGTTTGTGGATAAAATAATAAAAGACTTATTAGTCTTTTATTATTTTAATTGCTATCTTTGCCGTATAAATTATTTATAATGTTAGATTTAAAGAACAAAACAATTGCAGAAATAGTAAGCGATGATATTAGTACTGCTTCGGTTTTTAAAAAATACAAATTGGATTTTTGTTGTGGTGGTGGTAAAACGGTTGAAAATGCATATAAAAAAGCGAATATTAACTCCGATGATGTTGTAAATGCCTTGGTCAATAACACTGCTAAGGACAATGCTCCAAACCTAAATTTTAAAGACTGGAAAGCTAATTTTTTAATTGATTATATCATAAATGTACATCATACCTATGTGAAAGAAAATCTGAATATTATAAAAGAATTTGCAGATAAAGTAGCCAATGTTCATGGACATCACGCAGCTGAAACCATTGAGATCGCCCAATTATTTTCAACCTTATCTGAAGAATTGATTTCTCATTTGGAAAAAGAAGAAACTATTTTGTTTCCCGCTATAAAAGCAAATTTATCAGATACAAGTTTTAACTATGGTAAAAGTGTTATTGATATTCTTGAAGATGAACATGAAAATGCGGGAACTATTATAAAGAGAATTCAAGAGTTAAGTAATAATTTTACACCTCCGGAATGGGCTTGCAACACATATAAAGCACTGTACCATAAATTAGATGAATTTATCAATGATCTGTATCAACATATACATTTAGAAAACAATATTTTATTTTTAAAAGTAAGATAATCTGATTAACCCCAGATTTTAAGATCCTCAGGTTCTTCACTTGGGGATTTTTTTACGATTTGGGTATCGAAATATACGATTTGGTAACTGTTCCCTGATTTTTATTCCGAACTTTAATCCTTCTTACTACTTACTTTACAAATCATAAGAACTATTAATTAAATTTAGTTCAATGATTAAAAAAGGATTGCTATTGATATTATTTGTTTTTGGAACATTTCTTGTTACTTATATTTCCTTCCATTTAAAAAAATACAATCCACCAGCAGTTAATTCCTCGTATTTAAAAAGCGGAGATCTCATATTACGTTGTGGCCGTTCCACTGAAAGTTATGCGGTATATTTGGCTGACAAGAATTCTGAATTTACACATATCGGAATTATAGCAATAGAAAATGAAATTCCTTATGTTATCCATGCAGTTCCTCATAAAGATAAATTTGTAAAAAAAGAAAGCTTAACTTCATTTCTAAAATCTAAATCCGCATCCAAATTTGCGGTGTATCGCTGCAATTTGAATTCAAACATTCTGAATAATGTTACTAAAGAAGCCCTTTCTTTTTATACTAAAAAATATACTTTTGATACTGAATACGATTTGTCAACAAATACAAAACTATACTGTTCCGAGCTTGTTTTAAAAGCTTTTAAAAATTCAGGCATTCTCCTTAATATAGATATACAAGAACTCAATTATATTTTTGTGAAACACCAGATTATTTTTCCATCCGCTTTCACAAGAAGCCCTTTTTTTAACAAAATAATTTAATAATTAATATAAATACTTATGAAAAATTCTAAAATCTACGCAACACTAATTGCCCTGACAATTGTTTTTTGTTTAACATCTTGTAGCACCACAAGCAATTCTACTCCAGGAGACACCATAGTCGAGTTATTTGATCTTATTAAAAATAAAGAATTTGGCAAAACTGCAGGTATGCATGTTACAAAAGATGGTGAAAAAATTACGGGAAAAGATGCTGAGAAAATGAATGGTTTTGCTGAAATGGCTTATGCTCAATTCGAAGAAAAAGATGGAATTAAAAATGTTGTAATTGAAAAAGAAACTATTTCTGAAGATGGATTGTCAGCGGAAGTTGAATTTACAACCCACTTTAATAATGGTGATTCAGATAATCAAGATGCAAAACTTTTGAATAAGGATGGTAAGTGGTTCATAAAATTATAATTCTAAATAATATAACATGAAAACAAAATTAATAGCATTGTTTCTTTTTTTGTCAGGAACAATAAATGCACAAATTTTTGGAAATGACCCGGAAATTATAATCAACAATATCGCAACTGACAATGTTTGGCAAATTACAGAAATGGCTTTAGATGAAAACCAGTTTTCAGTTGGTAATTTTAAACCTGAGGAAGGACTCCTAAATTCAAATTGGATTACCTGGAAATCAATTATGATCAATAACAGAGCAGTATTGCATTTCTCTTATATCGACAATACTTTAACAATGAGAATCGCAAACAGATCATATAAAACGGATAAAGGCTGGGATGAAGCTATTGGTAAACTTTCCAAGAAAAAATATAGGATATATGTACAGGCGGTTGCTGATAAAATAATTGAAATAAACAATGATCCGGACTTGATTCGAAAAGCTGTTAAAATATCAAAATTGATTCCAGCTTTTAACCCAATTCAAACAATTGAACCTGTGGAATGGAAACTTATTGCAGTAACCAATGAAACAGGAAACAGTCCAAAATTTGTGTTCGAGGTAACAAACAACAGCGCTGACAAATTATATGTTAGGCCTCAATGGGGATCCCTATTACCTTCTATTCAATCAGATGATATTACTCACAGAGTAATTCCAGATTGGGGAATAACCGGCAGAGACGCTCCCCTTATTTTTCCAGGAAAAACTTCGAAGGTAACAATGAAAATGATGAGAGACAATACCTGGGAAATGAATACAGTTCCTAAATTCTGGATGAAGATTCAGCACAATTCAGATTCAGGAAATATAAAACTTCTGGAAATATACAGTGTTCCAATTCCATATAAGTATCAGGAAAGTGACTTATAAATGGATTTTTTATTAATTGAATTGAATATAATAAAGTTTTAATTAGATAAAAATCCCGGGTACAGTTCTGGGGTTTTTATTTTACTGATACAATATAATAATAAATCGAATTTAAAATTTGATATCATGAAAACCAAACTTCTCCTTACCCTTTTATTTATTACTTCTGTCTCAACCTCTCACATATCAGCTCAGAACGTTAAGTCAATTTCAATTGAGAATATTGATAAAGAGGTAGTTTGGCCTGCTGTTTTTAAAGCATTTAAAGAATTAAAATTACCGCGCCCTTTAATAGCTACACAACAAGGTACTGGTGAAACTAGTTATTACAATTACAAGAGTTTAATGATTAAAAACAGGCTTCGCTTTAAAATTAACTATCAAGAAAACAAATTAACAATCTCAATTTTTGAAAGGCAATATTATACAAACACAGGCTGGGCAGATAACCCATTACCTATATCTAAGAAACGGGTTAGAAAAATATTGAATCCTATTAAAGAAAGGATTGTTGAACTTACAAAAGACAAATTAATTACAGGAATAAATCAAAAGCCTCAGACAAATCAAAAAATCGTAAAAAATAAAGCCGGGATTTATGAGGACTTTGTAATTGTCAAGACCGGCAATCCAGAGATGGATTTACTGGCCATTCATAAAAACGGCAATATTATTGGCTATGATTTATGGGAAGACAAAAAGATTGTTAAAGCATTGGTGTTTCAAGAAAATAAAGAATCTGTAGCAGTTACGACGCTATTTAATGAGAAAGGATTTCCAAATAGGATGATAACAGAACAATTCATTGTCAATATTTCTTCAATTGGCGGAAACATGGTTGAACTTGCCATGATTGATTTGCAAGGCAATACAATCGGTAATAAAAAAATAGAATTACCTGTTTCCGAACAAACTTATTTTGATACTCCGGGAGGAGATAACATTCCCGACCCATTATATTCCAATATTTTTACATTGAGCGATGATGATTTATTATCATTTTCTCTAAAATCCTCATCTACTTTTGTTAAAGCTATTAGTTGCGGAGCAGCAGTAGCAGGAGGAGCAGTAGCGGGAGCAGGTACAGCTGGATTGGCAGGAGCACTCGTATTCGTTAGAGTAGTAGCTGCATGTGAATCAATTTATTTCGATTTAGTAGCAAGATATGTTGGAGAAGATCATTTTATGTTTAAAGAATTAAATTTGGCTTCTGATATTTCTTCAATCCTTTCAGCAATTAACCCTACAGATCCTAAGAAATGGATTAAAATATTGTCCATAAGTAATGATGCTATTGCTAGTTTAATAAACTCATATGAGGGAGGAATAAGACTTTTTAATAAAAACGTAACCATAAGTAAAACTCAAACTACTGAAACAAAGCAAGAATCAGAAAATACCGACTCTCCAGAAAAAACTGAAATAGAAGAAGAATATATTCGTATAAGTGCACTAGACCCAGCATTAGGAATTGTAACCGTCAAGCCTAAACCTGCAACAATTGAAAAATTCTTCATAAAAAATGTAGTTGAGGTGTTTGAAAGAGAAATTGAAGAAAAACTTTGGGATAAAAATATTACGACACTTGAAAGAGATTTGTTCGATAAAATTTTAGGGGAGCTTAATTTAGGGTCTTCTGAATTAGCAGATCCCAATATGAGTCTTAAACTAGGAAGATTAACTTTGGCGGGGTTTTATATTATCAACAAATATACTGGCAACAAAGAGAAAACTACTATTAATTTAAGAGTTGTATATACGGAAACTGGTGAAATTGTTTATGCAAATACTCTCTATTATAATAACAAAGACAAATTTGATGAAGAAGTTGAAGCTGAAAAAGAAGCTCCAAAAATTAATGCTGCACTTGAAAAATTTGCCAATAAAAAAGTTTAATAATTAAAGAAAATAAAAAAAGATATACAAATTCTAAATTTAATTAATAATGGGCAATCTAATAGTATACATAAAAAAAAACGGGATGAAATATAAACTGTTTAAAATAAATTATATTTTAATTTTCTTCATTTTTAGTTTTCATTTACCAAAAGTACACTGTCAAGAAAGTGAGTCACAAAATCAATCTTTTCGAGCTAGTGTTACTATTCCTTTTTTTATACAAACGACCCATACTGTTAAAACTTTAAAAGGAAAACCACAACCAGATAAAATTACAAAAAAGACTGATGTCTCAATAAGGTATTCTATAAAAACTAATACAATTAAAGCCGAAATTTCTAATAATAGGATAACTGCACATTACGAAAACTCTGATGGTAAAGAAAAAATTAACTTTTCAGGAACAATTTCAAAGGATAAAAAAATGCTTTTAAAATTAGGGATAAATTATTCATATATAGGGAAAGGAGATAACCCTGAGGTAAGAAAAGGTAAGTTTTATATCTATAACGTACCCTTAAAAAAAATGGATAAAATGTATAAAGATTTGTATAGGATGGATAATATAGCTGAAAATGAAGAAATATTTACCGGAAAGTATGAAGTAGGCACAACCAAAATTGAGGTAGAGTCATATCATTATTTCAAAAATTCTGCTGCTATTTTTACGTATGTTTCAGAAACTGAGACAGAAACTTTAATTGGTGACGATCCAGATTCTTTTAAAAAGGTATTACCTTTTGGTTGGAGAATCACATTTACTAGTTCTGAAGAAAATGAACCACAAGGTATTGTAATAAAAGGAAATAGCACAAGTTATGCAGGCTATGTAATTGCCGGTTTGTTAAAGGATCAGGAAATTCAAATTTTTGATCAAACAGATGAAGTAAATAAAGCGCGTGAAGTTGAAGCTTCTATGAAAGATATATGCAATCCCAATCATCGAGATATGGCAATAAGAACAGAAGAAAATTTAAAACAACCATTGGAAGGACAAACTACTGTTACAATAAATGAAACTCATAATGTAAGTCCACAAGGAATTAATACCGTTATATTGATCCAAGGTCAAAAGAGAAGTAAAGAATTGAAGTATTCACTTAATTTTGGAGAATCGGATTCAGATCTAATAGAATGTGATGAAATGTTTTTTTCTCAAATTGAAGAAATTATTCAGAATATTATACAAATGAACTAATAAACATAACTTTTCATCCAAAATAAATCAATTTATTTTTTCAAAGCATTCAATGTCCATGCAATAATAAAAAAACCAATACCTGTAATAATTGGTGGCAACATAATTTTTGCTGCATAAAAACCTCCAATATAAATCATTGCTATTCCTAAAATAATTAATAAAATAATCGAAATTTTCACAATATTATTCTTATCCATTATTTATAAAATTTAGATTATCGAATCAATTTTTTATACTTGATACGTTTTGGTATGAGATCACCACCCAATCGATTTTTCTTATTTTCTTCGTAATCCGAGAAGGAACCTTCAAAAAAATAGACTTGCGAATCTCCTTCAAAAGCCAAAATATGTGTACAAATTCTATCTAAGAACCAACGGTCATGACTAATAACCACTGCGCAGCCTGCAAAGTTCTCCAATCCTTCTTCCAAAGCACGCAAGGTATTCACATCCAGGTCGTTTGTTGGTTCATCCAATAATAATACATTGCCTTCCTCACGCAAGGTCATTGCCAAATGCAACCTGTTTCTTTCTCCACCGGAAAGTGTATTTACTTTTTTATTCTGCTCACTACCGGAAAAATTAAATCGGCTTAAATAAGCACGAGAGTTTACCTGCTTCCCTCCCATCAGAACCAATTCCTGTTCATCGGAAAAGTTTTGCCAGATAGATTTTTCGGGATCTATATTTGAATGACTTTGATCTACATAGGCAATCTTAGCTGTATCTCCTACCTTGAATTCCCCTTTATCCGAAGTTTCTTCACCCATTATCATTTTAAAAATGGTTGTTTTACCGGCACCATTTGGACCAATAATACCAACAATTCCTGCCTGTGGTAAATTGAATTCTAAATTTTCGTATAATAACTTATCACCGTATGCTTTTGAAACTCCTTTGGCTTCAATTACATTGGTTCCTAAACGAGGACCATTTGGAATGTATATCTCTAATTTTTCGTCCAGCTGATTTTGGTCCTGACTCATTAACTTATCGTAATTCGACAAACGGGCTTTTGACTTTGCATGTCGTCCTTTTGGTGACATCCTCACCCACTCCAATTCCCGTTCCAATGTTTTTTGTCGTTTCGATGCTTGTTTTGACTCCTGTGCCAAACGCTTTGATTTTTGATCTAACCAGGACGAATAATTTCCTTTCCAGGGAATTCCTTCACCTCTATCCAATTCCAATATCCAACCTGCTACATTATCCAAAAAATAGCGGTCATGCGTTACGGCAATAACCGTTCCTTTGTACTGCTGTAAATGATGTTCCAACCAATGTACAGATTCTGCATCTAGATGATTGGTAGGTTCATCCAGCAATAACACATCAGGTTCTTGCAACAACAATCTGCACAAGGCCACTCTTCGGCGTTCACCACCTGATAAATTTTTAATTGGGGTATTCCCTTCAGGAGTACGTAAAGCATCCATGGCAATTTCCAATTTAGTATCTAATTCCCAGGCATTAGATGCATCAATTTTATCTTGTAATTCGGCTTGCTGCGCCATTAATTTATCCATTTTATCAGGATTCGAGTATACCTCTTCCAAACCAAATAAATCGTTTATTTTGTTGTACTCATCTAAAATAGCCACTGTCTCTGCAACGCCCTCTTTTACAATATCCAAAACCGTTTTATCATCGTCCAATTTTGGTTCCTGAGACAAAAATCCAACTGTATAACCCGGTGCAAAAATTACATCTCCCTGATAATTTTTCTCAATTCCCGCTATAATTCTAAGTAGTGTTGATTTACCGGAACCATTTAAACCTAATATTCCAATTTTAGCTCCGTAAAAAAAGCTTAAATAAATATTTTTTAAAATCTGCTTATTTGCGCCCTGGTAAGATTTACTTACTCCTGACATTGAAAAGATAACTTTTTTATCGTCTGACATTTCTTTCTTTATTTGTTGTTGATTGTTGCCGGGTTCTACTATCAGTTTATAGCCTTTCCCTTTTATCTTAGAATCTTTTCAATTGTGTCTTATATTTACTCTTGCTATACCTCAATTTTATTCAGGTATACAAACAGACATCAAAGTCAAAATTCCAGCCTTGGACAATAATTAAAATGATAATTTCTTATTATTGGAATTCTCTCTTCTTACTTCCTAAACTCTTCCTTTTAAGGCATTAAATACCCAAGCTATTGAAAAAAATCCTACCCCAACAGCCGCAAAGCCCCATCCTGCAACGTCATCATATCTAAATGCTCCAAGTGCTATAAGTCCTAATCCAACCATTATCATTATTGCAGTTGCCCAAGCTAATACAGTATTTTTATTCATTTTATTTAAGTGTTATTGTTTATTTTCTCAAAAAGAAATATATGGCTTGCAAATATCGTAAAATTAAAACGAAATCCATAAAAAAGCCCTCTTAAAGAGAGCTCTAATCATATGTAATTAAAAAACTAACTTTTAAAATTGCATTGGAACTTCAATAAAAAGCAATTGAGTATTGCTCTTGGAACTAATATTGAAATTATTCGTTTGAAATATTCCAATGGCATCTCTTTTTGATAAAAATTCATTATCAATGGAGATCGCACCCTCAATCACCATTACATATACACCATAATTTTCAGATTTTAATTCATAATTAAAATTTGAATTGTCATCAAGATCAATTCTTGATATTTTTGCATCTTGATGAATTTTTAAGGAACCCTCAAATTCTTCATCAATAGACGATACCAAGACCTGAAGTTTATTTTTTCTGTCAGAAATTTCAAATTTTTGTTGATCATAACGTGGCGTAACGTTTTGTTTATTTGGCATAATCCAAATTTGAAATAAATTTATTGGATCAGTAGGATCGTTATTCATTTCAGAATGCTGGATGCCTTTTCCTGCTGACATTACCTGTACCTCTCCGGTAAATAAAGGAATCCACTCATTGCTCATGGAATCTCTGTGTTTTAAAGCACCTTCCAACGGAATGGTTATTATTTCCATATTGTCATGCGGATGTGTACCAAATCCCATTCCTCCTTGAATAATATCGTCATTCAATACGCGCAATGCGCCAAAATTTAAATTTTCCGGATTATAATAGTGTGCAAAACTAAATGAAAAATTAGCTTTTAACCATCCGTGATCAGCCGTTCCTCTATCGGCAGCTCTATGTATTTTTTTATTCATTTTTATCTGATTTTATCAAGAATTTGATTCAGAATCTTAGCTTCTTTATTGGTGATTTTATTCATATGCTGATCAAATTCTTCTATATTAATTGTATCTAAAAGTTGTAAACCTTTACCCGTTATTTTAACATAAACAATCCTTCTGTCGTTTTCACACCTTGTTCTTTCTATCAAATTTTTAGTGCATAACTTATCCATTAGTCTGGTAGCATTTGGCGACTTCTGAATCATTCTTTCTTTAACCGTATTTACAGTCACTGCCTCACCTGCACCTCTCAATATCCTTAAAATATTATATTGCTGAATAGATATTTTTGTGTGTTTTAAAATATCATTCTCAATATTATCAAGCCAGTTGGCAGTGTATTTGATATTTATTAAAGCCTTTACGCGCTCATTTGGAAAATTTGAATTGATATCTTTGGCTATATCTCCCATAACTAAAAGGAATTTTCAAATTTACCCACCAGCTTCTTTACGTTTGCTTTTAATGTAGCATCAACAATTTCATCTTCTTTAAAATTGTCATAAAAGGAAGGGAAGGACATGCTGCCAACAATATTTCCTCCCATATAAGGAAATCTGCCTAACGCAATGTCCAACACCGTTTGCCCTCCTCGTGCACCGGGTGATGTACTTAGCAATAGCATCGGTTTATCTCTCCAAACTTTGCCTTCAATCCTTGAAAGCCAATCAAAAGCATTCTTAAATGCTGCCGAATAAGCACCGTTATGTTCTGCTAATGAAATTACAAATCCATCAGCATTTTTAATTACTTTATTCAATTCTGTTGCTGCATTCGGAAATCCCTTTTCATTTTCTAGATCCACTGAGAAAATTGGCAATTCATAATCGTTTAAATCTACTTTTGTCAGCTCAACATTATCAATCATTTTTCCAACATGTTCTGCTAACATTTTATTTATAGATTTCCTACTACTACTGCCTCCTATTGTAACTATATTTTTTATCATTAGTAATCGTTATTAATTTATTATTATGTGCAAATATACATAAATATTTTATTATTTACCTAGGTATTTATTATCATGGTATATATTTAACACTATTTAACATTCATTTTGTACTTTAGCGAATGGTAAATCGTATGAATAAATGGATATTAATTTCAATAAGAACGAAGATTTTAATAAACTTCAAGCTGCCAACCTTAAAAGAAAGCTTATAAAAGTTTACAAAGGTGGAGGCAAAATAAAAATTGAAAAACACAAGGAAAAAGGCAAGTTAACGGCTAGAGAGCGTATTGCTTATTTATTTGATAAATCAAGTAATTCTATTGAAATAGCTGCCTTGGCTGGTGAGGACATGTATGAAGAACACGGAGGATGCCCATCTGGAGGTGTAGTCGTTAAAATAGGGTACATTAAAGGAAAGCAATGCATTGTTGTTGCAAATGACGCTACGGTAAAAGCCGGAGCATGGTTTCCAATTACAGGGAAAAAGAATCTTCGTGCTCAGGAAATTGCCATGAATAATAGACTTCCTATAATTTATCTGGTAGACAGTGCAGGTGTTTATTTACCAATGCAAGATGAGATATTTCCGGATAAAGAACATTTTGGACGCATTTTTAGAAACAATGCCATTATGAGCAGTAAAGGAATTACTCAAATTTCTGCTATAATGGGTAGCTGTGTTGCAGGTGGTGCATATTTACCGATTATGAGTGACGAAGCGATAATTGTAGATAAAACCGGAAGTATATTTTTAGCGGGTAGTTATTTAGTGAAAGCAGCAATTGGTGAAAACATTGACAACGAAACACTAGGTGGTGCAACAACGCATTGCGAAATAAGTGGTGTTACAGATTACAAAGCGTTGGACGATTATGATGCCTTGGATAAAATTAAAAACATAGTTGAGAAAATAGGCGAATTCGACAAAGCAGGTTTCAATAGAATTAAACCTAAAAAACCTGTTGAGAATCCTGAAGAAATTTTTGGGATATTACCTATATCAAGATCAGAAAAATATGACATGCTTGAAATTATCAAACGTATTGTTGATAATTCTGAAATTGAAGAATACAAAAAAGAGTATGGTAAAACACTTATATGCGGTTATGCACGTATTGATGGATGGGCGGTAGGAATTATTGCGAACCAACGGAAAACACTTAAAAATGCTAAAAAAGAAATGCAATTTGGCGGTGTCATCTATTCAGATTCGGCTGACAAGGCAACGCGTTTTATAGCCAATTGCAATCAGAAAAAAATTCCATTGGTTTTTTTTACAAGATGTTACCGGCTTTATGGTGGGAAGTAAGAGTGAATATGGTGGCATAATTAAAGATGGTGCAAAAATGGTAAATGCTGTAAGTAATTCCGTTGTTCCAAAATTTACCATAATTATTGGTAATTCATACGGCGCAGGAAATTATGCAATGTGTGGCAAAGCTTACGATCCAAGGCTGATAGTTTCATGGCCTTCTGCTCGATTGGCAGTTATGGGCGGAGAACAAGCCTCCAAAGTATTACTTCAAATTGAAACAGCTTCCTTAAAAAAGCAAGGAATGAAAATTTCAAAAGAAAAAGAACAGGATATATTGGAGTCCATTCAACAAAGATATGATGAGCAAACTTCTCCTTACTATGCTGCCGCAAGATTATGGACTGACGGTGTAATAGATCCCTTAGATACCCGAAAATGGATTAGTATGGGAATAGAAGGTGCTAACCACGCTCCTATTGATAAACCTTTTAACTTAGGAATTATTCAAGTTTGAATTTTATAAAAATTGTTGATAATATTTACTTTTGCATTACCAAAAAAAATTAATTATGGGGAGAGCCTTTGAATTTAGAAAAGCACGAAAAATGAAACGTTGGTCAGCCATGGCTAAAACCTTTACTCGTATTGGTAAGGATATTGTAATGGCTGTTAAGGAAGGTGGAACAAATCCTGAAACCAATGCTCGTTTAAGAGCGGTAATTCAAAACGCAAAGGCTGCTAACATGCCTAAGGAAAATGTTGAAAGGGCCATTAAAAAGGCAAGTGATAAAGATACAGCCGACTATAAAGAGGTTTTATTTGAAGGCTATGCTCCACACGGAATTGCCATCGTAGTAGAAACTGCCACTGACAATAACAACCGAACTGTAGCTAATGTAAGAGCTGCATTCAACAAATGTGATGGAAATTTCGGAACGTCAGGCTCTGTTGTTTTTATGTTTGATCATACCTGTAATTTCAGGATAAAAGCTGAAGAGTTAAAGATTGATTTGGAAGAATTGGAATTAGAATTGATAGATTTTGATGTTGAAGAAGTATTTGAAGATGAAGATGGCATATTGATCTATGCTCCTTTTGAACAATTTGGTGCTATTCAAAAATACTTGGAAGAAAACAAACTCGAAATTCTTTCATCTGGATTTGAAAGAATTCCAACAAGCACTACTGCATTACCTGAAAATCAACAAGCTGATGTTGAAAAATTATTAGAAAAATTGGAAGAAGAAGATGACGTACAAAATGTTTATCATTCAATGGAAATGTAAGGATTATGATCTTATTTGGTAAAAAAAAATCAAAAATTAAAAGTGAAATCCCAAAGGATCTGATTTGTCCTGAATGCGATATGTCAAACACAACGAATGTTTCAGTAATTGGCATATACAAACACTTGTTTCAAATACCATTTATATCCGGAGGAAAAAGAGGCACTTCAGAATGTGCCAATTGTGACCAATTTTATGAATTACATCGAATGCCGGGCGCAATTAAATTGGCCTATTACGAATTAAAAGAAACTGTAAAAACACCCTTATGGTTTTATACCGGACTCATCGGCGTAAAAATACTCGTCTTAATTAAAATTTTCAGCAGGTATTTATAAATACTTGACTCTAATAACTTCTCGATAAATAACTGACGTTTATATAAGCTCGATGGTTTCTTTCCTGCTTATTTTCTTGGTTGGAGTTTCAATAAAATATTGAAGCACAAAAATTTCTTTTGGCACTTCATACTTTGACAAAACATTTAATTCCTTTATTTCTTTCAATAAATTTTCTTTTGAATATATATTGTCTTCATTTTCAATAATCAATATTAATTTTTCACCTAACACATTATCAGGTAATCCGGCGACGAAAAATCTATTTGAAATTAATGACGTTAATTTTTTTTCTATTTGTTCAGGAATCAATTTGATTCCTCCGGAATTTATAATTGAATCAAAACGACCAAGCCATATAAATGTTTTTTCAGAAATTAAATCAACCAAATCGTTGGTTATAATTTTCTCTTGGGAAACATTGGGTGCGTCAATCACCAGACAATTCCTGTTATCTATGGAAATATTGATATTTGGTAATGTTTTATAAACAGATTGCTTTGTTTTACTCGCAATGACGTTCTTAAAATTATTTAGCTTTTTAACTGCAATATGAGTGATTGTCTCAGTCATTCCGTAAGTTTCAAATACTTGAGTTTCTATATGTTGTATTTTTATTAATAATTCATTTGATACTGCTCCTCCTCCAACAATTACCTTTTTTACCTTATAAATATCAGCTAATGAATGATGTAATTGCAACGGAACCATTGCTGTAAAATCATATTGTTCAGTACAGTTCTTTAAAGGATTTGTACCTGGGTCAACCACATCTAAATGCCACCCTAAGATCAAAGCTCTTACAAGCATCATTTTCCCGGCAATATAAACGGGAGACATGCATAACAAGGCTTTTGTAGTATTGTACAAATTGAAATATTCACCTGTGGCAATAGCGCTATGGAGCATGTGCTTCTTTTGGAGTTGAACCACTTTTGACTTTCCCGTAGACCCGGAAGTACTTACATCAATATATTCCTTAGAGTTAAACCACTCTTTTAAAAATAAATTTATTTCGAGTGAAATATTTAGAGAAAAATCAATTAAATCCCAATGATTTTTGAATGACTTCCCTTGTAATTTAAAATTCGTATGAAATGCACTTTCAACTTTCAACTTTTACCTTTTATTTTTACAAAATTAAGCTATAAATTCATCTTCATTTAACTCAATAGGTTTTCTTACAGTTCCTACTAGTTTTTCACGCCAGCCGGTCCATCCATACTTATTAGAGAATATGATATATACCAGTGGATATAAAACAAATACAGGTACAAACATTTCCCAGTTCAATGAAGGTTCAGAATTATCAATTAACAATGCGTCTGTTTGAAAAACGGTCCAGTTTGTAGTTACTAATACCGCCGCTGCAATATTGTTTGCGGCGTGAAAACCCAATGCCAATTCAGTTCCTTCATCCATCAAAGTAAAAATCCCCAATATCAATCCCGTACCAATGTAATAAACCATGGTAATCCAACCTAATTTTTCAACTTCCGGATTCAACCCATGTAACAAACCAAATATTACTGAAGTTAAAATCAATGCTACAAATGAATTTTTAAACCAGGTACCAAAGCCCTGCATCAAATAACCTCTAAATAATAATTCCTCCATACTGGTTTGAAATGGTAGTAATAAAAACGCAATCAACACTAAAATAAAAAAAGGTAATGGCCTAAAATTCCAGGTAAAATCCTCAGGCGCTAAGAAATAACTTATTGCAATCATAATTACAACTATAACAGACCATACTACAAAAGCATATAAGAACCGATTCCAATCCACTTTTTCTCTGCTTGTTATTAAAGTTATTATTTTTCTCTTATGAATATATTTCACTCCTAAGAACAAAGCCAGTAATCCTCCAATAAAAGATAAAATTATCAAAATTAAAAGCAGATTAGAATCTATACCTAAAGTTGCAAAACTATCTTTTGATGAGTTGATAAAAGTCTCCATATCTTCAGCATAATATCCGGCTACTACCACCAAAGGAATCACACCAATCAATTGCCATCCAAAAATTAATAAAACCAAAGTAAGTACATAAGACCACCATTGGTTATCACCTTTATACGCCTGTTGAATAAACTTCATATAAATAAATTAAAGTTCCATTTTCTATTAGTATTGTATTTCAAATATCCATTTTTAACTTCTAAAGGGCTCTCAATATTATTGGTAAACAAACTACCTGTGCCCAACCCTTGTGGCAATTTACTGTTTAAAGTGTACGTCCATTGTGCTATTGCATTCAATCCAATATTACTTTCCAAAGCAGAAGTCACCCACCATTCAATACCCTTTTTATCGGCTAGTTGAATCCATTGAGAACTTCCTCTAAATCCTCCAATTAAACTTGGTTTTAAAATAATATATTGTGGATTTATTATTTGTAGTAATTCTTGTTTTTTTGTTACACTAAAAACACCTATTAATTCTTCATCCAATGCTATTGGTACAGGAGTTTTTAAGCATAATTCGGCCATTTTATTAATCTGATCTTTTTTTATGGGCTGTTCGATGGAGTGAATTTCAAATTCGGACAGTCTTTTTAGTTTTTCAAGGGCTTCAAAAGGTTGAAACGCACCATTTGCATCCACTCTTAGTTGAATTTCACTTGAAGAAAATTCATTTCTAATCATTTTTAACAACGACAACTCAGTATTAAAATCTATAGCACCTATTTTTAATTTTATGGTTGAAAATCCTTCTTTTATTTTGGCTGAAATCTGTTGTTTCATAAAAGATTCACTACCCATCCATATCAGTCCATTGATATTTATAGCATCTTTTGATTGGGTGAATTTTGATGGGAACAATTCGAATGAGTTTTCACTTTTTAAAGATAATATCGCCTGCTCCAATCCAAATTGAATTGAAGGAAAAGTATTCAGTTCACTTTTTAATTCATTAATATTACGATTTATATTTGTGCAAAGCCATTGTAACTTTTCTTCATAATCGGGTCTGTCATCAACACTCAATCCTCTAAAAACAGCACATTCGCCATATCCTACATTTGAGCTATTAACTAGTTTTAGAAAAAATGTTTCTTTTGTCCGCAATACACCCCTCGACGTACCACTTGCCTGTTTAAATATCAATACTTTTTTTTGATAATACGCTTGCATTTTTTTTAATAAAACCGAAAGGTACAACTATTTAAAAATTTATTTTATCTTAGAAAAATAAACATTGTTCTATGGAAATACCTCATATACCCAATTTAATTTATTACGCCATTCCTTTTTTTCTGGTTTCTGTGATATTCGAGGGAATTATCATTTATAGAAAAAGGCCTTTAAACTATAATATCAAAGATACTCTTGCTTCATTAGCACAGTTAGTGCATGACT
>PVMS01155339.1_pt1 | contig 35177 bp, 44 predicted proteins | sample 1853461 | NCBI WGS metagenome assembly PVMS01 (sample SAMN08582032, study PRJNA380276) | Marine sediment metagenome, whole genome shotgun sequencing project. | isolation source: ocean sediment barecode stripped | collected 2017
ACCTCACAAAACCAATGGAAGGGCATTTTGCGCGTGCAAAAGTTGATCCTAAACGTCTGCTTGTTGAATTCGATATTTTGCCAGGGTTTGAATATAAATTGGGTCACACTCTGTTAGATAAATCAACAGAGAAAATTGTTCGTACAGCAAAATCAACCGGTGCGATAATTTCGGGTCCGATACCTTTGCCAACAAAAAGAACTATCTATACAGTTTTGCGTTCACCTTTTGTTGATAAAAAATCTCGTGAGCAGTTTCAAACAAAAGTCCATAAAAGACTGATTGATATAATTAATTCAACCCCCAAAACGGTAGAGTCGTTGATGAAATTAGATTTGCCCGCTGGTGTAGATATTGAGATTAAGGTATAATGATGCGCGGATTAATCGGAAAGAAAGTTGGGATGACCCAAATTTATGATGAGCAGGGAATAATGACGCCGGTAACCGTAGTAGAAGCAGGACCTTGCGTTGTCACTCAAATTAAAACTAAAGTGAATGACGGTTACGATGCTGTACAGGTAGGGTATGGAGATAGAAAGAAGAAACACCTCACAAAACCAATGGAAGGGCATTTTGCGCGTGCAAAAGTTGATCCTAAACGTCTGCTTGTTGAATTCGATATTTTGCCAGGGTTTGAATATAAATTGGGTCAGGAATTTACTGTTTCGTTATTTAAGACGGGTGAATATGTTGATGTAAGCGGTAAATCAAAAGGTCGTGGTTTCGCTGGTGTTATTAAAAGGCATAATTTTTCTACTCAGCCAAAAACTCATGGCACAAAGAATACATATCGTCATCCCGGTTCTATTGGACAAGCTTCCGATCCCGCTAGAGTATTTAAAGGTATGAAGATGGCTGGTCATTATGGAAATGCGAAAATAACTTTACCAAATGTTAAAATTGTACAAGTAGATAAAGAAAAAAACCAAATATTGCTTAAAGGACCAGTTCCGGGAGCAAATAACGGTATAGTTTATATCGTAAAATAGTTATGGAATTACAAATATTAAATATTAGTGGAGATAAGGGCGTAAAAATAAAAGTTGATGAAACTGTATTCGGGATAAAACCAAATGAATCAGTTGTACATCAAGCTGTTGTTGCTGAATTGTCCAATTTAAGACAAGGTACTCGCGCAGCAAAAAGTCGTGGAATGGTCACTGGAAGTCAAAAAAAGCCATTTCGTCAAAAAGGTCGAGGTATGGCACGCGCCGGTTCAAAGAAATCGCCTTTATGGCGTGGAGGAGGAGTAGTATTTCCGCCTACACCTCATAAGCATATCAAATTAATGCCTAAAAAGATGAGACAGTTGGCACGCCGTAGTGTTTTGTCAGATAAAGCAGCAAATGGAAAAGTATTTGTAATTGACGAATTCAATATCGAACAACCAAAAACTAAACTTTTTATCGATTTGATGAAAAGTTTGGGTATCGCAGATACAAAGTTAATTGTGTTACCTTCAGTGGTTGATGATAATTTGAATTTAGCTACGCAAAATATTCCAAATATTTTTGTTGTCAAGGCAACAGATGCCAGTACCTATGATTTATTAGACTCAGAAGTATTATTGTTTGATAAGGCTGGGTTAACATTATTAAATAAACAATTAGCACAGAAGAAATAGAATCGTGGATTACCGAAAAATATTAATTCGTCCATTATACACTGAAAAAATGAGTTTTCTCGAGGAAACACAGAGAAAGTATGCATTTCAAGTAGATAATTCTGCAAATAAAATTCAAATCAAACAGGCTATTGAAGAAAAATTTGATGTTCAAGTTAAAAAAGTTGCAACTATGAATCGTAAAGGAAAAGCCAAACAAATGTCAGTTAAGAGTGGTGGAAGATCAATTCGCACCACAGGTTTCCAATCAAGTTGGAAACGAGCAGTGGTAACATTAAAGGAAGGTTTTACGATTGATCTACTCAAAGGAGAAGCACAGGTATAAATATGGGCATTAGAGCATTAAAACCAGTTACTCCCGGAAGTAGGTTTGCAACTAGATCAGATTTTGCTGAAATAACTTCAAGTACACCTGAGAAAAGTCTCACCTCTGCACTTCGTAAATCAGGCGGACGTAATAATGAGGGTCGTATAACAATGCGCCATCGCGGGGGTGGTCATAAACGTAGATATCGTATTATTGATTTTACAAGAAATAAATTTGATATTCCCTCAAAAGTTGCAACTATAGAGTATGATCCGAATAGATCTGCCTATATAGCATTATTGCATTATGCTGATGGTGAAAAAAGATATATACTCGCTCCAGCGGAACTTAAAGTTGGAGATGAATTAATCTCCGGAGAGAATGTTGAGTTAAAAGTAGGAAATAGTCTAAGATTAAAGAATATTCCAGCTGGTATGATGGTTCATAATGTAGAAATGATACCAGGTAAGGGTGGACAAATTGTACGAAGTGCAGGCGCTGTTGCTCGCATATTGGCTCGAGATGATGGATTCGTTTCCTTAAAATTACCATCTGATGAGATACGATTAATTCCGGAACTATGTATGGCTACGTTAGGCCAAGTGGGAAATCGTACACATAACCAAGTAGTATCTGGAAAAGCTGGTAGAACAAGATGGCTTGGTCGAAGACCGAAAGTTCGTGGTGTTGCTATGAATCCGGTAGATCATCCTATGGGTGGTGGTGAAGGAAAATCATCTGGTGGGCGTCATCCGGTTTCGCCAACAGGTGTGAAGTCAAAGGGATTTAAAACACGAAAAAAGAAAAAGAAATCTAGCGAATATATTGTGAAGAGGAGAAAATAGTATGGCTCGTTCACTGAAAAAGGGTCCTTATGTTTCACCGAAATTGCTGAAAAAAGTTGATGCAATGAATGTATCAGGAAAGAAAAAGGTGATAAAAACATGGTCTCGTAGATCAGTTGTAACACCGGAGTTTGTTGGTCATACAATGGCTGTTCACAATGGCAATAAATTTATACCAATTTTTATTTATGAAAATATGGTTGGACATAAGCTTGGAGAATTTTCTCCAACAAGAATATTTAGGATGCATTCGGGAGACCGGAAGACATAACAATGGAAGCTATAGCAATATCTAGGTACATAAAGCAGTCGCCGCGTAAAATTCGCAAAACACTTAATAGTGTTAGGGATAAAAAGGTTGGTGTTGCTTTAAATATACTTCATTTTTCACCTGAAAAAGCAGCAGTCGTGATTGAAAAAACAATCCATTCAGCTGTAGCTAATCTGATGGCTAATGAAGATAAATCAAATATTAACCCTGAAGAATTATCGATTAAGGAAGCATATGTGGATGGTGGCCCAATTACTAAACGATTTCGAGCGGCATCTATGGGAAGAGCAGCATTGATAAGAAAACCATCAGCACATTTAACAGTGATAGTCACAGACGAGAAGAGTTAGGAGGAATTTTGGGGCAAAAAACACATCCGGTTGGATTTAGATTAATTGTTAACAAGGCTTGGCATTCAAACTGGTTTGCCAGCAAAGGCGAATATGTTTCTAATTTGGCAGAAGATGTTCAAATAAGAAAATATATTAAGCAACGTTTACCCAATGCCGGTGTTGCAAAGGTTGAAATTGCCCGTACTTCAAAAGTAGTCACTGTCGCAATAAATACTGCTCGTCCCGGAATTGTGATCGGTCGAGGGGGAGAAGAAGTTTCTCGTTTGAAAAATGAAATTTCTCAATTATCTAGAAAAGATGTTCAAATTAATATAAAAGAAGTTAAACGACCTGAATTGAATGCTGCTTTGGTTGGTTCAAACATAGCACATCAAATTATTAAGAAAATGTCTTATAGGCGTGTTGTAAATAAGACAATACAATCAACAATGCGTATGGGTGCAGAAGGTATTAGAATAAATGTAGCCGGCAGATTAGGTGGTGCAGAAATCGCCAGAAGTGAAAAGTTTTTAGAAGGAAAAGTCCCGTTGCATACATTGCGCGCTGATATAGATTATGCTCTAACAGAGGCCCATACATCTTATGGTGTAATTGGAATAAAAGTTTGGATTTATAACGGAGAAGTTCGCGGTAAATAACATGTTAGAACCAAAAAAAATTAAGTTTAGAAGACATCACAGAGGACATCGCAGAGGAATGGCGATGCGTGGGGATTATGTTGCATTTGGTACGTACGGTTTAAAGGCTATGGAACCGGGTTGGATTTCAGCACGTCAAATAGAATCTTCACGTATTACGATAGCCAGAATCACAAGAAAACTTGGTAGAATGTGGATTAGAGTATTCCCAGATAAACCGATAACACAAAAACCTGCAGAAACGAGAATGGGTAAAGGAAAAGGAGCTCCGGAGTATTGGGTCGCAAATGTAAAACCTGGTAAAATATTATTTGAAATCAGTGGTGTTCCATTTGAAGAAGCTGAAAAAGCTTTCAAAAATGCAGGTCATAAATTACCTATTAAAACCAAATTTGTTACCCGCAGAGAAATTTAGAAAAAATGAAAATTAGCGAAATAAACGAAATACAGAAACCTGAATTAGAGACTAAACTTCAGGACAATTTAGACGCTCTGCAAAATTTAAGGTTTCAAAAAGCCTTACAGCAATTATCCGACCCTCAACAGATTCGATATTTGCGTAGAGAAATAGCACAAATAAAAACAGTATTACGTGAATATGAAATTGGAATTAGAAAAGATTTAGCAGAGGATAAAAAGTAATGACGGAACAAAGAAAAAGACAATCGCTGACCGGAGAAGTTGTTAGCACTAAAATGACTGATACTGCGGTTGTGAAGGTCACAAGAAATGTCAAACATCCGTTATATAAAAAATATATAAAAATATACAAAAAACATTTTGCGCATGTTGGAAGTATCAAGCCTAATCTTGGTGATATAGTAAAAATTTCATCTGTTCGACCTTTAAGCAAGAAAAAACATTGGCAAGTTAGTGAAATAATTCGCGAAGCAAAAATAATTGGATAATTGGAAGTGATTCAGCAAGAAAGTAGATTAAAAGTAGCAGACAATACAGGAGCCAAAGAAGTTCTCTGTATCAGAGTATTAGGTGGCACTGGTAGAAGATACGCCTCAATTGGCGATGTCATTGTTGTTACTGTAAAAAGTGCTATTCCTAATGGTATGGTCAAAAAAAGTGAAGTTACGCGTGCAGTAGTTGTTAGAACTAGGAAAGAGATTCGCCGTAAAGATGGATCATATATTCGTTTTGATGATAATGCTGCAGTCCTTTTAACTGATCAGGGCGAACCGAGAGGAACACGTATTTTTGGACCTGTAGCCCGCGAGTTAAGAGAAGTTGGATATATGAAAATTATTTCGATGGCGCCGGAGGTTCTATGAGAAATATAAGAATTGGAATGCAAGTCAAAGTAATTAGTGGCAACCATAAGGGTGAGTCGGGCAAGGTATTAGCTGTTATGCCTAGGACAAACCGTATAATTGTACAGGGTGTCAATTTTATAAAAAAAGCTACTCGCCCCACACAAGAAAATCCAAGTGGTGGTTTTAGTGAGAAAGAGGCATCAATTCATATTTCTAATGTTATGGTAGTCCAGAGTGGAAAAACATCGCGTATTGGGTATAAAAAATTAGAAACCGGGAAAAAAGTAAGAGTTACTAAAACTACCGGTCAGGAAATAGAGATTTAATTATGGTAGATGATAAAACAGTAAAAGAGAAAACTGTTACAGTAGAAAAAACGGAAAAGGCTACAGTACAGAAGACTGTTGCCAAAAAACCGAATATTAAAACTGCTGCTAAAACTTCGGCCAAAGGTAAATTAGCAGAAAAAACTGCTAAAACAGATTCTAAAGTTCAAGGTAAACAAGCTGAAACTGATAAAAAACCTATTGTAAAGGAAGAATCTAAAAAAGATAAGTATCAGCCTAATTATAATCAATTATTTAATTCTAAGATTATACCAAGTCTGATGAAAAGATTTAATTATTCAAGTGTAATGGAAGTACCAAAAATAACGAAAATTACTTTAAATATGGGTATTGGTGATGCCAAGCTTAATTCTAAAGCTTTGGATAGCGCGGTAAATGAACTAACACTTATAGCTGGTCAAAAAGCGGTTGTAACCTTAGCAAAGAAAGATGTATCTAATTTTAAAATTAGAAAAGGTTTCCCCGTTGGTTGTACCGTAAATATTCGAGGCAATCGAATGTATGAATTCTTTGAGAGATTAAATTCTGTTGCTTTACCAAGAACGCGCGATTTTACAGGTTTGTCGTTTAAATCATTCGATAGGCGTGGTAATTATAATTTTGGTGTTAAAGAACAATTAATATTTACAGAAATAGATTATGATAAAATAGATGCAATTAGAGGTTTAGATATCGCAATTGCGACAAGTGCAAAAACCGATGAAGAAGCATATGCATTATTAAAGGAATTCGGATTCCCACTTAGGGATAAGCCGATAAAGAAAAATGAATCGGTAGAGGCGGCATAATGGCAAAAAAATCATTAGTAATTAAAGCAAGAAATAAAGCGAAGTTTTCTTCGCGTAGTTATAGTCGTTGTTCGAATTGCGGTCGTCCACATGGATATTTGAGAAAATTTGGCATATGCCGAATTTGTTTTAGAGAAATGGCATTAAGAGGAGAAATCCCTGGTGTTACGAAAGCCAGTTGGTAAAAGGAGATTATGATAAATGTCAATGACTGATCCAATCGCTGATTTATTGACTAGAGTCAGAAATGCCCTAGCGTCTGAAAAACGCTGGGTAGATGTACCCTCTTCAAAAATGAAGAAAAGAATAATTTACGTCCTTAAAGAAGAAAGTTATATTGAGGATTTCATTTTTGTAAAAGATGGAAATAAAGAGACAATACGAATTTTCCTAAAATATGACTATAATGGGAAGCCTGTTATTGATGGTATAGTTCGAATTAGTAAACCCGGATGCAGAATTTATGTTGATTCTAATCAAATTCCGCGCGTTTTAGACGGTTTGGGTGTTGCAATATTGTCTACATCGAAAGGTGTTATTTCAAACAAAACAGCCAATAATTTAAAAGTTGGTGGTGAACATATTTGCAATGTGTGGTAATTAATTATGTCACGAATTGGTAAAAATCCGATAAATATTCCCGAGGGCATAACCTTTGAAATAGACAAAAAGGTAGTGCGAATAAAAAATCAAAAGGATGTTTTGGAAGTTAATTTGTTTCCAGACATTAAAATATCTCAAGTGGATAATAACATATTAGTTGAAAGGTCATCAGAAGATCGTCAAGTACGTGCGATGCACGGCACTATGAGGCAATTAATCGCCTCTGCGGTTACAGGTTTATCTGATGGATTCTCAAAAGAATTAGAGTTAATTGGAGTTGGATATCAGGCAAATATGCAAGATTCTCGCTTGATATTACAACTGGGCTATTCGCATGATATTATATTTGAACCACCTGAAGGCATTACTATTACTGCAAAGAAAAATCTTATAACAGTAACAGGATTTGACAAACAATTGGTTGGTGCAGTATCAGCAAAAGTAAGATCTTTTAGAAAACCTGAGCCATATAAAGGAAAGGGTATTCGATATATGGGAGAACATGTGCGTCGTAAACAGGGTAAAACCGTAGGTGGTATTGGGTAAAAATAATGAGTAAGTTAAGAAAAAAAGTAGCTCGTTTTGAGCGGCGTAGGAATCGTAGTAAATCGTTATATAAAACAGCGAGTAATCGTCTTCGGTTGTGTGTATATCGCAGTAATAAAAATATTGAAGCACAAATTATTGATGATACAAAAGGTGTTACAATTGCATCTGCTTCTACGGTTGATAAAGCAATAAAATCAAAAATAATAAATACTCTATCAAAAACAGAACAGAGTAAACTTGTTGGTAAAACATTAGCAGAACGCGCAATAAAGAAAAAAGTTAAATTGATAGTATTTGACAGGAATGGTTTCAGCTATCAAGGGAGAGTTAAAGCTTTAGCAGAAGCAGCTCGTGAAGGCGGGCTTTCATTTTAATATTGGAGAATTATTTTGGCAATTATCAATCCATCTGAATTAGACCTTAAAGAAGAATCAGTCGTAAAAATCAAGCGAATTTCTAAAGTGACTTCTCGTGGAAGACGTTTTCGTTTTTCTGCGGTAGTTATTGTAGGTGACGGAAAAGGTCATGTTGGTGTTGGTCGTGGAAAAGCAAATGAGGTGCTTGCATCGATTACAAAAGCGAAAGAGGATGCTAAACAAAATATCTTTAAAGCATGTATAATTAATGGTACTATACCTCACAAAATTATCAAAAAATATGGAGCTAGTAGTGTTATGTTAAAGCCTGCGTCTCCTGGTACAGGAATTATAGCCGGCGGTGCTGTTAGAGCCGTAATGGAACAAGTGGGCGTTTCGAATATATTAACAAAAGTAATTGGGTCTAATAATTCATTAAATATTGTAAAAGCAACAATTGGCGCACTTCAAGATATGCAAGATGCAGTAAAAGTTGCTAATAAACGTGGAATAACAATTAATCAGGTTTTTAATTAATCATGGCAAAAGCAGGGAAAAATAATTTAATAAGAATTACTCAGATTCGTAGTCGAATTGGCTATAAGCAAAAAGCCAAAAAAACTTTAGATGCCTTAGGATTACGAAAAATGAACCAAACAGTTGAAAAAGTTGATACTCCTGCTATTAGAGGTATGATAAAAAAAATTGATTATTTGCTTAAAGTTGAGGAAATCTAATGAAGTTGGATGAGTTAAAACCGGCCAAAGGCTCCACTAAGGATACTAAAAGATTGGGGAGAGGTCCCGGTACTGGTTGGGGAAGAACTGCCGGTAGGGGCAATAAGGGAGCTGGCCAAAGAAGTGGTAATAAAAGCCGTGCTTGGTTTGAGGGTGGACAGATGCCTCTTCTCAGACGACTACCAAAAAGGGGTTTCTCAAATTATGGATTTAGGAAAGAATATCAAATTGTTAACCTGTCGACATTAGAATTGTTAAATATAAATAAAATAGACGCAACTATTTTGGCTGAGCATGGTGTTATTAAATCAGCTTATCAACCACTAAAAATTTTAGGTGATGGCGATATATCCAAATCTATTGAAGTATCGGCAAATTCATTTAGTAAAACTGCAATTGAAAAAATTGAAAAGGCCGGAGGTAAGGCAATAATTCAGTGATTGATCGAATAAAAAATATATTTTTAATTCCTGAATTAAGAACAAGAATTCTCTTTACATTGGGAATTTTAGTTGTAGTGCGTACCGGAGTTCATATACCAATTCCAGGTGTAAATGCGGATGCTCTAGCTGCAGCAATGCAGAACTATCAAAATACATTATTCGGATTATATGATCTTTTTGCGGGAGGTGCATTTCAAAAAGCATCATTATTTGCGTTAGGTATTATGCCATATATTTCCGCTTCAATTATACTTCAATTGATGGGATCTGTTGTACCTTATTTCCAAAGACTTCAAAAAGAAGGCGAAGAAGGAAGAAAAAAATTAACGCAGTTAACACGCTATGCAACTGTTTTTATTGCAACTCTCCAGGCATTTAGCGTAGCTATTTTATTGGAAAGCATGACTGCTAATCTTGGTGGAAATGTTATTGCTGTTATACCATTCCCAGGATTACTTTTTAAATTTACTACAGTCGTAGCGGTCGTAACAGGTGTAATGTTATTGATGTGGTTGGGTGAGCGTATTACTGAAAGAGGCATTGGTAACGGAATATCACTTATAATTATGGTTGGTATCCTTTCACGTTTACCGAGCGTTGTATTGACTGAATTTGCATTAATTAGAGAAGGTCTGAGAGGTTTACTTGGTGAAGTAATACTATTAGGATTAATGTTTGTTATAGTCGCATTTGTTGTACTATTGACACAAGGTACACGAAAAATACCTGTGCAATACGCAAAAAGAGTAGTTGGACGTAAAGTATATGGTGGTCAAAGTACGCACATACCATTAAGAGTAAATACAGCCGGTGTTATGCCGATAATATTTGCTCAAGCTATAATGTTTATTCCAAGTACAATAGGTAGTTTTTTCCCAACCAGTGAATTTATTCAGGGAATCATGAGATGGTTTTCGTTAGATCATCCATTTTACTGGTTAGTGTTTGGAGCAATGATTGTATTTTTCACATATTTTTATACTGCGATGGCATTTGATCCAGTGCAGGTATCCACAACTATTAAGCAGCAAGGTGGTTTTATTCCAGGAGTTAGACCGGGAAAAAGAACAGCAGAATATATTGATAATATTCTAACACGCGTCACATTACCGGGTTCGTTCTTTTTAGCGTTTGTAGCCATATTTCCATATATTTTAATGAAAACAATGGATCTTAGGTATGATTTAGCATCCTTTTTCGGTGGGACAAGTCTATTGATTATTGTTGGTGTAGCGCTCGATACCCTACAACAAGTTGAATCACATCTTATGATGAGACATTATGATGGATTTTTAGCAAAAGGCAAAATTCGTGGTCGGAGAAGAATGTAATGGTGAAAATCCGTACAGAACGAGAGATATCTTTGATCGCAGAAAGTAATAGAATCGTCGCTGAAACGCTTGATATACTAAGTGAAAGTATTATGCCGGGTATTAAAACAAGTGATTTGGATAAAATAGCAGAAGAATTTATTGTTTCTCAAGGAGCGCGCCCAGCATTTAAAGGTTATATGGGATTTCCATCAACTTTATGTCTATCAATTGATGATGAAGTTGTTCATGGTATTCCTAATGGTAAGATTTTGAAAGAAGGTCAGATAGTAAGTATTGATTGCGGAGCTGAAAAAAATGGTTATTATGGTGATTCCGCCCGGACATTTGCAGTGGGAAAAATCGATTCCAATAAACAAGATTTGATGAATGTGACTAAAGAGTCACTAATGCGTGGTATTGATGCTGCAAAAGAAGGTAATTATATTTCTGATATTGGTTACGCAGTTCAGACGTATGTCGAATCACATGGGTACTCCGTAGTTCGTGACTTGGTTGGGCATGGAATTGGAACAGAATTGCATGAAGAACCTCAAGTACCAAATTATGGAAAACCCAAACAGGGACATCGGTTGCAAGCCGGAATGTGTTTAGCAATAGAACCTATGATTAATGCTGGTAAAAAGGACATTTACACTGATGGCGATGGTTGGACTGTAAAAACTAAAGACGGAAGTGCTAGTGCTCATTTTGAGCATACAATTACGATTACAAAAAATGGTGCAAAAATACTAAGCGCAAGTAATTGAAATGACAAAAGAACAACCAATAACCGTTGATGGAATTATTAAAGAAACACTACCAGGGGCTATGTTTAGAGTAGAAATTACAATTGGTGATAATAAACATGAGGTTCTGGCTCACGTAAGTGGAAAGATGCGTATGCATTATATTAAAATATTACCCGGTGATGTTGTAACACTTGAAATGTCACCATACGATTTAAGTAGAGGTCGTATAACTTATCGACAAAAATAGGTAACTTATGAAAGTTCGTCCATCAGTAAAAAAAATGTGTGCAAAATGCAAGATCATAAAACGAAAAGGTGTGATCAGGGTAATCTGCGAGAATCCAAAACATAAACAACGGCAAGGATAGGAGAAAATAGTGGCACGTATTGCAGGAATTGATATTCCACGAGACAAAAAAGTACCATTTTCATTAAGTTATGTTTATGGCATTGGGTTTTCTCAAGCACAAAATATTTGTGAAAAGGCAGGAATTGATCAAGATATTAGGGTTAAAGATCTTAATGAAGATCAAGAAATTGGTATTCGCAAAGCAATTGTGGACTTGGGAATAAAAGTAGAAGGTGAATTGCGCTCTGAAGTCGCGATGAACATTAAAAGATTAAAAGATATTGGTAGTTATAGAGGATTACGACATCGTAAAAGCATGCCTGTACGTGGTCAGCGGACAAAAACGAATGCCCGTACTCGTAAAGGAAGAAAACGTACTGTTGGGTTAGGAAGAAAAGCACTAGTAAAATAAGGATTATTAATTGGCTGCAATAATTGAAAAGAAACGTAAGAAGAAGAGAAGCACTATTGAGCCGTTAGGTGTTGCTCATATCAAAGCTACATTTAACAATACTCACATCACGTTGAGTGATCCATATGGAAATGTTGTTGCTTGGGCTACAGCAGGGACTTCCGGGTTTAAGGGATCGCGAAAGAGTACAGCATATGCTGCTACATTAGCAGCCCAAAAAGCTGCAAAACAGGCCATGACAATGGGTTTAACGACAGTTGAAGTCAGGGTAAAAGGTCCCGGTTCAGGACGCGAATCGGCGATTCGTGCATTAGCGGTAGAAGGTCTACAAATTACTTCTATTAGAGATGTAACTCCACTGCCTCATAATGGTTGTCGTCCACCCAAACGGAGACGGGTATAAGGAATATAAAATGGCAAAATTTAAAGACTCAAAAGGAAAATTGGTTAGAAGATTTGGGGAAAATGTTTTTGGTAATCCGAAATTTGATAAATTATTAACCCGTAAAGCTTATGCCCCCGGACAGCATGGGCAATCACGACGCAGAAGATTATCAAATTATGGAGTGCAGCTACAGGAAAAACAAAAAATCAAATACATGTACGGTCTTCTTGAAAAACAGTTTAGGGCCAATTTTAAAAAGGCCGATAAAATGAAAGGCGAAACTGGAACTATAATGTTACAGTTATTAGAACGTCGTCTTGATAATATCGTATATAGATTAGCTCTTGCTCCCACACGACCCGCAGCTAGACAGCTGGTGAATCATGGACATTTTTTAGTCAATGGTAGAGCAGTAAACATTCCATCTTTTTCTGTTAAACCAGGCGATGAAATAAAGGTTAGAGATAAAAGTAAAAAGATGGATATAATTCTCGACTCAATGAAGCGCATCAAAGGCGATTTGGAACTTACTTGGTTGCAATTAGATAAAGCAAAAATGCAAGGAACTTTTATTGAAATTCCTGACCGTGACCAAATGAATTTGACTTTTGATGAGCGGTTAGTTGTTGAGTTATACTCTAAATAATAATAAAACAGGATAATTGTTTAATGGCACAAGAATTAGGTTTAAAACTTATAGTTAATACCGAGGAATTAGAAGACAATTTTGGAAAGTTTAGTATTCAGCCTCTAGAAAGAGGATACGGCATTACGCTCGGGAATGCTCTTAGAAGAGTACTAATGACAAGTATTCCAGGAGCTGCAATTACAAATGTTCGTATAGATGGAGTATTACACGAATTTTCTACAATTGATAATGTTCGTGATGATGTTGCAGATATCTTGATGAATTTAAAAGCTGTTAGATTTAAGCTGGAAGATAATGATCCTGATAAAGTGAATATCAAATTAAAAGGTAAACATACATTTACTGCCAAAGACATTCAAGATGCCAGTGATCAGTTCAAAGTGTTAAATCCTAAGCATTACATAACAGAAATCAATGAAAATGGTGAGATGGATATTGAACTTAGGATAGGGATTGGGAAAGGATATACTGTAAGCGAGGAAAATATTTTAGCAAATGCACCCATAGACTATTTGTCATTAGATAGTGTATTTAATCCTGTTACTAAAGTTACTTTCACAGTGACGCCATTACCCGGTGAAAAAGAATCTTTAGAAGTATTAAAAATTGAAGTGACTACTGATGGATCAATATCTCCCAAAGATGCAATAAGCTATTCGGCTTCGGTTATCATTGAAAACTTAAAATTTGTTCAAGCTATCAGTCAACCCGAGGTCTTAGAGATTACAGAACTAGTAGATGAAGAAACTGTTACGATTAGGAAACTTCTTGCATCAACGATCGATGAGATGGAATTATCGGTTCGTAGTTATAATTGTTTGCAAGCTGCTGGTATCAAGAATATTGTTGATTTAGTACAGATAGAAGAAAATGCGATGTTAAAATATAAGAATTTTGGACGGAAATCATTAACTGAGCTAATAGAGAAACTAGACGAGATGGGTTTGCATTTTGGAATGGATATAACTCAATATACTAAAGAAGAAGTATAATTAATTAATAATGAGACATTTAAATAAAAAGAAGCGATTAGGGAGGCGTACACCAGCTCAACGTAAGGCTATGTTGAAGAATTTGGCTGTATCTTTAATCGAGCATAAAAAGATTAAAACTACACACGCTAGAGCAAAAGCGTTACGTAAGTTTATTGAACCTCTTATTACAATGGCTAAAAGAGGTGATTTACATGCGCGTCGTGAAGTATTAAAGAAAATCCATCAGAAAGATACAGTTATTACATTATTTCATGAAATTGCACCTGTCTTTGCAGATAGACCGGGTGGTTATACAAGAATTATCAAATTAGGGTTTCGTGATAATGATAGAGCAAAAGTATCTTTGATAGAATTAGTTGATTTTGCAGGCATTAGTGAAAAAGAATCTGAAAAAAAATCAAATAAAAAGAAAGTAGCTAAGAAAAAAGAAGAAGAAAAAGCTGAATAATTAAAATTGAAATTATTTTAAAAAAGGGCAACTTATTTAAGTTGCCCTTTTTAATTTATATTATAAATAATTGCTTCATTCTATATTAATAGTTAATAATTTATATTAGATGAGGAGAGTCCAATGCAAAATAGACTAATAATAAAATCAGTATTTTCCATAATTATGATTCTACAAATACTTTTTATTTTAGGTTGTACAAAAAAGATATATGATGTTGTATACCCTACTTTAAATGATGGACGATATGATTCGGAATTTCCTTATAGAAATGCCTCACAGCAATTAGAAGAAATATCAAAATCCGTTAAAATGTTAAATTATATTGCTTACTATAAAGCATATCTTTTCACTGAAAATCAAAACGTATTGCAATCTGATATAAATAATAAGGAAATTAAAGATAAGTCTATAGACGAAGTTTATTTCAATGAAACAATCTCGGGAACCGCAACAATTGTTTTTTATGACGACTTAAAGGTTGGGTTGTTAACTTGTGCTCATATCGGTAACTATCCTGATACAGTCTTAACTTATTATGAACCTTCCGACGGACAAAGAAAACAAATTATTAAACATATGTCCATAAAAATACGAGAGCATTATTTTATCAATGAAATACCGGGAGAAGGAGATCTTGAAATTGTAGTTAGAGATAAAAAATGCGATTTGGTTTTACTGACTAAAAAGACCCTTAATGATCCTTTTCAAAGGATCAAACCATTTAAATATCCACTCGGTGAGTCTAGCAATTTAGAACTCGGAAGTTTTGTATATATAATCGGATATCCGATGGGGCATAAAATGATTACTAAGGGTATCGTGAGTAATACACGAGATAACAAAAGTGATTCTTTTTTAATAGATGCTTTATTTAATCGTGGTTTTAGCGGAGGAATAATTTTGGCGATTAAAGATGGAGTGCCAAATTTTGAATTAGTTGGAATGGCTAAATCAGTATCTGCAAAAAATCAATATTTTTTGACACCTGCTCCGTTAAATGGGCAGTTAGAATATGAACCAAATTTTCCATATAGTGGGGATGTCCATGTTAAAAAGTTTGAAGATATTAATTATGGAATTACTTATACGATTTCAACAGATGAAATAATTGAATTTCTGAAGGAAAACGAAGCACTACTTCTTCAAAAAGGTTTCAATTTTAACTATCTTACTAAATAAATTATTAGATTGAAGGACATAAATGAGAATATCTGAAATCCGCTCTCCGCGAGGGAATAAATTGTCTTGTAAAGGTTGGCAGCAAGAAGCTGCTTTCAGAATGATTCAAAATAATTTAGATTCTGATGTTGCAGAAAATCCACAAGAATTAATAGTATATGGGGGTAAAGGAAAAGCAGCTAGAAATTGGGAGAGCTTTGATGCGATACTATCTTCACTTAAAAAACTTGAGGACGATGAAACATTATTGGTTCAGTCTGGTAAACCGGTTGGTGTACTTAAAACGCACAAAACGTCACCAAGAGTTCTAATCGCTAATTCAAATTTGGTACCAAACTGGGCAAATTGGGAACATTTCAATGAATTAGACAAGCTTGGATTAATGATGTACGGTCAAATGACGGCAGGAAGTTGGATATATATCGGAACTCAGGGGATTTTGCAAGGTACCTATGAAACATTCGCTGAAGCTGCAAGAACACATTTTAATAGTGATTTATCCGGTAAATTAGTGCTTACTGCCGGATTAGGAGGAATGGGTGGTGCTCAACCATTGTCGGTAACAATGAATAACGGCGTCTCCATTAATATTGACATTGATCCAAAGAGCATACAACGCCGTTTAGAAACAAAGTACCTTGATATTGCAACGGAATCTTTAGAAGAAGCGTTAGCAATCGCACGTGATACGATGATAAAGAAAAAAGGATTATCGATCGGTTTATTAGGTAATGCCGCAGATATTGTTCCGCAAGTCGCAAAGATGGGCATAATACCAGATATAGTGACTGATCAAACTTCAGCACATGATGAATTAGATGGTTATGTACCAAATAAAATGACATATTTAACGGCATTAGCCTTGCGTAAATCTGATCCCGATAAATATGTTAAGGAAAGTTTTCGTTCAATGGCTGAACATGTGAATGGAATTCTTAAATTAAAAGAAATGGGATCAATCTGTTTTGATTATGGTAATAATCTACGTGGCCAAGCAAAAAAAGCAGGTGTCAAAAATGCTTTCGATTATCCCGGTTTTGTTCCTGCATATATTCGGCCATTGTTTTGTGAAGGGAAGGGTCCATTCCGGTGGGTGGCCTTATCAGGTGATCCTGAAGATATCTATAAAACTGATGAAAAGGTCAAGGAATTATTTCCCAATGATAAACCATTACTAAGATGGATCGAATTAGCGAAAGAAAAGGTACAATTTCAAGGATTACCTTCAAGGATTTGTTGGCTAGGTTATACACAGCGTGCAAAATTCGGAGTAGCATTGAATCAAATGGTTGCATCAGGTGAATTAAGTGCGCCAATCGTAATAGGTAGAGATCACTTAGATTGTGGCTCGGTAGCATCACCGTATCGTGAAACGGAATCGATGAAAGACGGATCCGATGCAGTTGCTGATTGGCCATTGCTTAATGCTATGGTGAACGTAGCTAGTGGGGCAAGCTGGGTATCGATTCATCAAGGTGGAGGTGTTGGGATGGGACTTGCTATTCATGCCGGACAAGTAATCGTGGCGGATGGAACTTCCGAAATGGAAAGTAGATTAAAAAGTGTCCTAACTAATGATCCTGGTACCGGCATATTGAGACATGCAGATGCAGGTTATGAAAAGGCAATTAATAACGCCAAGGAATGGAAAGTAAAAATTCCACTATTGAAATAATATTAATATGACTACAATTAAATTAACTAATATTGGTGAAATTGCAACTCATAACAGTGATACAGAAACTATTGATTATATAAAAAATAGAGACATATTAATTAAAGACGGTTTAATTGATAAAATTGAACTGAATATAAGTGGTGGGTACGAAATATTCGATTGCCAAAATAGATTAATAACACCGGGATTTGTTGATTCGCATACTCATCCTGTTTTCTTAAATGGCAGGGAAGAAGAGTTTGGATTACGTTTACAGGGTGCAACGTATCAAGAAATTGCAGAAAAAGGTGGCGGAATAAATAGAAGTCTTAACGGTGTTAGAAATGCTACTGTTGAAGAATTGATTGAAGCTGTAACAAAACGAATGGATCGTTTCATTAAATTAGGAACAACTACAATTGAGGCAAAAAGTGGTTATGGATTAGATGTGGAATCTGAATTGAAATCATTAGAAGCACTAGATATCGTTAATAAAAACCATGCAATAGATATAATTCCAACTTTTTTAGGTGCTCATGCAATTCCACCCGAATACAAGTCAAATCCGGATGGCTATATAGATTTATTATGTAATGAGATGATTCCGGCAGTTGCTGAACAAGGAATTGCAAAATATTGTGATGTTTTCTGCGAAAATGGTTATTTTAATGTAATCCAATCTCGTCGAATATTCGAAACAGCAAAACAATATGGATTAATTTCAAGACTGCATGCAGACGAATTTGAAGATTCAGGTGCTGCAGAATTAGCAGCTGAATTAGGTGCCGTTTCAGCAGATCATTTAATGGCTGTTAGCGATGTAGGCATAGCAAAAATGGCTGAAGCGAATACAACAGCAACTTTGCTTCCAGGTACAACATTTTTTCTCGGTTCAACAAATTATGCTCCTGTGAAGAAGTTAATCGATGCGGGAGTTAAAATCGCTTTAGCAACGGATTATAATCCCGGAAGCTGCCATATACAATCTATGCCATTTATTATATCATTAGCATGTATTTACATGGGAATGTCCGCGGAAGAAGCCTTATTAGCCGCTACCTATAATTCAGCTAAAACACTGCAATTGGATAAAGAAGTTGGTTCAATTGAAGTAGGCAAAAAAGCGGATCTAATAATTTGGGATTTGGAAAATTTAATTGAAATACCATATAATGTAACCGATATACCAATTGTCAAGGTCATCAAAAATGGCCAATTTGTTAATTAGTGTTTACTTCTGATTAATAAAAAAATTGATTTATATCATAAACTGCTATTTGTATATCTTTTGGGAATTGTTTTTTTAATTTGGATTTAAATTTATTTGACCATTGGCGAATTTCTTGTCTTGTAGGTAATGGAATATTCTGCTCAGCCATTGATTTCTTATAGCTTGAATTTGTCTCGTATAGCTCTGATAAATAAATTATATCCCCTTTACCAAGAGGCAATTGTTCTAGCAATTTAATTGAATCTGACAAGTGCTCCTTTGAGTATTTACTTCCACCTGCCCCAATTAATAATATTATTCCAACATTGATATCGCTCTTTTTCAAGTTGTGCGTTAATTCTATTATATCTTTATTTAACTGGTGTTTGTTCAAGAATAACATTAAATCATTATTCCCTGATTCTACGCCTAAATAAACTCTTTTTATACCGTGGGATTTTATTTGTTTGAAATCTTTAGTAGATTTCTTTAATCCTGTGAAAACATCTATAAAAGAATAATAATTCTTGAATTGTGGAAATTTATTATGAATTAATTCTAACCCTTCAATTAATCGATTTTGTGGTACAGCAAGTGCATTGGCATCTGCTAAAAATATCGATTTACGTAAATTAATTCCTTTTCCAAAAAATGATTTAACTTTACTAAGGTGTAGTTCTAAGTCATTAACAGATTTTATTTTAAATGCTCGGTCGCGATAAAAATTGCAAAAGGTACATTGATTATAATTACATCCTTCAGTCAATTGTATTACTAATGACATATATTGATCGGGGGGAAGGATAGAAATCGGTAAATAAATATTAGAGAACTCTAATGCATTATTTTGGAGAACTGAATAATCCATTTTTCTAATATTAGAAATAATATTTTTAAATGATTTTGATAATTCAAATTTATTATTGAGTAATAATTGGTATTTCTTTAATAGAGGTAAAATATTATCTTGTTGTATTTCATGGATTTCACGGAAAGTTGTACTATTTTTTGTATAACGTGATTTATGATAGAAATTATTGTTCAATGTACGGCGATAGTTTTCTCCATCCACAAACATTCCAACCAATCTACCCTCAAGATCAAAAGTCCATAAATTATTTTCTGGTTCAACGAAAATATTAAAAGCATTCGATTTATGAGTGAATGTAATTGTTCTTTCTGCAGAAAGTTGGAATTCCTTGATAATTGCCTTCATAATAGGATAAAATTTAAGTAATTAAAATGTTACGTACGATTACAGCATGCAAATTTTTAATATAAAAAATTAATGTTAATTTCATAGTAGAAATTGTAAGAAAAAAATATGTCATTAAAAATTGCAATTATTAACTGCTATGCGGATGAACAGAAATCGGCGCCAAGTGCCAAATTATTTACTGATAATATTATGCTCTATACGACGATTATCAATCATTGTCACGGAGAAAAGATTAATGATATCAGCCAATTTGATGGTTATATTATTAGCGGGTCACGATCATCCCATCGAGATCGGGATGTATGGATAATCGAATTAAAGCAATTGATAAAAGATATGCATAAACAAAACATACCCAGTTTGGCAGTATGTTTTGGGCATCAATTAGTTGCACATATTTATGATGGTACCACGGTAATAAATATAGCAAGCGAGGAAGGGTTTCAAGATGTCCAAACAAAAATGGGGGAAGATACAATTAGGTTGTTTACGGGATTACCAAATCCTGTAAAAGTATATCAATCGCACAACGATTCAGTAATGAAAGCACCACCCGGTAGTATTGATGTAATATACAATGATAAATGTCTGCAGTATTATCAATTTGGATCAATTTATTCGATTCAATCTCACCCGGAAATTGATATTGCTGCTGCTAAACGATTCGCAGAACGTGATGATAAAGAGATTAAAGCAACATTGAATGGTGTAAATGAACAAAATATTCAATCGTATAAAATATTAAAAAACTTTTCAAAAATCGTTGAGAGTACTATACAATATTGAAAACAATTTTATATAATACCAGTTACCCTTTGTAATTTTATACACAATAATTCATACATTTTATAACTATTGTATTAAAGAGCAGTAGTTAAAAACTCATTCATGGAAAAAAACGACTCACTTCAGCAGTTAAAATTAAAATATAAAGAAAAATTTCTTCCTGTAGATCATGTCTTTAAAAAAATACATTTAGGGGACAGAATATTTATTAGTACTGCTTGTGGAGAACCTCAATATTTGGTTAATTCCATGATAAAATATGTTGAAAACAATCCAAAGCTTTATTGGATTCCGAGATAATGCATGTTTGGACTTTAGGGGTTGCTCCTTATGCAAGTGAGAAATATAAACGAAATTTTAGGTACAACTCCTTTTTTATTGGTAATAATGCTCGTGCAGCAATTAATGCAGGTTTAGCAGATTATTCTCCAATTTTTCTCTCTAAAATTCCTAGTCTGTTTCGTAAAGGTATGGTTTCTTTGGATGTTGCACTTATCCAAACTTCTTTACCGGATGAACATGGATATGTTAGTCTTGGTGTAAGTGTTGATATTGTAAAAGCTGCCACGGAAATTGCTGGTACAGTAATTGCTCAAATAAATAAGAACATGCCCCGTGTTCATGGCGATGGATTTATTCATATCTCTGAATTAGATTATATTGTTCATCATGATGAACCACTTTTAGAATATCAAGATGAATCTGATGATGAAGTGGCAGCACAAATTGGTAAATATGTAGCAAAGTTAGTGGAGGATGGCGATACTATCCAAGTTGGGTATGGTAGCATACCTAATGCGGTTCTAGCGAGCCTGGCAAATAAAAAGAACCTTGGCATTCATACAGAGTTGATTAGTGACGGTTTAGTTGAGCTTATGAAGATGGGAGTAGTAAATAATTCAAAAAAAACTATAAATCGTGGTAAAACTATAGCTACTTTTTGTATGGGCAACAAAAATACTTATGAGTACATCAACGACAATCCCGCCATTGAATTTAGAACAGTAGACTTCACAAATAATCCACTCACTATCGCTCGACATAAAAATATTACAGCAATCAATAGTGCTCTAGAAATTGATCTTACCGGTCAGGCATCTGCAGAGTCTCTTGGACATACTTTTTATAGTGGTATTGGCGGACAAGCCGATTTTATGCGAGGTGCTATTCTAGCTGAGCATGGTAAAACAATTCTGACAATTCCTTCTACAGCTGATAATGGTAAAGTATCACGCATCATGCCATTTTTAAAAGAGGGTGCCGGTGTAACGCTTAATAGAGGGGATATACACTATGTTGTAACGGAATTTGGTATTGCATATTTACATGGAAAGAATATTCGTGAGCGCGCTATGGAACTTATCGCAATAGCTCATCCAAAATTTAGACCCGAGTTAATAAAAGGAGCTAAAGAACGTAATTTAATTTATAAGGATCAGGCATTTATCGCAGGAAAAGGCGGAGAATATCCATCAGATATTGAGACACATCGTGTAACAAAAACAGGTTTTCAAATACATTTAAGACCGATTAAAATCAGTGATGAACCATTATTGAAGGAATTTTTCTATACCCTTTCTGATAATAGCATGTATAAAAGGTTTATATCTACTCGTAAGGATATGCCCCATGAAAGATTACAGGATTTTGCAGTAATTGATTATAGGAAAGAGATGTTTTTATTAGCTACTGACTTAGAATATGAGCATGAGAGTATATTAGGCCTTGGACAATATTGGATTGATGAAGACACACACACTGCTGAAATTGCTTTTATAGTATTAGATAATTATCATAGAAAGGGGATAGGTGAGGAATTATTAACATATCTGACACTATTAGCAAAAAAACAAGGACTACTGGGTTTTACGGCAGAAGTATTAGTAGATAATATTCCCATGCAAAACTTATTTAAAAAAGCGGGATTTGATATTACAAAACGTGTTAACGAGAATCTTTATGAATTAAAGATGCTTTTTAAGTAATAATGGTGATGGATAAAATTTCAGCAATGAAAAAATTATTTGAACCAAGATCAATAGCAATTATTGGCGCCTCTAAGAACCCAAGCAAAGTTGGTTATAAGATTCTTAATAATATTATTCAGGTAGGATATTCCGGTAAAATTTATCCAATTAATCCAAATGCTGATCAAATTTTAGGTCGAAAAGTTTACTCTTCACTTGAAGATATTACGGGTGAAGTTGATATGGCTTCAATAGTACTGCCCGCCAAATTTGTATTTGAAGCATTAAAAGCTTGTGCTAAGAAAAATATAAAAGTAGTTACAATAATTAGTTCCGGTTTTTCAGAAGTCGGCAATTTAGAAGAAGAGAGGAAAATCAATTCATTTGCCGCAGAACATGGAATTCGAATTCTTGGTCCAAATATATTTGGACATTATTCTGCTAAAGTATCACTAAATGCAACTTTTGGGCCGACCAATATTCCTAAAGGAAATGTTGCAATTATTACACAAAGTGGCGCTTTGGGAGTTGCCATGATTGGTAAAACTGCAGTACAAAATATCGGTTTATCGTCAATTATTTCTGTAGGTAATAAATCAGATATTGATGAAGCAGATTTAGTTGAATATTTGGTAGAACAAGATGACACAAAAAGCATCTTAATGTATATAGAAGGTATACAAAAAGGTGAACGATTAGTAAAAGTACTAAAAGAAGCGACTAAGAAAAAACCAATTGTTGTCATTAAATCAGGACGATCCAAACGAGGTGCTATAGCTGCAGCATCCCATACCGGTTCTTTAGCTGGAGCAGATGAAATATTTGATGCAATCATGAGGCAGTGTGGAGTCTTAAGAGCTGAAAATATCCAACAAGCTCTTGATTGGTGTAAATATCTATCAACAGCTCCAATTCCTGCGGGTGAAAATACAGTAATCATAACTAATGGTGGGGGTGTAGGAGTTTTAACAACAGATGCCTGTGAGAAATACAATATTAGATTATTTGAAGATACTCAATATTTAAATGACCTATTTTCAGATGTAACGCATGGATTTGGATCTACAAAAAATCCAATTGATTTAACTGGTGAAGCAACTTCTGCAGAATATGAACATGCTTTAGATGTTGCGCTAAAAGATGATAAGATCTACTCTGTGTTAGCTCTATTTTGTGAAACTGCCATGATTGATGCCGAGTCGTTGACAAGCATGATCAGAACTGTTTATGAAAAATACAAAAAAAATAAAAAACCCATTATTTTTTCTATATTTGGAGGAGAAATGACGGAAAGGGTGATTACCGATCTTTCAAAGGAAAATATACCTGTTTTTCGTGATGTATATGATGCAGTGTCATGTTTGGGGGTTTCCTACATTCAATTCCGTCATGCACAAGTGGTGGATGGAGAAGACAGAATACCAAAAGTATCTATTAATAAAATATCAACAATTGTTGACAAAGCTTTGAGTGATGGCAGAGAATTTCTATTAGCCGATGAGGGACAAGAGTTATTACATATCGCAGGATTATCAGGTCCTAAAAGCGGAATTGCGAGGAATATAAAGCAAGCTGTTGAAATTGCTGAGGATATCGGTTATCCGGTTGTAATGAAAGTCGTATCGAGGGATATCTTGCATAAAAGTGATGTGGGTGGAGTACTATTGGATTTAGATAATAAAGAAGAAGTGTTGGATGCATACCAAACTATTATTCATAATTGCAAAGCTTTTAAATCAAATGCTGTTATAGATGGAATTGAGGTTGTTGAGCAGGTTAAACTCGGTACGGAAGTGATTATTGGTGGGCGTAGAGATAAAGCATTTGGACCGATAATAATGTTTGGTTTAGGTGGAATTTATGTGGAAGTAATGAAAGATGTATCTTTCAGGGCGCTTCCGGTTAATTATCGCGAAACACGCTTAATGGTTGAAGAAATTAAGTCGTTTCCGCTCTTATTAGGTGTCCGTGGAGAACCACGAAAAGATATTGAAAAAATTATTAATACAATTTATAGAATTGGTTATATATTGCAAAATTGTCCAAGGATTACAGACATTGAGGTTAATCCATTAATGGTCTATGAACAAGGAAATGGAGTTAAGGCAGTAGATATAAGAGTTATGTTGTCAGAAAATGAAGGAATATAATAATGAAACAATTTATTTTTACATCATTAAATAAAAACGCCGGTAAAACCGGTATAATCATTGGTTTAGGGAAAGCAATAAATCAGAAGATTGGTTATCTAAAACCATTTGGTGATCGCTTACTCTACCGTAAAAAACGATTATGGGATTATGATTCTGCTGTAATCTCAAAGATATTCAATATTGAAGAAAGTCCTGAGGGAATGACTTTGGGTTTTGATCATTCAAAGTTGAGATATATGTACGATGAAACTAATATAATAGAAAAAATTAAATCCTCGATAACAGAAGTCCCCTCGGGTACCGACGTACTGTTTATCGAAAGCGGTAAAAATATTATGCATGGCATAACCGTAAACTTGGATGCTCTAACAATTGCTAAAGCAGCAGACGCAAAGCTAATTGTTGTAGTTAGTGGAGATAACGATGATATTGCTGATGAACTCCTATATTTTAAACAAAATACTAGCTTAAAAGGAATAGATTTTGCCGGAGTTGTTGTAAATAAAGTAAAAGATGTTGATGATTTTAAAATGGTTTATGAAGACATCTTACATAAAATTGGAATAAACATACTAGGTATTATTCCCTATGAAGCTGAATTAACCTACCCATCAATTCAATTGATATCTGATATGCTAATGGCTAAAGTAATTTCGGGTGAAAAGGCATTAGACCAAGTTGTAAGAGAAGTGTTTATTGGCGCCATGGCCGGAGATGCAGCACAACGACTTGAGAAATTTAAAAATAAAAATAAATTGATTTTAACTTCTGGAGATAGGTCTGATATGATATTAGCTGCGATAGAAACGCAGTGCGTTGGAATAATATTAACTAATAATATTCTTCCGCAACCTAATATTATTGCCTTAGCATCTGAAAAGGAAGTTCCATTGTTGTTAGTGCATACTGATACTCATAAGGCTGCCAAGAAAATTGATCAGATGGTACCATTAGTAGATTCCACTGATATGAAAAAGATTGAAATATTGGAAGATTCGATTAAGAATTACACTACGTTGGTTGATTTAATATGAATATAGTAGAGACGTTACATGCAATGTCTCTAAAAATAAAAAAGGCTCCGATTGGAGCCTTTTTTATACAATTATTATTTTTTTAAAGAGTTATATCTATTCCAATTCTAGCAGCCCCAATACCATATCCTAATTCAGCAGCTACAGATAAAGCTTTTGAAAGAAAATATCTAATACCAAGCGAAGATTCTGATATCAAGCTTGTACTACTGTAATCATTGATATATGTTACCCATTCATTGTCATAATTGATATGCCAAATTCTAAGTCCTAAACCGAAAGTAACATAAGTATCAATCTTTTCGTTTTTTAGAATGTCTGCGTGGTAATATGCTCTACCAAGTACCCTAAAATCACTAATACTTGTGTTTGAATATCCTCCATATCTATTACCCCAGCTAGTATAACCAACGGTTATACCAGCACCTAATGCTGCGGGTATATCACCAAGATTTAGAAAATCTTCTTGTAATACCTTTTCAACATTACCAACTATACCAAAGTCTCCAACACCACCAATGGCAAATTTAGCTCCAACAAACAAATCACCTTTACTTGGTAATGCCCCTTGGGCAAAAATCATTGATGATGCGAATACAACAATGAATAATGCCGCAATTATTTTTTTCATCTAATTACTCCTGCATGTTATTTTGTTATTTATATATATAATGATACAATTATTTTGCTAATATTATCAAGTACAATAAAATGCGATAAGATTCTCTTATTAATTGATGTTACAAATAGAAAATTTGTATATTGTTATATAGATATTCGGGTTCGAAATAAGATTAAATGAAGGAGGTAACATGTTCAGTTACAAACGATTATTATTATTAGGTTTCGGATTTATGGGAGTATCCTTATTGTGGGGCATTTACAATGCTTATGTGCCAATATTTCTACAAGCAGGTAGGGCAGATTATAGTAGTACTGCAGGAGTAGTTGGATTTGGAATGGGGGCGGACACCACCGGATTCATAATGACGCTTGACAATATTGCAGCATTATTCATATTGCCATTCGTAGGAGCATATTCAGATAGAATTTGGACAAAGTTTGGACGTCGCAAACCATTTATCATGATTGGTGCACCACTCGCACTGATCGGGTTTATCGGAATTCCAATGTTTTTAGGTGGCTCATTATTATTATTCATGGGAGCAATTTTCGTCACGTTATTTGCGATGGATGTTTTCCGTACACCGGTTGTATCGCTAATGCCGGATATTACTCCATCGCCTAAGCGCTCACAAGCCAACGGAATGATAAACTTGATGGGCGGCATTGGTGGAGTACTTGCGTTTGCGGTAGGTGGAATGTTATTCAAAGTATCGGTTGGGGCGCCCTTTTATTTTGGTGGAATAGTAATGTTAATTGGATGCGGGGTGGTATTATTATTCATTAAAGAGCCAAAACCTAAATCGGTTGAACCGGTGGAAGGCAAGCCTGGTTTGATTGGCAGCTTCAAAACCATTGTAAAAGATAACGACAAATCCGCATTATACCTGCTTGGTGCCATTTTCTTCTGGTTTTTGGGTTATAACGCTTTGGAAGTGTTTTTTACGTCATTTGCGGTAAATGTGCTTGGCGTGGATAGCGGTGAGGCAACATTTTTACTGGCATATTTTTCCTTAGCCATAATAATTACGGCTCCAATAGCGGGATATGTTGGCGGAAAGGTTGGTAGAAAACGTACTATGATAGTTGGTATCATAGCATTTGCGATATTGCTTGCCTACGGATATACCATAACTACTATTTTGCAAGTAAAAATTATGCTACCATTAAGCGGAATTGCCTGGTCAATGATATTGGTTAATTCATTGCCAATGGTCATAGATATGGCACCGCAAGACCGATTGGGCGCATATACGGGGTTATATTATTTATCATCACAAGCTTCAGCAATTGTTGGACCGGTATTATCCGGTAAAATAATATCTATTTTCTCAAATGATTACCGTATTGCATTTATGTATGGCGCAGTTACTTTGGTTGTAGCATTGTTATTTGTTATTCCAATTAAGAGGGGAGAAGCGTTAGCTGCCTAATTAGATATAAAAAAAGGGCTATGATTTCATAGCCCTTTTTTTATTGTAGCGGAGGAGGGATTTGAACCCCCGACACGCGGATTATGATTCCGCTGCTCTAACCAACTGAGCTACTCCGCCATTCGTCTTAAAAGAGGCGCAAAATTAACGGGATTCCAAAGCAAAAACAACTTAAAATAAATGTACCTCAGTGTCCTATTTACTTGGAATTGTAATGTACAATAATAGTAACTTTGCGCACTAAAATTTAACCATTTTTATAAAATACAAACTAGTTAGGAGAAAACAATAAATGTACAATTCAGTTGAATCATTTATGGATATGGTAAAAACCAAGAATCCAGGTGAGGTTGAATTTCATCAAGCAGTATTAGAAGTAGTGGAATCTTTGTGGGATTTCCTGCAAGATAACCCGCATTACATGCAAGCTAAAGTATTGGAGCGTATGGTTGAACCAGAGCGTGTAATTATGTTCAGAGTTCCATGGCGTAATGATAGAGGCGATGTCGAAATTAATAAAGCTTATCGTGTAGAATTTAATTCAGCGATTGGTCCCTACAAAGGTGGTTTACGTTTCCATCCATCTGTAAACCTCGGCATTTTAAAATTTCTTGGATTTGAACAGGTACTAAAAAATAGTTTAACTACCCTTCCAATGGGTGGTGGTAAAGGTGGATCTGATTTTGATCCAAAAGGCAAATCCGATAATGAAGTAATGAGCTTTACACAATCATTCATGACTGAATTACAACGTCATATCGGTCCAAATACCGATGTTCCTGCCGGCGATATTGGCGTAGGTGGACGTGAGATCGGTTTCATGTTTGGACAATATAAACGTTTACGCAATGAATTTACAGGTACATTAACAGGTAAAGGTTTGAACTGGGGTGGAAGTCTTATTCGCCCTGAGGCGACAGGTTACGGTAACGTTTATTTTGCAAATGAGATGCTTAAAACTCGTGGCGATAGCTTTAAAGGTAAAACAATTACTATTTCCGGTTCAGGAAATGTTGCACAATACTCAATTGAAAAAGTATTAGACTTAGGTGGAAAACCGGTAACGGTATCAGACTCATCAGGCTATATTTATGATCCTGCAGGTATTGATCGTGATAAACTTGAGTACATTATGACACTCAAGAACATTAAACGTGGACGCATCAAGGAATATGCTGAGAAATATGGTTGCAAATATATTGAAGGAAAACGCCCTTGGGAAGTAAAATGTGATGTTGCATTGCCATCAGCTACCCAAAATGAAATTAATGGTGAAGAAGCTGAAATGTTAGTCAAAAACGGATGTTTCTGTGTATCCGAGGGTGCCAATATGCCATCCACACCGGAAGCAATTGACGTTTACATGAAAAACAAGATTCTGTACGGTCCCGGAAAAGCAGCAAATGCCGGTGGTGTTGCAGTATCAGGTTTGGAAATGAGTCAGAATTCATTACGTTTAAGTTGGACGCGTAAAGAAGTTGACGAAAGATTACACAAAATCATGCAAGATATTCATGAGACTTGTGTAAAATACGGGACTGAAGGAAAATTCACTAACTATGTTAAAGGTGCAAATATTGGTGGATTCATTAAAATTGCAGATTCAATGTTAGATCAAGGTGTAGTTTAGGTTTAATCAATCATAATTGGTAGAGACAAGGCATGCCTTGTCTCTACACAAAAAAGGGCTCCATTTGGAACCCTTTTTATATATTCAATATTATTGATTAATAATGGTATTTACGAAAATCTTCAATATCAGCATCATCTTCTAACTGTTTTAACCAATTTTCAAATACTTGATTTTGTTTATTAGAAAGCAGATTATTTTTTAGTATATCTTTACGAATCTCATATTCAGTAGAATCAATTTCCATTACATCTTTAACAAAAATTATTGTATAACCTCGCAAAGTTTTCAACGGACCTAAGATATCACCTTTTGTTGCATTCAACAATGCGCCTGTGACATGATTACTACGTCCAACTGAAGTAAATCCTTTATTAAGAGATTGTGTCTCATTAGTAATTAATTCATATCCTTTATCCATCGTTACAATTTCGTCAAATGTAGAACCAATATTAATTTGATCTCTTAATTCAGAAGCTAATTTCAAGGTTGTGTTCGCAATTTTGTCTTTTCGTATATCTTGTTTGAGTATATCCTCAACATCTTCTAATGGTGATGGTCCTTTTGGCGTTATTGATTCCAAAATGAAAACAGCATAATAATCATCATTTTCCATTGGTGAAGAAACAGTTCCTATTACACTATTAAAAGCAAAACGTGAAGCATTACGTAGTTGTCCAATAGGATCAATGTTTATACCATTCTCAGTAACCGATATTTCTGAGCCAACTACAGAATGGGTATCTAAAGCAGCATCAAATCCGTAATCTTGTGCATCATAACTGAATAAGGTTGCATCGCGGCGTAATGCATCACGGCTTCCCGCGCCAAAAGTTATTTTTAGCAAGATGTGAGCACCATGAACTTGGTTTTTGCCATCAACAGTTTTCGTATCAATAATTTTAATGATGTGGTAGCCAAACTGTGAAAGTACTGGACCTACTACGGTACCTTTTCTGGCGCTAAATGCTGCATCAGAAAATGGTTTTACCATTTGTCCGCGCTCAAACCATCCCAAGTTGCCTCCGCGTGGTAAATTTTGCGCATCGATGTTTCCGGGATCTTCAGAATACAAATTTGCTAAATCAGCAAAATCATCACCGGAATTGATTTGTTCAATTATATCGAGCGCATCGTTATATGTAGAAATTGTATCCATCTTAGTTGCTTCTTTTTTCCAATATACAAAACGCATTTTTCTTGATTCGGGTTGATCAAATTCATCTTTACGGTTATTATATGCTCGGTTGATTTCTTCGTTTGTAACTGCCATATCAGCTTCATCAACATTGCCCTCAACAATATGAATGGCATCTATTGTATAATCAACATTTCTACGGATGAATTCTTCGCGGATTTCAGAATCAGAAACTGATATAGTTGAAGATAACATTTTCTGTAATTTATAATTTGGAATAACATTATTTTTCATTATTTGCTCAACCGGTGCCCATTCGTTACCTTCAGGATTATTAACAGCTTCAAAATATTTTTGCATGTCAAACTGCCCATTAGTTTGGAATGCCGGCATAGTAGTTATGAATTGGGGAGGATTGTTCTGCAAATGAAAAAGAACTTCTTCGTCGGTAGCGGTGATTCCCATATCTTCTATAGCTGCACCAACTAAATTCTCTCGAATTATATTATCCCACACTTGATTGCGAGTACTCTCAAGCATTTGGTCACTAACAGTTTGCCCGCCTGCGCGATATTGCTCCAATTGTTGATTTACTAATTGATTGAAAAAGTCAGGTGGAATCTTTTCGCCGTTTATTACGCCGATGGCATCTGCAGGATTAGTTCTGCCAAGTAATTCATCTAAAATATTCGCACCACCGACTAGACCCCCAACTGTCATACTTAGTAAAAATAAAATTAGCACCGCCCACAATACGATGTGCATTTTAGTCCGCATTTTTGTCATCAAAGCCATTGTTTACCTTTAATTTTTAATTATAAATATAGGGAGCGAATTTAGACAATTGACTTCGGTTTCGCAAAGGACTAAAGAGATGTTTGATTGTTAATGTTTGATGGATGATATAGACTTAAAAAGCATGAGAATAAATCATGTCTTTTGGTAACTTTAATAAATTTATACGAGGTTAATATTAATGAAAAAGATGCGCATTTTAGTATTTTTTATGATGGTTTCCATAATTACTGCACAATGGAAAGATTTAACTTTGGAAGATGCAGTTATAGATCCTCCATATAAAGTTGCGTCAATTGGACAATGGAAATGGATATCTGAATCCGATGAGTATTTGTTTATGGATACTACGATGGCAGTAATGCCATTGCACAAATATAATTTAGCAACAGGTGATATATCATTATTCCTTTCAGAGGATAAATTTGTATACGATGGAAAAAATCTAAAAATTTCAGATTTTACTTTTCATCCAAGAAGTAAAAAATTATTACTTGCTACAAATCAACAAAAAATCTGGCGCCATTCTAGGTCGGCAATATATTATATATATGATATGAAAAATGGTTTAGTTAAGCAAATTGCCAATGGGAATCGTTTACGCAATGTTAAGTTTTCACCGAATGGTGAATCAATTGCTTATGTTAATATTGACAATAATCTATACATATTAAATATGGAGATGAATAAAGAAAGACGGTTAACCAAGGATGGCTCATTTGAAGTATTAAATGGTCATTTCGGATGGGTATATGAAGAAGAATTTGGCTCTTATGATGCCTACCGGTGGTCGCCAGATAGTAAGTACATCGCATTTGTGCGAGAGGATCAAACATATGTAAAAAGATTTCCTATGATGAATGAATTATATTTTTACCCAAAAGTTTTTTGGCATCATTATCCAAAAGTGGGTGAAATAAATCCTGTTTTAAATATTGGTGTTATTAACGTAAATACTGGAAGAACCAAGTGGTTAGATTTAAACTCATCTGAAGAAATGTATTACCCACGCATTAAATGGATAGAAACATATCAAACTGATAGCAGAAATCAAGAATTGGTCGTAACGAGAATTAACCGTCATCAAAATCGTTTAGAATTATTGAGATTCGATGTAAGAAAAGGTACGGGAGAAGTATTTTGGACTGATGAGAGCAAAGCATGGATTAATTTGACTGATGATCTGTTCTTCTTGAAGGATGGAAGTTTTGTTACTTTATCTGAACATTCCGGTTTTCAGCACATCTATCATTTTGATAAACATGGCAATCTTATTAATGCAGTAACCGGCGGAAATTGGGAAGTGTCTGGAATTATATCTTTTGATGAAGAAAATGGAAAAGTTTATTTAAATGGTAAAAAAGATTCGGTAATTGAGTCAAACTTGTACTCAGTAAATATTGATGGTTCTGATTTTAAATTGTTAGGAGATAAAATGGGATGGCACAATGCTCAGTTTTCACCAACAAATAACTATTATATTGATTCTTATTCTACTGCAAATTCACCATTGGCTATTACTTTATATAATTCAGACGGCGTAAAAATTAGAGATCTCTCAATATCAGATACAGGAAGGTATGCTGAATATGGATTTCAAGAAAGTGAATTCATCCAAATTCCAACTTCTGATAATGGTACTTTATTAAATGCTGTGATCACCCTTCCAAGGGATTTTGATCCAAATAAGAAGTATCCTGTTATTGTATTTGGATATTCAGGACCAGGAAGCCAATCAGTTGTTAATAGATCAAGTCGTTATTTTTTGTGGGATAGGTATATGAATCAAGAAGGTTATATAACGTTTTCTATCGATCCACGCGGAACGGGTGGACGAGGGATAGATTTTAAATATCTATCATATAAAGATATTGGTAAATGGGTGGTAACGGACCAAGTAGAGGGTGCAAAATATTTAAAATCCTTACCCTATGTAGATGGTAACAGAATAGGAATATGGGGTTGGAGCGGAGGTGGATACATGACCGCCTTGTGCATGACAAAAGGTGCACCAAATTTTAAAGTTGGTGTAGCTGTAGCTGGTAATTATGACCTTAAATTATACGACACAATTTGGACTGAGCGATATATGGGGCTCTTAAGTGAAAATCCTGCAGGATATAAAAATGCTTCTATATTTACATATGCAGATAGATTAGAAGGTAAATTACTCGTAGTTCATGGCACAATGGATGACAATGTACATTTACAACATGCAACACAATTAATGGAAGAGTTTGTAAAAGCAAATAAACACGCTGATTATCTTACCTATGCAAATCGTAACCACCGAATAAATACTGGAAATGCTACATTTCATCTATGGACTAAAATAACAAATTATTTTATGGAAAATTTATAAGAGGTTATTGATACAAGCAGTTTCAAGTACTAAATTCCGCCCGCCTATTTATTGATAAATGGGGCCATAGCTCAGTTGGGAGAGCGCTTGAATGGCATTCAAGAGGTCGTCGGTTCGATCCCGTCTGGCTCCACATTTTATTTCGTAGTTTCTGATCCTCAAAATAATATCACAATTTTCATCATTTATTAAATCTTGAATTTTCCGAAAATGGAATTAAATTAACTTAATTATATCTTAGTCATTTAAACCAAACGGGAGGATTTATGATTGACACCAAAAAAGCCTATCGCAGTTGGGCGCTATACGATTGCGCAAATTCAGCATTTGCAACAACAGTAATGGCCGGATTTTTCCCAATTTTCTTTAAAAAATATTGGGCAGATCCCGAAAATCTCACACAAAGTACCTATTATCTTGGACTAGCCAATTCAATTGCATCAATCTTAGTGGCTGCAATTGCTCCGTTCTTGGGCGCTATTGCCGACCGTGGAACTGCGAAAAAGAAATTTTTATTCACCTTTGCATTCCTTGGAATTATCATGACCGGTGGTTTATGGATGGTTGCACAAGGGCAGTGGCAAATAGCTATCCTATTTTATATATTGGCTACTGTTGGATTTTCAGGTGGAAATATATTTTATGATTCATTATTACCGGGAGTAGCATCAAAAAAGAAGGTGGACTATATATCATCTCTTGGATTTGGTTTAGGATATCTAGGCGGTGGAATTTTATTTTTAGTAAATGTATTAATGTATCAAATACCGGAAATGTTTGGTATCGCCGATGGCGCAACTGCGATTAGATTATCGTTTCTATCTGTAGCAATTTGGTGGGCGGTCTTTTCAATTCCGATATTATTATGGGTGGAGGAACCAAAGATATATAAAAAAGTCGGAATTTTAAAATCCGTAAGTTTAGGTTGGAAACAACTGGCAGGCACAATTAGAGATATTAAGCATCTTAAAGTTGTTGGAATATTTCTTTTTGCTTATTGGTTTTATATCGATGGTGTTGATACTATTGTCAGAATGGCGGTTGATATCGGTATAACACTCGGATTTGATGATAGTGCTTTGATTATTGCTCTATTGATGGTTCAATTTATTGCTTTCCCATGTACATTATTATTCGCGAAATATTCCCATAAAGTTGGAATTAAGAATGCCATAATGACCGGTATTATTGGTTATGGTGTTATAACGTTTTTAGGTTACTTTATGACTCAAACATGGCACTTTTTTATTCTTGCTGCTATGATTGGACTTTTCCAAGGAGGAATCCAAGCGCTAAGCCGCAGTTTATACAGCCGATTAATTCCGAAGGAAAAAGCTGCTGAGTTCTTTGGTTTTTATAATATGCTTGGAAAATTTGCCGCAGTTATAGGACCATTTATGCTTGGTACAATTACAGTAATTACAGGTAATGTAAGACTAGGTATACTTTCAATTTTGATTCTATTTATTATCGGAGGTTTCCTACTTATTAAAGTTGATATTGAAGAAGGGGAAAAAATGGCAAAAGAATATCTAGCTAAATAATCTATTATAAATATC
>PVMS01065325.1_pt1 | contig 35155 bp, 39 predicted proteins | sample 1853461 | NCBI WGS metagenome assembly PVMS01 (sample SAMN08582032, study PRJNA380276) | Marine sediment metagenome, whole genome shotgun sequencing project. | isolation source: ocean sediment barecode stripped | collected 2017
AACTCGGAACTTGAAGGTGAGCTGTTGCTAAAACTGAACAGCAATGCCACTCTATCCCAGTCCCATCAACAAAAAACCAAAGAAAATAAATCTATTCAGATTTTATGTAATGATGGACTGGAAAAGTGGACTAACCAAACGATGTACAGTTATCTTCGTGGCATTGAGCAAATCGCCCAGGCGAACCCGAATCGAACAATATATAACCTGTGCTCGCATGGAACGCATATGGACCATGTGAATTCGCTGGAATCTGTCACAAAATTGGTTCACCTTTTAGATTCAACTAATACCACCTTAACAAATCCATGAAACTACCATACTCCACTCTCAAATGGTTTCCTCTCCTGCTGATAATTTCAATATTTATATTATTTATCGACAATAAATTGAGGCAACAGACTCAGGAGGATTCACCAGCGCCAGGCTTGACTTCCATGGATATGGAGAAGGATGGACATGATCATTCCCAAGATGGCGAAGCCGATCCCCATGATGACCCGGAAAAAAACCGGCTGATGGGCAATTTCCATAACAACGAGGGCATTAAAGCGGCAAGTCGACAACAATGGGAGGAAGCCATCAAAAATTTCAAGATGGCGCTACATCATACGAAAGTCACCGCTAAAACTTTGGATTCGCGGCATAACTCTTCTGCTATTTTGGAAAAACCGGACAAGGGAAGGAAGGTAGAAACATCTATTGCCCAAGGCCTTCAGAAAACCGCAGAGAAAGCCTTGATCAATATGAGTACGTCTTATTTGAAGTTGCAAATTTATGAGGAAACTCTGAAGACCTTAAAGGAGTTGGAAACACTTTCTCCCGACCATCCCCTGCTCCACTACAACCTGGCCTGTTACCATTCCCTGCGTGGAGAAATTCCCGCCAGCCTGCAGGAATTGAAAAAAACCATTGAGCTCGGATACCAGGATTTTACCAGCTTGCAAAACGATCCGGATCTTGACAACCTGCGCCAGGATGAAAGTTTCAAACTGTGGTGGGAAACTCTTGAACAAAATAAAACCAAATAGGCTAGGTCGAATCCTCTTTGCGAGTACTCTATCGGGCGAAGCCCGAATTCCCCCCTTCTCCGAAGGGGGCTAGGGGGCTTATACATTCAGGGGTTTTTAGATTAATGATTTTGAACTGGTATGGGCACGGCATGAACAGCACAAACAATACATCATCGCAAGCCAACGCGTGAATCAAGTTCTATCAAGCGGGTTCAATCCCACCTCGCCGGAGGGATCGATATATAGCCCCATTCGCCTTTCAAAATGGATAAAAGGTTGTCACCTATACATTCTTTTCGCCATCCTTGGAAAAGAAAGTGCTCATCAAGATTTTTTTTCTGCTCATACCATTTAACGAATTCGTGGATTTGTTTTCTCTGCGCTAAAATCGTTGGTTCAATGTGCAATTCTTCCGAACGGATCTGAACATAAGCCGCAAGCAGTTCTTCCACTCCTCGATTGGTCGAGTATCCATCACTTTCCGGGAGCACCGGTTGCTCATCTTTCGGGACTTCCAAGCCTCGTTCAATGGCGGCTAATATTTTATCGCCATTCTTTGAAACTTCCCGATGATTGATCCCACGTATTCCAGAAAGAACGTCACAACTTTTCGGTAGAATACGCGCAATTTCCAATAACGGCTCATCGCGAATTACGGATTTGGCCAGACAGTCCCGGGTGCGCGCCTCATCTTCCCTCCAGGCGGCTAATTCACGCAGGACAGCCAAGTTACGGGAGTTTAAATTGCGTATATTCTTGACCCGCATAAACTGCTTCCGGGGGTCGGGGAGAATAAAATTTTGTGGGTTTTCCAAAGCGTGGAACTCCCCTTGCAACCAATCCAGACGGTTTCTTTTCTTTAATTGCCGCACCAGCTTTTCATAAACCGGCACGAGAAAACGAACATCGTCCAGGGCATACGTGATCTGATTTTTAGTCAGCGGCCTTCTGCACCAATCGGTATAGGTTTCTCCCTTATGAATTTTTTTACCGATGGCCTTATGCACAATTTTCGCAAAAGAAATCTGCGCTCCCCAGCCAACCAGAGAAGCTGCTATCTGAGTATCAAAAACCGGATAGATCGCCTCGTCACAGAGGCGAAATAAAATTTCCAGGTCCTGTTTGCCCGCATGAAATACTTTTAAAATCTTGGGAGAGCGAATGACCTGCAAAAATGGTTGCAGGTCCCCAACCAGAATCGGGTCGATGGCGGCGCAGTCGTCTCCTCCCGCCACCTGAATAAGTCCCAGGCGATGAAAATAGGTTTTCTCTCTAACAAATTCCGTATCAATGGCCAACATTTCGCAGGAACTCAAACGCTCACAAAGCGCCTTTAAATCGTCCTGATTAGTGACGTACATAGAACCTCTTAATCTGGGTTTCCAGTAAATTTAGGGTGTATTTAAAAGGGAAATTAGGAAAGCTGATGCTTAATACGTAGTTTTTCATACATCGGACTGCCAAACTAGCCGGGCTAAACTCCCACGGACCATCTTACAGGGGATATTTTAAATATCAATATTTTCTATCCAGCGATTACTTTATAAGTGGGGAGCAGAAGGGAAATCTGCTTGTGATAGGTCCTGGCAACCAATTAACGCCTGGAAATTTGGCAAAAAATCCAGGCACTCAAGGAGAGGAAAAAGCGCCTGGAACCCAACCTGAAAACCGGGTTACCCTGAAAAAAAGGGTATCTGATGCTTTGGAGCTAATACCAGCTAAATTAAAAATACAAAGGATTAATACATTTACTTTATGTTATTCATAAAGGTTTTCAGTATAAATCCCGGACTTTCTTGAAGCTTTAGCTGACTCCCACTCATCATTGGGTAATTCATTATCGTTATAATCAGGTAATGCGTTGTCTTTGCTCTTCCAGAATTTTCTACTTAACCCATTGGGTTTGATGACTTTTTTCAAATCACCTTTATCATCAAAAATTCTCACTTCAAAAAACATAACGCCCCCTTCCATATACCAAAAAAAAATTGAGTTTTTAAAGAACTAGCTCCAACTTCAATTAGCTAAATCTCCCAAACCACTACCAGCTAACATAAGATTAACTGTTAATCTAAAATAAATGTCTGAAGGGACTTTGTCAAGCAAATAAGTTCAATAAAAACAATGAGTAATGGCTTTCGCAACATAACTTCCCTGATGATTTTAAAAAGACATGAGCATAATCTGGGCATATGAAAATCAATAAATGGGACGTTGTTGAGAAAAATTCTCAATATCTTTAAGGTCACCGCAAGGAAAAAAATAAGAAAAATAGGTAGTGTTTAAAATCACGCATACCGGTTAAAGGCTGATTTCATGCGCTAAAATCAGATGCTAGTGTTCAATCGTTCAATTCTTTGGGAAACATTTCACTCCATAGCCGAACAGATTTATAAGTCATTGAAAAATTTAACTTTAACAAAATTTTTGCGTGCTTAGACTAACAGGAAGTGTTTTTATTTCTATTGACTTTTTGTCTTTGATCGCCTACTTTTAGCTTATTAAGTGTCACTCCAATCTATAATTTTAATTGGAATTGCACATGACAGACACTCATATTGTTCACCCTCCTTTTAGAAAACGAACAAAATGAGAATTTTAGGAATTGATTCATCTACCCCGAAAGGTAGCGTTGCGCTACTGGAAAACGGTCATCTCTTAAAAGAAATTTCCCTTCCGGACGAGTCCACCTATTCCAATTGCCTTTTATCCACTGTAGATCAATTATTACAGGAAACGGGATTGCCGTTTGCCAGCATAGATGCGTTTGCTGTGACCACCGGCCCAGGTTCGTTCACCGGCTTAAGAGTTGGTGTGAGTCTGGTAAAAGGCTTCGTCCTGTCATCGCAAAAACCTTTCGTCGGTGTCAGTTCCATGGAAGCGTTGGCCTATACAGTTGAATCGGCAAAGGTTCCGGTGTGCACACTTCTGGATGCCAGAAAAAAAGAGATCTATTCGGCGAAGTTCAGCCTGTCTGGAGGTGTAGTAAAAAGATTGGAGGAGGACATAGTGGTTTCACCGCAGGAATTATGTGATTCTATTTCTGAGCCAACTCAATTTACAGGGATCAACCCTTACGAGGATTACTTTATCGAAAGGCTAGGCTCGCGTTACATTGCAACGACCCAATACCGGTTTCAGACAGCCGCGGCGGGAGCAACAATGATTGCTCATCTTAGCTCGCCATCAGAAATGAATACCGATATGGACAAATTAAACGTCCAGTATATTAGAAAGTCTGAAGCCGAAATAAACATTCAAAAGGAGACCTCTAAAGTTTGAAATTTTAGAAGCGTCCTAAAACTTAGTAAATCAATGGAGGTAGAAATTAATGGAAATTGACCCTGAGTTTTTAAAAAAAGTAATGAACGACAATTCAGAATTCAAAGTTCTCTATAACCAGCATTCAAAATTAAAATCCCAAGTTGAGGAACTCAACAGTCTAAAGTTCATGACGACAGAACAGGAAGTGGAGAAAAAACAGCACCAAAAAGAAAAATTATTACTGAAGGATCAACTGGAAAAAATTCTGAAGGATTACCAGAATAATTAACACGGAGACGGAAATGCCTCCGCTGGCATTTGGAGCAAGAGGTTTGGTGATCTAGATTGCTCAAGACGGAGGTACCTCCGCCCGGAGATACAGTGGTTTTTCCCCTGTAAATCCCCTGTTTTTTATTTTCCCAATAGACGACGACAAGCAGCACTCAAAAACTGCACCAGGTAAGTTAGCGATACAACTTTGGCGGCAGGCACATAATCTCCTATCACTCCCACCAACTTTTGCGCCAGAGTAATATTTTCCCGCAGAACACGGATCATCCATCGGGCCAGAATGGGTCTATAGATCATTCCTTGCAGAATTTTACTGAGCACAAATTTCTTGCTAAATTCCTTTTGCCGCAAATTTTCGTATTGAGATAGACCCGCAAAGGAAAAATTGTCCTCGGCAAACGCCCGATCAATGACTCCCGCGGCCAGTTGCGCACTTTTAAGCGATAAGAAAATACCTTCACCGGTAAAAGGGTCCATGAACCCAGTCGCATCCCCGACCAGAAGCAAACCGCCGCATGAGGGTGGCTTCACCGAATAGGCTAGTGATTCGACCAGTCGGACTTTTTCCGTCATAGTGGCGTTAGCTAACATTTTTCTTCTCAATGGATTCTTCAGCACGGATTGTCGATAAAATTCATCGGCATTTTTTCCATGGATCAAATGTTGGTCGACAACCAGGACCACATTCATCTGCCCCGGTCCAACAGGTGCCATGCCAGTATAACCAGGGCGACTGATATGCATGAAGCAATAGGGCTGGCTAAACTCTGCACCGGACCAATGCGCGGCCAGTGCAATTTTCCCCTGAGCAACATTTTCCTGTCTGAGTCCGAGCCTGCGTAAGGAAATGCAATTGCGCCCACCAGCATCCACGACGACTTTTGCTTTAAAGCTGAAAGGATTCTTCCGGTCGTCCCGGCCTTCGACACCAACGACTTGATCATTTTGCAAAATCAAATCCGTCACCTTGTGGCCTTGCAAAACCTTCACGCCTTTTTGTTCGACTGCATCCAGCATTAAAGCATCCAGAGTTATTCGTGGTAGAGAAAGGCTGGCCATCTTCTGTCCAGACAAATCAGGGTAATCGATATTGAGTTCATCCTCTCCATAAGCGGCAATCGACACTCCCAACAGTCTTTGCGGAGACAGGGCCTCAATGCTTTCTAATAGACCCAGTTCGTCCAGCAGATCATCTGCGGCCGGACTGATAAATTCGCCACAAACTTTGTCTCTTGGGAAATGCGCTTGCTCCAGCAATAACACTCGATGGCCTTTCATCGAAAGATAAAGTGCAGTGGCGGAACCGGCAGGCCCACCGCCAATGACGATGACATCGGTGCTTTCTGTATGATTCATTGCTAAGGGATGTTAGAGGCTTTGCTTCTGAGAAACCAGAGCGATGCGATAAGGAAAGTGTCTGTGTACTTTGAAATCTTCGATTCCCGCCTCCTGGGCCATGGTGGTCATTTCATCAGGAGTGAATGCGTTCATCACCGAAACCGGAGCATCAAAACGCGTCAGGCGGTTTTGCGTCAGCATGCGTGTTAAAGCAAAAATCGCCGCCCAGGCAATTCGGCTACGGTGTAAATCGTTGATGATCATGCCCCGCTTGCAAGCGGCATGTAGGGATCGCATGATACCTATGGCACCTTCTCTGGTGAAATGGTGCAGAGAAAGCGAGTTGACAGTCAAATTAAAACTTTCATTAGCAAAGGGCAGGCCATGAATATCGCATTGCACCATTTTGATCTCTGGGAAGCGAGCAGTTTCTTCCCGGGCGAACGTCAACATTTTTAAATTGATGTCAATGGCGATGATACGGATGGGAATATTCAGCTTGCGGGCAAACTTGACCAGAGCTATCGGCTGATCCGCAGAACCCGTTGCCGCATCCAGAACGGTAAATGGCTCGGGTCCAGTGTGCGCTTGCAAAAATGGCCTTGCATGATCGAGCAAGACTTTATAGCCCGACAAGTAACGATTCACCCGCCGGACATCTTTCAGGCTTTCACGCACTTCCCAGAATGGAGCCTCGTCCAGATCCAACAATTCTGCGCGCAGGTTTCTAGGCGGCGGAGAAAAAAACATTTTATGGGGACCTCTAGTAATCTAATATTTTACTTCCAGACAACGCCCATATTTCACCAGGGCCGCTCATGATTTTAGAGGCGCACTAGTAGTCGATTGAGGATTGAGATCAACCTTTAAAAAAGTAATACGATACGCCCGCATCGATTCTTGACTGAGCATACTTCGCGGCCAGACTTCTAAAAATTCCCCGAGTTTGCGGAAGCGTAATCATAAATCCCAGGATATCCGTCACCAGTCCCGGAGTGATTAAAAGAAAACTGGCAAAAGCCATGACCCCACCATTTAATGTTTCGTTATCGGGAATCTTCCTGGCTTTCAAATGCCACTGCATCTTTTCGAAATATTCCTTGCCCCAGCTTCTGCCAACCACGATTCCAAACAGGAAAGTAAACATAGAAAAGGAAAAGGTATTGATCGTACTGATCTCACCAGATAGCCATCCTAAAGATAAAATTTCGACACCTGTACCAACAAAAAAAGCTAAAACTACCAGCAAACTCATTTTCCCACCTCAATTAAGCATAAAAGTAATTTTCATCTATATCCTTAAAAGCTCTGCGAGCAAAACTCCAGAGCACTATAAACATCATGGAGACCCACTAAAATAACACGTCATTTTCCACTGTCAACGGCTGATATGGGCCTTATTCGTTCAGCCTTCTCAATCATTTTCAAAGACCGCTAAAAACTTCCCTATCGCCCCAATTTCCTCGGCAGTGACAAATTGTTCGATGTTCTGTTTATCGGCATTTAGTTTATTATGGAAGCGGGCAAAATCCGATTCGAACCGTAGCTTTTCCGTTGCCAATGAAAACCGGTATTTTTTAATGAGCTGACCGCCTTTATTCCCTCCGACCCCTCGCAACGAGTGACAAAATTGACAATTGTTCTTATAGGATTGGAAACCTTGTCCAAGGTCCGGGAATTTCCGCACAACGGAACTCAAAGGCGCGTAATATTTCTCCCGACTGACAAATTTCAGCTCGCGAATATTGGCCGTCATGAACTTTTCCTGAAACGGCGCAGAAACACCCTGCGGCACCAGAACCAGCAAGGGATGCAACCACGAGGGACGTTTGAGTCCGGCTTTGATTTCAATGCGAGTCGCCAGTTGCAAATCGTATCGCCGGATGTCGTCTATCAGCAAAATACCTTGATAGTCATCCACGCAATCCAATAATACTGCATTGCTGAGGTGGCCTGGATCAAACCGATCCACCAGGCGGGAGAACGATATCGCGGTGAACCGCGACCCCTGGTAATCCATGGCACGATCAAAATACTCACTGGTCATTCGCTGACCGCCCAGAGACTCCAGTTGCGACAGGGTGAATTGGGTTAATTTGGCTTGCCCCCCCTGCCCGGCCATGCTGTTGATATTAATAACCCGATCCTTAGGGTCACGAGCCTGCCCTGCCCCGGCTAGAACATTTCCAGTATGGCAAACCAGCACAAATAGCATGCAAAGTGATATGATTGTTTTCATGGATTAACAGGACCTTTCTGCCATTGATCATAAAGGCTACCTCTAAAATCACTATTGGCCATGAGCGGCCCTAATGAAATATGGGCGTTGCCTAGAGTAGAAGTATTGGATTACTATAAGATATCTTGAATTGTTTCCGCAGGCAAAACATCATATGCTAATGGCCTATTGATAATATAGAACTCAAGCAAATTCCAGGTAGCGTCTGCTGGCAAGGCCCACAGGCCACAGTTCAGAACGCCCCCTATTCACAAGACTATAAACTTTTAGCGATAAAAAAATAATGACTACGAGCGGAATGGAAGTTAGCCCGACCAAAATGGATTTCAGGGCTTATTCAATATCATGGAACCTCACCAAGAGGTGCAACCTTAATTGTGACCACTGCTATCTTGACGCAGACTTCCGCGGCGGCTTTCGCACGGACGAGCTGAATACCGAAGAGTGTTTCAACGTGATCGACCAGATCGCCGAAGTGAACCCCAACGCGTTCCTTATCCTGACTGGCGGCGAACCACTTTTGCGTCCGGATATCTATGAGATCATCCGCTACGCGGCAGACCGGAAATTCATGGTCGTACTGGGAACCAACGGCACACTGATCAATCGCGTCAACGCGGAAAAAATCAAAGCCGCCGGAGCCCACGGGGTCGGCATCAGCATCGATTCGATGGACGCGGAAAAGCACAACAAATTCCGTGGCATGGAGAAAGCCTGGGAACATTCCATGGAAGCGTTCAAAATATTGAACGAGGTTGGCGTCGATTTTCTTGTCCAGATGTCCGTCTCAGAGATGAACTATAAAGAAATCCCGGAAGTCATCGCGTTCACCGAAAAGATCGGCGCCATCGCCTTCAACCTGTATTTTTTGATTTGTACCGGACGCGGCCAGGGCAATACCGATATCACCAATGCGTCATACGAAGAAGCACTAAAAACTTTGTACGAGCAACAAATGAAGTACAAAGGCAAGTTGATGATCAACTCGAAATGCGCGCCGCAGTATAAGCGTGTGGTTTATGAAAACGATCCCGACTCAGTTTATACCCGCACCTATTCCGGCGGATGTCCGGCGGCAACGCATTACAGTCGGATTTCACCCGAAGGCAACCTGACGCCCTGCCCGTTCATCGAGGAATCAGTGGGCAACCTGAAAGTGAATACCTTCAAAGACCTGTGGGACAACGCGCCGCTGATGAAACAATTACGCGATCGCAAAAACCTGGAAGGCAAATGCGGCACCTGCGAATTTTCCTCGATGTGCTCCGGATGCCGGGCCCGTGCTTTCGCCGAAACCGGCAACTACATGGCCCCAGACAACTCCTGCGATTACGAACCGGGAAAATACGGCGGCAAAGAGATCACCCTTAAAATCGAAGACACCCTCGGACTGGAAGTGGAATTCCACACCACCTGGACGGACGAAGCCAAACAACGACTGGAACGTATCCCGTCATTTGCACGCGGCATGGTCGTTAAAGGCATCGAACGATTCGCCGAGGAACGCAACATCTCCGTGATCGACGAAGCAGTGGTGAAAAAATCGCGCGAGGAAATGATCGAAAAGCGTGGCGCCATGTTCCCCTTCCTGAAAAAATTCATCAATTCGGAAAAGAGTTGAGGCTAAGTGTACTCCCCCTTTGCAAAAGACTGAACGCACTACCCCTCTGGGAATACACACCGTGTGATGAGCCGCGAGATCAAACTCCCCCTTCGGAGAAGGGGGAATTCAGGCTTCGCCCGATTGTGCGCTCCTAAGAAACACATTTCCGTGTTTCTTGATCAATCAACCCGGTTACCGGGTCACGTACTCGCAAAGACGGCTTAAACCCATCGTTAATGTTTTTCCGGCCTCCGGTCTCCAGCCTCCGGTTTCCGTTTTTGCTGTATTAGAACCCCCTCCACATTTTTTGATCGATCTGTTATGCTTGGAAGATAGCAGTCCACTGGTCGACAATGACCGGTCTTACTTTGAATAACGCTCGCTCCCGTATGAGGATTTTCTATGGATGATCTGGAACTGGCCAAAGAATTATTACGCGCTTCAAAAGACATCAAATCCGAGATCCATAAGGTGATCGTCGGCCAGGACGAGGTCATCGAAGATCTTCTTTTATCCCTGTTTTGCAAGGGTCATTGCCTGTTCGTTGGCGTTCCCGGTTTGGCGAAAACCCTGCTGGTGAGTACCCTCGCCGAGGTCCTTCATCTGGGATTCAGCCGCATCCAATTCACTCCCGACTTGATGCCGCCGGATATCACGGGCACGGACATTCTCTATGACGACCAATCCACCGGTAAACGGTCCTTCCGATTTATCAAGGGTCCCATTTTTTCCAATATCATTCTGGCGGATGAGATCAACCGGACTCCGCCAAAGACGCAAGCGGCGCTCCTTCAGGCAATGCAGGAACACCAGGTGACGGTTGGCGGCCATACATATACATTGGACGAGCCTTTTCTGGTCTTCGCGACACAGAATCCCATCGAGCACGAAGGCACCTACCCTTTGCCGGAGGCACAGTTGGATCGGTTCATGTTCATGATCAATGTCAACTATCCATCCAGGCAGGAGGAAGTCAATATCGCGCTTTCCACCACCTCTGGTCAACAGCCGAAACTGAATGTAGTCCTGGATGCCGAGCGGGTTAAGCAATTGCAGGATTTGGTGCCACGAGTTCCGGTTTCGGATCACGTAGCCCACTATGCAGTGGATCTGGTGCAAAGCACTCGTCCCAACGATCAAGGCGAAGTGCCAGACTTTGTCAACGAGTGGAACGATCGGGGCGCAGGTCCCAGGGCATCACAATATTTACTGCTGGGAGCAAAAGCCAGAGCGCTGATGGATGACCGGGTGACGGCAACGATTGAAGACGTGCGCAGTGTCGCCAGACAAGTTCTGGAGCACCGCATCATCCTCAACTTCAAAGCGGAAGCGGAAAGCATCAAGCCCATCGATATCATCGAAAAACTGATGGACCGGGTACCTGCCAAATGATTAATGACTCTGGTCGAAGGGGAGTGAAGTGAAGCAAGTCATAATCATCAACGGATCACTAAAACTTCCAAAGGGAAAACTTGCGGCACAGGTTGCTCATGCCGCCGTGGCAAGTTTTGTTGCGGCTCCCGCAAAAAATCAAAAAGCCTGGCTGGATGCCGGTATGCCCAAGATCGTGGTCTCGGCAAGTAACGAGAAGGAACTGCTTGAGTATTACCAAAAAGCGATAAGTGCCAGGGTCCCCTCTCAACTCATCAAAGATGCGGGACGAACAGTCATCGCGGCTGGGACGATTACTTGTATTGGAGTGGGTCCTGCTCTGGAGAATAAGGTAGATAAAATCACCGGGCAATTAAAACTGGTGAGCTAACATAAACCTTAAGTATTTTCAGCTGATCAGCAAGGTGGATATTGGCAACTATGTCGCTCCGGGGCAATGCCCGGTCAGGATACGAAGTTAGAGGTTTTCCAATCCACTTCGAGTTTTAGAGGCTGGCCGGATCGGCTTTTGTAGAGGACGTGGCCATGTTCTTCACCGTATAGGAACAAATCCCGGGTAATCGCCACATCCTGTTTGCAGTATTTGATGATCTTATCCATCTTGCCCTCTTTATACCATTGTAGCGAGACCAAACCGTCGGCAGATTTTTCCGCTTGGAGAGTTTCATGTGCCAAGTGGTTGAGGCTGAGGCGAAATCCCAGGTGCTTTTTAACATCGATGATCATGTCAAAAGTATTGATCTCCTGCAGGTCTATCGAAGCATAGGGCTGCAAGACCGTATAGTCGAAGCCGATGACATTGAATCCGACAACCAAGTCGGCGGAACTTAACTTTTCGACCAACTGCTCCGCCTGGTCTTCCAGATAAGTAAAATATTCCTTTTCCAGACTATCCCAGACCACACCGACAGCGAGTTTCATGAGGTGGATATTGCCCCAACCACCAACATCGGTAGACCCTTTTTGCGTCTCCAGATCAAAATAAAGCACTCGAGGAGCCTTTAGGTCAGCTTCTCGTTTGGTGGGTGGTGGCGTCTCTTCCTGATCGGAAAACAGATCAAATTGCTCAGTCATATTAGGCATTCGGATTTAGTTATGAATAAGCAAATACTATCATTCATTACCCCTAATTTAAATGATTAATTACGGGTTATCGTCAGATCACCTCCAGGAATTGCTTTTGCCCATGCGTTGCGCTTTATAGGACCAATATTACAAAAGCTCAGGATGTTATCAACGAACTTTCTGTTTCGCTGGATATGAAAAAGGGTGGGGAAGTTTCAATGCGATTGGAGTCGCTTTATCAATTCATGCTGAGCCAACTGACTCTGGCAAATATCAAATCCGATCGTAAAGCACTGGAGTCTGTTTTGCGGGTACTTTTACCTCTTCAGGATGCCTGGGAACAACTCTACAAACCAACAGAGAACAACGGTCAACCTGAGAATATCCCACCAAAAAGACTTTCCTCGAAATGCTGAGTCTCTCAATGCTCACTCAATCAACAAGCGGGTTCCGCCCCGCCCTTCCCTATGTTTAAAAGCATTGCACAGCCGTGAAGTTTTGCTTTGACAGTTCGAAAACCATGTGATACAAACTGGGCACTTCCTCGCAGAATAATTCCATGGGAACCGCTAAGGGATAATGCACCTAAAATTTCAACGTTGAATTTATGAAAATACACGAGTATCAAGCAAAAGAAATATTAGCCAAATACAATGTTTCAGTTCCAACTGGAATCCTCGTCAACAAAAAATCCCAAGCCGCAGCAGCGGCCAAAAAATTGGGCACTCCTGTCGTGGTGGTCAAAGCACAAATCCATGCAGGCGGACGTGGTAAAGGCGGCGGTGTCAAACTCGCCAAAAGTCAGAAGGAAGCAACCAAGTACACCGGTGAAATCATCGGCATGACTTTGGTCACTCCGCAGACAGGACCTGAAGGTCGCTTCGTCAAAAAGGTTCTCATTGAAGAAGGCATGGCCATAGCCAGAGAGCTTTATTTGAGCATCCTGGTAGACCGGCAGACCAGCCGAGTTCTTATCATGGCCAGTGAAGCCGGCGGGATGGAAATTGAAGAAGTCGCCGCCGAAACACCAGAAAAAATCATCAACGAAGTTGTTGACCCTTTGATTGGAGTCAACCCTTTCCTGGCTCGCAAAATTGGTTTCGCTTTGAACCTTGAAGGCGATGCAATGAAAAAATTCGTTCCCTTCCTGATCAATCTTTATGAGTGTTTCGTTAAAGAAGATTGCTCCATGTTGGAGATCAATCCCCTCGTTATCACTGACGACTCCAGAGTGCTGGCGCTAGACGCTAAAGTCGACATCGATGACAACGCGATGTATCGCCACAAAGACACACAGGAATATCGCGATCTGGACGAAGAAGATCCGATGGAAGTGGAAGCTTCGAAATATCACCTGAACTACATCAAGCTGGATGGCAACATCGGTTGCATGGTCAATGGCGCGGGACTGGCCATGGCGACCATGGACATCATCAAATTGTCCGGCGGTGAACCGGCAAACTTTCTTGATGTCGGTGGCGGAGCGGATGAAGAAATGATCGAGAATGCATTTCGCATCCTGCTTTCTGATTCCAATGTAAAAGCCATCCTGATCAATATTTTTGGAGGCATCCTGCGTTGCGATATCCTTGCAAACGGTGTGGTCGCCGCGGCAAGAAAGTTAAAGTTTACAACTCCTGTCGTAGTGCGTATGGAAGGAACCAACATGGAAGAAGGCCATGCCATTCTTAAGGAATCCGGCCTGAATTTCATTATCGCTCACGGCATGAAAGACGCCGCTAAAAAAGTGGTCAAAACATTAGGCAAAAAATAAACTTTCCACTTTGCTACTAAGCCAACATTGTCCGCTGGCAAATGGAATTTTAAAAATAACAACAATTTTAGGTTCTCATTGAAATGAGCATATTAGTTGATGAAAAAACGAGATTAATCGTCCAGGGAATCACCGGACGCGAAGGCATGTTCCACGCGGAACAGTCTATGAAATATGGCACTAACCTGGTCGGGGGAGTCACTCCCGGAAAAGGTGGGCAAAAGGTCATTGGCAATATTCCCGTCTTCAATACCGTTAAAGATGCGGTGAGCAAGACGAAAGCCAACGCCACCATGATTTTTGTACCCCCCCCATTCGCTGCGGACGCAATTCTCGAAGCGGCGGACGCTGGTGTCGAGTTGATCATCTGCATCACGGAAGGTATCCCCGTGACAGATATGATTGATGTTTATGGTTATATAAAAAATACAGGCTCCAGGCTTATTGGACCCAATTGCCCCGGAATTATTTCTCCGGGCAAATGCAAAATTGGTATCATGCCTGCGCATATCCACAAGAAAGGCAATATTGGGATCATCTCCCGAAGCGGCACATTGACTTATGAAACTGTCGGTCAGCTAACAGCATTGGGCATTGGTCAATCTACCTGTGTCGGCATCGGCGGCGACCCTATTATCGGCACCCGCTTCATCGACGTATTGGAATTGTTCCAAAAAGACCGAGGCACCAAAGCGATCTGTATGATTGGTGAAATTGGCGGCACAGCAGAAGACGAAGCCGCCTATTACATCAAGAAGCATGTCACTAAACCCGTCGTTGGTTTCATCGCCGGGCAAACAGCACCTCCGGGCAGACGAATGGGCCACGCTGGCGCCATCATCTCTGGCGGACAAGGCACTGCTGAAGAAAAAATGAAGGTGATGAAAAAATGCGGCATCAAAGTCTGCAAAAGCCCCGCCGACCTCGGGAAAACGCTGGCAAAGGTTTTATAGAGATAGATTTTAGATTCAGACAATATTTAAAACGGCGATCCCTCGGGGTCGCCGTTTTTTTTTGTTCAATACGTCATCGCGAGCTGATGCAATCAGCGCGACGATCCTGAAAAATGTTCCATTCAGATAAGATGAATTTATGGATTTACTTTTCTGTTAGTTTTTTTGTAGGCGAGGCAAAGCGGAGTTTATTTTGGAAGGGGTCCATAAGCAATAATTCGGTTTGCCCCCAGGGTTGTTCGATCAGTTCATTGTCCATCTCAGGATTTTTACGTTTCAGTTCCTGATAAAACTCAGCAATATTGTCAGCAATGAAATATACCGCTCCTGCCGGTTCGCAATCCTCCACATGTTCCGTCAGGTGAATGACCCAGCCGTCTCGCGACAATCCCATATAAATAGGAAGATCCGGTTTCTGCCGCCAATCCCAGTCGACTTTAAAGCCGAGCGCATCGACATAAAACTGCCGGGCTAAATCTTCATCTTCAATTTTAAGTACAGGGATCGCTTGGCCCATGGCCCACTCCTGGATTCAGAAATACTTTTGGATACCTCTGCAATACTTTTATTCCCGGCAACTCGCAGGTCCTTATTCCGTTAAGGGCCGCTCGCTCATAGCAAAAATATATTCAGAGGTGCCCTGTTGTCAATTACTCGCCGGACTTCTTGAAGGACAGGTGGGACAGCTGGCTTTCGTAATCCAGGCTATCGAATTGTTTGCCTTGACGAATGGCAGTGAAATAAAGCTCGGAATACACTCCCATTATCGCGTGAAGGCCATCGTGTTCATAAATACCCTGCTTGATGAGGCGACTGTAGGTCTCGCTGACAAAATCTGGGTCTCCGCCCTCGAGTTGTTTGTCTATCGTCACATGTAATACAGTGTGTACAAATGGACTGACAATTTTCCCATTGATCTCCTGAGGAAAAGCGGCCATTTCTCCCTGTTTCCATATGTCCTCAAACTCAGGATGCATATCCATAACATGCGCAATCCTGGCGTCGAGTTCTTCAAATGACTTGCCTTCTTGCCGGTCTGCGGCAATGCGAAGAATTCTTGTTTGGGTTTCTTTATCGAATTCCATGATTTTTCCTTATCCTGAAAACAAATTAACCTATTCTTATAGGTTAACTAAGTTATTTTAAATGTCCTAAAATTAAGGAGTTTCTGTTAAGTGAGTTTTTCGGGCTCGGCTTCCACCACCATAAACCATGAATACCCGCTTGCCCTGCCGCACATGATATTTTGCCCAGGCTGGAGATTCTCCCTTATAACTGGCACCCGGGTCCTCTCCTTCCGCTTTGAGAAAATCTGGATAGTCCAGGCCGACGTCATAGGCATCCTCCAACAAACAATCTGTAGTAAATCCATTGCCGGTCAATTTGATTTGGGCCAAAAACTTTTCAATTTCGGCGGGGTTATTCAACTGAATTGGTTTCATTGGGTCTATATCTCGGTAAATATCATTAATTTTTCTAATCAGAGTCCAACAAATGGTTCGTCGCAATTCGTTGCCTAAAGGCAACGAATTTGATATCCTCTGACCACATTTTTGATGCTTCATTTCCTGAAAAGGAGCATCTTATCATAATCGTAAGGCGAATCAGCGTCTCAATGTGTCCACGGGACTCATTCTAATCACACAGCTTTAAAATCAAGGCAACTATCATGATCATTCAAGACAATCTATTGCTGACCCGGACTGAGCCAGATGGCCAGGGTGGAACGCAATTCGTATATAGGGTGGAAAGTTACGGGATTTCGGCCACCACCCGTCCACAAGAAGAAATTTCGCGTATCCACTGGGAAGTGGAGGTGATCAAGTTCAAAGTTGGCGAGACACTGAGCTTCGAGATTTGCCACACAACCAAGCTGGCTGATAAAACTGTAAAGCTATACAATGATTCGGCATTAAACGAATTTTTGGAGCAGGCTTTTGTATACTTCAAGGAGCTCAACTCACTGGAAAAAATGCTTCCGGAATCTGGGTGAGATTTGGGTTCTGGCAAGCTCAAATGCCCGAAACTCCTTGCGGCGGGTCCGGTTACGTCAATCAGTCTCACCGTGTTGCCCATAAAAGGTGATATTCCATCTGTTTACAGCTTTAAACGGTGTTAAAGCTTGACAGAGGTCGTGGTTCTTTTTACTATGAGTTTTATTGAAAATGATGCTGGGGGCGACCTATGTCCATTTGCCTTCGTTAAATGGTTTAATTACCTTATATACACTTAAATCCAAAAAACAAACCCCGGTTATCGACGCATTACAAGGTTCTGGTAATTTCAAGTCCTATGTATAAGAAGCCGCCCAAAAACCTTAAATATATTTGATTTCAAGGCGTTTCTAACATATAAAAAAGGGCATGTTATGGAGTCCATTTTCGTGCAAGCTTCAACATTTGGGTTTTGATAACTTTGAAAATTAAAACAATTTATATTTTAACTGGCGGAGCTAAATTAATTTCGCTGCTAAAAATTGATTCATTGAGGAGATGAAATATGTCAAATATGAATGCTCAGGCAGAAGGCAAGCCTGCTGATTGGGTTGCTAAAGGAGATTTGCAGAAAATAGTTTCGCTCGAGGATATCCTTTACAATCTACCTAAAGAAACTCATTTCATCACTGGAAGTGAGGCGGCGCGTGAAAGCATTCGACGTGCCAATGTTGATGTGGCTTTTTCCTACCCCATCACCCCTCAAAGTGAAACCATGCAACAAGCTGGCTACCTGTATGATGACGGCTATATCAAAGATTATTACCGTGGTGAAGAAGAAATTGGTGTTATGTCCGCCATATCTGGTGCGTCACGCGCGGGTGTACGAGCCCTGACTGCCACTTCCGGCCCTGGACTGATGCGGGGAATGGAAGCAATCTCTTCCTGGCCTGGTGCCAGACTCCCACTGGTTCTGCTGGATATGTGCCGCGTCATCAATACACCGCTGGCGATTCAACCAGACAATATTGAAATGTCTTTTCTGTTGAACACCGGTATCCTTTTACTGCATGCAGAGAATCAGCAGGACTTCTATGAATATCCCCTGATTGCGTTCATGGTTTCTGAAGAAGTTGATGTCACCCTTCCCGCAATTGTTTCTACTGACGGATTTTTTGTTACCCACGCGCGTGGTCAAGTCACCATGTGTGGTGAAGAATACAAATTGCCAGGTCGAGATGGCTGGAGGTCTGCGGTTCCGGCGATGGACAATGAAAATCCGCCCGCGCGGCTTTCCCGAGACGCTCCAATTCAGAAAAGTAACTTCATCAGTTACCACATGCATTCCAGTTGGCAGCAGGAGGTTTTTGCCGCAGTAGAACGCTCTGCAAAATATTTCGACAAATATCTCAATGGATTGATCGAAGTGGTCAACCCGGATGCGGAAACTTTCTTTGTTGCTTCCGGTTGCGCCGTTTCTCAAGCGCGTGAAGCGGTACGTCAGGAAGGCGAGCAAGGCCGAAAAGTCGGACTGATTAAAGTAAAATCCATTCGCCCTTGGCCCAGGCAGCAAATTATAGATACGCTGAAGCACGCAAAGAAAATTTTTGTGCCGGAATTCAACCAGGCGGGTTGGTTGCATAAAGAAGTTTGTTCGACTCTTTATGGTAATAACAACGCCCAAATAATTGCTGGCCCCAGGGTATATGGTGGTATGACCATGCCTACTGAAATGCTTTTGGAATGGCTCGCTAAGCATAGATAAGCCACTTTTGAAATTCTGCTATTTTTATCTGGTAGGATTGTTTATATTAGATCAATGGACTATCCTCTTCTAACGAAAGGCGGTCCACTCAGTTATTCTCTTAATAATTCTTATTTTATATATAGAAGGAAAAAGCTATGTCACTCGAAACTCTAAGACCTTCTCCAGCGCTAAAAGATTGTTTACCCATTGAGTACAAAGACTTGGTGGACCATGGACCTTATGGCAAAAACAAAAAAGTCAGCGATATGGGAAAATTCAAGGAAGTCCTTGAAGAGCATCCCATGTGTGCTGGTTGCGCCATGTCTTTGTTCATTCGGCTTATTTACATCGGCATGCCAGCCCCCGAGCATTCAATTGTTGTTGGAACTGCCGGTTGTGGCCGGTTGGCCCTATCCCAGGCGTCTGTACCATTCGTATATGGTAACTATGGTGACACCAATGCAGTAGCCACTGGAATTAAACGTGGATTGGAGATTCGTTTCCCCAATCAATTTAAAGACGTGGTCGTTGTTGCTGGAGATGGCGGACTTGTAGACATTGGTTTCCAGGGATTGATGCATAGCTGGTTCCGGCATGAGAAATTCACCACCATCTTGCTGGACAACGAAGTCTATGGAAATACCGGTGGTCAGGAAAGCGGAATGACCAATAAAGGGCAGATCATGAAAATGTCTCCCCGCGGTAAAAAAGATGAAAAAATGGATATCATGGCTCTTGCCAGAGTGGCGGGTCTAGATTATATTGCCCGAGTCGTTCCGACCAACCCAGCACGGTGTGCAAGAACAATGCGTCGAGCAATATTGGTTGCCAGAGAATTTGGCGCGACATATGTTCAGGCCTACACATCCTGCAATATTGAATACTCCATCCCAACCGCAGATGTTATGCAGGATGCATTCGATATTGAAAAAGATCGCTACGGTTTCGTAGAAGAAATTTCAGACCGGGCCAAGAAATACCTGGATGATATAGAGAAAAAAGCCAAGGCCGCAGCTAAAGCAGCTAAAGCAGCAGCCAAAAAATAAGGGAGGAGAAACATGGAGTCAATTAAACGTTACAACGTTCGCATGGCAGGAATTGGAGGCCAGGGCGTCGTAACCGCCTCGCACATCATTAGTAACGGGGTGGTCATTTCAGGTGGTTTCAGCTCATTAGTGCCATTTTTTGGCTCGGAAAAACGTAATGCTCCGGTTGAGAGTTATGTTCGCATCTCAAGTGAAACTATTTATGAAATCGGCGAAATTATTTTCCCGAACGTCATTATGATTTTTCATCCTTCGGTTATTACCCTGGGAAAATCCTACACAATGCCGTTTTACACCGGATTGAAAGATGGCGGAGTCATTCTGATCAACAGCAAGACGCCGATCCCTTTCACTAAGGATGAGCAAAGGGAAATGGATGCAAATAATGCAAAGATTTACTATCTTCCAGCTACCGAAATAGCCAATGAAGTTGCTAAAACCGAACTAGCCACCAATATGGCAATGTGTGGCGCTATGGCCGCGGTCTTTGGCCTACCAGACTTAGCTTCCCTAGCCGCTTCCGTGAAAGACCGATTCATAGGAAAAGGGATCGTTGTTTCCGGCGGTACAGCCGCTCTGGACAGTGCCATTGAGAAAAAATTTGCTAAAAAAGCGAAACTTCTGGAAGCTAATATGAAAACCCTGCAAGCGGCTTTCAAATATATTGTTGACCAGGGTTGGGCTCATCCTGATGCCTTGAAAGAGGACCTCAGTGTTGACTTATTAAAAGAAGTTGCCGCAGTGTAATTTTTCATATTAACTGGAGAAACCATGTATTACGTTGCTGAAGTTATAAAAGACAAATGTGCTGAGAAAAACTGTCATCTCTGCACAACTTACTGTCCAGAACCCAACTGTATTAATTACAGCGAACTAGATAAATCAGCATATGTCTCCGTTGATCGCTGCAAAGCCTGTGAGATATGTGTCTATATTTGTGACGACGTTGCCAAAAATAACGCGATTGAAATGAAATGGATTGAAGACCTCACCGAGGGTTTCATGTTCTCAAAGACTGGCATCGTCCTCCGATAAACTCTTAAGTAAACTAAAAGGTATTTGGGCTTCATGCCCGAATGCCTTTTTTTTTTGCTAAAACTGTATAACTAAAATCAAAGGAAAATCACTACATGGAAAAAACATTTGCCATCATCAAACCCGATGCAGTAGAACGAAATCTAATAGGAAAAATTTTAGAACGGATCGAGAGCAAAGGTTTCCGAATTGTTGCAATGAAACGATCCCTGCTCTCCCAATCCGTTGCAGAGGGCTTTTATGCTGTCCATAGCGAACGACCTTTTTTCCAGGATTTAACACAATATATGAGCTCCGGTCCGGTTGTTTTGTTAGTCTTGGAAAAAGACAACGCCATTTCTGCCTGGCGCGAACTGATGGGTGCCACCAATCCGACCGATGCGGCAGAAGGAACCATTCGTAAGGATTTTGCTATCAATATTGAGAAAAACTCTTCACACGGATCAGATGCACCGGAAACAGCGGCCTTCGAAATTTCCTACTTTTTCAGCCAAACGGAGATTTTGAGCTAACCGCCCTATTTGCATCATCTGAGACTGGATTCCAGCCCAAGCAAATGCTATTCTTATTCCATGAATAAAAATAACCTGCACCTAGTGATTTTTACCTGCCTCTTTTGGGGCATGCTAAGTACTGCATGGGCATACGATTATCAGCTTTATAAAAACAGGGAAAATATTGGGATCGTTGTGTTTCCCAAAAAACTCATTTACCCTGATTTGGATAAGTACATTCTCTCTCAGGCATTTGAATCAAAAGAGAATGGTAAAGCCGTTATGCGTTCGGGTAGCAAGGGCGAAAATGAAACTTTCATGATGCCTCTTGAGACCCAGAAAAAAAATGGGATTACGCGGTTTATCGTTTTACAGGTTTTGCAAGACCACAATCTGTTGGTTGGAATTTTTGAGCCGGAATGGGGATTGACGCTTCCCAGTTCGATTTTTACTCTTCAGGATATAAAAGAAAAAATTCCACAAACTTTAAATATTTTTCGCGGGGATAATCGGCAGCGACAAACACAGCGGCTTGAGAACCATGGTCTGCGGGCAATTTCCAGCACATTGGTAATTATTAGTAGGGAGAATTATTGTAATGCCTGTATATGAATACAAGTGTCAAAAATGCGAGAAAGTTTTTGAGTTTCTGCAAAAAATCAGTGATGAGCCTTTGACCGAGTGTGAAGAATGCAAAGGTAAACTGGAGAAATGCTTTAACAGCATGAACTTTCACTTATACGGTTCCGGCTTCCACATCACCGACAATAAAAGAAAATATTTAAAATAGTAGGCCCCACTAGCGTGGGAGGCAAATGGTCATAGCTTGCTTGAACAATTGTGCCGTCAAGCCCTTTACTCTTGGTCCAATTGCAAACCCGGGCTATTGAGCCCTGACCACGATCAAGGTTGGCTTATGTGTTTCGTGGCGTCACCCCAATTGCATTGAGTCGTTTTACAAAAAACAGCTAAACGATAGAGGCACCTTTATGATTTTTATTACCCGAAAGCTGGAATTCTGCGCCAGCCATCGCTTGTTTAATCCAAAGTTTTCTGATCAGGAAAACGCAGACACCTTTGGTTTATGCAACAATCCGAATGGACATGGTCATAACTATGTTCTGGAGGTGACAGTGAAGGGCGAAGTTGATCCGGATACCGGCATGGTCCTCGACTTAAAGAAACTGAAAAAGATAATCAACGAGGAAATTGTTGATAAGGTAGATCATAAAAACCTTAATGTGGATGTGGACTTTCTCCAAGCCCTCATCCCAACCGCAGAAAATATCGCCATCTGTTTTTGGGATATTCTTGAGCCCAAAATCAAAAACGGCACGTTACACCAAATCAAACTTTTCGAATCGGAACGGAATTTCGTCATTTATAGAGGGTAGCCAAGTGAAAGAATTGGTAGAAAAAATATTGCTTGAAATGGGAGAAGATCCGTCCCGTGAAGGCCTAAAAAATACTCCAGAACGAGTGGATAAATCTCTGCGTTTTTTGACAAGCGGCTATGAGACCGACATTAAACAGCTGATCAATGGCGCGATTTATGAGGAAGACTATGATGAGATGGTGATCGTTAAGGACATTGATTTGTTCAGCCTGTGCGAACACCATATGTTGCCTTTCCTTGGCAAATGTCATGTGGCCTATATTCCAAATGGAAAGATCATTGGATTGAGCAAAATTCCCAGACTGGTAGATGTATATAGCCGCAGGCTCCAGGTTCAAGAACGCTTGACCACGCAAATCGCCAATTGCATCCAGGAAATTCTGGAGCCAAAAGGCGTCGCGGTGGTCATCGAAGCCTTGCATATGTGCATGTCCATGCGAGGAGTTCAAAAACAAAGTTCCTACACCACAACAAGTTCAATGAAGGGTTGTTTCAAAGAAGACGTTCGGACCCGAGGTGAATTTCTCAACCTGTTAAAACTAGATGGAAGCCGCCGCTAAGAAGTGACCGGGCCACCTGACGGTCAATGTGGATGCGATAATGCATACCATACCCGTATAAAAAATCTAAATTTAAAAAATCATCCCAACTTGACAACAGACACGATAAAAGAAATATCACTACAAAATCACCAACTGGTGCCACAGATTTTTGGTATTCAAGATCTGAACCTGAAGTTGATTGAAAAAAAGTTCAGTGTCCGCATCACCACCCGCGAAAATAATATCACCATCAAAGGTTCCCCGGACTCAACTGAAAAAGTCAGTCACCTACTTTTACAATTGGAGAATCTTTTTGAATCCGATCATCCTCTGCAAAACGGCGACATTAAATTCGCTATTCGCCTGATTGCAGAAGACAAGAATATCGACCTCATATCCATTTTCACGGAACGGGTAACTGTAGGTCCGCAGAAAGGCTACATCACCCCCAAAGGTCCGGCACAGAGAGAATTGATCCAGGCGATCAATAAGGCTGATGTGACTTTGGCCATTGGTCCAGCGGGCACGGGCAAAACCTATCTGGCAGTTGCTATGGCTGTGCAGGGATTACTCAAACGAAACTTCAAAAAAATTATTCTTGTCCGGCCGGCAGTGGAAGCCGGGGAAAAATTAGGATTCCTGCCTGGGGATATCACTGAAAAAATCAATCCCTACCTGATGCCATTATTTGATGCCCTGAACGATATGATGGACCCAAAGCAGGTGTGGCAGTTGATGCAGGATAGTGTTATCGAAATCGCGCCTTTGGCCTATATGCGTGGACGAACACTGAGCGATTCATTTATCATTCTCGATGAGGCGCAGAACTCGACCCGGGAACAAATGAAAATGTTTTTGACCCGCCTCGGGTTCCGGTCAAAAGTGGTGGTCACCGGCGATGTCACTCAGGTTGATCTTCAAAGATACAGTGATTCGGGTCTCATCCACGTCCAAAAACTATTAAAAGAAATCGAAGAAATTCGCTTCGTGTACTTTTCCGACAAGGATGTGGTCCGCCACGACTTGGTGAAAAAAATCATCCGCGCCTATGACAAGGCAGACAACAACAAACACACAGACAACTGATTTCCACAATGAACGCCCCCGCTGTAAGCAGACAAAACATTCAACGATGACCGTTCTCATTACAAATGATCATGGAATCTGTCCGGTCAATATAGATTTCATTGAAAAGCAGGCTGACCAGATTCTTGCCGATCTGGATTCCAGCGATAATGAACTAAGTATACTGTTCGTCGATGACTCTGGAATCCGACAACTCAATAAGGAATACCGGGACAAAGATTCCGCCACCGATGTTTTGTCATTTCCGCAATTCGATGAAGATGATGAGCCGGGATTCACCAGTAACTTGCTAGGCGATGTGGTTATTTCCATAGAAACTGCCAAACGACAGGCAAAAGAACACCATCTTTCCCTGGAAGAGGAGTTGATCCTGCTATTGATTCATGGCATTCTGCACCTGCTTGGTTATGACCACAAACGGTCTGCCTCGGAGGCTGAAGCAATGCAAAAAAAATCCCGGATGTTATTCGGCAATTTATATCCTGGGACAACCCCCTCCGATACCTGCGGCTACTAGCGGACGACGTCCGCAGGAAATATGAAAAAGAAGAGCCATTGATCGTGCCGCGTAGTCAATCGAACTATAAAGGGCACCTCTAAATTCTTGCTATTGGCCATGAACAGACCTTATGAAATAAGGGTCTGCGAATTGCCGGAAGTAAAAATATTGAATTGTTAGAGGTCACTTAAAAATATGTTTTAAAGAGCTTGAATTAAACCGGCCTCCCATTACTTAAGAAGGTGGCGAGTATGAAACAAATCTGGGCTCCCTGGAGAATGGAATACATTCAGGAAAATAAAGACAAGGTCTGTATCTTCTGTGCCCTGCCGGAAGAAAATCAGGACGAAAAAAATTTCATCCTGCACAGAGGTTCTCACTGTTTTATTATCATGAATATTTTCCCTTACAACACCGGCCATATCATGGTGTCACCCTATCGCCACGTTTCCTGTATCACCCTGTTCACGCAAGATGAAATGACAGAATTGAATGGCCTCACACAAAAATGCGTTCAGATCATGCGTGACATCATTTCCCCCGAGGGATTCAATGTCGGCATCAACATCGGCAAAGCCGGAGGCGCTGGATTCGATGAGCACATCCATCAACACATCGTCCCCCGATGGAACGGCGACACCAACTACATGCCCGTTTTGGCGGATACAAAAATTCACCCTGAACACCTCCGGGCCACCTACAACAAATTGTTACCGCATTTTCAAACCAGCGCATCATGAACGCCCCGGATTCCACAAAACAAAGCAAAATCGATAGCAAACTGGAAATGGATACCCCCATGATGCGCCAATACCGGGCAATCAAGAAGGACCATGCGGATGCTGTCCTGTTTTTTCGCATGGGGGACTTCTACGAGATGTTCAATGAAGACGCTAAAATTGCTTCAGCAATTCTTGGGATCGCCCTCACCTCTCGCAGTAAAAACAAAGCCAACGCGATCCCCATGTGCGGCATCCCACATCATGCTTCCGCCTTATATATTTCAAAACTGATACAAGCTGGCAAAAAAGTTGCCCTCTGCGAACAAACAGAAGATCCCAAATCAGCAAAGGGTTTAGTCAAACGCGAAGTCGTCCGGGTGATCACCCCCGGCACTCTGTTGGATGACAACCTGCTGGATCCTAAAAACCATCATTTCATAGTTTCACTGTATTTTGACCGCGACAGCATTGGATTAGCGGCGCTGGATATCTCCACGGGACATTTTAAAACCACTCAGATTATTGGAGAAAACCGCGAAGCTCTCCTGGCAGACGAGTTGGAAAAAATCGATCCACGGGAAATTCTCATCCCTGAATCCACTCTCAACGCCAACGGAAATCGAAAACAATGGCTCAGCCAGGGCGATCGATACCTGCACTCGCAGGAGGATTGGATTTTTTCCCATGGCGAGGCCCATCGATTACTCCTGGACCATTTCAACACCCATTCTTTAGAGGGTTTTGGATGTGAAGATATGCCCACTTCCGTTTCTGCGGCAGGTGCGCTCATCAAATATTTACAGGAAACACAGCAATCAGCGTTGAACCATGTGAACCACCTGTCGACCTATCATGTGCATAAATACATGCTACTTGATCAAACAACGATCAAGAGCCTGGAGCTGGTAGTATCCAGCGAAAATTCCCGGAAAAATTCGCTATTGGATTTGCTCGATCTGACCTGCACCGCCATGGGCGCACGCCGCATGCGGGATTGGGTCCTCAAACCACTTATTAAAAAAGATGAAATACAGGCGCGGCTCTTGCTGGTCGATTGCTTTAAAGAGAACCCTATTTTACGCGGCTCCGTGCGCGAAGCTCTCGCTCACCTGTTTGACCTGGAGCGGCTTTTGGGGCGCATTTCTCTCGGTTCCTGCAACGCCCGCGATCTCATCAGCCTGAAAACCTCGGCGCAGGCACTGCCAGAAATTCTGGATTTGCTCAGACAATATGACAAGCCTATCCTGCAATGCCATCTTGATGGCTGGGACAACCTTGAAGATATTTATGAATGGATCGATAAAGAAATCGTTGACGATCCGCCATTCAATCTGAAAGATGGCAACCTGATCAAAGCCGGTTGTGATGCGGAACTCGATCGTCTGAAAAATATCAGCAGGCAGGGTAAGTCCTACATAGCGTTGTTGGAAACCAAGGAGAGGGAGCGAACTGGAATTTCGGTTTTGAAAGTCGGGTTTAATAAAATTTATGGCTATTACATTGAGGTCACCAAAAAACACATTCACCAAGTTCCAGAGGAATACATTCGCAAGCAATCCCTGGTCAATGCCGAACGCTATATTTCCCCGGAACTAAAAGAATATGAAACCGAAATAACAGGTGCGGAAGAAAAAATTGCAGATTTGGAAAATGAGCTATTCCAACAAATACGGCAACGCATCGCGGAGCAAGGAAAACGCATTCAACATGTGGCACAAAAGCTAAGTGAAATAGATACTCTGTTTGCTTTCGCCGAAGTCGCCCATCGCAATAATTACTGCCTGCCAGAGATCCTGGATAATACCACCCTGGTTCTGGAGAATGGCCGGCACCCGCTGGTGGAGCAAATCGATCCGGCCAATCAGTTCATCCCCAATGATGCCAAACTGGATTCCACGGAAAACCAGATCATGATCATCACCGGCCCTAACATGGCTGGTAAATCTACTTATTTGCGGCAGGTCGCGCTGATTTCACTGATGGCACAAATTGGCAGTTTCGTCCCTGCGAGCCGTGCCCAGGTAGGAGTGATCGATCGAATTTTTTCCAGAGTGGGAGCACAGGACCATTTGCTCAAGGGACAATCCACCTTCATGGTGGAAATGAACGAAACTGCCAATATTCTTAATAACTCCACCCCCCGAAGTCTTCTGATCCTGGATGAAATTGGTCGTGGTACCAGCACTTTCGATGGCATCAGCATTGCCTGGTCTATCGTTGAATATCTTAATAACCACTGGTCTGATGGCGGACCTAAAACCTTGTTTGCCACGCATTATCATGAATTGACAGAATTGGAACTGGTTTTAACCGGAGTGAAAAATTTCAATATCCTGGTGCGGGAATGGAATGAAGACATCGTTTTCCTGCGAAAAATCGCCCCTGGAGTCGCCGACAAAAGTTATGGAATCCAGGTGGCACGTTTGGCTGGATTACCCGATAAAGTGCTCCACAGAGCTCGTGAAGTCCTCTTCAACCTGGAATCAGGCGAATTGGATGAAGTTGGACGGCCCAAAATATCGCATTCAGATCAACAGCCTTCGTCCTCGGCACCTCAGCAATTACAGATGTTTCATGAACCAGAGAACCCGGCCCTGAGGAAGCTGCAAGAGTTGAACCCGGACGACTTAACCCCCAGGCAAGCTTCAGAGACCCTGTTCCAACTAAAGGAACTACTTAGGAATGATAAATCCGTCCCCCCTAAATCGTCAAAATTATGAATGTAACTCTAATTAAACTAGGACTTTACAAATTTTATCAAATAGAGTAACTTAGAAGAGTTGGTTTTCCTGATCTCGACCGAGATAGGCCAAACTTACCGACAGGAAACCGCAAATAGAGATCAAATGCGTTTTTTACAAATCTTTGATTTTTACTTCGCCACTCAATATCCCGTACCGAGGTTTTGGTAGTTACGCTCAATTTAATTGATTGGGAGTTTTAGTTTTACAGAGCATTACTTTGTGGAACATCAAAACCATACCGGAGGAGTCACACTTTGCAAACTAAGTTTCAAATAAAAACTATCCGCAAATTCTGTCTGTATCTTGCGGTCTGCTTAATCAGCTTGACAATTATTCCGCCAACCTTTGCTGAATCTGCAAAAATATCCCAAATGCAGGTGGCGACCAAGGGAAAATTCATTACCATCAACGCTAAACTGATCGATGGTTTTGACGAAAAAATATTAGAAGCGATTCAAAATGGAATGTCCATGACCTTTACCTTCGACATTGAATTGCTTCGAGACGATTTAATCAAAGACAATTTGATACGTGCCAACAAGGTAAGTCACACTATACAGTACGACTCGCTCAAGAAAGTTTACCGTTTCACGCAAAAAGGTAAAAACGTTAATAGAAAAATAATCACCCGGAAAAAAATTCAGATTCAGGAATTAATGTCGACCTTGCAGGATATCCCAATTGCTCCCGTATATCGATTGAACCCGGAAGAAAAATATTACATACGTGTGAAAGCCAAACTGGATAGTAGAGACTCAAGTTCCACTTTAGTAAAATCTCTGTTCTTCTTTGTTCCATTCAACGATTTTACAACTTCATGGGCACAAACGCCCTCTATCGAATTCGAATCCGATATGATTAAACCTGATGAGGTCACCGCAGAAACCAGGGATGGCGGAAATGAAGAGGACCTGAATCATGTCATTCGATCATTCAACAAGTAAGCCTCCCCTCCTCGCTCAATCAGACGATAAGCGCAAACGTCGTAAGAAGACACTAACGATCTTTTGGATCATCGCGTCCCTGATCGGTCTGACAATTGTAGAAAACCTGATTCTCCGGCAACAAACCTCCTTACCAATCTCCAATAACATGGTTGTATTGGTGCTCTTCAATATTATTCTCATTTTGCTTTTTCTGTTGATCGTCTTGATCACCAGAAATCTGATCCAGCTCTATAACGAAAGAAAGAGCAATATTCTTGGATCGAAATTCCAAACAAAACTCATCGGCGCTTTTCTGATCCTGGCGCTCGTTCCCTCCATTCTCCTGTTTACCGTCGCCAGTAAGCTTTTTACATTCAGCATCGGTAGCTGGTTCAACGTGCAAGTGGAACAAACCCTGCAAGGGGCAATGAATGTTGCCCGGGATTATTACTCCCATCTGGAAAAACTGGCAGATCACAGAGTCAGAGAAATTGAAAGCATCATCACCCGCGATCAACTGTACCTGCAAGCCAATCATCTGGAACTGCAAATACTGATTCAGGAAAAAGTAAAAGAGTATCAGTTGGCTGGATTGGTAATTCTGGATAACAAGGGTAATGGGGTGATTTCTCAGCACGCCAAAGACCAGGAGACTCTTGGAATCAACTATAAAACCATGATCCAAAAAAGTATCGGTGGTGAAAGCTTTTCGGAGATTCACGATTCGAGCAAAGGATTATTCTTAATCATGGTGGAACCCCTGACTCAGCAAATGGAAGGCAAAGTAACTATTTGGGGGTATATCCTCAGTTTAAACAGCATTCCCAGACCCACCTTCGAAAAAATCGAATCTATACGAACCATCTATGAGGACTACCAGCAACAAAGTTTTTTACAGCTTCCTGTAAGCGCCAGTTATTATGTAACCTTTTTACTGATCACTATGTTGATCCTGTTTTCAGCAATTTGGCTGGGATTTTATATGGCACGAGGAATCACTGTTCCGATTCAGCAGTTGGCCGAGGGCACTCGACGAATAGCTGAGGGAGATTTGAATTTTAAAATCAATGTCAATGCAGGGGATGAGATAGGAATTCTCGTCAGCTCCTTCAATCAAATGACCGACGATTTGAACGAGGGACGGCTCAAAATCCAACACGCTCATGAGGACTTAAAGCTCACTAATATTGAGTTGGAACGCAGGCGATCTTATATCGAAACCATTCTAGACAACATCGGTGCCGGGGTGATTTCATTGAACAAAAAAAGCCGGGTCACCACCTTTAACAAAGCGGCGGGGAAAATCCTCAATCTCAAACCGAACGATGTGTTTGGCAGTACCTACAAGGATGCATTTGATATATCTTTTCAGATTCCTATTCGGAATATAATTCAGAATATTCAAAATCATCAGAACGAATTCAATGAGGAACAGATAGAATTACGGGTCGGAGACAACAACCTGACTCTATTGATAAATATCCAGATTCTTCGTGATGCCAGCAACAAATACATTGGCCTGGTCATTGTATTTGAAGACCTGACTCAAATGATCCAGACACAAAAAATTGCCGCCTGGAAAGAAGTTGCCCAGGGCATCGCCCATGAAATCAAAAATCCTCTCACCCCAATTCAACTGAACACACAACGGTTGAAGAAAAAATTTAAGGAAAACAAAAAAGATTTTGCCAAGGTATTCGATGAAAGCATCTCTATCATTTCCCAGGAAGTCGAGGGCATGAAAGATCTATTAAACGAATTTGTCCGGTTTTCCCGTATGCCAACACCAAAACCTCGGATGACATACCTGCACAAAATTATTGACGATGTTTCTATTCTCTACGGTGATCAAGAAAAAGATATTCGCGTCATCAAAAGCCTGGATTCCACTGTCGAAAAATTGAATCTCGATAGCGAACAAATACGTCGCGCATTTATCAACCTGTTTGAAAACGCCATCGATGCCATCGAAGAGAAAGGTGAAATCCACATCACCACTCGAGTGGATGAAAAGCGAAAAGTAGTACTTATCGAGTTTGCTGATAACGGCATTGGCATCGATCCGAAAAATTTGAACAAACTTTTTCTGCCGCATTTTACTACCAAAAAACGTGGTTCTGGTCTGGGGCTAGCCATTGTCAACAGAATCATTGTGGATCATAATGGCACCATTCAGGTTCAGGAAAACCATCCAAGAGGTACAAAAATCCTCATCGAATTGCCCCTGCCATCGGCCTATGGTGAATTTCGTCCCAAAAATTTCGAAAAAAACAACCAACGCCCCGCCTGAGGCGCCAGATCAATGCCAGATTGATTATTATGATGTCGTTATCCTCTGGATCTTTTTACGAACCCGCCTCCCCACAGAAACTTGTCACAATCGGGTTGAGCTTTTCAAACCAACGAGTCCTATAGCCGCAAAAAATAAATCCCCTTTTCTTTTCATAACCCGTCAAATTGGTTTAAAATAATGGAACTAAAGTTCCCCAAAGGAAATTGTCTACAAGATAGACGATATGATCCCGTCACGCTCTTTCCCGAGAATTAGGAGAAGGCGCACGGTTGGAAGATTGTATAAGAGGAGCTCTAATAATTGATATTTTACCTCGCTTGCTCTCGCCAAGCCCTTTAAGATTAGGGCTCGCTCGTAGCAAAGCTGAATTTTTAGAGGTGCCATAAATGAAAAAAAAATTATCCATTGAGCTCAACCAGGATGTTTATGACCGTCTACTATCTCGTTTTCAGGGTTCAGAAGATGCCCTGATTTCCTTCGTCATCCAATTTCTCGAAACCCAGGCACCCCCAAAAGATGATTTGAAAGGATTGGAAGATTATCTGAAATCAGGCGAAGCTGGAAGCCGACAGTATGGCATCAAGGGACAAGGTTGGTAAAACCGCATTTACGAAAGAAAGGTTTAAGTAAGATGGTTCGAAAACACGATTATCTGATTGGCAGGGACTGGAAAAAAGGTTCCAGAACTATGCCTGTCATCAACCCATACACTCAGGAAGTGATTGCGGAAGTCTGTATGGCCGACACAGCCGCCATATTGCAGGCATTGGAAGCGGCGGAATATGCCTTCAAGACAACGCGAAATCAACCTGCTTTCATCCGCAGTAAAATATGCGAGCAGGTGTCACAAGGAATTCAGTCGCGTTTTGATGAGTTTGCCAGGACCATGGCTATGGAATCAGGCAAACCCTTGGTTTTTGCGCGAGCCGAAGTCACTCGTTCCATTTCAACGTTTAAAATTGCTGCAGAAGAAGCCTTGCGTCCACATGGAGAGGTGCTGACTCTGGACATCTCAGAAGCGGCAAGAGGGAAATCCGGCATCACCACCCGTTTTCCAATTGGCCCCATCGCGGGAATCAGTCCATTTAATTTCCCATTAAATCTGGTTGTTCACAAAGTGGCACCCGCGCTCGCTACCGGCAATCCCATTGTATTAAAACCAAGCTCCACCACCCCTTTGACAGCACTAATGCTAGCCGAGGTAATTCTACAGAGTGACGCTGTAGAAGGTAGTATCAGCATCCTACCCTGCAGTGGCAAAGACGCGGGCCCTATGGTTGAAGACGACCGATTCAAAATGATCAGCTTCACGGGCAGTCCCGAAGTAGGTTGGGATATAAAAAGCCGGGCCGGCAAGAAAAGAGTCACGCTTGAATTAGGCGGAAACGCCGCGGCTATCATCGAACCGGATGCCGATTTAGATTTCGCCGCAGGTCAAGTGTCATTCGGTGCCTTTGCCTATTCAGGGCAGGTGTGTATTTCCGTGCAAAGGGCTTATGTCCATGAATCGGTTTTCGATCCCTTCATCAAAAAATTATTAGCCGCTGTTAGCAATCTAAGATCCGGCGATCCAATGGACGAGTCCGTCAATTTTGGTCCGATGATCGATATCCAAAACGCCGAACGTATCGAATCCTGGGTGGAAGAAGCGAAAGGGTCCGGGGCAAAAGTCCTCATCGGTGGTCCCAGGAAAGAGTCGTATTATCCCCCAACAGTTTTGACGGGAGTCGACCCCAAAGCCAAGGTTTCCTGTAACGAAGCGTTTGGTCCCATCCTGGTTGTGGAGCCCTATTCTGATTTTGATCGCTGTCTCGAACAGGTCAACGACTCTGAGTTTGGCCTGCAGGCCGGACTGTTCACCCACCATATGGACAATTCTCTTAAGGCCTTTAACCGTCTTGAAGTTGGTGGCCTGATATTAAACGATGTGCCGACATTTCGTGTCGATAATATGCCCTACGGCGGCATCAAAAATTCCGGCTTTGGCCGCGAAGGTATACGCTATAGCATTGAGGAAATGACCGAACTAAAACTTCTGGTATTCAATAATCAAAAAGAAACGTAAAGAGGCATCCAAACAACAACTATGAGCAAAGACCGATTTAAAGACAATGACAATGGAACCATCACGGATAAGTCACTAAACGTTATGTGGTGCAAAACAGACTCCTTCCAGGACAAAAAAAAATGGCTCAACTGGTTTAAGGGGCAAGATTACGTTGAAATATCAAATTTGGAACGTTTTGCCGGTCATGAAGATTGGCGTTTTCCAAACGAAGAAGAAGCGTGGAGTTTGTTCGATCTAAACAATTCCAACACCGACAAATACGGCGATGAAATATATCTGCCGTCAGTCTTTGCACCTGGAAGCGTCGGCACCACTTGGACCTTAGACGAAAAGGATTCCTCAGCACTGGTTATCCAGTACGAAGATGGCCAAAAAGTCTGGCCATCCAAATACGCCAACCTGAACATGGCTTACCGTATGGTGCGGTCGATCACCTAAAAGGCACTTCTAAATTCTTGCTTTTGACCATGTGTGGCCCTTATTAAATAAGAGGAAGAGAGTTGCCCGGAGTGAAAATATTAAATTATCAAAGGTCTTCATATAATTTAATTGAACTGCTTATAGGCCTTTCTAAATGGGTAAATCACCCGAATTGTAGGGCTCTCAGGGCCGATGTAATTAAAGTCGGAATGCACGATAATAGGAGTCTGGGTGGGTTTTGAGTTAATACTTTTAAATGTTTTGGGATGATGACGTTGGATTCCCACCTCCAAAGTTAAAGGCAAGCCCACCGGCAATGGTGTGGCTTGCACCTTGCCAAGATCAATTCGAACCGATCCGTTACTTCCTTTATCCAGAATAAATTTCCCCTCTCGCAAGGGTTCATTTTTGCCTTCCAACAATATGCGCCAAATATATCGACTATGAAATCCCCTGGAATAAGCCACCTGTTGTACAGGGTCCAGAAATTGTAAAAACAATTCATCGGTATTTATGAACAAAATGATATTCCCTGGAGCCCACGTAGCCATATTCTCCTCAAAATTATCCCGCCCCACTTGCACACATCTTGAATTTTTCAGCAATTCCTCGACAGTCACTCTTTTCTTGCGGAGCAAATTCTTGCGGAATTCCAACGCGCCAGGATCGCTCAAATAACAACTGGCTTTTCCCAACTCGAGATCTCTTTTCTTGACTGGATCTGTTGAAAAGGTTTTATTCATCTCCAGGACCAAAGCCGACTCAATCTCCAAAAACTGATTCCGACTCAACTCGATCATGATATGCCTGACCTTGTCCCAATCCATTTTAACAAATGCATTCCTGTAATCGGCGATCACCTTGTCCTTAAACAAAGATGGCGAAGGGGAAAAATATTCTTTACCCCCAAAAATCCGTGTTTTAAGAAATTGATACCGTTTAGGATGGCTATATTGAAAATACGGATATTGTATATAGGCGGCTGCCGAGTTCGCAAAATCCTCCTGAATATTTTGCCGGGAATACGTGGAAAGATGTCGTGTTGAAACTGGCGCGTAATTATCCTTGTTAGAATTATCCAATAACTGAAACCTGAAGTCGCTACCCGGTTTCGTATCGCGTGCAGGCAGATGAACCATTTGAAATCCGGTGATGTTGATCCATTCTTTGGAAAAGCTGTAAAAGCCATTCAGCATATCCACAATATGGGCCATTTCATGATGGACGATATTATTGAAATTTTTCTCATCCTCATAAAACAGGCCATTGCC
>PVMS01168432.1_pt1 | contig 35112 bp, 33 predicted proteins | sample 1853461 | NCBI WGS metagenome assembly PVMS01 (sample SAMN08582032, study PRJNA380276) | Marine sediment metagenome, whole genome shotgun sequencing project. | isolation source: ocean sediment barecode stripped | collected 2017
GTGGGGAGCAGGCGGCAGCCCGCTCCCCACAATGGTCCTGTCGGATGCACATCCAGGTCCCGGCAACGTTGCCTGAGTGTCTCGTCTGCCTCTTCGACGGCAAAAATGCTGCCGCTGCCATCCAGTCCGGCAATGTCACCAGCGTCGAGTTCAGACCACGATCCCGCCTCGACTCGCGTTTGCAGGACGTGATTGAAAAGCCAGGCGCGCGCCGATGACAATGCAATCGAGCGCTTTTCTCTTTTCAGGCGTTTACCGGCGAAGAAGGACTCCGCGAGTCCCAGGTTGTTGCCCTCGCGCCCGAATCTTTGCTCGCCGAAATAATCCGGAACGCCTTGCTCGCCGATGGTCTTGATACGCTGTTCGAGCGATTCTTTTCCGGGTTCCTCATCTGTGATACTTACATTACGAATGACTATGCGAAACTGGTTGCCTGCATGCGCGCCGCGACGCAATTTTCTCGTATTCCTGGTGGTTTTCAGAACCCTGGCGCCCTCGACATCCAGGGCAGACCAATCAGCCGCGGCACCCGCCGGGCGGCGCACGCTAAACCATTGACGAGTGACAGCAAGACGATCCTTCATTCCGGAAAAGCCCACATCGCGTGCCGCGATTCCCGCGAAATCTGCCAGCTGCCGTGCAAGCCAGGTCGTATTCGTATGCTTTTTCTCGATCCACAGGAAGTCGTGTTCGCCGTTGCCGTCCGGCTCGAATCCAAGAACTTCCGTTACTTCAAAATCTTCTGCGCTTTGACGCAAGCGGCCACGCAACAGCGGTCCGCCGTGTGCACGTGACCAATCAGGCAGAAAAGTACTGGTGTTCACAGGAATTCGCCGCGACGCGGCAGCTTTGCTTTCGTTTTTCGCTACCGGCACGGTTACCTAGAAGATGTGGCAAGTTAGTTCTGGTTATTCGCTACCGGCACAACTACGTAGAAAGTGCGGCATGCTAATTTTGATTATTTGCTACCGGCACAACCTGGTAAAAGGTTTCGTTCTTGCCGATCATGCCAAGGTTGGTGCGTGCACGTTCCTCGGCCGCTTCGTTGCGATGTTTCAGATTGACGACTTCCGCATCGAGCGCGACGTTCCTCTTTTTGAGCTCATCGTTTTGCTGGCGCTGGTCTTCCGTGGCTATGCGCAAGTCACGTGTTTTGCGATAACCGTCTGCTGACAGCCACAGCTGTGTCTGCATCGCCAAAACAGCAATCGCCAAAACCGCGATAATCCACCGCATGTTGATCAATCTGATTCCCCAATCGTCGTCCCGTCATCAATCTGCCGCTACAGAAAACGCGGAACGCCCGGCATATTTCGCCTTGTCACCCAATTCCTCTTCGATGCGCAATAGCTGGTTGTACTTTGCTATGCGGTCAGATCGGGACAATGATCCTGTCTTGATCTGAGTCGCCTGAGTGCCTACCGCAATGTCCGCAATCGTCGTGTCCGAGGTCTCACCTGACCGATGTGAGATCACGACCGAGTACTTTGCATCAACTGCCATAGTAATCGCATCAAGAGTTTCCGATAAGGTACCGATTTGGTTAGGTTTTATCAATATAGAATTGGCAATATTTTCATTTATGCCGCGGCTGAGTATTTCCGTATTGGTGACAAACAGGTCGTCCCCAACCAGCTGTACCCGGTCACCCATGGCTTTGGTCAGGTGCGCCCATCCCTCCCAGTCGCTCTCATCCAAGCCGTCTTCAATAGAAATGATTGGATAGGCGTCGGCCAGTTCGGCGAGATAATCAGTGAATCCCGCGGCATCGAAGTCCCTGTTTTCCGAGGCGAGCCGGTATCGCCCGTTTTCATAGAACTCAGAGCTGGCGGTGTCCAGTGCAAGCAGGATATCGCCACCAAGGCTGAAGCCCGCTTTTTCTACTGCCGTGGCGATCGTGTCCAGCGCCGCACGATTCGATGGCAAGTCCGGCGCGAAACCACCTTCGTCGCCCACTGCCGTGCTCAGGCCCTGGGAGCTCAAGACACTTTTCAGCGCGTGGAACACCTCAGCACCGTAGCGCAGCGCTTCAGAGAAATTCGGCGCTCCAACCGGCAGGATCATGAACTCCTGGATGTCGACGCTGTTGTCCGCATGCGCGCCGCCGTTGATGATATTCATCATCGGTACCGGCATCGTTACGCTGTCGCCTAGATGCCGATACAACGGTTTGCCCTCGGCGATCGCATCCGCCTTCGCTGCTGCAAGAGAAATCGCCAGCAGCGCATTGGCGCCGAGCTTGCCCTTGTTATCACTACCATCGAGTTCGATCATGCAGTTATCGAGCGCACGCTGATCGGCAAACTCCTGTCCGACAAGTGCATCGCGCAGCACGCCGTTAACGTTGGCTACCGCTTTTTGAACACCCTTACCAAGGTAACGGCTCTTGTCGCCATCCCTTAGCTCAACAGCCTCACGCGAGCCCGTGGAAGCACCCGATGGCACTGCTGCACGTGCTGCGCTGCCATCGCCAAGCCTTATGTCCGCTTCAACCGTTGGGTTGCCGCGTGAATCCAGTATTTCCCTGCCGTGTATTTCTGTGATTTTTATCATTACGTTTCTTGTCAAAGACCGAATTCGGCTTCGTGGTACTCCCTGTTTTTAACTACGGTGTCAATTTCTTTCAGCGTTTCGAGCAAAGCACGCATCTTATCCAGCGGCCATGCGTTCGGTCCGTCACTCAATGCTTTTTCCGGTTCGGGGTGCGTCTCCATGAACAAGCCCGATATGCCTGCAGCCGTCGCTGCGCGTGCCAGCACGGGGATGAACTCTCGCTGGCCGCCGGACGACGTACCCTTGCCGCCGGGCAGTTGAACTGAATGAGTCGCGTCAAATACGACCGGGCTGCCAGTGCCGCGCATGATGGCCAGGCTGCGCATATCAGAGACCAGGTTGTTGTAACCGAATGAGAATCCACGCTCGCAAACCATGATGTCCTCGTTGCCGGTGGATCTGGCCTTGTCGACGACGTTCTGCATTTCCCAGGGGGACAGGAACTGGCCTTTCTTTATGTTCACGGGCTTGCCCTGGCTGGCGACTTTGAGAATATAGTTGGTCTGTCGTGCCAGGAAGGCCGGTGTCTGCAATACATCAACGACCGATGCGACTTCCGCCATCGGCGTATCTTCATGAACGTCGGTCAAAACTGGCAGGCCGAGCTGGCGTTTGACCTCGGACAGGACGCGTAAGCCCTCCTCCATGCCCGGGCCCCGAAATCCATCACGTGAACTTCGGTTCGCTTTGTCAAACGACGACTTGTAAATAAACGGGATGCCAAGGCTCTCCGTAATCTCTTTGAGCGCACCCGCCGTATCGATGGTCATGGCCTCACTTTCAACCACGCAGGTGCCGGCAATCAGGAAGATCGGTTTATCCGGGCCGACCTCGAATCCACATAGCTTCATGCCTGTGCCGCCAGGGGCTGCGACTCAGTGTGGTGTACGCGTGCAGCGGTAATGAAATGGGAAAATAACGGGTGGCCATCACGCGGATTCGATGTGAATTCAGGGTGAAACTGGCTGGCCACAAACCAGGGATGATCCGGCAATTCAATCATTTCGACGAGATTGTCAACCGACAAGCCAGAGAACCTGAGACCCGCTGCCGACAGCTTGTCGCGATAGTTGTTGTTGACCTCGTAGCGGTGTCGATGGCGCTCGTAGATTTCGGTCTTGCCATATGCCATCGCCGCCAGTGATCCTTCCTCGAGATTGATGCGCTGCGCGCCCAGGCGCATGGTGCCGCCCATATCCGAGTCTTCGTCCCGCTCTTCACGCCCGCCCTCGCAGGTCTGCCATTCCGTAATCAACGCAACCACCGGGTGCGGCGTGTCCTTGTCAAATTCGGTACTTTGTGCGCCCTCCAGGCCGGCGAGATTGCGCGCGGCTTCGATGACCGCAAGCTGCATTCCGAGGCAGATGCCCAGATACGGGACACCGTTTTCGCGGGCATAGCGGACCGACATGATCTTGCCCTCGATGCCGCGATCGCCAAACCCGCCCGGCACTACGACGCCATCCATGTTTTTCAGACAATCGATTCCATTGTCAACAATGTCCTGCGACTCGAAGTAATGGATATTTACCCGCGTACGCGTATGAATGCCCGCGTGCAGCAGCGCTTCGCTCAATGAAATATAGGCATCGCGCAGGTCGACGTACTTACCCACCATCGCTACATTCACTTCCCCTTCCGGATTTTTCTTCGCCTCGACAATGGCTTCCCATTCACTGAGATCGGCTGGCGGCAAATCCAGGTGTAATTGACTGGCGACAATCTCATCCAGCCCCTGGGCGTGCATAATCGCAGGAATCTTGTACAAGTCATCGACGTCGCTGGCGGAAATGACCGCCTTCTCCTGCACATTGGTGAACAATGCGATTTTGCGCCGCTGTTCGTCCGGCAGCGGTTTCTCCGAGCGACACACCAGGATGTCCGGCTGAATACCGATCGAACGGAGTTCTTTCACGGAGTGCTGCGTGGGTTTGGTTTTAATTTCCGCGGAGGTGGCGATATAGGGCACAAGGGTCAGGTGCACGTACACCACTTTGTCGTGACCCAGTTCTATACCCATTTGTCGAATGGCCTCGAGAAACGGCAGGGATTCGATATCGCCAACGGTACCACCGATCTCGACCAGGCAAATATCGGCGTCGCCTGCGCCTTTTCTGACGCTTTGCTTGATTTCGTCGGTTATGTGAGGAATGACCTGCACGGTCGCGCCAAGATACTCTCCGCGCCGCTCCTTGCCAATGACGCTTTCATATATACGTCCCGTGGTGTAGTTGCTGTGGCGACCGGTTATCGTGCGCACGAATCGCTCATAATGGCCGAGGTCAAGATCCGTTTCGGTACCGTCACTCGTGACAAATACTTCGCCATGCTGAAACGGGCTCATGGTGCCCGGATCGACATTAATATACGGATCTAGCTTGATCATGCTGATGGACAGGCCGCGAGATTCGAGAATAGCCCCAAGGCAGGCCGAGGTAATACCTTTGCCTAATGACGACACTACGCCGCCTGTTATGAATACATACGATGTCATGGTTTGACCCTGGCCGTCCTGTTGGCGACCTGTTCTTTTGTGGTTGACTGCCGGGGTTTTTCAAGACCCGTCATTTGAATAAAGACGGTGTTAAACGTTAACAGATCGCCCCCCCGCAGACAATCGCCCCGTGGGAGCACCTGTGGGAGCGGCTTCCAGCCGCGATTCGATTTATTCGCGGCTGGAAGCCGCTCCTACGGGTTCGGATCCACGCCAGTGGATCCTAATAAATCGCCGGATGGCCCTCCCAGGCAACGCACAGGCCTTTCTCATCAGCGTCATCGGCGGCAACCCACAGATCCGCAACGGCCACCAGTCTGGCACCGGAGTAAAGCAGGGGGATCTTGTCACGCATCCAGGGAACGACACCTTTCTGCTGCAGCAGTTTTTTCAGCTTATGTGTGCATTCATGCCCTGCCGGACGGATCTCTTCTCCACCGACCCGAAAACGAATTTCGAGCCCAGTCTCGATGACATCGGGCGAGATACCGGTAGCGCTTCCATCCTGCAAGCTCAAACGGCCGAAGCTGCCCAGGTCGACTGATCGGTCGTCAGAATCCAGTGGGTGACCAGGCTGCGGGGCCGAATCCGGAAACTCGGGCAACAGGTAAATGAAATCGCGATACCGGCGAACCTCCACGCCTGGCCAACGCACCAATGGCTCGGCATCCGCCCTTGCCGGGATTATTTCGTCGATTATCTGCCGAAGCCGGGTTGCGGGCGCACTGCCGAGGCCCGAGCGTTTGAACGCTCGCCTCAGGACATTGCGCTGGCGGGCATCGGATAACACCGCCAGCGCATTGATTTCCAGGCGTTGTGCATCCCCCAGCGACAGCAAGTCGTCATCCGCGAGTTGGTCAAGCAGCGTGCTTGCCTCACCGGCCAGTTCCGCGCTTCGCGCCAGCCGAGAAGATGCCGCCGGCCAGCGTTCCGCAAGCAGAGGCAGGACCTCGTGTCGCAGATAATTCCGGTCGAATGCTGTCTCGGCGTTGGATGGATCGTCCAACCAAGCCAACGAGTGCGAGGATGCGTATTCCTGCAATTCCGCACGTGCGATGTCCAGCAGCGGCCGCACCAGGAAGCCGGACCCAAACGCCTGCCTGACACCGATGCCCGCCATTCCAGCCATGCCACTGCCTCGCAGAAGGTTGAGCAACAGGGTCTCCGCCTGATCGTCCTGGTGATGGGCGCTTAGCAGCCAGTCGCCAGGTTGTATGAGTTGCCGCAACGCCTCGTAACGTGCGGCCCTCGCACTCGCTTCGAGGCCCAGGCCTGACTCCCGATCTACGGCAACCGTGATACTGTCGTAATCAATCTCCAATGCGCTCGCCGCCGCACGGCAGTGTGCCTCCCATTTGCCCGAGTCGTCGTGCAGATCGTGTTTCACATGGACAGCAATGATCGGCACAGCCGAATTCGCATTGGCATGCGTTAACGCATGTAGCAAAACGGTAGAATCAAGGCCGCCGCTGAAGGCGACAACAAAGCGCGCAGGTGGGCCGTCCGCTGCCAGTGCGGACAATCGGTTTTGCAGATGTTCGGAAGTGAATGGCATGCCGGTAGCCCGCGAAGCAGGCGATATCAGGCTTCTTTGAACTGCCCAACGCTGGCGATTCGCCGCTGCCGCTCAGCCAGCAACTGCTGCGGATCGAGTTTCTCCAGATTGTCGAGACTTTGCAGCAGCGCATTGCGAATCACTTCGGCCGTAGCACCCGGGTCGCGATGGGCCGCCCCCAGCGGCTCCGGCAGAATCTCGTCAACAAGACCGTAGTCACTCAGGCTATCCGCCGTAATCCTCATCGCCTCCGCGGCCTCTTCTGCTCTTTCGGCACTCTTCCACAGAATTGAGGCACAACCCTCCGGGGAGATTACCGAGTAAATACTGTATTGCAGCATCATCAAGCGGTCGCAAACGCCAATCGCAAGGGCACCACCTGAACCTCCCTCGCCAATGACAACACTGATGATCGGTGTCTTAAGTCGTGACATCAGGAACAGACTGTAGGCAATTGCCTCACTCTGGCCGCGTTCCTCTGCTCCAAGTCCTGGGTAAGCCCCCGGCGTGTCAATAAAGGTTACGATTGGTAACGAGAATTTTTCGGCCATCTTCATCAGGCGCTGTGCCTTGCGATAGCCTTCGGGTTTTGGCATGCCGTAATTGCGGCGCACACGTTCTTTTGTATCGCGCCCTTTCTGATGTCCAATAAACATGACGGCGCGCCCGTCAATACGGCCGATGCCGCCAATGATGGCCGGGTCATCCGCGTACATTCTGTCGCCGTGCAGCTCCTGAAAATCGGGCGAGATTTCCTTCAGGTAATCCGCTGTATACGGACGCATTGGGTGACGAGCAACCTGTGCAATTTGCCAGGATGTCAATTTGGCAAATATATTTTTCGTCAGGGTCTCGCTCTTGCCCTTGAGACGCGCAATTTCTTCGTTGATGTTGACTTCCGAGTCTTCCCCAATGAAGCGAAGCTCTTCGATCTTTGCCTCGAGCTCAGCAATGGGCTGTTCAAATTCCAGAAATTTCAGATCCATACGATTCAGTTATCTTGTTCTTTCTAACAGCAGATGAACGGCACCTTACCTCATTTCCCGGTCCATTGAGTAGAGCATTCGGACACTATCCTGCCCCAGCAAATCATTCAGCTTGTCACGCAATTCGCGACTTGGACGCACGCTCCATTCCGGGCCGAGCTCAAATCGTGCCGCAGCATCGGTTCCGGTGTACTGCACCGCAACGTCACAACTGCCCTCACGATACGGCAACAGCAGGTCGTGTAACTGTGTCATCAGGGCTGGCCCCTGCCCGTTTGGCGCAACTCGAATTATCATGCTCCTGGCCCGATTCTCAATAACACGATCGATGCCCAGGACGTTCTTCGCGTTGACCTGCCAGCCGCCCATGAAATCGTCGTATCGCAAGGTACCGCTGACAACAACGATCTCGTCTTTCGACAACAGGTGCCGGAAGTCCTGGAACGCTTCGCTGAACAAGCTGACCTCCAGACGCCCCGTATCGTCGTCTAGTATCACGGTCACACGATTGCCGCGTTTGCGCACATCCATTATGAGACCGGCTACTGTGACCTCGCGTCTGGAATGCGCGAAATTGCGTTCGCCACTACTGGTCTGCGGTGCAGGCTCCGAGCTGATATCAGCGAGCTTGCCGGCAACAAAAAATCGCGCATCATTCCTTACCGCATCGAACGGGTGCCCCGTCAGGTAAAGACCAAGGGCTTCTTTTTCGTTCTTGAGAAATTCGTGCTCTGTCCATTCAACCAGGTTGGCAGGTCGCGTCGGTTCCGGCTTGCTAACAACCTCGGCAATGCCAAACATGTCGTTTTGCCCCGCCGCTTTCGCCCGCGCCTCCTGATCTGCGCTCTTCAATGCCTCGGGCAACTCCTGCATGAGACCGCGGCGCGTACTTTCAAACTGATCCAGTGCGCCGGATTTGATCATTGCTTCAAGTGCACGCCGGTTTACTTTGTCGTGGTCAAGGCGGCGGCAGAAATCCATCAGATTTTTGAACGGCCCGTTGCGGTCTCGCTCCGCGATAATCGATTCGACCGCGCTACGGCCCACACCCTTGATTGCACCAAGCCCATATAAAATCGAATCATCGCCCGACACGCTGAAATGATAATCAGACTGACCAATGCTGGGTGGATTGAGAGTCAGTTCCATATGGCGACAGTCATCCTTCAGCATCACCAGCCGGTCTGTATTATCGAGGTCGGCGCTCATGACAGCGGCCATAAATGCCGACGTATGATTCGCTTTCAGATAGGCCGTCTGATACGACAGCAAAGCGTATGCAGCGGAATGCGATTTATTGAATCCGTATCCCGCGAATTTTTCCATCAGATCGAAAATTCGTGTTGCGGTCGCTTTTGTCACACCATGTTCTATCGCACCACCGACGAATATTTCGCGCTGCTTGGCCATTTCCTCGGGTTTCTTCTTGCCCATTGCGCGACGCAATAGATCCGCACCGCCCAGCGTGTAACCCGCGAGCACTTGTGCGATCTGCATCACCTGCTCCTGATACAGGATGACACCGTATGTAGGCTCAAGGACTGACTTCAGGTCCGGGTGCAGGTAATCGATATCCGCTTTGTTCGGATCGTGCTTGCGGCTGATGAAATCATCCACCATGCCGGACTGCAGCGGTCCGGGACGAAACAGCGCGACCAGCGCAACCAGATCGCCAAAATGATCCGGGCGAAGGCGCTTGATGAGATCGCGCATTCCGCGCGACTCAAGCTGGAACACAGCCGTCGTTTTGCATGCCTGCAATAGTTGGAAGGTCTTCGGATCCTGGGTGGGGATCGCCGTGATATCAACAGGATCATCTTCGCGGTCTGCGTTTACGATGCGCACGGCCCAATCGATAATAGTGAGTGTCTTCAGGCCGAGAAAATCAAATTTGACCAGGCCGGCCGCCTCCACGTCGTCCTTGTCGAGTTGCGTTACGACATTGACGCCGCCTTCCTCACAATAGAGCGGCGTGAAATCGGTAAGCTTGTTCGGTGCAATAACGACGCCGCCGGCATGCTTGCCGGCATTTCGTGCAAGCCCCTCGATCGACCTTGCGAGATCGATCAGCGCACGAACCTCCTCGTCATCCCTGTACATCGCGGCAAGCTCATCATCCTGCTCCAACGCTTTGTCTAACGTAATTCCAATCTCGAACGGCACTTGTTTGGCGATCCGGTCGACGAAACCATAGGGATGCCCGAGCACCCGTCCGGTATCACGGATGACCGCTTTGGCCGCCATCGTGCCATACGTAATAATCTGCGAAACACGATCACGGCCGTAACGCTCGGCAACGTAATCGATAACCCGATCCCGCCCTTCCATACAGAAATCGACATCGAAGTCCGGCATGGATACACGCTCGGGATTCAGGAAACGTTCGAACAGCAGGTCGTGTTCGAGTGGATCAATATCGGTAATACCGAGGACATAGGCGACCAAGGAACCGGCACCTGAACCACGCCCGGGACCAACCGGAATCTCCTGGCGCTTGGCCCAATCGATGAAATCCGCAACGATCAAAAAGTAACCGGGGAAACCCATATCGCAGATGACATCCAGCTCATCCTTCAGCCTGGCGCTATACGGTGCCGCGTAGTTTTTTAGTTCGGCTTCGCCTACATCGCCACTTGCAACTTTCTTGTCGAGAAACGCCTGCAATCCATGCTCGGATTCTGCACGCAGGAATCCTTCCGTAGTCTGTCCTTCCGGCACCGGAAAAGCCGGCAGCACAGACTCGCCAAGCCTCAGGTCCAAGTTGCATCGCTTCGCAATTTCGACGGAGTTCGCCAATGCTTCGGGCACGTCCGCAAACAAGGATTGCATTTCTTCGGCCGAGCGCAAGTATTGCTGTTCCGTGTACTCCTTCGGTCGATCGGCATCACTGAGCACACGCCCCTGCTGGATACAAACGCGAGCCTCGTGTGACACGAAATCATCAACAGCCAGAAATCGTACGTCATTGGTAGCCACAACCGGGACGCTGTTCCGGCTCGCGGCCTCGAGTGCCTGTTGCACGTATGCGTCTTCACCCGCGCGCCCGGTGCGCGACAATTCCAGGTAATAACGGTCACTAAATAATGCAAGCCACTGGGCAATGCGTTCATCGGCGACATCCTCGTGCCCGGCAACCAGGGCCCTGCCGACATCTCCGAACACGCCTCCCGACAAAGCGATCAGTCCTTCACAGTTGTCGCGGGTCAGCCAGTCGCGGTTCGCCATCGGCACACCACGATGCTGTCCCTCGAGGTAGGTTCGGCTGACTAGGCGTGTCAATCGGCGGTATCCGTCAACATCCTGGCACAACAGCACCATTCGATAGGGCCTGTCCTCGTCATCCGGGTCCCTGAGTTTCAGATCCACGCCGATTATGGGCTTTACGCCATTTTTCAACGCACTGCGGTAGAATTTTACCAGTCCGAACAGATTGCTCTGATCAGTCATCGCGACGGCCGGCATCTTTCCAGCCACGCATTGCTGCATTAATGCAGGTATACGAACCGTTCCATCAACGATGGAAAATTCGGTATGCAAATGCAGATGAACGAAAGCTTCGGTCATTGGCTCGTTAGTTGGCTCATTCATTTTAGATTTTATTGGTGTATCGCGGCATTGCTGCCAGCGACTTATTGTAGCCCGTTTGCGGCCGCTATTTCAGAATGCCGGCGCATGCCAGAGACCGGTCGAAAACTCCAGCGGTGCTGTGGGCAAGGGCCCAGGCGATCCAGCGATTCGCGATGCAAAGCAGTGCCATAGCCTTTGTGCTGCGCAAAACCATAGCCCGGGTACAACTGGTCGACTTCGCACATTATCGCGTCGCGCCGGACTTTTGCGAGTATCGACGCGGCACTGATGGCCGCCACCAGGGCATCGCCCCCGACAATCGCGTTTCCCTGAATTCGCCCGTTACCGATCTCGAGATTTGGCAGGCGGTTGCCGTCTACTTCTACCAGCCGGGGCCGAACGCGCAATCCGAGCACGGCGCGACGCATCGCCAACATGGTTGCATGCAGGATATTCAAGGAATCAATTTCTGCCGCGTCGGCCCAGCTTACTGACCACGCGAGCGCTTTCAATTTGATTTCGACAGCCAGCGCCTCGCGCCTGGCCGGCGACAGCTTTTTAGAGTCGTCCAGGCCGTCGATTGGTAGCATTGGATCGAGAATAACGGCACCGGCGACGACAGGCCCGGCCAACGGCCCCCGCCCTGCCTCATCAACACCGGCGACCAGTCCGCCATCGTGAAACAGTTCTTTCTGGCTGGCCACCTGGTTCATTGTTCGATCAAGGCCAACACGGCATCAGCAGCGCGTTCATCCGCACCGCGCGCCAACAGCCCGCGCAACTCTGAAAACTCATGAACGATCGATTCACGCAACGCTGAATCGCATAACATTCTGGATACTTCAGACTTCAGTGCCGCGGGCGTCGCGTTATTTTGCGTCAGCTCCGGTACCCGCGGTTTTTCCGTCAGCAGGTTCGGCAAAGTGATATACGGTGTTTTAAGCAATCGGAATGTCTTCGCGATGGCGGCGGTAAGCGGTGCTACCTTGTATGCAGCAACCATTGGCGTCTGCAGGAGCGCAGCTTCCAGGGCCACGGTACCGGACGCCAGCAACGCAACATCTGCGGCAGTAATCGCAGTTTCCGAATCCCCATCGATCATTTTGACCTTGTCACCTGCAAGGTCGACACCCGCTGCCGCCAGTTGCTCTGCAAACAGAGCCTTCAATGCCGGTGTTGCCATTGGCGCCACGAATGACACATTGGCAGTCGCGGGATCGCTGGCCATTAATTTGATAGCCCCCGCAAAGGCTGGTCCGATGTATTTCACTTCACCTTTTCGACTTCCCGGTAGTACGGCAACAACGGGGCCGTTCGGCAACTCAAGCGCGCGGCGGGCAGCCTGTGAATCCGGATCCTGCGCAATCCGCTCTGCCATCGGATGGCCAACAAAAACTGCTGCAACAGAGTGATCGTCATAAAACCTCTTCTCAAATGGCAGCAGACATAAGACGAGGTCAACGGCCTTCCTGATCTTCCTGATCCTGCCCTGCCGCCACGCCCAGACCGACGGGCTCACATAATGCGCTGTGCGAATGCCGTTGCGGCGCAGCTTGAGCTCGAGCCCCAGGTTGAAGTCGGGTGAATCGATGCCGATGACAGCGTCCGGCGGATTGTCTGTCCAGCGTGATAACAGTGTCCGTCGCAGCCGCAATAGACGCGGAATTTCCTTAATAGGTTCGATCAGACCCATCACCGCCAGCGCTTCGGAGTTTTCGATGACCTCGCAGCCGGCCGCCTGCATATTCGGTCCTGCGACACCTTCGAACGCAATATCAGGGACGCGTATGCGTAGCGCTTTGATCAAACCTGCGCCCAGCAGGTCGCCGGAAGTCTCACCCGCGACAATGCCAATTCGCATGTTTCGTTACCGCCGCCCGTGAATGTGCGACACAATTAGCGAACCAGGCCGCGATCCGAGGCGCGCAATGACTCGACAAACATCTTGAGCTCCGGCTGCTCTGCGATACGACCCTCAAGCTCGGAAATCGCATCCGCCAGCTTCAGACCCTGGCGATAGACGACTTTGTAAGCATTCTTGATGTTACGAATCTGTTCCTCCGTAAAGCCGCGACGCTTCAGGCCTTCACTATTGATGCCTCGCGGCGCCGGTGGTTGACCAGTGATCATCGTATAGGCAGGAACATCGCGACTTGTGCCAGCGTACATGCCCAGGAACGCGTGCGCGCCTATGTGACAAAACTGATGTGCACCTGAAAAGCCTGCAAATATCGCCCAGTCACCAACATGTACGTGCCCGGCGAGCGTGGCGCCATTTGCAAATATGGTGTTATTGCCAACACGGCAATCGTGTGCGATGTGCGCGTACGCCATAATCCAGTTGTCGTCACCGATTGAGGTCAGGCCTTCATCCTGGATGGTGCCACGACTAATGGTGCAGTACTCCCGGATCGTATTTCGATCGCCAATTTCCAACCGGGTCGGCTCGTCAGCGTATTTTTTATCTTGCGGATCGTCGCCGATAGATGCGAACTGGTAGATGTGATTATCTTTGCCAATTTTGCACGGCCCGTTGATCACCGCATGACTGTCTACGCGCGAACCGGAGCCAATTTCAACCTGATCACCGATGATTGCGAACGGACCAATCTGTACATCGTCGGCAATGATCGCAGAATCTGAAATAAGTGCAGTAGGATGAATCACAAATCCTCCCCGGCAGGTGCGCATAATATTCTTGCCGACACGACTTTCTTTCCAGCAACGCTTGCGGTGCATTTGTATCGCCACATGCCTCGGGATACCCGGTCGACGTCAACCGTGATTTCCAGCTGATCACCGGCAGTTACCGGTCGCCTGAAGCGGGCTTCATCAATGCCAACCAGGAAGAACAGGGGCTTCGGATCCAGATCGGCATAGGTGACATGGGACAATATGCCGCCTGCCTGGGCCATGGCTTCAATGATCAACACGCCTGGCATCACCGGCCGGCCCACAAAGTGCCCCTGAAAGAATGGCTCGTTAATTGAGACATTCTTTATGGCCGTAATGGTTTCGCCCGGTGTGCACGAAATAACGCGGTCGATCAGCAAAAACGGATATCGATGCGGAAGCGTCTGCAGTATTTCCCGGATATTCATCGCGCTCAAGGTGCTGGCGTCATTCGTCATTTGAGTATCTTTTTCTCTAATGCTTTGATTCTATTAATGATATCGTCAATCCGCCTGAATCTCGCGGCTTTTCGCTTCCAATTCTTGTCTTTTTCCGCCGGAAAACTTGCGGTGTACACACCCGGCTCTATCACGTCCTTGGATACGAATGTACAGGCACTCACGATGACGTCGTCACAGATCGTGACATGGCCAACAGACCCCGCCCGCCCGGCGAACATGCAACGTTTGCCGATGGTCGTGCTGCCTGCGATGCCGGTCATTGCCGCCATTGCTGTGTGCTCGCCAACATGAACGTTATGTGCGATCTGCACGAGGTTGTCCAGCCGAACCCCGTTTTCCAGCACAGTGTTACCGATGGCACCTCGATCTACCGTCGTATTGGAGCCGATCTCGACATCGTCACCAATACGGACGCCACCGACCTGCTTCACTTTGACCCAGCCCTCACTACTCATGGCGTTTCCGAAACCGTCGGAGCCAACAACTGCACCCGAATGAACAATGCCACGTAAACCAATAGTCACGTCCTGAACCAGCGTACTGTTCGCCAGCAAGCGTGTCTGATTACCGATGCGACATCGCGGCCCAACCACCACACCAGGGCCTACATAGACGTGCTCGCCGATATCACAGTCTGAATCGATGAAGGCATTTGCCGCGACGTGTGCGGTATCTGCTATGCGCGACGTATCAGCAACACATGCACTCGCGTGAATGCCCGGACTCATGATTTCATCGGGATAGAGGGCAAGCGCCACACGCGCAAAGGTCAAATAAGGATTGCTGCTGATAAGCGCGGGAACGGGACATTTCTCCAAGTCCGACGCTCCGAGAATAACTGCACTCGCCGAGGTCGATGCCAGAGCCTTTACATATGCAGTATTTGCGAAGAAGCTAATCGCGCCCTCACGCCCGGACGACAATGTAGCAACCGATGAAATTGCTAACGAGGGGTCTCCGACCAGCTCACAGCCGAATTGAGTGGCGAGTTCTCCGAGAGTTATGGACATTCTCAAATGCCGAAACGAAAAACGAACCGGCTACCTGTGGATGCCGGTTCGCTGTTAATCATAATAGCCTGACTGAAAATACTGGCTATGAACTAGTTGCCCTGCGCCTGGAAATTTGCCTCCATTGCGCGCAAGACGTTCTCCGTAATGTTGACCGCGGTACTTGCGTACAGCACACCGTCACCAACGACGAGATCGTAGCCAGCTGACTTCGCATAATTTTGCACTTCGTCAAGCAGTGCGCGCTGCAGATTGCCCAGTTCTTCGTTGCGCCGGAGATTCAGATCTTCTCTGAACTCATTCTGCAACCGTGTTACTTCACGTTGCATATTTCGTAAATCATTTTCTGCATTTCGCCTCTCGGTCTCGCCCATCACGGCAACATCACGTTGAACTTTCTCGCCCAGATCTTCGTACTCTTTCTGTTTTGCGAGAATTTCACGCTGGCGAGGTGCGAACTCTTCCTGCAGCGCATCCATTGCAAATTTGGCCTGTGGAGCACGATCCATCAACACCGGTACGTTGACCACGCCGATCTTTAGTTCCTGCGCGATAGCGGGACCGGTGATTACAAAAAGAAGTGCAATGCCGATCATTGCCTTCGCCAAATGCTGCTTGATAACGCTCATATATAGATCCAGTTGTTAGAATGCTTGTCCAATGGAGAACTGAAATCGTTCGATCTCGTCTCCGTAAAATCTGCTGTTGCCTTCGTAGTTGTTCAGGGGTAAGGCGTAACTGAACCTGAACAATCCCAGCGGCGCCAGCCATTGTACGGCAACACCGACAGATGTTCTCAGTTCGTTGAAGTCCGGCTTGTACTCCACAGGACTGCCCAGTTTATCCGTAAAGTCGACCTCACCGGTATTAAATACGTTGCCAATATCGTAGAACAGGCTCGCCCTGGCCTGGCTACTGAATTTCTGTGGAATCGGGATTATAAGCTCAAGTTGGGCTGCAACCAACACATTGCCGCCGTATGGGTTGCCGAAACTGTCTCTTGGGCCCAGATACGACTCCCGGTAGCCACGAACAGAGGTTGGGCCACCACCCCGGAACTGCTTGTACGGTGGCAGCGCCGTGGTGTCTCCCAGCGCCTGGCCCCAGCCAACGTCCGCATTCACGCGAGCGACCCAGCGTTTGTATATCGGTTGGTATTTCGTGAAATTGTAACGTGCGGTGTAAAACTCCACGTCACTGCCCGGCACGGTCACGCCGAGGAACACCTGTTGTCGGGTACCCCGATTCGGAAACAGTGCCCTGTTTCGGCTGTCATAAGTCCAGCCAGTCAGAAGCTCGAAGGAATCAAACTCGGTTCCAAAGAATACTGCACCATTGCCGACATTCTCGATAAACGGATTGCCATTGTTCGCCACCCAATCCTGCGCCTGCTGCGTGCTGTTCGTGGATGACAACAACGTATTGTGGTTGTACGACATGCCGAAACTGACACTTTGATATTCCGATATCGGGTAACCGTAATCGAGTGTCGCACCGTAACTCGTGGTCGAAAAATCCGACGATGCTGACGTGAATTGCGTTATGTCCCGGTAGTTGATTGATACCGTTCTGCGTACGCCGTTGATCGTGCGGTACGGGTCCGTGTGAGATAAGGTGTAAAACTTTGAAAAGCGACCCGAATTCAGCTCGAGCGCGACGCGATTACCCGAGCCAAGAAAATTGGTATGTATGATGCTGGCGTTTAGCATCAGTTTCTGGGCTTCTGAATAACCGACGCCACCACTGAACTGACCCGGCATGCGGTACGTAAGATTGTAATCAACATCGACCATATCCGGGCTTCCGGGTACCGGCGACGTATCTACCTGTACGTTTTCGATATACGGCAAACGCTGCAGCCGAATTTTCGATCGATCGATAAGTCGATTAGACAGATAGGCACCTTCCGCCTGACGCATTTCACGACGTAACACTTCGTCGTCAACTTGATCAACACCAGTGAAGTTGATGCGTCGAACGTAAACGCGGCTTTCCGGATTGATAAAAAATGAAACCTCTACTGTTTTGTTCTCATAGTCCAGTACCGGTACCGGCTCGATCTCGGCATTCGCATATCCTTCCTCACCAAGTCGAAATGACATCAGCTCGGCGGACTGCGTAAGTACTCCGAGATTAAACACGGAGCCTGGTTTGGTGAAAACGTAAGCACGCAACGATGGTTCAGGAACGACCATTTTGCCGACGAGCTTGATATTGGAAATCGTGTACCGCTCGCCTTCGTGAATATTGATCGTGACATATATATCTTTTTTGTTCGGCGAAATCGCAACCTGGGTTGATTCGATGCGAAAATCCGCGAATCCTTTGTCCATATAAAAAGAGCGCAGTTTCTCCAGATCGCCACCCAGCGACTCTTTCGCATAACGGTCATCCTGCCGGAACCAGGATAGCCAGTTCGCGGTATCCAGTTCGAAATTGGCGCGCACCTCTTTTTCTTTATAACTATCGTTGCCAATAATGTTGACCTGGCGAATCTTCGCGCGCTCGCCTTCCTTAACCTGGATATGAATACGAACAGTGTTGTTCAAGCCGTCAGTAACACGGGTATCCACAGACACCGCATATTTTCCACGGTCGTAATATTGCTCTTTCATGAATTGTTGGACGTTATCCAGCACAGAGCGATCGAAGGTGCGGCCACGCGCCAGGCCAACACCGCGCAGCGATTCCATCAGGTCTTCCGTTTTGATGTCTTTATTCCCATCGATGGTGAAGTCCTCGATGGAGGGTCGCTCCCGAACATAAATAATAAGAGTGTCTCCGTCCCGCCGCATTTCGACGTCATCGAACAACGCTTGTGCGTACAGGGAACGAATGGCCTCGCGAAGCCGCTCGGCATCGATCGTATCGCCGACGTTTATCGGCAGGTAGTTAAATACGGTGCCCTCTGAAATTCGTTGCAATCCTTCCACGCGCATGTCGCGAACGACAAACGAGTCCTGTGCAATAGCCGTGGTCGTGAACAGGCAACAGGATGAAATAATCGCAATAAGGCATGCTCGCCTTAGCGCCGACAAATCAAATTGGAATTCGATAAAAGTCATATATCCGTTGCTTGTGTCACTTAGCCAAAAATTCTTGCTATGTCGTTGTAAAACGCGAAACTCATCAGTATTAGCAACGCAAGTATCCCTGCTTGCTGGCCCAGCATTTGTGACCGCATGGAAAGCGGGCTCCCCTTTAGCCATTCAATCGTCTGGTACACAATTTGTCCACCATCCAGAATCGGGATCGGAAGCAAATTGAGTACGCCGAGACTAATGCTGATGATCGCCAGGAACTTGATAAATCGATCAAACCCGGCTGCTGCCGAGTCGCCTGCATATTGTGCGATGCTGATCGGACCGCTGATATTCTTGAATGAAACGTTGCCAGTCAACATGTTTGCAAGCATTCGAACGGTGAATGCGGTCGTCAGCCACGTTTGCTTCAAAGATTCGGTTACAGCATCCAGCGGACCATACTTTCGGATATAACGCAGGTCACCGAAATCACTGCTGATGGAAGCGCCGAAAAGACCTATCGTCTTGCCATCGAGTTCCCGGTTACCGATCATCACATCCGTTGTCGAATCTCGACCGTCGCGAATATATTCAATTGCCACTTTTGTATCCGGACGCTCCGCGACGATGCGCAGCAGATCATAGACATCATAGACGGCCTCACCGTCGATCCGCGTTATCTGGTCACCTGGCAGAATACCGCCATTAGCCGCGCCACCATCTTCTGCAAGCGATGCGACTACTGCGGGTGGCCGCCACGGCGCGAAACCGAGGCCATCGAATAACAGGCCCGGCTCGGTCAGGCGACTGCTGTCAGATCCGACATCAATAACGGCTATGCGAGTACCTCCGCCATCACGCTGCAGGTGCAACGGAATACGGCCGTCGTCGACCATTTCATCGATCATGCTGAGTAGCGTGGTTTCCCAGTCAACTGCGTCTTGTTCGCCAACCGCGATTATCCTGTCGCCGTATTCGAGACCGGCTGTTGCCGCATAGCTCGCATCCGTGACCTGGCCCACTGCAGGCTTCAGTGCGGGTACGCCATATACAAAGAGTACCCAGTACACCAGAATTGCGAACAGGAAATTAAAAAGCGGGCCGGCAAGCAATACCGCGATACGGCTCGAAACCGGGCGATGCGTGAACGCACGGCCGACATCTTGGGGCTCGACCGGCCCTTCCCGTTCATCCAGGAATTTGACGTAGCCGCCCAGCGGGATCGTTGATATGCAATATTCAGTTCGGTCGGGACCGCGTCCGGTCCAGGTCCAAAGAGGCTTGCCAAAGCCGATGGAGAAACGAAGCACCTTCATGCCACACCAGCGGCCGACAGTGTAATGGCCATACTCATGCACGGCAACCAGCACGCTGATCGCGACGATAAACCACAATATGCTGCCAGGCACTCCACTCATTCGGGAATCACTCCTGAGATGTCCGGTCTTGCGCCGAGCCCAATATGGGGGTCATGGCGGCCGCCACCGCCGATCCATATTGGACTGTAATATGTAAACGCAGTTCCCATCAATGCTCGCATGGCCAGTCTGAACATCAGCTGAATGAGTGGCTTCATGCAGGTATCCCGAGTATTGACGGCCCAAGCCAGACCAGTCCGAGTGAAAATACCGGTGCTGCCGCCATGACTCCATCGGCCCGGTCCAGGAAGCCACCATGCCCCGGGAACAAGTTGCCACTGTCTTTCACACCCGCCGTGCGTTTGAAAATGCTGACCGTCAGGTCGCCCACCACGGAAATCACCGAAACTGCGAGCGCCAGCGGCAGAACGGAAGACATCGGAAAATCCAGCCTGACACTCTCCAGAGCAATGACCAGCGCGACCGCCGCAAGACCACCGATGGCACCCTCCCAGGTCTTTCCCGGGCTTATGTTGACTGCGAGCTTGACCCGGCCGAAGGTCTTGCCGGCAAAATAAGCGCCTATGTCGGCTACCCAGACGATAAGCAGCATGAATAACAATGTCCAGGGACTGATCTGATACAGCCAGTCGATCGCGACGAACGCCGGCACGATTACTAATATACCGCACAGCCACGCGACTGGTTTCGCTATTGGTGTTGGAAAGAAAAATATCCAGATGAAAGCAAGCACCCACCACACCAGGGCAAGCTGAAAAACCGGTTCAGGATTCGTCACCCAGCCCAACCCCAGCAAAACCGAAACGATCATGGTTGCGATGAGGGCGACGAAAAGATAACGCCCCGACATACCAGCGCGCAAAAAACCCGACCACTCCCAGGCACCGATAATAAATAGTATCGCGATAAAACCGCGCGCGATCTGCGGGGGAATGACAAACACTATCGCCAACAAGACCAGCGCGGCGATAACAGCAGTAACAATGCGTTGCCTGAGCATCAAACTGCCCCCCGACTATTGCTGAGAATGCAGGCTGGCATGGCCATCATACAGCCTCAACCTGATCACTCGTGAAGCCGTAGCGACGCTGACGGCTGGTAAAATACCCGATAGCCTTGTCGAAATCACCGGCGTTGAAATCCGGCCATAACTTGTCAGTGAAATACAATTCCGCGTACGCCAGGTTCCAGAGCAGAAAATTGCTGATACGTTGCTCCCCTCCTGTACGAATCAACAAATCGGCATCCGGCACGCCCGCCAATTGCAGTTCATCTGCAAATGCTGATTCATCAATTTCATCCGGATCCAATTTACCGTCCTTTACCTGTTCTGCTAATCGTTTCGCCGCATTCACGATGTCCCAACGGCCGCCATACGCCACAGCGATGATGAGATTCAAGCCTTCGTTTTCCGACGTTAGCGCTTCGGCCTCTGTGATTTTCTGGAGCAAACCTTTCTGCAACTGGTCTCGTGCACCAATAAATTCAAGCTTTACATTATTACGATGCAGCGACTTCGCTTCCCGTTGCACGGCGTCCAGAAACAGACCCATCAGGCGGCTGACTTCTTCCTTCGGTCTGGACCAGTTTTCACTGCTAAACGCAAACAGGGTGAGGTACGAAACGCCTCGCTGGGCAGCCGTTTCCACAACACTCCGGACTGACTTAACACCTGCCCTGTGCCCTGCATGGCGCGGCATCGCCCGGTTGCAAGCCCAGCGCCCATTGCCATCCATGATGATGGCGACATGCCTGGGAATATTTTCGGTCTGCTCGTTCAACTCGATTTGGCTTCGTTAAGGCCCTGGATTGCCATCATTTATGCACTAAATTTCCATCAGATCGCTTTCTTTCTCAGCAAGGATGGCATCAATTTTAGCAACGTGCTGGTCTGTAATTTTTTGCACTTCATCGTGTGCGCGGTGCTCGTCATCTTCGCCGATCATTTTTTCTTTCAGGAGTTCTTTTATGTCGCCAAGCGCATCACGACGAATATTACGAATTGCCACACGACCACCTTCTGCCTCGTGGCGAACAATACGAATAAGATCCTTTCGTCGTTCCTCGGTCAGGGGCGGCAGGGGAACGCGAATTATCGTCCCGGCAGTAGCCGGGTTAAGGCCAAGGTCAGACGCCATGATGGCCTTTTCGATTGGCTTAACCATGTCTTTTTCCCATGGCGTTACAACGAGCGTTCGCGAATCTTCAATATTCACGTTGCTCACCTGATTCAGCGGTACCTGGCTGCCATAATATTCAACTGTTATGTGATCCAGCAGGCTTGTATGCGCCCGACCCGTCCGGACCTTCGTAAGCTCCTGCTGCAACGATGCGACACTTTTGTCCATTCGGTTACCAGCGTCTTTTTTGATCTCGTCCAACACGTCTCAATACCCCTCATCCGCTGGTGTTTTTCCGAAGTGACATCAGGCAGTGACCAATGTGCCCACATCCGCATCGGTCATCGCGCGAATCAGTGAGTTTGCCTCAGTCATGTTGAATATGCGCAAAGGCAAATTATTGTCGCGACACATAACCACTGCGGTAGCGTCCATTACATTCAGCTTATCGACCAGAACCTTGTCAAATGACACAGTGTCGTACATCGCTGCTTCTGAATTCAGCGCAGGGTCTGAGTCGTAAACTCCACTCACTTTGGTTGCTTTCATCAACACGTCCGCACCGATCTCGATCGCACGCAGAGCAGCAGCAGTATCCGTGGTAAAAAATGGATTTCCTGTGCCGGCTGCCAGGATTACGATCCTGCCTTTTTCGAGGTGGCGTACTGCACGCCTTCGAATATAATCTTCGCAAACCTCGTTGATCTGCAACGCAGACATGACCCGTGCGTAGACATCCATTGATTCGAGCGCATCCTGGATGGCGAGCGCATTCATGACGGTCGCCAGCATGCCCATATAGTCGCCGGTGACACGATCCATGCCGCTGCGCGCCAGCCCGGCGCCACGGAATATGTTGCCGCCGCCGATGACGATGGCGACTTCAATACCGAGTTTTTGAACCTCGGCAACCTCCGCCGCGATCCGCTGGATGACACTGGGTTCGATGCCGTAATCCAGATCGCCCATCAATGCTTCACCGCTAAGCTTTAGAAGTACACGACGATAGAGAACCGGTGCCTCGTTCATAAGTCTTACCATTCCTCTGAGTAATCGTTTACCTGGGCCCGATGATTCCAGCAGGCCTTCCATATGCCAGCTGAAGCAGCTCGCCTACTTCGATTCGCTTTTCGAATCCTCGATTTGCTTCATTACTTCGTCGGCGAAATTCTCTTCTTTTTTCTCAATACCCTCACCCACCTCAAAACGAACGAAATTCGTCACAGTGGCGTCTGCATTCTTAAGCAGCTTGCCAACGGTCAGATCCGGATCCTTAACAAACGGCTGTCCAACCAGGGTAATTTCTTTCAGAAACTTCGCTATCCTGCCAGTCACCATCTTTTCGACTATTTCCGGCGGCTTGCCGGAGTCAGCAGCCTGCTCCGAAAAAATGCGTCTTTCGCGCTCCAGTGTATCGGCCGGCACACCACTTTCGTCGATGCAGGACGGATTTGACGCCGCAATGTGCATCGCGACGTCGCGGGCCAAACCAGCGTCTCCTCCAGTCATCGCTACGACAGCGCCAATCCTTGAGCCATGCGTGTAACTGCCGAGCTGATCGTCGGAGTTGATCTGTTCAATGCGCCGCACCGAAATATTCTCGCCAACCTTGGCAACCAATTCGGTACGTGCAACTTCAACAGTGCGGCCATCGTCCAGCGTTGCTGCATTCAAGTCCTCTACATTAACAATGTTACCTGCCAGCGCACTTTGCGCGACAGCATCAACAAACGCGACAAAGTTTTCGTCTTTCGCGACAAAGTCAGTTTCAGAGTTGACTTCGACCAAAGCGGCGCGGGTACCGTTGGCGACAATAACAACCTTGCCGTCTGCAGCAATACGACTTGCTTTTTTGTCGGCCTTTGCCTGACCCGACGTTCGCAAATGCTCGGCAGCCTGATCCAGGTCGCCATCAACTGCAACCAACGCTTTTTTGCACTCCATCATGCCAGCACCGGTGCGCTCACGAAGTTCTTTCACCATTGATGCACTAACTGCCATCACTCTATCCTCTACTCTTTATCTGCAGCTTTGGCCGATTTTTTCTTGGCCGCTGTCTTCTTCGTTGCTGTTTTCTTAGCTGCCGCCTTTTTGGGGGCCGCTTTCTTTGTCGCCGTCTTTTTCGCTGCTACCTTCTTTTTCGTGGTTTTCTTCGTCGCGGCCATTGGTTCTTCAGCAGGAGCGGCTTCTTTCTCAGCCGGTGCTTCTGCAGGTGCTGCTTCTGCCGGTGCTTCTGCAGGTGCCACTTCTGCCGGTGCTTCTGCGGGTGCTGCTTCAGCCGCTGCTTCTTCAGCCGGTGCTTCTGCTACCTCTGCTGGCGCTGCTACAGCCGGGACCGGACTTGCCGCTTTCTTCACCACTACTTTTTTCGCAGTTCGCGTGGGTTTCTTTCCCGCTGCCTTCCTGCGGCCGGAAACTTTCTTCGGATTGCCTTCATCATCGAGTTCGACGAACTCGTCATCGCCAAGTGCGACCTCGGGCAGCGATGCCTTACCATCAAGAACCGCATCCGCGATTAATGCTGAATACAGGCTGATGGCACGCATTGCATCGTCGTTTCCAGGGATTACATAATCGACACCATCCGGCGAACAATTGGTATCAACAACAGCAACAACAGGAATACCAAGTTTGCGCGCTTCGCGCACAGCAATGTTTTCATGGTCGACGTCGACCACGAACAAGACATCCGGAAGTGAGTTCATCATTTTGATGCCACCAAGACTGCGCTCAAGCTTGTCCTGCTCGCGTGTCAGGCTAAGACCTTCCTTCTTGGTGATCTTGTCGAAGCTACCGTCTTCGCGCATTTGCTCGAGTACTTTGAGTCGCTTAACGGACTGTCGCACCGTCTTGTAGTTGGTAAGCATGCCGCCAAGCCAGCGATAGCTGACAAACGGCATTTCGCAGCGTTCTGCTTCCGATCGAATTGCTTCGCGCGCTGAGCGTTTGGTTCCTACAAACAGAACCTTGCCGTGGTCGGAAACAATAGTCTTGATGAATGCGTACGCGTCCCGAGCCATGGGCAGGCTCTTCTCAAGATTGATGATATGAATCTTGTTACGTTGGCCGAAAATGTAGGGTGCCATTTTCGGGTTCCAGTAACGGGTCTGATGACCAAAATGCACGCCAGCCTCTAGCATCTGGCGCATAGTTACGTCTGCCATGGTATTTCTCCGGGTTGGGCCTCCGTACATCCCACCTCGCAACCCCTTTTCAGGTGGGGCACCCAGCGTGGTGTGTCGATGTACGTGTGGATTAATTGCCTCAAGGGCGCGCGCTTTATACCATAGTGGATTGGCATCAACAACGGCCTATCGTAACTAAATGAATGTGACCATAAAAACGACCGAAGAACAGGACCAGATGCGCGTGGCCGGGCGGCTGGCGGCCGACGTGCTGGACATGATCGGGGAACATGTTCGGCCCGGTGTGACAACCAACGAACTGGACCAGATTTGCCATAAATACATCACGGAAACGCAACAGGCGATACCGGCGCCCCTTAATTATCGCGGTTTTCCCAAGTCCATATGCACCTCCTTGAACCACGTGGTTTGTCATGGCATACCTGGCGAACGCACACTGAAAGGCGGTGACGCGCTGAACATCGATATCACGGTGATCAAAGGCGGGTTTCACGGCGATACGAGCCGCATGTTCTTCGTCGGCAAGCCCACTATCCAAGCGAAACGGCTGGCACAGGTAGCCTACGAGGGCATGTGGCTTGGTATTGAGCAGATTGCGCCAGGCAAACGGCTTGGGGATATTGGCCACGCTGTTCAGCAACACATTGAAAAGAATAGGTTTTCTATCGTGCGCGAATATTGCGGGCACGGAATCGGACGGGTTTTCCATGAGGACCCGCAGGTACTGCATTACGGTCAGGCGGGAACCGGGTTTGAGCTGCGCGAGGGCATGACGCTGACGGTCGAGCCGATGGTCAATGCGGGCAAACGCAACGTAAAACTGCTGCCCGATGGCTGGACCGTGGTAACCAAGGATCACAAGCTGTCTGCACAATGGGAGCACACGGTCCTGGTGACCGCCGACGGCTTTGAGATACTCACCCTCGGCGCCGACCAGCGCTAGTGCAGTTCGCTACTATATCGATATATTTCAATGACTAATACCCAATCCGCCGTCTCCGCCGAAGAGCCAGACGACGTATTGCTGTGGCTTGACAGCGAATTGCATGAGCGGGAACTGTTGCCCGGGGATGCGCGCACCCTGCTCGACAAAAGCAACACCCTGCTCGAGGAAAGATTCCTGGCTGGCGAGCCCGTTGCCCGGCTGGTTCAGTTGCGAGCGCAACTAGTGGATCATGTCCTGACAGCGCTGTGGCAGCACGTCGCGCCGGAACTCCAGACGGAAGTCGCCCTGGTGGCCGTTGGCGGTTTCGGCCGCGGTGAGCTTCACCCCTGGTCCGACGTCGATATCATGCTGCTGCTGCCGGAATCTCTTCCTGCCGGTGGCGAATCCGCCTTGTCTGATTTTGTAACCTTGTTATGGGATATCGGCCTGGAGATCGGTCAAAGCGTTCGTACGGTCAGCGAATGTTATGAACAAGCCAAAGCCGATATCACGGTCGTAACGACGCTTATCGAGTCGCGGCTGATTTGTGGCCCGGAATCGTTGTTTGAGGCGATGACTGAAAGCATCGCGCCGGACAAGATGTGGCCACCGGCCGAGTTTTTCGAGGCGAAACGCGAAGAACAGCGCGCGCGACACAAGCGCTATGACGATACCGCCTACAAACTGGAGCCGAATGTAAAAGGCAGCCCGGGCGGCCTGCGTGACATTCAGATGATTGCCTGGGTCGCCAAGCGCCAGTTTGGCGTAAAAACGCTCGATGAACTGGTTGACCATCAATTTCTGACACCGGGTCAACTGCGCATCCTGAGCGACGGCCAGGCGTTCCTGTGGAAAGTGAGATTTGCCCTGCATGTGCTGGCCGGTCGCCGCGAAGACCGATTGTTGTTTGACCACCAGGCGCGCCTCGCCACGATGCTCGGTTACGAAGATGCCAGTTACACGCTCGGCGTCGAACAAATGATGCAGCGCTACTACCGGACGGTAATGGATTTGAGCCGGCTGAACGAAATGCTGCTGCAATTGTTCGAAGAAGTCATTCTGATGGATCCGAACGCCGTACCGGAACCACTGAACGATCGCTTTCAGGTCAAAAACGGTTATCTACAGGCAGCGCATGCGGAAGTATTTCGGCAAAATCCATCTGCGCTTCTCGAGCTCTTTCTATTGTTGCAAAGGCATGACCTGCGAGGCGTCAGCGCCCAGACAGTGGGCCTGATCAAACGAAACCTGTACCTCATTGATGAGGAATTTCGCCAGAATCCGCGCAATCACCGTTTGTTTTTGAGTATCCTGCGCGCTTCCGCAGGCGTCACACACGAACTTCGACGGATGAATCGCTATGGTGTGCTTGGTCTGTATATTCCGGCGTTCGGCCGCATTGTAGGGCGCATGCAATACGACCTGTTTCATGCCTACACGGTGGACGAGCACACCTTGTTCGTCGTCAGCAATCTGCGACGCTTTGCGCTAACCCGCTACGACCATGAACACCCGCACTGCAGTCCGTTGATGCAGTCATTCGAAAAACCCGAAATCGTTTATCTTGCAGGCCTGTTCCATGACATTGCCAAGGGCCGTGGCGGCGATCATTCGGAACTGGGTGCCGTGGACGCGGAAGCATTTTGCCTCGAGAACGGGCTCGGCAAATATGATTCTCGCACGGTCGCCTGGCTGGTCCGGAATCACCTCGCATTGTCGACAACCGCCCAGAAAAAAGACATCAGTGATCCGGATGTTGTGAATGAATTTGCAGCATTGGTTGGCGACAAGACACATCTCGACTATCTCTACGTGCTGACGGTAGCCGATATACGCGGCACGAATCCGCAACTCTGGAACTCGTGGAAAGCCACCTTGCTCCTGGATCTTTACGATCTCACGACACGCGCGCTGAGGCGTGGCCCGGAAAACCCGATAGATCGGGAAGAACTCATCAAGGAAACGAAATCAGCGGCGGCATTGTCCCTGGCCAGGTCCGGCGTGAGCGACACCGAGGTCGAGGCGATCTGGAGTTTGCTGACTGAAGATTATTTTCTGCGCTATCGGGCGGACGAGATTGCATGGCATACAGAAATACTCGCGGACTCGGACCTGGAGACCGAGCACGGGCTGGTTGAAATACGCAAACAACCCGACGGCGACGGCATGGAAGCAATGCTGTATACGCCGCAGACGAAGCAAACGTTCGCACATGCTACCGGAATTCTCGATCAACTGGGATTGACTATTGTTGACGCTCGTATCGTGCCCATTGGTAATGGTTACAGCCTCGATACATACGTCGTGATGGAACTGGACTCGCGTATCGAAATCGACGATGCCCGACTCAGCAAGATTAGGCGATCGCTGACACGAGTGCTTACAACCGCCGACGACAATGCCGCCCGCGTAACACGTACCATTTCGCGACAGGCGAAAGTATTCTCTACCAAACACTCAGTTTCGTTCAGCCAGGACAATGCGAAACGCCGTACCGTCATGGAACTGGTTGCGGCCGATCGTCCAGGTTTGCTAAGCACAGTGGGCCAGGTATTTATCGAACAGCACATCGACATGGATACCGCCAAGATTCACACGGTTGGTGAGCGCGCCGAAGACGTTTTTTACATCTCCGACGAAAATGGCGTACCGTTGAGTAAGGCAGCCTGCTCAAAACTCCGTGACCGGCTGATGCAGCAGCTGGAGTGAAGCCAATATTGAACAAGGTCGTAAGTAAACGATGCAAAATCTGATTGACACAATTAATGACGGTTTCGAGCGCAGAGAATCATTAGCAAGCGACGAAACCGATCTTCGCGCCGCTGTTGAAGAAGCATTAACGATGCTCGACTCCGGCCGGCTTCGGGTTGCCGAGAAGATTGATCACGAATGGCAGGTGAACCAGTGGCTTAAGCGGGCTGTACTGCTTAGTTTTCGGCTGGCAGACAACCATGTAGTTGCAGGGGCGCATAGCAATTTTTTCGACAAGGTACGGCTCAAGTACGCCGGCTATGATGAGCAGCGGTTCCTTGAAGCCGGAGTGCGTGTTGTGCCCGATGCGATTGTTCGCCGGGGCGCATACGTCGCGCCCGGTGTAATCCTGATGCCGAGTTTCGTCAATATCGGCGCCTACGTTGGCAGCGGCACACTGGTTGATACATGGGCATCGGTGGGAAGTTGCGCGCAGATCGGCAGGAACGTTCACCTGTCGGGTGGCGCCGGGATCGGCGGTGTTCTTGAGCCGGTCCAGGCAGGACCGACCATCATCGAAGATAACTGCTTCATCGGCGCACGATCGGAAGTGGTCGAAGGTGTCATCGTGGAGTCCGGTTCCGTGTTGTCGATGGGCGTCTTTATTAGTCAAAGCACACCCATTTACGATCGAAAGAAAAAAGAAATCAGTTACGGGCGGATACCCGCCGGATCGGTCGTTGTTTCGGGCAGCCTGCCAGCAGAGGACGGTTCACATTCATTGTACTGCGCTGTCATCGTAAAACAGGTGGACGAAAAAACTCGCGCGAAAACAAGCCTGAATGATTTACTCCGAAGCGCTGATCAGGACTGATCAAAAAAAGGGAAAAAATGTGCGAACTCTGTACGGAATCGGCAGCTGCGACAGTTGTCGCAAAGCTAGGAAGTGGCTGGATGAAAACGGCATCGACTATTTGTATCACGACATCCGTATTGACGGACTCGCCATACAAATGCTCGAACGCTGGAGCAGCCGTATTGATTGGAAAAAACTCCTCAATACGCGAAGCCTGACCTGGCGCAAGATCCCGGAAACGGATCGGGGTGATTTAGTGAAGGACAAAGCGCTCGCATTGATGTTGCAGCACCCAACGCTTGTAAAACGGCCAGTGCTCGAATGCGATGAGTTTATCGCGCTCGGATTTTCGCCAGAGAACTACGACAAAATTCTCAAGCAGTAGGAGCGGTATTTATGGGGACAGTGACCTTAATTCCCGCAGCGCCCTAAACGCAGTAATTAAGGTCACTGTCCCCATAAATAATAAATCAACCAAATCGGCCTGTGATGTAGTCTTCCGTCAACTTGTGAGCCGGGTTCGTAAAAACCTTGTCCGTGCTATCCACTTCGACCAGCCTTCCCAGGTGAAAATACGCAACTCGCTGCGATACCCGTGCGGCCTGCTGCATGGAATGCGTCACAATCACGATGACATAGTTGGCAGAAAGTTCATCGATGAGATCTTCAATGCGGGCAGTAGCAATCGGGTCCAGTGCTGAACATGGCTCATCCATCAGGATTACTTCAGGGTTCACGGCAATGGTTCGTGCGATACACAGTCTCTGCTGCTGACCACCGGACAAACTGGTGCCTGGATCATCGAGCCTGTCTTTAACTTCTTTCAGGAGCCCTGCCCGCTCAATGCTCGTATGTACGATGTCATCCAGCTCTGCGCGATCTGCGGACAGGCCGTGGATTCGCGGGCCATACGCGACGTTGTCATAAATGCTTTTCGGAAACGGGTTTGGTTTTTGAAATACCATGCCAATACGCGCCCGCAGCGCCACCGGATCGAGTTCTTTGCCGTAAATATTCTGGCCATCCAGCGTAATGTTGCCCGTCACGCGAGTCGATTCGATGGAATCATTCATCCAGTTCAGGCAACGAAGAAAAGTGGACTTGCCACAACCGGACGGCCCGATAAGCGCGACCACCTGGTTCTTTCCGATCTCCAGGCTAATGTCTTTTATGGCGTGATTCTTACCGTAGTAGACATTGACGTTTTCCGCGACCATCTGCGGATTTTCGCAATGAATATCTCCCAGTGTGGCAACAGGAACTTCGGACATCCCGTCTATTACCAGCTCGTCTGTCGTGCTCACCACTTCTTCTCCACACGTCGTCGCAATATTATTGCGCTGAGGTTCATGAGCAGCAGGAATCCAAGCAATACGATAATCGCCGCCGATGTCCGTTCTGCGAATGCCCGTTCCGGGCTGTCTGCCCACAAATATACCTGTACCGGAAGCGCCGTAGAAGGATCGTTGAATCCGGCTGGCACATCGACGATGAACGCAACCATGCCAATCATGAGCAACGGTGCGGATTCGCCAAGTGCACGGCCCATTCCGATGATCGCACCGGTCAACATCCCCGGCAGAGCAAGTGGAATCACATGATGGAAAACGACCTGCATTCGCGACGCACCAAGAGCCAGCGCGCCGTCACGAATCGAGGGAGGAACCGCTTTGATTGCTGCCCTTGACGCAATAATGATCACCGGCAAGGTCAGAAGAGACAGGACCAATCCACCGACCAGCGGTGCCGAGCGTGGGAGCGACATCCAGTTTATGAATACGGCAAGGCCCAAAAGCCCGAAAACAATTGAGGGCACTGCAGCGAGGTTGTTAATGTTGACTTCAATGAGGTCTGACCAACGTTTCTTCGGTGCAAATTCTTCAAGATAGATTGCGGTGGCCGTACCGATCGGAAACGCCAGCAATATCGTTAGGAACAACATGTAAATGGACCCCATTAACGCACCGCGAATGCCGGCCAGCTCCGGCTCGCGGGAATCGCCATTGGTAAACAAGGCCGTATTGAATCGCGCTTCCAGCCGCCCCTCGTCGTTCAGCTGGTCAATCCATGATATTTGCTTGTCCGACAACGGGCGCCTCGACTCTTCAGTTTCCCGGTCGATATTACCTTTCATAAACATGTCGACATTCGATGACGCCGGTACTGCAACGGACAACGTTGTACCCACCAGGTCCGGGTCGGATTTGAGCATCGCACCAAGCTGGTAGGCGGCACCAACGCTAACCAGGCGCATGATTTCACGGCGGTCACGGCGTCCGGTTGCTTCGGGGAACAATGATTTCATCGCGTTGCGGATGACAGCGTCGAAATCCGCATTGGCAAGATCAAGCTCTCCATCCGGTGCCAACAGGCTTTCCGTCAATTCCACGTCCAGCGTTATATGGTTTTGCCGAAACGCCGACGACCCCCCTCGGCAATCAGTGTAAAAAAGAACACTACAAGGAACACAACGCCGACAGCGGTGGCAAGCATGCCGAAAAACTGAAACATCCTTTCCTTTCGATAGCGCCATGCGAGGCCCGCTTCAACCTTTGCGCGTGTAGACTGAATGTTCTGGTCGGTCATCGCATAAGCCCTAGTCGTATTGCTCACGATACTTACGCACGACATGCAGGCCCAGGACATTGAGCAGCAACGTTACGATAAACAGCGCCAGCGCGAGTGCAAATGCGGCCAGCGTTTTAGCACTATCAAATTCCTGGTCACCCACCAGCAGCGTGACAATCTGAACTGTGACCGTGGTGACCGCTTCAAATGGATTCGCCGTCAGGTTAGCCGCCAAACCAGCGGCCATGACAACGATCATCGTTTCACCAATTGCGCGTGAAACGGCAAGCAATATGCCACCAACAATTCCCGGCAACGCAGCGGGCAGGATTACCAGCCGCATCGTTTCCGAGCGAGTTGATCCCAGTCCAAGCGCACCATCGCGCATTGAAGCAGGGACCGCATTGATCGCGTCATCGGACAATGACGACACCAGCGGAATGATCATGATGCCCATTACCAGGCCGGCCGCCAACGCACTTTCCGATGCAACTTCAAAACCGAGTGACTCACCGATAAAACGATACCGATTGTGGTCAGTATCGCGATACTCGAAGCCGCAATCAGCAACGCGCTGAAAATGGATATACCGTCGAAGACCCTACGATATAGACGTAATCCCGGCTGGCCTGAGCGAATACCTTGGCTGAAAACAGCGCGAGCAAAACGGTGCTTGCAAGCATTAGGGATACTGTGTTTTTCTTTGCCACAATCTAAAGTCCTCCAGAGGGTTTATTGGCATGCAGGCGAAAAGCTTAATCGCCAATTGTTACGGAATTGTTGCAAAGATCGGTCTAAGTTAAGTGATTGAAAATATTAATAACATTGTCTTTTTTGCCGTAGTCTCAGAGCCGTATTCGATGTTGCGATGACATGAAACGGAATTCTGCAAAACGTACCGGAAAAGCAGCTGAAATCGAGCTGCTGCTGGATCTCGTCCGGCGGCGTTCGATAACGCCGGATGATGCTGGTTGCCAGCAGCTACTGGCGGAGCGACTCGAAACAGCCGGCTTCTCTTGCGAAACCTTGCCGTTTGGAGAGGTCACCAATCTGTGGGCGAGGCGTGGCGACGCCGGACCCGTACTTTGCTTTGCCGGGCATACCGACGTTGTGCCTGCAGGCGATGTTGACCAGTGGGACTCCGATCCATTCGAGCCGGAAGTTCGTGCCGGTAACCTCTATGGCCGCGGTACGGCCGACATGAAGTCCGGCCTCGCCGCAATGGTCGTTGCCGTTGAGCGATTCCTTGGGCAATACCCGGATTTCGACGGGAGTATTGCCTTTCTGATCACCAGCGATGAGGAAGGTAGAGCCCGCGACGGCACGCTAAGAGTCATCGAAGCGTTGCAGGCACGCGGGGAACACATGGACTGGTGTGTGTTGGGAGAGCCGTCCAGCCAGAACACGCTTGGCGATATCATTCGTATCGGCCGACGTGGATCGCTTAGTGGCATGCTGAAGGTTAACGGTGTACAGGGCCACGTCGCCTACCCGCATCTCGCGGATAATCCAATTGCGCGATTCGCGCCGGCACTGGCGCAGCTTTTGTCAACGGAATGGGATACCGGCAATGATTTTTTTCCGCCAACCAGTTTCCAGTTCGTTGATATTCAAAGTGGCATCGGTGCGCCAAATGTCACACCGGCCGAACTAAGAGCGCGCTTTAATTTTCGCTACTCGACAGTCTGGAATCATCATGGCCTCAAAGAAAAAACAGAGTCTTTGCTTGACGGTCACGGCCTGAACTATGAACTAGACTGGCACCTGTCCGGAAAACCATTTCTCACGCAGCCAGGCGTTCTAATTGACGCAACCGTTGCTGCCATCAAGGACGTTATTGGCATAGACCCGGAGTTGTCGACCGGCGGCGGGACTTCGGATGGCCGCTTTATCGCACCCGCAGGCACGGATGTCGTCGAATTCGGGCCCGTCAACGGATCGATTCACAAGGTGAATGAGTTTGTAAGCCTGGAAGACGTCTCGACCCTCGCCCGGGTTTACGAGCAGATCCTCGTGCGCTTGCTGAAGTCCTGACGGCCACGCTAGCCAGCTAATGTGGTGCCTGGTGCCCGCAGGTTATTCCAGACACCGGCTGTTCCTATCACGATGAACGAAATCAACACCCAGCCTGGCATGGATAAGCCGAAAAGATCCCAGACGACATCTGCACATTCGCCGGATCCGGCGAAAATCAGCGCCAACGCCTCACTAAACGGAAAGCTTTCGATAATATAATCGTAGCCCGGTCCGCATGCCGGCACCTGGTCTTCCGGCATGAGTTGCAGCCAGAGGTGACGACCGGAGACAGTTGCTCCGGCCGTTGCAGCAACAGCCAGCAGCGCTGCATAGATCTTCCTGCCGAAACCAGCCGGGTTCTGAATGGCGGCCGCCAGGAAAATGATGCCCAGCGAAATCACGCCAATACGCTGCAGTACGCACAAAGGACAGGGCATCAGCAACAGCACGTACTCGACAAACAGAGCAAATGCCATCATCGATGCACACAGCAGAAACCCCAACAGATTAAGGTAGCGCGGGGCAGGAATGGTCAAATCAGGATTCTTCGTCGGTGAAATCAGTACGCGCAGTATGCCGCACATCCTTGCCTTCTACCATGTAGATCGTGTACTCACAGATGATTTTTTGCGTGGTCGCCGATACGTTCGAGAGCGCGGGCTGCCCAGGTAACGTTCATTACACGCTTAACACTGCGTGGGTCTTCCATCATGTATGTAATGCACTGACGTGCAATAGCGTCGTATTCTTCATCAACGTGCTCGTCTTCCCGGACGACCTTCAAGCTCGACTCGACATCAAGTCTTGCAAACGCGTTCATTGCATCGCGCACCATCTGCAACACGTGATTACCCAGGTTTCTTAATTCGCGATAGGAATCCAGCGGCCGATCCATCGTCGCCAGCCGCCGGAGCGCGCGTTGCCAGGATACGCTGCATTCTTCGACTATGAGGATTTTGCTGTTGGTCATTGGGCACTCAGGCGCGGGCAGGCTTACACCGGAAGCAACGTTACATTAGGCATATTTCAGTTCTATTACAATCGCTTCGGCGGTACCGCCACCTCGTCGCGCAGGTACGCCGGCTGCAA